>Ga0209161_10004110_pt1 | contig 11598 bp, 8 predicted proteins | sample GraSoiAngelo_155_FD_186169 | JGI IMG/M metagenome (GOLD analysis project Ga0209161, IMG submission 186169) | Grasslands soil microbial communities from the Angelo Coastal Reserve, California, USA - 14_1009_13_30cm (SPAdes) (version 2) | ecosystem: Environmental > Terrestrial > Soil > Grasslands ...
CGACCACGAGATGCGGCTTCCAGAGCGCGACCGCATCGATCGCGACCGGCGTCCCGCCGACGGCCTTCGTGAGGTAGACGCCGTGATTCAGCGTGAGCTGGACGAACCGCGCGAGGGCTGGGTCCGTCGAAACGACGAGGACCCGGCCGGGCCCGCGAAGGATCCGCGCCCGTGGCATGGCCATGCGACGAGCGTATACCCGGGATGACGGCCTGTAATGTCGCCGCCGCGCAATGCTCAGCGGCGGAGGACGAGCCCGATCCGTCCAAAAGTCGCGTGCGGGTCCGTGTAGACCTTCACCCGCTCGTCGCTTTCGCTCACCCGGGCGGTCTCCCAGGTCCGGTTCTGCGCTTCGAAGGAGACCTCGGCGAGCTGCGGACAGCGCGCGAGCACGCGCCGGCCGATCTCGTGGACCAGGTGCTGGATCGAGCGGCTGTTGAACTCGTGGAACGCGCAGTGGACGAGATCACGGATCTGCTCCGGGTGGACGTAGCGGTCGACGCGATCGCCGATCGCGTCCACCAGGTCGGCATAGCGCCAGCGCACGTCGAGGTGGATGAACAGGGGACGATCGGTCGTCTCGGGCAGCGTCGTGTGTGCGTCGCGATGGAACTCCGCGAAGGAGCTGCCGGTGACCTTGATGAGCTGCATGCCCTCACGGCCGGACGTGGCCGCGGTGACGCGCGGCGAGAGGTCCTCGCGCGCCAGGTCGACCTCGGCGACCGCGGTGTCGTCGCGCGACCGGCTGAAGAGGATGCTGCTCGGCCCGACGCGCTGGGCGTTCGCATCGAGCGAGGTCGCGGGGACGAACGGAGCTTCGCGGCCGCGGACGCGCAGCGCCTCCATCTGCGGGTACGTCTGGAGGAAGCGGCGCCCGAGGAACGCGAGGAAGCCCTCGAGCGTGGCGCCCTCGTACTCGAGCGCCATCGTGTAGACGAAGTTCTTCATCGTGTCCGTCGCGACGACGTCGCGGTTGTCGCCCGCGGTGTACGCGTCGAGGAACGTATCGCCGAAGACGTCGACGTCCACCTCCGCCGCGAAGAGGACGTTCTCGCGTCCCGTGAACGCGGATTCGGGGATCGGCGTCACTCTCAGCGGCTTCGCATACGTCCGGTAGAAGCTCACCTGCGCCTTGCCGTACCGGATCTCGGCAGTCCGGTCGCCCGAGGATCCCCCGCGACCCCCCTTGGTCACTCCCGGACCAGCCGGTCGCGCGAGATCGCGAGGAACTCCTCGAGGCCGAAGTGCAGCTCCTCGTCGCGCGAGCGCGCGAGGCGCTCGCGGAGGATCGGGACGAGAGCCGATTTGGGCCGCCCGTTCACGAACACGACGAAGCGGAACCCGAACTTCCGCTCGTAGGCGTCGTTCAGCGCCGCGAGCTCGCGAAGCACCGTCGCGCTCTCCGCATGGCCCTGCTCCGCCCGTGATCGCTCCGAGAGCCCCGCCGGATCCGCGCCGATCCGGGGATGCGCGTCGAGGACGGCGACGCGCTCGCGGTCGCTCATGCGCGCGAGCTCGTCGCGCGCGGTGGCGACGATCGCGTCAGGTTCGTCGCTGGGGACCCGCCGGGCGACGCGCTCGCCGAGTCCGGGCGCGCGCTCGAAGATGCCGGCGAGGCGTTCCGCGGTGACCATGCGCGTCATGAGCCGCGGTAGGTCGTGACGTGGAAAGGCGACACGAGGAGCGGCACGTGGTGGTGACGCGCGTCGGCGATGTCCACATCGAGGGCGACGCGGCGGAAGTAGCGGTCTCCCAGCTCGAACACGAGCCGGTAGCGCCCCGCGGCGAGCGCGGTCGCGAGCTCGCGGACGCGGCCGTCGGCGTCGGTCATCGCGCGCGTGACCGTCGCGCCGTCTCGCTCGAGGATGACCGTCACTCCGGAGGCGGGACGGCCGGTCGCGGTGTCCAGCACGTGCGTCGAGAGCGACGCGCCGCCCGCGTCTGGTCTCACAGCGCGGCGTATCGTACGCCCGCGATGCGGATGCTCCGGATCACCGCCGGCCGCTTCACGTTCACCGCGCGGCTCGAGGAAGAGAACGCCCCAAAGACCTGCGAGGCGATCCGCAAGATGCTCCCGCTGCGAAGCAAGCTCGTGCATTGCCGGTGGAGCGGCGAGTCGACGTGGGTCCCGCTGGGCGAGAGGCGGCTGGGCGTGGACTACGAGAACCACACGAGCCACCCCGCGCCGGGACAGCTGCTCGTATACCCCGGCGGGATCTCGGAAATGGAGATCCTGTTCCCCTATGGCTCGACGATGTTCGCGAGCAAGGTGGGACAGCTCGCGGGCAACCACTTCGCCACGGTCGTCGATGGCAACGAGCAGCTCGCCGAGGTCGGCCGGCTCGCGCTCTGGGAGGGCGCGCAGGACTTCAGTATCGAGCTCGCGTGAGGCTCGCGGTCCGCGGCGGGCTCGTCGTCACCGAACGGGAGACCCGTCGCGCCGACGTCATCGTGGCAGGCGAGCGGATCGAGGCGGTCCTCGACCCGGGAGCGGGCGCGGCGGAGGAGGAGATCGCCGCGCACGGACTGCTCGTCCTCCCGGGCGTGGTCGACGCGCACGTGCACGTGAACGAGCCCGGCCGGGCGGAGTGGGAAGGATGGCGCGCGGCGACGCGCGGGGCCGCGGCCGGCGGCGTGACGACCGTCGCGGACATGCCGCTCAACTCTCTGCCGCCGACGCTCGACGGCGCGGCGTTCGACGCGAAGCGCGCGTTCGCCGAACGCGAGGCGATCGTCGACTTCGCGCTCTGGGGCGGCCTCGTGGGGGACGATCCGGCGCCGCTGCGCGAGCTCCGGGGCCGGGGGGTGGTGGGCGTGAAGGCCTTCATGTGCCCGAGCGGCGTCGACGAGTTCGCGCACCTCGATCCGGACGCGCTCGAGCCCGCGCTCCACGCGGCGGCCGCGGCCGGTCTCCTCGTCGCCGTTCATGCCGAGGACGAGGACGCGGTCGCCCACGCCACGCGCGAGCTTCGGGCCGCGGGTCGGCGCGACCCGGCGGCGTGGGAGCCGTCGCGGCCGATCCCCGCGGAGGTGCGCGCCATCGAATGCCTCGGCCGGGCCGCACGGATCGGCGGCGCGACCGTCCACGTCGTGCACGCGTCGAACGCCGGCGCGGTCGACGCGGCGGCGCGCTGCCGCATCGCCGGCGCGCGGATGACCATCGAAACGTGTCCGCATTACCTCACCTTCGACGCCTCCGACCTCGGGCGGATCGGCCCGCCGCTCAAGTGCGCGCCACCGGTCCGCACGTCGGCCGAACGCGAGCGACTGTGGCGCTCGGTGCGCGAGGGCGCGGTGGACCTCGTCGCGTCGGACCACTCGCCCTGCCCGCGCGAGCTGAAGGAGCGCGGCGACATCTGGGACGTCTGGGGCGGCGTCGCGGGCGTCCAGTTCACGCTTGCCGCGCTCCTCACCGAAGGCGTCCATCGCCGCGGGCTCGGCGAGTCCGCGCTCGCGCGGCTCCTCGCGGGCGCCCCGGCGAGGCTCCTGGGCATCGCCGACCGCAAGGGCGCGATCCGCGCGGGCCTGGACGCCGACCTCGCCCTCGTCGATCCGGAGCGCGAATGGACGGTGACGGCCCGCGAGCTCGAGGCGCGAAACGGAGTCTCCGCGTACCTCGGGCGGCGGTTCCGCGGAAAGGTGGTGCGCACGATCGTGCGCGGGCGGACCGTCTACCGTGACGGCGAGGTCGTCGCGGATGGCGGCGCCGCGCGTTTCATCGCGAGGGAGGGGTCGAGCTGACGGAGACGAAGACCGCACCGGGTGCGCACCTCGTAGAGATCGACGAGCGTCGGCTCCTGCGCCGGCTCGACGAGCTCGCGCAACGGGGCGCGTTGCCGGGTGGCGGCCGCTACCGGGCGCTCTACTCCCCGGCCTGGAGCGCCGCGAGCGAGCTGGTGGCCGCGTGGCTGAAGGAAGCGGGGCTCCTCGTGCGACGCGATGCCGTGGGCAACGTGTGGGGCCGGGTCGAGGGCTCGCGGGGCGGTCGCGCGATCGTGACGGGCTCACACATCGACACGGTCCGCGGGGGCGGCGCGCTCGACGGCGCCCTCGGCGTGGTCGCTGCGGTCGAGGCCGTGGCGAGCCTCGTGACCTCGTACGGCCGGCCCACCCGCATCCTCGAGTGCGTCGCGATCTGCGAGGAGGAGGGCAGCCGCTTCAACACGAACCTCTGGGGCGCGCGCGCGATCGCCGACCGCATCGAGCCCGGCGAGGTCGAGCGGGTCCGCGACGGCGACGGCACCTCTCTCGCCGACGCGATGCGCGCGGTCGGGCTCGATCCCGCCGGCGTCGCCGGCGCGGTGCGCAGAGACATCGACGCGTTCCTCGAGCTTCACATCGAGCAGGGTCCGATCCTCGACGAGCAGGGTCCGCGGCTCGGAGTCGTGACCGCGATCGCCGGTACCGCGCATCTCGAGGTCACCGTACGGGGCCAGCCGGATCACGCGGGCGCCATGGCGATGACGCGCCGGCGTGACGCCCTGCTTGGCGCTTCGGCGATGGCGCTCGCGATCGCCGAGGTCGCTGTGCGCATGGGTCATCCCGCGGTCGCGACGGTCGGGACGATCGCGGTCGAACCCGCGCAGGTGAACGTCGTGCCCGGCGTCGCGCGCTTCGTGATCGACGCGCGCCATTCGGATCCGGCGGCGCGGGCCGACCTCGTCAACGAGGTGACGAACGCGTGCAAGGTCATCGCTCGCGAGCGCGGCCTGGACGTCGACGTGCGCGCGGTCCGCGATCGTCCGCCGGTGCGCCTCGACCCGCGCATCGCGGAGGTCCTGCGGCGCGCGTGTGCCGCCGCGGGGGTCGCGCCGCGCGACATGACGAGCGGCGCCGGGCACGACGCGCAGGTGCTGGCCGCGGCGGCGCACGCTGGGATGCTGTTCGTGCCGAGCATCGGCGGGCGGTCCCACTGCCCCGACGAGGCGACCGCCGCGGAGGACGTGATCCTGGGCGCCCGCGCGCTCGCCACGGCGCTGCGCGAGCTCAGCTATCAGTCCTAGTGACGGTCCTCCTCCGGGGCGGCTTCGTCCTTCCGCTCACCGAAGGGACGCGCCCGCTGCAGGCCGACGTGCTCATCAGCGGCACCCGCGTCGCGGAGATCGGCGCCATCGGTACGAAAGCGGACGAGACGGTCGACGTGAGCGGCTGCGTGCTCATGGCGGGTCTCGTGCAGACGCACGTCCATCTCGTGCAAACGATCTTCCGCGGCCTCGCGGAGGACATGGCGCTCCTCGACTGGCTGCGCGCCCGCGTGTGGCCGCTCGAGGCAGCGCTCGACGAGGCCTCGCTCCGCGCGAGCGTGCGGCTCGGCATCGCGGAGCTCCTGCTCGGTGGAACGACGACGATCCTCGACATGGGCACGACGCATCACGGCGACGTGGTCGCGGAGGAGCTCATCCGCAGCGGTATCCGCGCGCGGTTCGGCCAAGCGATGATGGACACCGGCGAGGGAGTGCCGCCGGGGCTGGTCGAAACGACGCGCGCCTCGCTCGACGCGAGCGCGGCGCTCGTGAAGCGCTGGGCGAAGGCGGCGAGCGGGCGCGTTGGCTATGTGTACGCGCCGCGGTTCGCGCTCTCCTGCTCCCGCGGGCTCCTCGAAGCGGTGACGACGCTCTCGAAGATGAATGGCCTACTCGTGCACACGCACTCGAACGAGAACGTCGACGAGCGCACCGCAGTCCAGAACGCCACCGGCCGGACACCCATCGGCTACCTCGTCGACGTGGGCATCGCTTCAGAGCGCACGATCGTCGCGCACGGCGTGCACCTCGACGATCAGGAGATCGAGATGCTCCGCGCGACCAGGACGTCGATCGCGCACTGCCCGTCGTCGAACCTGAAGCTCGGCTCCGGGATCGCGCAGGTCGCGAGGCTGCGGTCCGCGAAGATCACCGTCGGGATCGGCGCCGACGGGGCGGCCTGCAACAACTCGCTCGACGGCTTCGCGGAAGTGCGGCTCGCGACGCTGCTCGCGCGCGTCGTGAGCGGCCTGGGCACGCTCAGCGCGGTCGACGCGCTCGGAATGGCCACGCACGAAGGCGCGCGGATGCTGCAGCTCGCCGACGAGGTCGGAACGCTCGAGGTCGGGAAGCGGGCCGACATCGTCGTCCTCGACGTTGCCCGGCTCGACGGTCCCGCGGGCGATGCGGTCACGCGCGTCGTGTTCGGTGGTGGCTCGCGCGCGGTGCGGGACGTCCTCGTGGACGGCGAGTTCCTCGTGCGGAACGGCGCGCTGACGAAGATGGACGCCGCCGAGGTCCGGGCGAAGGCCGCCGAGCAGCTCGGCCCGCTCCTCGAGCGGGCGCACCTCGCCTAGCGCCGATCAGCGGCGCGCCTTGTGCGGAGGGCGTCGCGCTACGAGGTGGCCGGTGCCGCCGACCTCACCGCTCGCGCCTCGAACGCCGGGACGGGCCGCGTGAACCCCTTGAGCGCCAGCTCCCCGACCGCGCCGGTCTCGACCTCCGACTCGACGGCGGCCTGTACCCGCTGCGACAGCAGGACCTGCCCGGCCTTCGCCTCCGCCGAGAGGCGCTGGGCGAGGATGACGACGTTCCCGATGGCGCCGTAGTCGTAGCGGCCTTCGAAGCCGATGCGTCCGAGCGTCGCGTACCCGGTCGCGATGCCTGCGCCGAAGCCGAGCTCGTAGCCCTTCTTCTGCCAGCCGCCCGCGAGGTCGCGAAAACGCTCGCGCATCGCGCAGGCCATGGTCACCGCCTGCAGCTCATGGCGGTCGACCGGGAGCGGGTCGTTGAACCACACCATCATCCCGTCTCCGGCGAAGTGCTCGAGCGTGCCGCGATGCGCGACGATGAGCTCGCCCATCGCCTTCTGGTACTCGCGCAGCACCCCGAGGACCTCCTCCGGCTCCGCCGTCTCGGCGAAGGCGGTGAACCCGCGGAGATCGAGGAAGGCGACCGTAATCTGGCGGCGGTGCCCCTCGAGCATCTTGGCGCCCTGCTCGCTCGCGACGAGCGCCGCGATCTGCGGCGAGAGGAACCGCGAGAGCTCCTGCCGCTGGCGCTCGACGGTCTCGAAGAGATCGAGGTTCGCGATGGCGATCGCCGCCTGGTCCGCGAACGTGCGCACGAGCTCGATCTCGTCGTCGGTGAACGGCTGCACCTTGGTGGGGGTAAGCGAGATGACGCCCAGCACTTGCTCGTCGCGGACGAGGGGCACGGCGAGGAGCGTGCGGTAGATGCCGAGCCGGGCGATCTCGGCGGCGGGGCCGCTGGCCCCTTTGTAGTACTCGACGATGTCCGGCTCGTGGATCGGCCGCCGCTCAAGGACCGCGCGCCCGACGATCGTGTCGGGACCGATCGTGAGGCTCCGTCCTTCGACGATCCGCATGAAGTCCGGTCGGATCTCCTCGCCGACGGCGAAGCGGTACGAATCGCCGGAGATCCGCCAGATGACGACGTTTTCCGCACGGCAGAGCCGCGCCGCGCGCGAGGCGACGGTCCGCAGCACCGTGTCGAGGTCGAACGCGGACGAGCCGATGACCCGAAGGACCTCGCCGATCGCGATCTGCCGCTCGAGCGCCCTCGCGAGGTCGTCGTGGTAGCGCTTCACCCGCAGGAGGGAGCGGACGCGGGCGAGGAGCTCGGTCTTGTCGAAAGGCTTCGCCAGGAAGTCGTCGGCGCCCGCGTCGAGCGCCTCTTTCTTCTCCTCGCCGCCGCTCGCGGTGATAGTCACGATCGGCAGGAATGCCGTCGCGGGGTCCGCGCGCAGCCTGCGGCAGAGCTCATAGCCGCTCATACCGGGCATGACGACGTCGGTGAGGATGAGGTCGGGCGGCTCCGCAAGCACTTTCGCGAGCGCCTCCTCCCCCGAGCTCGCGCCGATGACCTGGTAGCCCGCGGGAACGAGGACCGCCTCGAGAAGGCGGACGTTCTCGGGCTTGTCGTCGACGGCGAGGATGCGCCCGGTCACGCGCGCCCCTTCGTGAGATAGCTCGCGACCTGATCGGGGAACTGCTTGACGTCGATGGGCTTGGCGATGAAGCCGTCGAACCCGGCCTTGTCGAAGCGCTCGCGGTCGCCCGCCATCACGGACGCGGTGAGGGCGACGACCGGGATCGTCGCGGTCTTCGGGTCGGATCGGATGCGCCGGAAGGCCTCGATCCCGTCGATGCCCGGGAGCTGGATGTCCATGAGCACGAGGTCGGGCGGCTCGGTGGCCGCCGACGCGACGGCGTCCTCACCGGTCGTCGCCTCGGTCACGCGATAGCCCTTGAAGCGCAGGATGTCGCGCGCGAGCTTCATGTTCTTCTCGTTGTCCTCGACGAGCAGGACGAGCTTTCCGTCGCCACTCATGGCTGGGGAAGGGTGAAGCTGAACGCGCTGCCCTGTCCGGGCGCGCTCTCGACCCAGATCTTGCCGCCGTGGAGCTCGACGTAGCGCTTGGAGAGCGTCAGCCCCAGGCCCGTGCCCTCGCGCGACCGCTCCGGGTCGCGGCCGACCTGGCTGAATTCCTCGAAGATCCGCTGCTGGTCTTCGGGCGCGATCCCGATGCCGGTGTCGCGGACGGTCACCTGGACCGCGCCGTTCGCCTGCTCGGCGCTCACGTCGACGTGGCCGCCGTCGGGCGTGAACTTCACCGCGTTCGAAAGGAGGTTGTAGACGATCTGCTTCACCTTGCGCTCGTCGCCCGAGACGGCGTCGAGCCCTTCGCCGAGCGCGAGGCTGAGCGCGATCTCATGGCGCGACGCTCGCTCGCGGATCATCGTCACGCCGTTCTCGAGTGCGGTGCGGAGCGAGAACGAGCCGCGCTCGAGCTCCATCTTGCCGGCCTCGATCTTGGAGAGGTCGAGGATGTCGTTGATGAGCGTGAGGAGGTGCCTGCCCGAGGAGAGGATGTCCTTGAGATATTCCTCCTGGCGCTCGTTGAGCTCGCCGAACATGCGCTCGAGCATCACCTCGCTGAACCCGATGATCGCGTTCAGCGGCGTCCGCAGCTCGTGCGACATGTTCGCGAGGAACTCGCTCTTGTGCCGGCTCGCGACCTCGAGCGCGCGGCTCTTCTCCTGGATCTCGTTGAAGAGACGGACGTTCTCGATTGCGATCGCCGCCTGGTCCGCGAAGGTCTCAACGACCTGGATCTCGCGTTCATCGAATGGCCGAACAGTCACGCGGCTCAGGATGAGGCCGCCGAGGACCTCGCCCTTCCGCGTCACTGGCACCGCCAGACAGGTTCGGGACTGTGTCTGTTGGACGATCTTCGACCGTTCATAGACGGGGTCGGTCGTCACGTCCTGGAGGTGGATGGTCTGTCGCTCCTCATAGATGCGACTCATCAGGCTCCCGCCGGTGGTTTGCCACTCGCTCCCCGGAAGCTGGACCGACTCGAGGCGCTCCGCCAGCTCCGTCGTGCGTCCGTATCGGCCGCTCAAGACGGAGCCGCTTGCTTCGCGTCGGATGAGCCAGGCCAGGTCCGCGTCGCACAGCCGGGCGGCCCGCTCCACCACCGTCTTGAGGACCGGCGGCAGGTCGAACGTCGAGCCGCTGATGATCTTCAGGACTTCGCTGATGGCGGTCTGCTGCTCGAGCGCCTCGCGCGTCTCGTCGAAGAGGCGCACATTCTCGATCGCGATCGCGGCCTGGTCGGCGAACGTCTGCACCAGCTCGATCTCACGGTCGCTGAACGGACGGACCTCGTACCGCGACAGGACAACGGCCCCGATCCCGCGGCCTTCCCTGAGCATCGGGACTCCGAGGACCGTCTTCGACTTCGTGAGCTTCGCGACGAGAGAGTTGCGGAGCCGCTCGTCCTGGCTCACGTCCGGTACGTGGACGGTTCGGGCCTCGCCCAGCGTCACGCCCATGACGCCGCCCTCGGGTCCGATCGGCCGCCAGTCTCCCTGGGCGTGGCCTTGTGCCCGCTGTCGCGCCAACTCCGCTCGGACGGCCGCCGGGAACTCGCTGCTGTACGCGAGGGTCTTGAACTGTCCTCCCTCCGCACGAGACAACCAACCGATGTCGGCGCCGGCGAGGCGTATCGCCTTCTCCAGCACGACGTCGAGCACGGGCTGGAGGTCGAAGGCCGAGCGGCTGATGGTCTTGAGTACCTCACCGACCGCGGTCTGCCGCTCGAGGGCCTCCTTCGTCTCGTTGAAGAGGCGAACGTTCTCGATCGCGATCGCGGCCTGGCGCGCGAACGTCTCGACGAGCTGGATCTGTCGCTCGGTGAACGGACGCGCCTCGAGCCGGCCGAGCCCGATCACTCCGAGAAGCCGGTCCTCCACCAGTACGGGCACGGAAAGGCGAGTTTGAGGGCCCTTCTGCGGGAGATCGGGATCGAGCCGCGCGTCGGGGACATGGACCGTCCGACGAGATAAGGCGGCCGTCCCCACGACCGTCTTCCCCTCGCCGGCCACGGTGCCGACCGGGAACACCGTCCGCGGCCCCGCAGTCGCGACGACCATGAATGAGTCGCCGCTCGCGCGCCAGAACGAGGCTTGGTCGACCTCGCACAGCCGGGACGCGGACTCGGTGACGACGCGATACACCGGCTCGAGGTCGAACGGAGACTCGCTGATGACCCGCAGGACATCCGCGACCGCGGTCTGCTGGTCGAGCGACTCCTTCGTTTCGTTGAAGAGGCGCACGTTCTCGATCGCGATCACCGCCTGCGCGGCGAACGTCTGCACGAGGTCGACCTCCGCGGACGTGAACGGCCGGACCTCGGGCCGTCGCAGGAAGATGCAACCGATCGCGCGTCCTTCACGAAGCAGCGGTGTGGCGAGGATCGTCCGGTGGCCCGCTTCACGTGCGATGCGGGCGCTCTGCGGATACTCCTCATCGGCCGCCTGGAGGTCATCGACCTGGATCGTCCGAGCGTCGAGGACCGCACGCGCGCTGACGGTCTCGCGGTCCATCGCCCACTCCTGCATCGGCTCGGTCAGCCCGCCGAAGTGCGCCCGGAGGCGCAGCCGGTCGCCATCGACGAGCGCGACGGTGACGTCCTCGGCTCGGCAGAAGCGCGCGGCGTTCGCGGCGATCGCGTCGAGCACCGGCTGCAGGTCCGTCGGCGAGCCGGAGATCGCCTGGAGCACCTCAGCCGTCGCGGTCTGGCGCTCGAGCGCCTCCTTCGTCTCGTTGAAGAGACGGACGTTGTCGAGCGCGATGACCGCCTGTGCCGCGAACGTCTGGACGAGCTCGACCTCCCGCGGACCGAAGGCGCCCGGAAGAGTGCGCCGCAGCTGGATCGCGCCGATCGCACGGCCGTCCTTGAGAAGGGGCGCCGCCAGGAAGCCACGGTAGCCGTGCTTTCTGGCGTATTCCTTCCCCTCGCCGAACTCATCGTCCGGCAGGGTCTCCATGTCCGCCACGTTGAAGAGCCTCGCCTCCTTGATCGCACGTGGCGTGACGGACCGGTGCGACAGCTGAAACATGTGCGGCGCCTGCGCGATGCCGCCCTGTGTGTCGGTCAGCACGATGCTCCCGTCCTCACGCACGATCGCCACGGCCGCGTCGTCGGCGTTGCAGAATCGCGCGGCGCTCTGGGCGATGGTGTTCAGCACGGGCTGGACATCCGTCGGCGAGCTCGAGATCACGCGAAGGATCTCGGAGATGGCGGTCTGACGCTCGAGCGCCCCCT
>Ga0209161_10004111_pt1 | contig 11598 bp, 10 predicted proteins | sample GraSoiAngelo_155_FD_186169 | JGI IMG/M metagenome (GOLD analysis project Ga0209161, IMG submission 186169) | Grasslands soil microbial communities from the Angelo Coastal Reserve, California, USA - 14_1009_13_30cm (SPAdes) (version 2) | ecosystem: Environmental > Terrestrial > Soil > Grasslands...
GAGGGACGGTTTTGACAAGGGGCATGGCGGAGTCTATAACAACGGCCCTGCTGCTGGGCCTGCTGGCGATAAGAATATGGAGTGGTGGCAGCAAATGGAAGCGCTGGTTGCACTGCTGAATGCATAGCGGCTCACCGACAATCTCAAATACTGGCAGGCGTTCGATCTTCAGGCTCGGTTTGTGATGGACCGCTTTGTGGACCATCAGTACGGAGAGGTGTACACCGCGGTCTTTCAGGACGGAAAAATCGATAGCGAGAAGGTTGGCCCCTGGAAAGCTCCTTATCACGTCACCAGGGCTTGTCTTGAAATTATCTCACGCTTGGGCGGAACCCTGTAGTTGCGGAAGATAATTTCTCTCTGCAGTTGCAGACGCTGGACGGGACCTTTCACTTCGTCGCGAAGTCTGATCTCGAAGGGTTGGAATACAGTTCGCAGCTGATGCCCTCTGACTACGGCTCAACTCGCAGCCCCAATGAATTGGACGCCGTCGTCAGATTGACTTTGGCAGATGTCCACTGGGACAGCGGCCTAACGAGGAGCGTCTCTCCCTGCTGGCTCCCACAGCTCAACGGGATTACCTTCGGGGTCGTGCAGGCGGGCAAACCTACCGTTAGGATGGTGCTGCGGGTCCACGTCGATGCCAATACCGGCCGCCCGCAACTGCGCCGTCATAGCGCTAAGGTCACGAACGCGGAAGTTGATCATCCAGATCTGCTTGGAATCGCCAAAATAGTCCGTGGTCTCGGGGAAGGGGCTGATCCCGCTCGGCCCTGCCTCCTGCTGCCACGGCAATTCATCATGGTTTGACGGCGTTAGTGTGACCCCAAGATGCTCTTGATACCAACGCCCCAGCGCCACTGGATCTCGGGCGCGGAAGAACACACCGCCGATGGCCAAGACTTTTTCCATTTCTGTGGACGCAATCCCTCTGTTGCGCTTGAGAAATCGCAAATACTGTACACGTATTTCGCGTACTCGCTTGTCAAAAGATTGTCATCCGGTTCAAACAGGCAGGCAATTTAGAGACTGCTGTAGAGTACTTACTGCGTCCCCGTCGACCGGGGCTCTCTGGGGGTGGTTCACTGGCTCCGGCCCGAACCGGCAGAAATGGCTCCCTTTATCACCGGCATTAACAGTTATCGCCAGTTGATTCGAAGATTCCGCTAGCGGGGGCTCACCCCACTTGATCGGGAATCATTAAAGTGGTTAGCTTCAAGATGCACCCGTCCCGTGATCCGTAATTCCGGAATTACGAACTCGGTGAATCCGTCGTGTTTTACGGGGACGAGCGACTCGCAACATTTATGTTCTGGCGTCTCGTAACGGATGGAAGTAAACGTCCCTATGACCTGCACTTGCAGGCGAAGCGGCGCTTCAGCGTAGTTGACAAACTCGAGCACTTTCACCGATCCGCCGTGCTCACGATAGGGTACAGCGATTGTCGTCAAGCCATTCCATAGACTCACCAGCATATTCTGCTTCCCGAGCAGCCGACGGATGTCTTGGGCAAACATCTCCGGATCTGTGACAGGCTCCAAGAGCTCAAGGACTTTTCCGTTTCCAACGGCATAGGCCACCGCGTCTTCATTCAACCTGACTGGATGATCGTTCTGCCATGGATAAGAGTCATGCGCTTCCACAAGTACGACGGTCTTGCCGTGCGTTGCGAGGTCGGCGATTCGCTCACAAGCTCCTCTGTCAGGCTTTGCGAACACCACAACAACGTCGAAGCCTTCAAGCTCCCCCGATTTTAGGTCTGCGGGACGCAAAACCTTGAATGGGATGTTGTGACGGGCCAGCAGATTCATCGCTTCGTCAGTCGTGTCGAGATCATCGACCACAACTGCAACGTTGGCAGCGGCTTCCAGTCGTTGCGCGCTCGTGTCTGAGTAAAACTTTGCGTAGGACTGCACCTGGTTCCAGAGTGTCCAGGCCTCCGGATCATGATTGCTGAGAGCTCTCTGCAGGCGCTCATCAAGCTGCAGGATTAAATCAGCATGAAACGCGCCTGCCTCAGCCACTGCCAGCGAGTAATCCGTCGCTGTAAGGGCTGCTTGTTGCTGCCCGGAGTCTGACAGCCCTTCCCACGAAAAGGTGTACATTGGAACCTGCCCCTGAAGAGACCTCTGTTCAATCTTAATGAGAGCGAGGTTAGTGTCAATCCACGGTTGGGCGGTGGGACTGGATACTTCAAGCACAGAGTCTCGCTTGATTACCAGACTGCCCCGCATCTCCGGTTGCTTACCATCGGGGTTGAGGACCAGGAATCTGAACTTGGGGTGAGCCGCTCGTAATTTTGGAAGAGACTTCCGTAGCTCTGCACGCTCAGACTGACGAACAGTCAAGATGATGCCTTCCAAGCCACTCGCGGCAGTTTCAGCTGCAGCTGCAGCCTGATGTAGCGAAACTTCGACATACACTCGATAGCCTTGCCTGCGGGCCGCTTTCACCTGCGGCGAAAAGCTGTCGTTCCAGGAGAGTACCAGGTCGTTCAAGCCGAGTTCCTTTGCTGGGGGGAACGCAGACCTTGTCCAATGTACGAACACATTGCTCCAAGCGGAGGTGGATGCTAAGACGAAAACCCATACGAGAATCGTGTCACGAATGCTCATGGAATTGTGCCAAGACTGAGAGAAGTCTATAAGCCTCTGCCAAACAGAATCTGCGGACCGCCGGTCACCGTTTCAACTTGCGCCTCATGTGAAATCCAAATCGCTGAAACGTCTGCCATACTCTTGATCAGTTCCTTGCCCTTCTTCGGACCGAGCAGCAGCAAGGTAGTCGACAGCGCGTCCGATACCGTTGCTGTTCTTGAAACAGCGCTGACTGTGAAAACCGTTTTCAGGGGCATTCCTGTATCCGGATCAATGATATGACCAGCTGAATCGTTCCCCAGCAAACTAGGCGCTGTCTGCTCCGACGTGGACACACTTCCATCCTTGAGCATGACCTGCGGATCTATCTTGTTCGAGGGATCTCTCAAGTGTACAAGCCAGGCTGTGTGGTCCGGAGGAGCCCCCATCGCAAAAATCGTGCTTCCCCCCGCGTTGATCAAAGCATCGCGGATTCCCATGGAGTGCAGGACTTCAGCGGCGCGGTCGACGGCGTAGCCTTTGCCAATTGCGCCCAAGTCCAACTGCAAACAGGATGAGCGAAAACTGATCCGGTCCGGGGGACTTAATTCGATCTTCTCGTAGCCGACGCAACTTCGAACGTCTTCTTGCTGCGCCCGCGAAGGCGTGCCTTCGCCGCGCAGCGCAGCTTTCCACAAATTCACCAAGGGCGCGATCGAGATGTCAAACTTTCCGTCCGAAAGCCTGGAAAACTGTACGGCCTGGTCAATGACACGGTATAAGTCAGAAGGAACCTTTTCTGCGTGAAAGTGAGCGGAGCGGTTCAGGTTACTCAGGGTGCTGTCAGGTTTGTAGTTGCTCATCAGATCGTCGAGGCGAACGATCTCCTGAAACGCCCTCTCGATCGCATTGGAGGCATGTTCGGATGATTGGTCATAGGCGGCGATTTCGAAGACCGTGCCCATGATGTACTTCTTCTTGTAGACAAGAGCTTGATTTTCTGAGCTCTGGACGAAAGAAGCGATTAAGAAGAAGCTGATCAGCGCTGCCGCTCGTCGGTTATCGCAGCGCATAAACCTCACCACTCAGGCTCGCTAGATAGATGGCATCGCCGGCGAGCACGGGAACCGACTGAACTGCCCCCGCCAGAGCAGCTCTCCACACTACATTGCCCGTCGCGCTGTCCAGGGCAAATGTACCTCCCGCTTGAATACAGACAACACCGTCGCCGATTACCGGAGGTGCGGTCACCACTTCGCCCACGGCGGCTTTCCAGCGCAAGCGGCCTGACTGAGTATCCAGTGCATATAGAAAACCGTCCTTGCTGCCGATGACTGCCAAGTCGCCAGAAACTGCCGGTGAAGACGCGATGCCTAATCCTGTTTCGTACTTCCAGCGCACCTCTCCAGTGATGGTGTTCATTGCATAAAACCAAAAATCTTCAGAGCCGATGAGGAGCAGGTCACCGGATTGGGCCGGAGATGAGTCGATGCCATTGCCGGTGGGTGTACTCCACATTGTTTTTCCGGATGAGGGGTCGAGGCTATACACTTTGCCATCTCCGCATCCGAGATAGAGTTGCTGCTCGGCCGCATAAATGGTGGAATAGACTCTTCCGCCAAGTTCCTCGACCCACAGCGTCCGCCCGCTCGCTGCGTCAACGGCGTAAACCCGCGCGTCAGCACCTCCGAAAAAGACAATTCCACTGCGCACAACAGGAGAAGCCCAGACTTCAGCTCCGGTCGGCGCTTCCCACAGCTTGCTTCCGGCATGCCGATCAAGTGCGTACACTTTTCCGTCATCGCATCCGAACAGGATTCGATTTTCGGAAAGCGAAGGCGTGGAATGAACCTGACCCGCCGCCTGAAATTTCCATTTTGATGTGCCAGTGACCACGTCGAGGGCGTGCAGTACTCCGTTGACAGACGTAACATACAAAATGCCGTCCTCAAGTATCGGCGCGGAACGCACAGAGCTGCCGGTACGAAACTGCCAAACAGCTCGTTCCGGCGACCGTACTGGATGTTGCCCCTGCCCTCCCGTGCGGGCGTTGTCTTTGAGCAGCGTGGGCCAATCTCCCGGAGCTTTGGACTTGGCCGCTTCCGTCGTCATCAATTCACGCTGAGAGAGTACGGTGATCGATCTGCTTCAGGTCTGCTGCGCCAAGGCCGAGCTTCCCAGCCGCTGCAACGTGTCCCGGCTGGCGGAAAAACAGGTTTTTCGCCGCGTCATGATAAAAGTCATTGTTGTCTGTGGTGATGCTGTTCGGATCGCGTTGCCACAAGGAAGGCGCGCCCCGTTCGCGGCGCTTCTTTTCAATCGCCTCCAATTCGATGGTGTCCAGAGCGACTGGATCCGTTGCTGCGAGCAGAATGCCGGCCTGATCGATGAAATCCTGGACTTGGGTCAGCGGTCCGCCATGCCATACCTGACGCATGCCGTCCATGATATGCAGCACAGCCTTCGAACGTAAGGGTTCGACCGTACACATCAGCCCGATCAGCGGGTTGGTAAAGGAATGGGGCGCACGATGTGAGCGCGCCACATTGTTAAATGTGCCGTAAGCCAGGTTCTTGAGGCATCCGGTGACACCGGATGCCGAATGGTCCTTCATCGTAGGCACGTTGATAATCTTCGTGACTAACTGAGCCACGATATTTGCCATGTAGGAGCGGGTTTCCCACTCGCCGAAAAAGTTGGCCGCGCAATAGACATTCGTATCGTAACCGGAAGAATCCACGAAGGCGTCCTGAATGCCCACAATGCGCACGCCTGGAGGCAACAGGGCCTGATAGCTGCCGATATCCATTTCGTACGAATACCGGTCATAGACCAGAATGTTACGTGCGGGAACGCCAACCGACTGAACTGAGCCGATGATCTCGCGGAGGATCTCAGGAGAGGAGCAGCAGGCAGGCGCACCCGATGGGTTGATCTTGATCCCAACAATGTCGTTGGGTTCAACAAACTTTGCCCACGCCGCCTGCGCCGACTTTTCTTCCGTCAACTCCTTCATCGCGTGCTCCAGCATCTGGCGCACGATCGACTGTGAGACACGATTACGTACGATAGCGTTCGGGTCGCGGACCTCGATCACTCGGCCTGGAAATAATCCCGGCATGCCAAGCGGCGAAGGTTTGTAGTCCGGCGGGCCGTGGAGTTCGATGGGCGGCGCCACAGGTGGGGGCACGTCCGCTCGCAGCATCGGATCGAGCCCCTGCATCAGCAGAGAGGCGCTTCCAATGCAACCGGCCTTGACGAACGCACGGCGATCCATGAGTTGATTCCCGATCCGAAGTGTGCAGCTTGTCGGATCGAACCCAAAAACAGCGACCAGCTTACGATAGGGGCGCTCTTCTTTACAACCCTGCCCGACCTTGAGACCCTTGACTCGCCAGGAATGGTGACAATTTCATTCCCACCGGATACACTTTCGGTTCGACAGAACAAGAGAAGGCCCTATGCAGAGCGGGATCAAAATGCCACGCGCAATAATTGCAGTAATCGCAATCGCCCTCGGATCTCCTGTCGTGATGTTCGCCCAAGCCCTTCGTTATGACTTGCTGTTAAAGGGCGGACACGTGATAGATCCCGCCAATCACATCGACGAAGTGAGAGATGTCGCCATTTTCCAAGGCAAAATCGCTGCCGTGGAAAAAAACATTCCGCCTGACCAGGCGGGAAAGGTTGTGGACGTCTCGAGGCTCTACGTTACGCCCGGGCTGATCGACATTCACTATCATGTTGGTCATGGCGGAGCGCCGCTAAACTGGTTCGCGACCGACGCGCGAGTTCATGCTCTGCCACTGGGTATTCCCGCAGATTTCGCGTTGCAGTCAGGAGTCACCACCATAGTGGATGCGGGCACCTCAGGTGCGGAGACGTTCCTCCAGGAAAAGGAAGAAGTCATTGACCGTGCCAAGGTGAGAGTTTTGGCTTTCCTTAACATTGTGGCTAATGGCATGAGTGGTGGACTCGAGCAAAGCCTGGACCAGATGGATTCGAAGCTTTGTGCCGACACGATCAAGAAATATCCAGACCTCATTGTGGGAGTAAAAACCGCCCATTATTGGACGAAGGAGGCCTGGGATGCAGAACACGTGCCCTGGGCAGCAGTTGACCGGGCGATGGAATGCGCCACGGTGGCCAACGTTCCGCTCATGGTCGATTTCTGGCCGCGACCGGAGAGAACTTACGAGGACCTGATACTGAAAAAAATGAGGCCGGGCGACATACACACGCACGTCTTCGCCCAGCAATTTCCCATTATTCTTGCGGACGGCAAGCTCAATCCCGCCATCGGAGACGCCCGTGCCCGAGGCGTGATTTTTGATGTGGGGCATGGCGCTGGTAGTTTCTGGTTCCGCAATGCGGTGCCCGCTTCAAAACAGGGCTTCGTCCCCGATTCCATCTCCACTGACTTGCACATCGGCGATTACACGACTGTCAGCATGAACAATGTGATGTCAAAATTCTTAGCCCTGGGGGTGCCGCTGGCCGATGTCATTCGCCGGTCAACCGTCAATCCGGCAAGCGAGATTCACCGGTCGGAGTTGGGGACATTGTCAATAGGCAAGGACGCGGATATTGCTGTGCTGGACCTGATGCACGGACATTTCGGTTACGTTGACTGCGGCGTGGCCAAGATGGATGCAAATGCACAATTGATAGCCCGCATGACGATCCGTGCGGGACGCATTCTGTACGATCCCTCCGGTCTCAGCATGGTGCAGTGGGAAAAGGCGCGTCCGCAGTATTTCACGATTCCCGATCGAGGCGAGTCGTTGCCGGCACGAGCCGATGATTATCCACGAGACTGAATTTCGAAATTCCACGATGTTCCTGAGGGGGACATAGCGATGCGACAGATGAGTCGGCGAAAGCTCTTACGGAGGGGAACGCAGGCTGTTCTCGCGGGAGGTGTTGCGCTCTCCGGACTCCCAACTCTGGAGCCTCGGGCATTTTCGAAATCGGCCCCTCAAGCTGTGGATTATTACCAGAAGCTCGGCGTGACCCCGTTCATCAATGCGGCCGGGACCTATACGGTACTTTCGGCTTCCACGATGCCTGACGAAGTGCAGGCGGCCGTCGCGCTCGCGGCACGACAGCCAGTAAACCTCAACGAACTACTTGATGCGTCAGGAGCATATCTGGCCAAACGACTACGGTGTGAGGCCGCTCTGGTCACGGCCGGCGCTGCCGCGGCGCTGGTGGTGGGAACGGCAGCTTGCATCACCATGGGAAACGAGCAAGCCATTCTTAACCTTCCTACTGACATGGCTGGGCTTAAGAATGAAGTGATCGTTCAGAAATCTCATCGCTACGGATATGACCATGCCCTCCGGAATTGCGGAATTCGCTTTGTGGAGGTGGAAACGCTTGAACAATACGAGCAGGCGTTCACCGAGCGTACGGTGATGGCCCACTTTTTCAACGCGGGTGCAGGAAAAATCAGCCGGGAGGATTGGGTGCGAGTGGCGCTCCAGCATGGAGTGCCTTGTTTCAACGACGCCGCCGCCGATGTCCCGCCGATTTCCAATCTATGGAACTATACGCAGATGGGGTTTGATCTCGTGACGTTCTCTGGAGGGAAGGGCCTGCGGGGACCGCAGTGCAGCGGCTTGCTGCTAGGCAGAAAGGATCTGATCGAAGCGGCCAAGAAAAATAATTCACCAAACTCAAACACTGTCGGGCGCGGTATGAAAGTAGCGAAAGAGGAAATTGTAGGCCTGGTCGCCGCCGTGGACTGGTTCCTCAAGCAGGACGATGCTGCCATGGAGGCCGAGTACCGGCAGCGCGCAGACCGCATTGCCAAACACTTGAAATCGATTCCAACCCTGCAGACTCAGATCTTTATTCCTGAAGTCGCCAATCATGTTCCGCACCTGCTCATCATTTACGACCAGGACCGGATCAAGATCACGGGCGCGGAAGTCATGCAAAAGATGCGGGAAGGCAAGCCGCGGATTGAGCTGAATCCATCGACCGGAGGTTCCCCTGCGAGCGCGGGATTACCGGGCGGACCGAACACTGTCGATGGATTCAGCTCAATCCGCGGCTGTGAGGTAGCGCACACGAAAATGATGTGACTCTGCCCGGGGAAGATATGGTAGTTGCAAAGCGTTTACGCGAAGTTCTACAAGAAGCGATCAGGACGTAACGGACGGGCAAAGTCACATCATTTTCGTGTGCGCTACCTCACAGCTGTCGTCCTGAAGAACCTTGCGACCTTAACTCGTCCCCCTTTCTCGATCAGATAAAACTTATCGGCTTCGACATCGTGAAAGGTTTGCCGATGCCCACTGGGCCGGGTTATCTCGACGACTTCGGTACGCTTCGCCTTGCCAAGGCTGAGATTTGAGCACGGGACCTCAGCTATTGCGAACTTCGCTGTTTATAGATTTCGTCCAACCGGTTCTTCAAATACTCCCGGTATTCCTCCTGCAACTTAGGATCCTTTGGTGCGCCGTAGATCTCCGAAGACTTATATTTTCCTTCATCAAATTTCTTTTTGGTCCATTCATCATGGATATGGGTCTCATCTGCGTGGTCGAGGACTTCTTTGACGAATTGCGGCGGAACGAAATATACGCCCTCGCGATCCCCAACCACGAGATCTCCTGGCATCACAGTCACGCCGCCGATTCGGATTGGCACGTTGATGCCCGTCAGCATTACGTTCCCAATGGGCGTCGGATCGGCAGAACGGAAATATGCCGGCATGTCAATCTTGGCTATGCCATCCAGATCGCGGATGCTGCCGTCCACAACCAGACCGCCACCGTTAGTGGCTTTCATTACATAGTAGAAGAGATTGTCACCCACAATGGTGCCGTCCACCTTCTTTCCGAACAAGTCGACGACGAGGACATCGCCGGGCTGGAGCATGTCAATGGCAGTTTGATTGGTGAGATCGTGCAGGCCGCGTTGCTTGGCTTTGTTCTTGGTAATTTCGTCAACGTCAGCCCGCAGGGGCATGAATTGCACCGTGAAGGCACGTCCGACCATGGTCTTTCCAGGATGCAGCACCTGAAACCCATCCGCATATTGGTTCTTGAAGCCCTCCTCGTGGAGACCGGCCCAGACTTCTTCGGACGACAGATCGCGGGCCCGCTCGATCATGGCATCGGGCACCTTGGGGCGTCCGTCGGCAAGCCTGTCGAATGGGGATTTGGCTGTGTAGTCGATCAACTCCTGCTTGGAGAACGTGTACAACTGCGCGTAGGCAGAGGTTGACGCAAGCAGGATTATGACGAAAACACCCTTGAAGGTGGTGCTCCTGATCGTTTTCAGGATGTGTGCCATTTCGGATGCTCCTCGATAGCTGGATTTTGGAACCGGCATTTGCCGACGAGTTTACAATTCTATTTCTCAGATCGAGATCTTTTTGCAACAAATTGTAGTCTTCGTGTGCGCATACCTGCGTGCTCACGGGGAGTAATGATGCGTGAAAAGAACTAGGGTATGTTGGGACATCGAGAGATCTTGAAGATTTCGGCCATGGCGCTGGGCGGAGCTTTACTAGCCCCGGTGGTCACAATCGCGGCGTAGCCGTCCGGGAGTTTCAGCATCTCTGCTATGCGCTTGCCGGCGGCAACTTCCAAGTCAGGGATGCTTACGAAATGGCGACCGGCCATAGCCATGACGGCTTCGAGTTCGGGTCGAAGAATTGACCCGCCCAGCATGGTCATCGTGCCTTGGCAGTTGATTGCAGCCGTTACGCCTAGCTCGTCGTAAGGATTGCAGGTCTGGCCGAAACCGCTCACGGTGGCGCTTCCGGCCGAATCGGCCGCCATGGTTCTGGACTTGGGCCCGACGTGACTCTGAGGCCGAGCGGGGACGATTGTGCCCATTCAAACTCTCCAAACCACGACCGGCATCGAAGCGCACCCGTTGCGGTCGGAGCTAATCTCGGTCTTTCATGCACTTACGTTGACTAACTTTGCTGACCGTGCTCGGTTAAGTCTCTTGTTTAACGCTTTAGAACGGCTTCGAATCCCACTCTCTCCGCCATTACCTTAGTTATCTAGCACTTGCAAGCTGGTGATACCTACACTGATTCCGAGTTGAATCGAGGTATCGTCCGTGGCCAATACGCAGTGCAAAGAAGTAAACCTTACCAAACGAGTCCAAACCAGCAAGGGCCTGCGCTACTGCCCCGTCGTCCTGTCTGCGAACGGTCGAGTCAAGCCCGATCTAGTCATCATCAACGGCCTGCAAGAACGACACCCAGAAGGCGCGTACTACCTTGAATGGCGTGAGAACGGCAGGCGAGTACGGCTGTCGGTGGGCAAAGACCCGGCCGACGCGAGTGCTCGACGCCAGCGCAAGGAATCCGAGTTAAACGCCGTGAACAACGGAGTCGCCGTCCTGCCCGAGAAGGGCGACAACGGGCACCGCTCATTAGCAGCAGCAGTCACTGAGTACCTGGAAGAAACGACGCTCGCAAAAAAGCCCAAGACTCTGGCCGCGTACACTACCGCTCTGACCTACTTCACTGAATCCTGCCCCAAGCTGTTTCTGGAAGACATTGAGCGTAAAGACTTGCTGAAATTCTGCGCGTTCCTGCGGGACGACAAAGAACAGGCGCCGCGTAGCTGCTGGAACAAGTTTGCCAACGTGATGTCCTTTCTCAAGGCCAACGGCATTCGTGGACTAGTGAAGAAAAACGACTGGCCGCGCTACACCGAAGAGGAGCCTGAGATTTACGAGCAGGACGAACTCGACAAGCTGCTTGCGGCTTGCGATGAGGAAGAGCGGCTCTGGTACGAGTTCTTCCTGATGACGGGAATGCGAGAGCAGGAAGTCATGTACACGTACTGGTCGGACGTCAACCTCGCCCATGCGACCGTTCGTGTCAGCCACAAACCGGACAGGGGATGGACTCCGAAGGCCGACAAAGAACGCGAGATTCCGATTCCTGCGAAGCTGGCGAAAAATCTGAAGGCGTGGAAGGCGAAAGCTGATAAGACGTGCGGTTTGGTCTTCCCTACTGCGGGGTGCAAGCCAAAGCTCGACTTCC
>Ga0209161_10004115_pt1 | contig 11588 bp, 9 predicted proteins | sample GraSoiAngelo_155_FD_186169 | JGI IMG/M metagenome (GOLD analysis project Ga0209161, IMG submission 186169) | Grasslands soil microbial communities from the Angelo Coastal Reserve, California, USA - 14_1009_13_30cm (SPAdes) (version 2) | ecosystem: Environmental > Terrestrial > Soil > Grasslands ...
GTTCCCATTTAGTTGAGCCTGGTTCTCTTCTTATTTCTCGTGGCTGAACCAAACCGCAAAACCACGCCCAGAGCGCGAGATAGATTGCCATGTAAAATTGGAGAACAAACCAGCCGAGAACAGTGACAGTTGTGAGCCAGGAGAAAGTGGTCCAGAAAAATGTCAGTCCGGTAACATAACCCAAAAGGAGATTATGGAGCCAACGATGATGCAATGCTTTGCCTGAAAACCAAACTGCAGCGATGAGTGGCGTGAGAGCAATCCAGCATAGCCAGGTGAAATTAAACGGCGCAAAACAGCCTGTGTAGAGGAGCCCGCTACTGATCGCCGCGAGCCAGGGCCAGGCCACAGTTAATTTTTTCATCACGTCGTGCGACTCAGTGGCGAGTTCCAAGCTCCAACATCCAGTCTCCAGAGAAACTTCAAGGGCCAAATGACACGCCGCTTCCTATACTGTCATGTTGAGCGGAGCGAAACATCTGTGATTATCGTCTGCAGAGCTGGAAAGAAAGGCCAGAGATCCTTCGCTTGGCTCAGGATGAGAATTGCGTCTTTGAACAGGCGCTTGGAATTCGGAGCTTCAATGATCTCAGCGGTGCCGTCGGAGACTAGGGAAATCGCTGCTGTTTATGCCTCGCCAAGGCGTGACTCCGCATCCCTGTGCAGCCGCTCCCAGAGACGATCGAGTTTCGCTTTCACTTCGGTCTTGATTTGATTGAGTTCAACGGAATCGAATTTTCCCTTTTCCGGCCGGCGGTGCGCGAAAAGGTAATACTTGATCTTCGGCTCCGTTCCCGATGGGCGCACCGCGATGCGTGTTCCGTCTTCTAACTCAAACATCAACATTTTCTCCTTCGGAATTTGGTCGTTCTCTATGTCTTCGATTTTGTCGGTCTCGAAGTTTCGAACGCTTGTGACCTTTAAGCCGAGCACGTCCGGGAACGGATCGGTGGCGTAAGACTTAATCAGACGCGCGATTTTTGTTGCGCCTTCCGCGCCCTCGAAAACGAGGGAACCGTTTTTCTCGGCGAAATAACCGAACTCAGAATAGATGTCATCGAGCAGTTCATCGATCGTATTCCCGTGCGCCTTTGCGTAAGCAGCTACTTCGCAAAACATGATTACGGCGCCGTTGCCATCTTTGTCGCGTACAAAATCCGCTCCGCTGTAGCCATAGCTTTCTTCGCCTCCGAAAACGTAAAATGACGAGTGTTCAAGACGCAGTTTCCGTGTTTCCTCCTCGGAAAGATCGACATAATTCTGGTAGGCCGGGATTGCGCGTTCGTACTTGCCAAGCTTTGCGCCAATGTATTTGAAGCCGGTCAACGTTTCGACGCAACGCAGACCGTAATGTTCGGCAATCGCTTTTTGCAGATCGGTTGTGACAAAGGTTTTGATAATGACTCCGCGCGACGCGTTTTGTTTATTCAGCACGCCTTTTTCAAATAATGTCCTGGTTCGATACCAGGCAAGGAGCGAGCCGATCTGATTCCCAGTGAGCAATTTCAGCTTTCCATCCGTTGCACGAAGTGCCGCGCCCATCCGGTCGCAGTCTGGATCAGTCGCGACTACCACATCTGCATCTTCCTTTTTCGCCAGATCGATTGCCATTGTTAACGCTTCGGCATTTTCCGGATTTGGCGATTTTACCGTCGGAAATCGGCCATCGAAATGGTCCTGCTCGGGTACCACTTCGAAATTGAAACCAAGTCGTTTGAGCATCGGTCTGATGATTACACCGCCGGTTCCGTGCAAAGGCGTGTAGACAATCTTTAGCGATTTCGCTTCGCGAATGACCGTTGGATCGAGAACGAGCGTTCCCAGCCGGCGCATGTATGCTTCGTCAATATCCGTGCCAATCATTTCTATCTTACCCTGTCGGTCTTTTGGGAGCGGCGTATAGGCTTCGGAGGCGATCGTGTTCACTTTAGAAATGATTCCGTTCGCATGCGGTTCGATCACCTGTGCGCCATCGCTGAAGTAAACTTTGTAGCCGTTGTCGTACGGCGGGTTATGACTCGCAGTGATCATCACACCCGCGCTTGCCCTGAGATAACGGACCGCAAATGAAAGTTCAGGCACGGAACGTGGGCTCCCGAACACGTATGTGTCGCAACCGTTCTCGGATGCGACTTTCGCGGCAAGCTCAGCGAACTCCTTTGAGAAAAATCGCGGATCATACGCGATCACGAATTTTGGCTTCGTTGAAATTTTCGAGCTTCGATTCCAATCGTGCAGATACGCCACGAGTCCCTGCGTCGCACGGCTGATGTTAAAGAAATTCATCGCGTTAGTGCCCACGCATGGAAATTCAGGTCGCTCATTCTCGCGCGCATTTCCGCGCTCGGCGGTGGTCACGATTTTTCCACTGGTGCGCCCGCGAAGCCCGCCCGTTCCGAACGAAAGCGTCCGGTAAAAGCGGTCGTTTAATTCGGCCCACTTACCGCCTTCAACAAGTTCGCCGACAGATTGCAAATAGAGGGCCGAGGGCGCGGCCTCCAGCAATGCATGAATGTTCTTCGCTGCCGATTCCATTAAGTCTCCGTCAGCAACTGCTTGCGAGATCTTCGAATCAAGTTGTTCAGAACGATGAGGCATCGCAGCGAACTGTTCCGCTATCTACGGTTGTAGGGCAAGCGCTTCGCTTGTTGGCGATCGGGCAACCGAAGCCGTCGCCCCGTAATCTATTAGGTTGTGGACCGTGACTCCTCCATAACCGCTCGATAGACCAGTGTTCCAGCGGCAATATCCTCCACTGCCATGCCTAACGATTTGAAAATCGTGGTTTCCCTCGTTCGCGGCGGAACTTTGCCGGCGAGTGCCTCGCCGAGCTCCGCATAAATTGTCGCGCGGGAAAGAATGACGTCCCCCGATTCCTTCATCGCACCTTCGCGCGAATCGACGAACACTGCATTGCTCATTGCCTCTTCGTCGAGTTCGCGCCAGTCCGGGCGACACGCGCCGACCGCGTTCACATGACATCCACTCTTCAACCAGGATCCTTTTAGGATGGGTGTCTTCGAGTTTGTGGCCGTGACGACAACGTCAGCGCCGCACACGGCTTCTTCAGCGGACACCGCGGTTGCGCCAATTTCCTCGGCGAATTGCTTTGCGCGTTCTTGGTTTGGACTCCAGACCCGAATTTCTTCGAATGGCCTAACGAGTCGTAGAGCCTCTACGTGACTGCAGGCCTGCACACCACTTCCGAGAACCGCGAGGATTTTTGCATCGGACGGCGCGAGAAGTTTCGTTGCAGCCGCTGAGACTGCAGCGGTGCGCATCTCTGTGATTAACCTTCCGTCCATAACTGCAAGTGGCGTGCCAGTCTCCGGATCAACAAGGAAGATTGTTGCCATATGCGTTGGGATTCCGCGCTCCGCATTTGAGGGATAGAAGGTCACTGCCTTCAATCCGAGTCCATCCGGAGTTAACGCGGGCATCAGACCCAGAAAACCGCCCGGCGGATCGACCTTTATGACCGAGCGCACCGGCTGGGTCACCTTGCCCGCGGAGAAATCGATCAGCGCTTTCTCCATCGCGGGAATCAAGTCGGCCATCCGCAGGTGCTGGCGCACCTGTTCTTCGTTAAGAAAAAGCGGCTGCGTGATGTTCATTAGTTCAACCACGGATTACACAGATAACACGGATGAAAGACAATAATTCTAATCTTGATGTGTACGTTTCGTTATCCGTGCAATCAGTGTAATCCGTGGTTCCTTACGCGGTTGCAATGAGCGCGTCTGAAAAACTGCAAACACGCTGCCTGATCGTAGGCGGCGGGCCGGCAGGTATGATGGCTGGTTACCTGCTCGCGCGAGCTGGCGTGCCCGTCGCTGTCCTGGAAAAACACGCTGACTTCAACCGCGATTTTCGCGGCGATACTATTCATCCATCAACGCTCGAGTTGATGCATGACCTTGGGTTGCTCGACGAGTTCTTGAAACAGCCGCATCAGGAAGTGCGCGAGTTGCGAGGTGTGGTTAATGGCCAGGTCGTGCCAGTCGCTGATTTCAGAAAACTTCCCACGCGTTGCAAATTCATCGCGTTCATGCCGCAGTGGGATTTTCTTAATTTTCTCGCCAATCACGCCAAACATTTTCCGGAATTCCAATTGCACATGGAAACCGAAGTCGTCGATTTGTTGATGGAGGATTCGCGTGTGATCGGCGTGCGCGCAAAAACGCCGCAGGGCGACCTAGAGATGCACGCGGATCTTGTCATTGGCGCGGACGGGCGTCATTCAACCACTCAAACCCGCGCCGGTCTTGAGCAATTAGAGTTCGGCGTGCCGATCGACGTGCTCTGGATGCGTATCTCAAAAAAGGACGACGATCCCGAACAAACGTTTGGTTTTTTTCAACACGGTAAATTACTCGTGCTAATCGACCGCGGTGATTATTGGCAGTGCGGCTTCGTCATTCCCAAAGGTCAATTCGACCAAATCAAAGAACGGGGATTATCGCAATTTCAAAACGAAATTGTTAGCTTCGCTGGTTTTTTGCGCGATCGCGTGGCCGAGCTGGACGACTGGTCGAAAATCAAATTGCTAACCGTGCAGGTGAATCGTTTGCGTGCGTGGTGCTGCGAAGGATTGCTTTGCATAGGTGATTCTGCACACGCGATGTCACCGGCGGGCGGAGTGGGAATCAACCTTGCCATCCAGGACGCAGTCGCGACCGCAAACTTGCTCGCAGAAAAGCTCCAGCGCGGTCCGGTTCATGTTGACGACTTGCGAAAAGTGCAGGCGCGCCGCGAATGGCCGACTCGTCTGATCCAGGGAATGCAGATCTTTATTCATCGTCGAGTCGTTACTGGTCGAACCTCCGATGAGAAGAAGACTTCGCTTCCATTCGTGTTCCGTTTGCTAAAATGGTTTCCAATCCTGCGCCAACTGCCTGCGCGCTTCATCGGCATCGGGCCGCGCCCCGAACACATTCACAGCCCCAAAACAGACTAATAATCTACAGTTTGTTTTGGCTGAGTCTGGCACATACGATCAACCATGCGGCTCAAACTTGATAGCATCCGTGCGGCTCACGAACGGATTCGGCCATACATTCATCGCACGCCAGTGCTGACCGGCTCGCGGCTGAATCAGGCGACCGGCGCCTCGCTCTTTTTTAAGTGCGAGAACTTCCAGAAGATCGGTGCATTCAAAGCGCGTGGCGCTACGAACGCCGTTTTTTCGCTCGATGATGCAACGTCGCGCCGCGGTGTGGCGACGCATTCGTCAGGAAACCACGGGGCCGCAGTAGCTCGGGCGGCGAAGCTGCGCGGCATCCCTGCGCACATCGTCATGCCATCGAACTCAGCAAAGGTGAAGATCCGCGCCGTGGAAAGCTACGGAGCGCGTGTTGTATTTTGCGAACCCACGGAGCAAGCGCGCGAAACCGCATGCGCAGATGTGATCGCGCAGACAGACGCCACGCTGATTCATTCTTTCGAAAATCCAGACGTGATAGCGGGGCAGGGGACAGCGGTGGTGGAACTTCTTGAAGACGTTCCCGATCTCGGCCTTGTGATGTGTCCAGTCGGCGGCGGAGGATTACTAGCCGGCACAGCCCTCGCTGCGAAATCGATGCGACCCAATATCAAAGTGATCGCGGCTGAACCGGAGAATGCAGACGATGCCGCGCAATCCTTTCGCGCGGGACGAGTGATCCACACCGAAAAGAAATTCACCATTGCAGACGGATTGCGGACAAATGTTGGCGAACCAAACTTTGCGATCATCAGGCGTTACGTGGACGACATTGTGACTGTGAGCGAGGACGCGATTATCTTTGCCATGCGCATGATTTGGGAGACGATGAAAATCATTGTCGAGCCTTCAGCAGCTGTTCCATACGCTGCGATTCAGGAAGGGAAGATCGATGTGGGGGGGCAGCGAGTCGGAATTATTCTTACCGGAGGGAATGTCGATCTCGAGGCATTGCCGTGGAATCTGTAGTGGCGGCCGTGTCGGCTGCGGGATTTGGATGACATTTGCAGGCGACAGGCGTGCCTCTACAGCGGCGAGCATGAGCAAGAGAAAGAGTAAGAACGAAGGATCAGCATCTAAATTGTGGAAACTTACTTCTTGTTCTTTATCGCGAGTATTGTTGGGGGAGTTATTAATGCAATAGCCGGTGGTGGCGGGTTGATCACATTCCCGTTGCTAATGCTGGTCGTTGGGCCAATGACTGCCGATGCGACAAGCGCGGTGGCTGGGTTCGCCTCGTATCCGACGGCAGTTTGGCGTACCCGAAATCTGTTAACCGGAGTTCTGGGCAGCGGATGGTTATGGCTCCTCGTGATCCCCAGTTTTCTCGGTGGATTGATTGGAGCGCTGCTTCTGAGTCATACGGGCAATCGCAACTTCACAGAGTTCGTGCCGTGGCTGGTGTTATTGGCCACTATTATCATTGCGTTGCGGCCGGTCCTGGTCCGGCGAAGAGAAGGCGGTACCTTGCAACCAGATCTCGCGCAGACGTTATGGCCGTTCGCAATGGCGGGCATCTTCGTGGTGGCACTCTATGGCGGATATTTTGGAGCGGGCATCGGTATCCTGATGATCGGCACTTTGACCTTCATTTCTCCGGGCGAGATTCGCCATGTGGTTGCGCTGAAGAATTTCCTGAATTGCTGGATGCGAGGAGTCGCTGTGTTTGTGCTCGTGCTTGATGGCAGTGTGGACTGGAAGTACGGCGCGCCGATGGCCGTCGGCGGTTTGGTTGGCGGCTACATCGGGGGAATAGTGTCGCATCGCGCAAACCGGACCGTTGTTCGCTCAATTGTCATCGTCATTGGTCTTACAGTGGCAGTTTACTATTTCTGGAAGTTGTACAACCCCGCTGTAATACACGTAAGAGGCGAGTAGGCGGGAATTCAGAACTCAGAGGGAAATTTTCACTCACTTCCATCTCATTCCAAAATTTTCCATAAGGTGGGAACCAGCGGCGTGCGCAAAATCGAAACCTCTTTTCGTAAAGGGGGGTTCAATTGCGTATGAAAACGTTAACCGTAACAATGGCGGCATTTCTTTTGCTATTCAGCGTTGTCGCTTCTCGCGGAGCGAATCTGGATAGAATCTCGGCTGCGACCAGCGTTTCCGTCGAAACACTGCAGGCCGAGAGAGCTTCGACTGGACTTGGCTGGGGTGGAGTAGAGAAGGCGCACTTGCTGGCTAACGCCACTGGGCAGAGCTTCGACAACATCGTCGCACTGCACCAGTCGGGGCAAGGCTGGGGGAAAATAGCGCACGATAATGGTCTGAATCTCGGCAGGCTTGTAAGCAACGCGAACCGCTCAAGCCAGGCAACATCGCATGCGAAGAACACGCAAACTGTCCACGGTAAGAGCAGTAGCGTTCATGGGAAAAGTGCTACTAACATCGGCCGTGGCCACGGTAGTAGAATGACGACCACACGAGGTATCAATCACGGTTCGAGCTTCAGAACCGCCCATACAGGATTCCACGGCACGCATGGGATGGGTCGGATGGGCGGTATGGGACATGGCATGGGTGGCATGGGTCACGGCGGTCACGGCCGGTAAAATCGCCAACCCGAAGAGCCGCCTGCGACGAAGGATTACTTAAGAGTAATCTCGCGCATGGTTTTTGTGCCGAGAATTTCGCGGATGTCGAGGCGTTTTACAGCGGTGGCGCGGCGCTGGTCTTCAGTCCCCATGATCTTCTCGACAATGGGATCCATCTTGTCGCGAAGGTTATCGAATGCTGCCCAGTTGGGATATTCAACCAGAATTAGAATGTTGAAATCCTGAGGACCAGAAGCCTCTCCATTCAGGATTTTGTAGTCGAGGATGACCTTTTGCTTTTTCTCCTCGTCATACACAGGCTTCACGGTGCCGGTGATCTGTTTGAGGTATTCATCGCCCAAACCGGTCTTGGTTTTTACCATCGTAAGAGTCCAAACAGGCCCTTCGTTATAAGGCGCATTGCTGCCTTTCGTACTCGCAGCATCTGGCTGTGCGAAGCAGGTGAAAGCGAGAGTCAACGATGCGCATGCGATTGCATAGATCTTAGTGGTAGTCATGTGGGCACATTGGTTCGGCTGTGCTTAAGAGGCGAGAAGAATTCCCAAATATGTATCAGTCACCCCCTGCGGAATACGATTCGCCTAGATATCAGTCGCCGACCAGAATTTACGAAATGCGTTTGGCCAGCTCCGATCGATGACGCTTTTCCTGGCGGCCTCGCCCATGCGTTCTCGCAACGCGGCATCTGCGGCCAGCGAACGGATAGCTCGCGTGAAATCATCCACATCGCGTGATCGAGTGATCAAACCATTCGTTCTGTCTTCCACCAATTCCTTGGGCCCGCCAGAATCGGAAACAATGACCGGCACGCCGCAAGCCTGCGCTTCCAGAATTACATTGCCGAATGTGTCGGTGGTGCTCGGGAACACAAAAATGTCGGCTGACGCGTATGCGGTAGCCAACTCTTTCCCTCTGAGGTACCCGGTAAAAACCGCTTCTGGCAGCGATTGCGCAAACGCCTCAGAGTAGGGGCCGTGGCCAACGATGAAAAGCTGCAACGGAAGGCCTTCATCGCATAATCGGCGGTAGGCATCTGCCAAAACATCGAGATCTTTCTCCCGCGATATCCGGCCAACGTAAAGCAGGCGTACCTGACCGTTAGTGGCGCCAAATTTTTCCCAAAAAGCGGCCTCGCGCCGCGCCGGAGTGAACAGCTCGGTATCGAGACCGCGCGGAAGAATTTTAAGTTTTGCGGGGTCAAATCCGTGCTTGATCCAGCTTTGTCGATACTCTTCAGAATTAACGAAAACGGTGTCGAGCTGGCCATAGAACCAATGCATGTACCGCCACGCCATGCTTTCCAGGAAGCTGTCCTCGGTGAGAATCCGGACGTATTGCGGGAAATCTGTGTGGTAAATGCCGCTCGTTTGCAGATTGAGCATTTTGGCCGCGAGGAGGGCAGTCAGCCCGACTGGCCCAGGCGTGCTGATGATAATCTCGGTGAATTTTTCCCGTTGTATATAATCGAGCATCTGCAGAATCGGCGGGAAACTTAATTTTTGGAGTTCATACTCGGGCAATTCGAATTCGCCGATGGGCGGGAAGTTCTTAATGGGGATCTTGTACGTTTGGAGATTGCTGTGCGAAGTTACGACAGTCAGTTCGTTGCCGGCTGCGGCCCCGGCGGCAGTCATCTTGCGAATCGTAGTAGCCACGCCATTGACGTCGTCGAGCGTATCGGTGAACCAGGCGCGTTTGCGGTTTTGCAATTCGATCGGAATTTCTCCGGTCAATTCCAGAAAGATAGACCGCAGCCATTTCCGGGAAGGCGCCTGGCTGTGAAACCCGTAAATGTACGGCGTAAGAACGACCAGGATCGGCACGATGGCGCTAAGAGCTTGCATGCTCTCGACCATGTTGCCGCTGCCGATTTGCTGAACGAATTTTTGGAAAAACCGAAACGTGAGCTGCTCGGCCACCATGTTTGCCATGAGAAACGTGCGGCGCTCCGGTTCGTGGACTCCCTCTAATTGCGCGGCCAGTTTCGCTTTCACCTCTGGCTGCGCGAAGTAACCTGAAAGTTCTTTCCACAGCGACACGTTCGCAGGTTTGACGAAGTCGAAAATTTTTCCCGACAAAACGCCCTGCACGATAAATTCCATTTTCTCTTTGAGAGTGAATTCAGTCGGGGCGCGGCCTTCCATGAACCGCGAAAACATTTTCTCGAGCAGCGCGGCGCCCGGTCCGAGCTTTTCATTGAAACGATCTTGGATGAAACAGGCGACCGTGTTATAAAAACCGTGCGAAAGGACTAGCGGGGTGCCACCGCAGCCATGCGCGCTGCACTCGCCGTTGCGAATGCGTTCGAGGAATTTTTCCGCCGATTCCGCCGCGGGAGTTTCCGTAAAAGCCGAAGCAGCGAATTGCCCACCGTGATCGTCCGAGCCCGCAACAAGAATCTTCTTCCAGGGCTCCGCGTGCGTGGGCGCCAGATTATGGCGATTTGCGAGCGTCTCGATCTTTTCCGGCGTTAATTGCTCGAACAGCGTCTGGGTCAGATCGCTGAGTAACGCATCGCGCAATCCGTTGATCCCTTCGAAATGCTTGAAAAGAAGAATCAGCAACTCAAGATGACGCGGCTCGAGCTTGCCGTTGACACTGTACAGGGGATGCGCAACCGCGTGCGCGATGTGCGCTGCTTGCAAGTAGCGTTGCAGCTCAAAAATATTATCGCGTATCGCAACGATCTCGCGATGCTGATTCTCTGAAATTCCCCAAACAAGAACGTGTAGCTTGCACGCATCGTTGGGGAAATAGGTGGTGACTTGTTCGCTGATAAAAGTGCGAGGCCGATCAATGATTTGCAGGCAGCCCTCGATGCTATCGTGGTCGGTAATGCTGACGTAGTCCATTCCTCGCTCGAGCAATTTTTCATACAGTTGTTTCGGGTCGGAATAGCTGTCGGGGAAATCGAAACGGCGAAAGAGCCATTCTTCCGAGCGCGCACTGTAGCGCGAATGAATATGAAGATCGCACCTGCTCACGGCTACATCCCCCGTCTCAGTCTTTGTTGCGCGATCCAGTCCCGATAGGTCGTAGCTGTCCGCGACCCCATCGCCCTTTCGATCATACTCGTGACCTGGCGCCAAATCGCTGGGTGCGAATAATCGGGTGGATGAATGCTAATGCGCAAAAGTGGCCTTCGCTGTAGATATCGAAAGAGAGCGGCGTTGCAGATTCGGCTAATTCCGCGCCGCCAGTTCCTTCGAACACTGTAGACAATCGATCGCGCGGCGAACTCGCTGCCTGCCCGGAGATCGCACACCTTGTGTAACCGCGTGGTATATTCCATCCCGGCATCGCATACGGCGCGCTCAGCTTCCTTGCTGAGCAGCCATGCTGGAGCCACAAAGCCTCGCGGCTTGAGATTATTCGCGCGAAATTCATCTCGCGCGGCTGTAATTCGACGCAACGCCTCATCGTAGTTTAGGTCGTAAAATTCACCTTCTTGTTGCGTGTAAAATCTCGTGAAGAACTTGTCGTGGAAGCTCTCTTTGGCACCGCAAGGGCGCTCATGAAAATATCCGTGAATAACGATTTCATGACCGTCCGCTTCCAAGCCCCGTAGCCAGGACACAAATTGTTGATTTCTCGCGAACAGCCCCTGATGATGATAGTCTGGGACGACAAGAAGAGAACAAACGCTTACCCCGCGCCGAGCCAGTTCTGAAATGATTGTGTTTGCGATCTGCTGAGTGGAGGGCGCGACGTCGTGCAGGGATACGACCATGAAATCCCTTGTGGCAGCGCCAGTTGCGACGAGGGGAAGGAAGTCCGTTGCCGCAATTGTATTCATTCGGGAATTTTCGGCCTCGACATAGCTTTGAACAAGGCAAATCGATATCGGACCCGTTAAAACGTTACATCGTTACGCGGAGCGAATTGCCGACCCTCTGGCGGTTCAACGATTTAACGTGGCGAGGCCATCTTTACAATTTCGCGAAATTCCGATTCCGCCAACGGCATAACGGACAGACGTGATTGCTTAACTAACGCTATTCCTTTCAGCGGCGGATGGCTTTTGATCTCGCGAAGTGTAACTGGCCGGT
>Ga0209161_10004122_pt1 | contig 11577 bp, 9 predicted proteins | sample GraSoiAngelo_155_FD_186169 | JGI IMG/M metagenome (GOLD analysis project Ga0209161, IMG submission 186169) | Grasslands soil microbial communities from the Angelo Coastal Reserve, California, USA - 14_1009_13_30cm (SPAdes) (version 2) | ecosystem: Environmental > Terrestrial > Soil > Grasslands ...
GTAAGTCGATCATCTCAGACACTCGAAATTCGTTGGTCTCCGCGGGGACAAGAACCCACGCTCGGTGAACAACGAACATGCAGGTGAGGGTTGAGGGCCTATGTCGATGTCTCTGGAAGATGCCCTTCTGAATGTGTGGCGGCAATCGCTCGCCGAAAACAAGAAGACTGTCACGCTCGAAGGAGAGAGCTTTCCGGTTCGGTCAACCGCTAAGCGAAAACTAAAGCAAATCGACTTTCAATTCGATGGGAAAGATTTGCGAGGACTAGAGCAGAACCCTGACACGAAATCTCGTTGGGCGGCTATGGCGCGGGACGGCAAGAAGGTAATGCAGTTCTTGGAAGCTGGAAGGTATGTTGCGGTCGTAGCCGATGGGAAGGTGCATCTCTACGCACCCAAAAACTAATCCGGCCTGCTTAGGCAAGCTAGGACGATCAACCTAGATAGAATTCATCGTGCATTTACAGGGGCGCAGCACACAGGTTTCCCAAGCCCGGTGCGTCTTGGTCGACGCCAACAACTTAGCCACGCAAGAAAAGGCATTAAACGAGAAGTACGAGTTAAGGAGAAAGATAGGCGACAGAGGATGGGTTTAAGCCAGGCGGCGGGCGATGAGGAACCAGCCGCGCGGGTCTTCGCCGGAGAAGGCTCCCTGTCTATACTCAGGGCGGATTTCGAGGCGTACGGGCTCGAGGGATTCGATTTCCCAGTCATCGGCAAAGGCATGGCGCAACTCGGACTGCGAGACGCGTCGCGGTCCTTCCGTTCCCGGGGTGGCGTCGCTGAAACAAAGCAGGAACAGACGCCCGCCGGGATTGAGGACGGTCTTGAGCCCGCGCATGTGGGGAATGCGGTCCGCGTCGGAGAAAACGTGAAATAGGCCGGAGTCGAGCACGTTATCGAAGCGTTCGCTCCATTCATGGAGTTTTAGGGCATCTTTGACCAGGAACTTGACGATGAGGCTGCGCTGGGCGGCTTTGCGCCGCGCCGCCGCCATGGGTTCCTCCACGAAGTCGAAGCCGGTGACAGCATGGCCCCGTGCAGCGAATAACATGGCGTGTTCGCCGGTGCCACACCCCGCATCGAGAACCGAGCCGACGACCTTATCGGCGGCGGCCTGGAACGCAGGCTGGGGCTTGCCGATGTCCCAGGGCGGGCTGCCGGCGTAGGAGCTGCGAAAGTGTTCGCGGTCGTGGGTCAAGACGTTGCTCGAGAAAAGATTTCTCTTGGTTCATTCCTGAAACGTCACGCACACACCATTGGGGTCAATCGCGCCGAACTCTTTCGTACCCCAAGGCTTGGTTTGCAGTGGACCATTCGGGTGCACTTTTCCCCCGCGTTTCTGATATTCGGCATAGATGGACTCAATACCTTGAACGGCGATTCGCACCATGGTTTGGTCTCCGATCTTGCGCGCCAGTTCTTTGTTGCTCATACCGGCTATGTGCAGGTAGGCCTCGCCGCGGTTGATTCCCGCGTAGTTCGGTGGCGTGGCATCGCGAAAAGTTTCCTTGAAGCCACAGATCTCCGTCCACCAATTCAAGGATTCCGCCGTGTCGGCGGCCGGAAGAACGGGTATCGCGCCTTTGATGATCGGGTCCATTGCGGAAGGATAACCGAATTCCAGCGCGGTTGCCTACATGCATCCCGACTTTCGGGTTAATTGCAACAGAACCATGTGGGTGCTAGTCTCCCGCCGTGACGCCCAAACGCCCACAATTGGACTCGATTCGGAACCCGACGCTCTTCGAAATGGACAAACCGGAAGATCCGGGACGGATCGCAAATTCACCCCAGGTCGAGCGCCCGTATTATGAGCCAGGATTGCTGCTCGGCACATCAGCTTTCACTGCGGCAGGTTGGGAGGGTTCGTTCTATCCAGTCGGTATGAAACCGCGCGATTTTTTGGCTTATTATGCGACCCAATTCGCAACGGTCGAATTGGACAGCACGTATTATGGTACCCCGAGCTCCTCTACAGTCACAGCCTGGTACGAGAAGACTCCACCTGATTTTTTGTTCGCTGCGAAAGTGCCACAAGTCGTGACTCACGAAAAGATGTTGGTGGGCTGCGAGGCGGAATTCGACGAGTTCATCGACCGGATGGGGTTGCTGCACGAGAAGTTGGGACCGTTGCTATTCCAATTTCCCCGATTCAGTAAATACGAGATGCAATCAGATGAGTTCTCCCGCCGTTTGCGCTTCTTTCTAAACCGTGTAAAGGATTTGCCGACCTGCCGATTCGTGGTGGAGATCCGCAACAGAACGTGGCTCGATAAGCGGTTCACGGACCTGCTCAAGGAATACAACGTGGCGTTGGCACTCACAGACACGTCCTTCATGCCAAGACCTTGGGAGATGAAGGAGAAATTTGACTTGGTGACGACCGATTTCGTCTACATTCGCTGGCTCGGTGACCGGCACGCCATAGAGGAAATAACACGAGTGTGGGATAGGACAGTCGTTGATCGGACTGAGGACCTACGCAATTGGGTGGAAATATTCAAGATGATGGTGGCGAACAAGAAAATATTGAAGATTTTTGCGTTCTCCAATAATCACTACAGTGGCAATGGTCCTACGACGGTTAAGCAATTCTGGAATTTGTGGAAGAAGTAGTTCGAGGCCGAACGCACACGTCCCGTGATCCGTCCAGAGTCGATGCGAAGCGCGGAGATCACTTCATACAAGCCGACTTCACAGGATTAATCCCGCCGTCGAAGCCGGATAGCAATCCGGTTAGCCGACTCGTCCAGAATCGTGGGATCCGCTGCGCGCCGGTGAACAGCGAAATCCGCGTTGGAAGGCGCTTTCACTTCAGCCACTTCACTCGCACGCCCGATGACTTTTCTTGTCGCCATCGTTGAAGTAGACGACCGGTCCAACAACGGAGATGTGCTCTACGGGAGAACCGATGCATGTGTTTCTCCTCTTGCATTTTTCCCTATGGGTCAGACCCAGCCACCGTTCCTTTCGTGACAAACATGCGTTAGGCTTGTCGCATTTTGAGTGTTCTTGGCAGCCCTGGAGAACGGGGCGTCGACGCCGCGACCTGAGGCCGACCGCGAGGCAATCCGGGCTCCCGACTGCCGCCCGGACGCGTCAGTGGAGTGTAATGCTACCGCTCAGCAAGCTGCCGGTGTTGATGTAGCCGTCGCTCAGCGTGATGCTGAACAACCCTGGCGGCACTAGCGAGCTATCCACGGCGACGATGGTGAACGCCACGGGAAAACCGTTGTTGGTGCCTAAGCCTGCGATGGTGACGGTATGCGCCACGTTGTCATAGGCCACCGAATTGACCTGCGTGGAATGGAAATCAGTTCCCGAACTCGGATCACTGAAATCCTCGCTTTCCGGTTGTTGATTGCAATCGTCCTCATGGAAGCTGAAGTGAGCACTGCCCCCTTTGTTGCCGGGTTCGTCGCCGTTCCCGTCTGCCATGCGGCACGGAGGTGGCTGGGGTGGCCGCGGGAGCGTGTTGTAGCAGCAGACACCGTCGACCTGGAGGGGAACATCGTCGGCCTCGGCCTGCGCGTTCGTCATGGCGCCGGACTGGTGCGCCGAGGCGAAGCTGTAGCTGCCGACTTCCTCGAGCAGACTCGAGGAGGTCGGGTTGCCGACGTCAGCGACGTTCACGTTGATCGTCAACGTGCACGGGTTGCTGGCCGAAGGCGTGCTGGGACACTTGATACTGCCCGTCTCCGTGGCGCCACCGAGCCCCGGCTCGGGGTAAGTAATCACGTGCGGGAAACAGGCCGAGACCGAACACAGGTCCACACTCTGCGCCTTTCCCGCGAAAAAGGTCGGGTTGTTCAGCGGCGTGTTTTCCATGGCCGCGAAGTAGATGGTGTTCCCCATCTGCCAGCGCGTGATGTACTGGAGGAATGCGGTGCCGGCGATCCGAAGGGCGGTCGCCCTCGGGTTTGAGAGGTCCACGATTCTCGTCGTCACCGTCAGGATGTTACCCGACAGACTGATGGAGTTGCTTAGGATGTCCATGCCAAGAACATTCGTGCCGCCAATCACTGGATAGAGCGCGTCGCCGAAGTTGTCGCTGATCCCGGTGGTCGGCGCGTTCGACGGCCCGGAGACGTTCGTGCCGAACAGGCCGGCGCCGGAGGATTGCCTCGCGACGGTGATAACACCCGCGCCAGCGTGGTCCACCGTTTGGTTGCCGGTGGGCGTGAATCCTTGCTGTGCCAAGCCATTCGACGTGTCGTCATAGACGATCTCCGCCGCACCGGTGTGGTCAATCGTGACGGCGAAAAAGTCGGCGAGGTTGCGGTTGCCTTGCTGCGCGATGCAGCCGGTCCCGGCAAGACATACGTCGTTGTAGTGCATCGGGTGCGGGCTGACTTTCACCAACGTAACGCTTGGAGCCGCACCTCTGACCGCCCCCATGGAATCTGTCGCATATACAACTTGGGACATGTAAACGTTCCAGGCTTGCCCTGACTGGCTGCTGGGGTCCACGCTCTTGTCTGAGCCATACCACACAGCTTCGGCGCGGCCAGCGCCGCCCGCCTTGATCCATGGAAAAACATTGACGGCATCGCCGGTGACCGTCGATCCGTCGCTCACCTGGACCGGAGTACTCCAGTTTGTCCAGCCGCTGGCGGCCGAAGATGCGCTTACGAAGACCTGTCGCTGAGCAGGGCTGCCGCTGTTCGGGCTGAGCGCCCAAGTGATGAACAGGTTGCGGGCGATGTCCATGGACAGCACCGTGAAGAGCGTGCTGGGTGAGCCGGGCAGGCCGTCCGCTATGTGGATTAACTTGCTGGAATCGCCGCACGGCTTGGCGCTACTTGGGAAGTCAAGAAATGTCAGGTCGCCGCTCGCGTCCGGCGTCCCAATATTAAGCAGCAAATTGAAGGTGCCATCTGAGTTCTGGCTACCGGCCGCCTGCAACACTTTTCCGGTCACCTGATCGATAGCCGGATAACCATCAGCACCCAAGGGCGCGTAGAAAGATGCGTTCGCCGTACATGGCGAGGTGGTTCCCTTCGTCGCCACGACGTAGGTCAGGCCTGGACCACCCGGAAGCGGATCCACTGCGCTGTTGCTCATGTTCCATTGCGCCCCTGAGACGACGTTGTTGTATTCCAGATAGATCAGTGGCCGCGGGCCACGGTAAGCAGACTGGTTGGGCGTGCCTTCAGGCGGGTCGTAGACCGCGAGCCATTGCCGGTCAGCGCCCGGGATGCCCCCACACCCAGCAGGGTAAGTACTCTGGGAGACGGTAGCGCCACCGTCAGTGGTCGTGGCCGTGCGTAGGCACGCCAAGGCGTATAGGTCAGCAAAGTACTGCTTACCGCTGCGGTCGAAGTTGATGTCGGTGTCGCCGCCGCCCGGAGGAGCGTTAGAGCCTAGCAGCGCGTTCGGCGGGAGGCCGGGGTTAATGATTCGGAAGGTGTGGCCGCGATCCACCGATCCGAGCCACACGCTCCGCTGCGTCCCGGTCCCAGTCGGGCCGCTCACGAAGACTCGCCCCTGGGGATCGATCGCAATGTCCGGCTCGCCGTTCGTGTGGATCGGATCCACCACCGCTGGTACCTCAAACTTGATGGGCGGTGGAGTTTGTGCCAGGACGGGTAACGTCCCAGCGGTCAGTAGAAGTGCGCAACCAATGCCAAGAGTTGGAACCCAGCGCAAGCGAGCCATGATGACCTCCTCGATTAAGAAACACTGGGAGACCGGCTATGCGTCGGCCTCCCATGCTGACCTCCATCAGCTAGGTTAGTCTGGAGTTTCCTCCGCTTATTGTTCGCGGGCAGAACCACCTCCCAAACCTGCGCTGGCCGGATTGCGGCCTGCGGGAAGAATGGGCAGCGCATCAACGCGCTTGAGCGCCTTCTCAGCAAGAGCCTTCGCTTTCTTGATTCTCACCGACTCGTCTTCCCCGCCACCAATGCTAATTCGGAGGAAGGCGTCGCCCTGGAGCACATAGAGTGCGCCCGTGATCCGATTGCCCACCCAGTAGGCTTCCTCGCCGAGTCCATCGATGGGGCGCGGCTTTCGCAGCTCCTCCTCGCGGTCGACTTCAGCTTTCTTCGTGTTTTTCTTCCTCCACCGGCTCGGGAGGGTGGAACTGCTTTCGCCAGAACTCGCGCGGAGTGAGCGCGGAGGGCTTGGCAGGATCGGGCGCGCCCAGGGCGAGGCTGACCGATTTGGCGGAGGTTGTGGTGCGGTAGAAGCACTGCAACATCACGAACCCGCCGCTCGGCTGCACGCTCGGTTTGGTTTCCTCGACAGGCTCGCTCTGGACGACTTGAATTTCGGCGCGGGTGAGCAGCGCGCAGGCGTCAGTATTCTTGTCGGGCTCCTGTGCGGGGGCGGCGCCCTTCGCGGCGCTAGCGGTTTTCGGCGGCGAGCTGCTGGCGGCTTGCCGCGAGAGGAGTATGACAGCAGGCAGCAGAAGAGCGCAAAGCAAGAGGCTGATGGTCGGCCTGTGACTCATAACAAATTTTCCCGTTACGAAAAGAGTTTTCAAGCTATGTTCTCGAGTACGTTGGGTCCTCGGCGTTGAGATAACAAGTTCGAGCGTCGGCCCCGCAACGCAGGACCGTCGCTACTGGTGTCCGCGTTTATGGCGCGGCAAGGGAGAGGGGCTCAACAGGCTGAACCCCTACGGTTGAAAGCCGCGACGTTATAGGGGAGCTCCCGGCAAAAGAGAGGAAGCCCCGCCTTTGCAATTCGCCCTAATAGGTCACTTGCGGGGTGGCCGCTGTCCAGATATTGACCGGGCCGACTCCGACGTTGACCAACTGGATTACGTACTGGCCCGGCGTGGAAATCGGTCCCTGCACGGTGGCGATTCCATTGGGGGCGGAGTTCACCGTACCGAGCACCTTACCGGTTGGGTCAATCACCACGAGCTTGTAGGGCACGTTGGCATCGGCCTCCGCCGCCACGGAGAAGCCCAGCGCGTTCGAGGGCACCAGGACGTTCCGCAGCAGCGACTGGCCGAGAGCCAGGGCGCTAGTATTGGTCGTTGTCGTGCCCGGGCCAGCGGTGGCCATGCTGGTCGAGCTGCCGTTGGTGATGCAGATCTTGTCCACATAGGCGGGCCCGGTCAGGTTGACGAGCTCGAAAGTGTGGAAGCCTTTTCCAGTGAAGCTGTACGTGACCGAGAAGAGCGTGCCCGTGGTGTCCCTGAAGAACGGGTCATGCATCGAGCCGGAGCCGGCCGTGCCGGCACTGGCCTGGTAGTTAATGGTCCCGTTGGTTATGGGGGCCTTGCCGTCAATGAGCACCTGGGCGGTGCCGCCCTTGGTGCTCTTGGCGTAGAAGTACTGCAGCGTGCCCATGTCGCTCTGCAATTGGAAGGTGAACTTCAGCCCGTGCTGGACGTCCTGGCCAGTGTTCAGATGGAAGTGGCCGGCAGAGGCGTTCGGGTCGCTGACGGTGTGCCAGCCGTTGTCATACGCGATGTGCGAGTCGTCGTCTTCGAAGCACTGCGGCGGTGGCGGCGCGTTCACCGTAACGGTCACGTTTCCGGTCGCCGTGGCCCCGCACCCGTTCCTAATGGTGTAGGTGAAGGTGTCGGTACCAACGAAGCCATTGCTCGGGGTGTAGGTGACCGTGCCATTCCCGTTGTTGGTGGCGGTGCCGCGGGACGGCTGGCTCACGGCAGTAACCGTCAGCGGCGGCGAGCCACCGTCGGTATCGTTATTCAGAACGCTGATCACCACCGCTTGATTCTCAGTGGTCGTGGCCGAGTCGGGGTTGGCCGTCGGCGCGGTGCAGGCAGCGGCGCAGTTCTCACTGCCGACGATGGTGTACGTGCCGGCGCGTGACAGACTGTCCGGCATGTTATCCGGCGTGAATGAAGCCGCACCGGCCTCGACGCGGATGCGTACCAGGAACTGGGTGAGCTGCTGTGTCGGCATAGGGCTCCCGATCGCAATACGCGGGACGACGATGCTGATTGTGCCGTCGGCGTTGAAACCGCTGGCAGGATCGGCCGCGGTGCCTGGATTAAGGGGCAACGCAGACGGATTCGTACCCGTGCCATAGGCGAACTGTATCGCGCCCGTGGGGTTTGCGCTCGTGACGACGTTGGACATCCGGACCCAAAAATCCTGCCCACTGGGCGCTGCCGGTCCGACGTGGAAGATGATGGGCCAGGTGGTATCAGGCGGAACGTTCTGCAGGTTTACCATCTTCAGGATGAACATGATCTTGCCGGAGCCAAGCGAGGCGGGCTCGGCAATCGAGAGTTTCTCGATGTCGTGCGAGGGCTGCATGTCGGTCGCATCGCCGACCGTATCGGTTAGCACAGTGACGCCTGGCACCTTGCACGGGTCTTCAGGCGTCGTGACGGTGCAGGGCGTCGGCGTAACTGCGCTGCAGGCGGGCCCTTCACCGAAGCCATTGACGGCCGTCACTTTGTACTGGACGGACTGACCGGCGGTGATGATGTCAGTGTATTCGTTGGTGCCGAAGGCAGGCGACGCAATCAACGTGAACGGGCCACCGTTGGTGCTGCGGTAGATGTTGTAGCGGAGAATGGTCGAGCCGTGGTCGTCTGGGGTGGACCAGGAGATGTGGACGGTCGTGGGAGTCGTGCAGTCAATCGAAGCCTGCACCAGCGGCGCGGCTGGGACGCCCACCACGTCATTCACCGCGAACAGGCGGCGACCATTGACCTGGCGGGCGATGGTGGAGAGGGCCGTAAAACTGTTGGGGCCCTTGGTCACACACTGGCCGATGCAGCCGTCGGCGTAGGCAATGACTGCACGGCCGTCCTGGTCAACCGAGGCGTCGTTGAAGTCGAGCAGGTTACGCGTGCCGTTGCCGCAGCCGCCGAAGCCTCCCGCGCAAATGGTAGCGTTGCGCTGGACGGGGTCGTTCGGCGTCACATCTATGGTGGTGTAGGTCGAGCCGCCGTCATAGGTGTGCGCGACATAGAGGTGCCAGATGCCGGGCCAGTTGGGGTCGTCGCCCCCGCCGCCTTGTGCGGAGGTGGTGGAGCCGAGGAAGGCAAAGGCCGCGCGTTCGGGATCGCCGGCAACGACCTCGGGGAAAGCTGTCTGCTTCACGCCTTGGGTTTCGCCCGTCTGCTGCGGCGCGACGAACGCGCCCACGTTCACGGGACTGGACCACGTCTGGCCTTTGTTTTTGGAGACGGCGATCAGCGGCAGGCTATTGCCGTCGTCGGCGCCGAAGTACACCGTGCCGTCCGTGGCGATGCCGACCGAGGGGTCCCAGATACCGGCGCTAATCCCGGCCACCTTTTTCACTGTCCAAGTCACGCCGTTGTTTTCGGAGACGGCCACAGCCTGCAGGCCGTTGCAGCCTTTGTTGGGGACATAGACAGTGCCGTCCTTTGGCGAAACTTTGACGTGGCCGTGCAGGCCGCCGCAATCGGCCAGTGTCCACGTGGGAACGCCAGCGCCATAGGTGGCGCCGCCGTCATCACTGCGGGCGCAGAAGGCTATAGCGATGTCCTGCGAGCAGTAATAGACGGCGTCGCCATAGACGGTGCCAATCAGCGGGGAATGGAAGGGTCCGCCGCCGACGGTCTCATGGTCCACGCCGGAGGGAATGCCGCCCCCTTGGCTCGGAATCCAGGTGGTACCGTCGTCATCGGTGAACGCCGCGAGGCTGTCCTGGCCGGTCAATTGTGAGACGAAGGTGCGATTGGTGAAGCGGTCGGTGAAAAGAATCGCGTCCAGGCTGACCAATGAGGTGGTGATAAAGCTCGCGTCTTCCCATTTGGCCGTTGCGGGCGAGGTGCAGTCGTTGAAGCTCACGCGGAGCGTCGTCAGCCCCGCCTGATACATGACTTTCTTGGTCTTCCAGTCCACGCCGCAGGAGGGCTCCCCGCCGCTCACGCCAGTTGGATTTGGATAAACGGAGTAGCTGAGGGGCTCGCTGCCATTTCCTCCGAGCAAGGTGGGGGCCAGATGCTGGAGACTCGCGGAACCGCTGTAGGCCGTAGACACCGCAAACGGCGCGGCACTGACCGTGTAGGTGCCAGCAGGAGGATTGGTCAACGTCACCGTCTCCACTTCCGGATTTGATGGCGTGCCGGATCCGTTGCCGGAACTTCCGATCAGCTTCCCGTTGGGGTCGTACACCTCGAGGTCCCAGTCGTCGATATTCTGAGAGACGGTCTTAACAACAACGACATAGGGGCCAAAAGTCGCGGCAGGAGGAGTGATGGTGAGCTTAAAGTTGTCGCAGCCGGGATTGTTCGGCCCGCTGCAGCTAGAGGATCCCGCTGCTGGCGGGATCGGGATCTGGCCAGTCCAGGTCACTGTGGGGTTGCTCTGGGAGACGGTGCCGCTCGACGGAGTAGCGGCATAAACAAGGGCCGCAAAAAGGGCGAAAACCAGGCCGGTTAACACCAGGCGGACCACAGGAATCTTCATCTTTCACCTCTCTGTGTTCTTTCTTGCGGCGACCGCGGAGGCTGGGAATTAAATGCGGAACCGCCGACGAAAAGGTCACCAACGCAAAGTAGCATCACATTACCTATAAGTGGTTGCGTTACGACGCGCGATAGTGTCAACACTATCAGCCTTTGTCAAGTCTTTTTTCCGGGGTTCCAAGTGCCACAAAATGCAGGCCAACATGGGCAAAACCATGCCTGCTTTCTTGAAGCGTCGTTAACGAGGCGAAGTCGGTAGTATCATAGCTCTGCGGTTTAGTAGTTACAGTCGCATGAGGGCAGATAGTGCCGGTTCAGAAGACAGCGGTATTGACATCGAGTCATGACCGATTGCGAGAGGCTGCTAAGGATCTATTCGCCGACCGCGGTTACGAGAGCACTCCGACGGCGGAGATCTGCCGGCTAGCGGGCACCAGCCAATCTCAGCTGATCAAGCACTTCAGCAGCAAGCTGGGCCTGTTGGAGGCCGTTTTTGAATTTGCGTGGGAGCAAATCAACCCGGCCATCCGGCTGGCTGCCGAGAGAATACCTTCCCCTACCGACAAGCTGAAGATTGTCGTCGACATGGTGCTTACCTTTCTGGAAAGGGACCGTGCACTGCGGACGCTGTTCCTGTTTGAAGGCCGCCGGATTCGCGGCGATGGACATCTGGTCGTGGTCACTCCTGGCTTTCTGGAATTCATCAAATTCCTGGACGCTATCCTGAAGGAAATGGCAGCCAAGGGGGAACTCTCGCCAAACATTAACATCCAGGCGCTTCGATCGGGATTCATGGGCGCCATCGAAGGCCTCCTTCGCGATCAGCATTTGGCCCGGACATCGCGTTTCCCGGCTGCCTACTCGGAGGCAGATTCTCGCGTAATCTTCTCCACTTTCCTCTCCGCCTGTCTGAACAAGTGAATCCTGCTGAGTGAAGAACTCTCCATCGTGAGTAGCCGGGCTTATAAGCCTAAACACGCTCCCAGCGCTCAGGAGCCTGAGTGCCAAGCCCCTGAAGGCATTCGCTCGGCCGTCGGCTGGGGCAGAGCGAACGGGGAGACGCTACCGGACTAGAACTGCACTCTCCAGGCGGGAAACCGCAAGCACGACGCTCGCGTTCTTCGAATTTTCCACCGTAGTCTGATAGCAGGCGCCGATGTTAATGTTCTTGGCGGCCAGCTTCTTCACAAACTGAGCAAGGG
>Ga0209161_10004124_pt1 | contig 11577 bp, 11 predicted proteins | sample GraSoiAngelo_155_FD_186169 | JGI IMG/M metagenome (GOLD analysis project Ga0209161, IMG submission 186169) | Grasslands soil microbial communities from the Angelo Coastal Reserve, California, USA - 14_1009_13_30cm (SPAdes) (version 2) | ecosystem: Environmental > Terrestrial > Soil > Grasslands...
GATCGGCACCTTCACGCTGGTCATGCCCACCGGCGGGGTGACCACCACCGCCTTCACCGTCAACGTCCCGGCCACGGTCACGGTGAGCGAGTTCGCAAGCGCCGGCTTCAGCTCGAGCGGCGGCTGCAACAGCAACGGCAGCGTGACCCTCAGCACCGCGGGATCCAGCGGCAGCTGCGCCTTCACCAACCAGGCCGTGGCCAACCTCACCGTGTCCAAGCAGACCAACGGCGGCGGCGGCAGCTTCACCTTTAGCGCCGGTGGCGGGATCGGCACCTTCACGCTGGTCATGCCCACCGGCGGGGTGACCACCACCGCCTTCACCGTCAACGTCCCGGCCACGGTCACGGTGAGCGAGTTCGCAAGCGCCGGCTTCAGCTCGAGCGGCGGCTGCCCGGGCGGCAGCGTGACCCTCAGCACCGCGGGATCGAGCGGCAGCTGCGCCTTCACCAACCAGGCCGTGGCCGCCGTGACCGCGTCCGGCTTCATGACGGGCGGTGGTCAAGTTATGAACACGACGGGCCAGCGCGCCAGCTTCGGGGGCAACGCGCGCGGAAGCACGACCGATCCCTGCACGCTGCCGTCAGGATGCGGCCACTTCAACTACGACCGTACCGGCCTCCATTTGAACGGACCGGTTATTCAGATCCTGTCGGCCGTTCCAGTCGCTGGTCCTCCAGGTCCGCCGGGTCCCAATCAGACGGGGCAGATGACCTTCTGCTTCCAAGACAAGGGCGGGTCCATATACACGGTCCACTGGCGTGACGTCGCCGAACCAGGCAGAGGCCAAGACACGATAGGACTCTGGTCCGGATGCAGCCCGACGCCCTTGTTGGTGGAGGTGACCGATAACACGCCGATCAAGAACGGAAACATCCAATGGCATCCGAACTAGAAGAAAAGACGTGAGGAGGAAACGACCTTGAGAAAAGTCGCAGTCGGGATCCTGCTCGCGATTGTCCTTGCGGCCGCCGTTTCCCAGTCCTCGTCTCGGGTGGTCGGTGCCGTCGAGACACAGGTGGCCGCGGCTGGCGTAGGCCTGTTCCCCGATGGCGCGACCTTCAACGGTATCCCACTTCAGGGATCGACCTTTGGATTCGGCCTGCGCGTCTTCCCGGACGGATCCGCGCGCGGCAACCTCGCGATCGTGCTCGCGGGGACGTCACTGCTCGGTCAGCCGCAGGAAATCACGCTCGAAGGGCACGTTGAGCGGGGAATCACCAATCCTGACGGAAGTGTGACCTTCTCTGGCACCGGGACGCTCGACATGGGAGACGGGACGCTGCCCGCTCCCGGAATCAGCTACAGCGTCACGGTCACGGAGACAGGTCTTCAGCTGACGATCGGAACGAGCGTCCTGCCGACGCAAGACGTTGGCGCGGACGACATCTTCATCGGGTAGTTCTGGAAGGTGGCAGCGCAGCGCGTACACCGGAGCCTGAACGCGGGTGCTCTCCCGTTGCGGCGCCGCCGCGTCGCGCCAACTTCGGTGCTGACTCCTCCCAGTGCTGTAACAAAAGCGACGACGGGTCCGGTCGAACTCGCCCGCTCAGACCTGCGCACACTCTTCGTCGGGCTCGCGGTCGTTGCCGCTACCAGCTCCGTGTACTTGCTCACGGCTGCACGGGATATCGTCGTAGGCGACTCACCGGAATTCGTGACCGTGGCGGTCACGCTGGGCGTGGCACACCCGCCCGGCTATCCGCTTCTAACGATTCTCGGCCACCTCTTCAGCCTGCTCCCGATAGGGCCGATCCCCTTCCGAGTCAACATGCTTGCGGTCGTCTGCGGCGTGCTCACGGTGGGGCTGGTCTACGCGACCGCGTGGCGACTGACGGCGAGCAGGGTCGCTGCGGCCGCCGCGGGCCTCCTTCTTGCCTTCAACCCGCTCTTCTGGAGCTGGTCGCTCGTGATCGAAGCGTTTCCACTCAACAACCTGTTGGCCGCGGCGCTGATCTATTTGCTCGTGGTCTGGCAGGAGCGTCCAGAGCGTGCGACGCCGCTGATCCTGGCGGGCTTCGTCGGCGGGCTCGGCATGAGCAATCACCAGACGATCGCGCTGCTGCTACCCGCCGTCCTGTTCGTCCTTTGGCGTCATCGCGAAGTCCTGCTGGCTCGTCGGTGGATCCTGCCCGCTTGCGCCGGAGCGAGTCTCCTCGGCCTCCTTCCGTACGTGTATCTGCCGTGGGCGGCGGCAAACCACGCGCCGATGAGCTGGGGAAATATCACGTCCTTTGGCGACCTCGTGGACCACTTCCTTCGTCGTGACTATGGGACGGGCCAACTCGTCAGCTCGCCCGACTATCAGGGCGGCTCCCCGGTGCAACGCATCGGCCTGCTGCTTGAATCCTTCGGCCCGGCCGAAGGCCTCTTGCTCGTGCTCGGAGCCGTCCAGGCCTATCGGCAACACCGCTGGTATTTCTGGTTCGCTTTGCTCGCGTTTCTCTTCACTGGCCCGGCGTTCGTTGCTTATGCGAACGTCAACATGTCGATACCGATCCTCTTATTCGTCGTCGAGCGATTCTTCTTGCTCGCGCACGTCGTGGCCGCACCGTTGTTCGCGCTCGGGCTTGTCCTCGTAGTGCAAGTAGCTATGGGTTTGGCGCGCGACCGGCAGCGCCTGGTGGAGAACGCGGTGATTGCCGGAGTGATACTCCTCGCGCTCCTCAGAGTGGGGATCAGCTACGACGCGGTCGATCAGAGCGACAATCACGTCGCGCGCTGGTTCGCCGAGGACGTCCTCTCGACACTCGAACCGGACTCGATCCTGCTCGCGGGTGGAGACGAGACGGTGATGCCGGTCTCGTATATCCAGGGCGTCGAGCACTACCGGACTGATGTCACGCTCGTCATGCTCGGTCTGCTCCCGGCGCACTGGTACATCCCACAGCTCCGGGAGAGCTACCCAGAGCTGGTCGTGCCGTTCAACAGATTCGATCGCCAAGTAGGGACGACAAAGGCGTTGGTCGACGCCAACCCAAACCGGACCTTCGGTGTCATCTGGAGTGCGCCCGACGACAGTCTGAGCTCCAGCTACTGGTACTACAGCCGCGGACTCGTTCTGAAGCTGCTACCTATGGCAACAGATGTAACCCTCGATCAGATGACGGCCGAGAACGTACAACTGCTTCAGGCGTATCGACTCCCCGCGATGATCAAGATCAAGTCGAAGAGCTTCGAGCGCGCGATCCTCTACCAGTACGCGATGGCGCCCTTTCGTGTTGGCGAGGAGTACGAGCACGGTCAGGTCTATAGCGGTGCGCGGGCTTGGTACGAGCGGGCTCTTTCGATCGATCCCGAGCTAGGCCCGGCGAGGTGGCGGCTTACCCAGCTGCCAAAGTGAGGACCGAGATAGGCACACCTCGTCAGCACGCGGGTGCGTATCCATCTCGCTCCGCTTTCGCTCGAGCTATGGCGGAGCGTTCGGGGGCCCTGGCGTCGCGTCTATCGACCGTGATGGTGGATGTTTCCATCGGGACGGCGGCCGATCGCACTCCCCCGACAGAGCGCACCCTCCCGGTCGATGAGATCGCCACTACGTGCGCACTCTGTGGTGAGGAGCAAGGCTCTGGAGTCTTCCGTGTCAACGGATCGCTGATCGTTCGGTGCATTCGCTGCGATCTCGTCAGGGCCGCGACGCGCCCGAGGTCGCCGCACCTCGTGTATACGGCGGAGTACTACGCGAGCGCTCGCCGGAAGGGTGGCTACGCGAACTACGTTCTCGACGCCCGGATCAACGAGCTCACTTTCAAGCGTCGCCTGCGCGATATCGAACGTCGTTTGGGGCGAAGGGGCCGGCTGCTCGATGTCGGCTGCGCGTTGGGGGACTTTCTGGTCGTGGCGAGGGATGCCGGCTGGCAGGCGGAGGGCGTCGAGATCTCGTCCTTTGCCTCGAAGGTGGCGGCCTCCAAGGGCGTTGTGACTTACTGCGGCGTGCTCGAGGACCTCCGGCTGCCGGCCAACCAATACGACGTGATCACCCTCTACGACACCATCGAGCATCTTGTCGACCCGCTCCGAACCCTGCGTGAGATCAAGCGCCTCCTGGCATCGGACGGAATAGTGCACATCGTCACGCCAGATGTCGGTGGTCTGCAGGCACGCCTTCTTGGGCCGCTCTGGTACCACTTCAAACCCGGCGAACACCTCGTGTATTTTTCGTCCGCGACGCTCCGCGCCGCACTCGAGAGCGCGGGTTTTCTGTGGGCTGGCTCGGCAGACGCGGGCTCATACGTGACGATCTCCTACGTATTCAATCGGCTCCGCTACTACCTGCCGCGGCCATTCGGTTTTCTCGAGAGCGTCGGCCGAACGCTACGCCTGGGTCCCGTTCCGTTCTATCTCCATGTCGGTGAGATGGAGGCATGGGCCAGTCGGAGCGAATAAGGTGGGGTCAGTTCGCGCATGTGCGTGGTACGCGCTTGCGTTGAGCAAGTTGTAAGCGTTGAAACGAGGCGACCAGACCGAGAATGCGAGCTGGACTCTTGCGATCGTCCTCGACGCTGTCACCGGTTCGGGAACACGCGACCACGCGGGGCTCCTTGCGCGACTGATACGGGCGAGACTTCGCCAACGAGCTAAGGCACTGGAACCCTTAGCAGCTTCCAGCAGCCTGAGCAGCGGAAGCCTAGCGGCGTGAGTCAGCGCCGCGTTGGCGTAGGCCTCGCCGGTAGCAGGTCGCCTGGCCGCGGCCGCATGGTCGCGTTTAGGGCGCTGGCGCGCAGGGTCGACGGCGATCGGACGGCCACAATCAGCCGCGTGCCGCGACGCAGACATCGAAGTCTCCGCAAACGCTGGGTTCTCATCGGGGTCGGCTTGTTCGCGTTTCTCCTTTTCTGGAACACGGCGAACTTACGAGGGGACCCCTTGCGTCCCGACTACTACGTACTCGCGGATGCCTTTCTGCACGGACGCGTATGGATCGAACCGACGGCGCTGCTGCCGACATCCGACAGGGTCGATATGGACGGCCGAACCTTCGTTCATTTCGGCCCACTGCCGGCCATCCTTCTCATGCCTCTCGTCGCTGTCTGGGGCGCCGCGGCGCTCGCCACGCGTGAAGGCATCGTCAACGCCGCGCTCGGGGGCTTGAGCGTCGCGCTCTGCTGGCGTCTCGTCGACGGTCACGACAGCGGTCGACTGGCGGACCGCGTCTGGATCGTTGCGCTCTTCGCTCTAAGCACGCCTCTCTGGTGGGTCGTCACGCTTGGCGGCGTATGGCATACGGCGCAGCTCGTCGCGACGTGCGCGACGCTTCTCGCGCTCCTCGAGGCGACGGGAAGACGCCGCCCGTGGCTACTCGGATTGCTCGCCGGCGCAGCATTTCTGGCGCGGTTCCCAACGGTAATGGCGCTGCCCTTCTACGCCTGGCTTGCCATGCAACAACGAAGCGTCCCGCATCTGGGATGGCCCACGACGACGGAGGTTCGTCGAGGCTCGTTGGCGATCGCGGGATTCGTCCCCGCCGGACTCTTTACCGGCTGGTACAACCTCGTCCGGTTCGGCTCCCCACTAGAGACTGGCTATCGCCTCGTGACGGCCTGTTGCCCCTTCTTTGAGCGAGAGCTGGCGAAGGGTTTCTTCTCGCTCCGGCATCTCGGCAAGAACCTCGACTACCTGCTGTGGCATATCCCGAAGATGGGCGACGGGCCGTTAAGACCGGACGGGCTCGGTTTATCCGTATTCATCACAAGCCCAGCGCTCCTCTTGGCGGCGAAGGCAGATTGGCGCAACCCGATGCTGCGCTGGGCTGGCCTCACCGCGGTGGCGGTACTTGTTCCGAGCCTCGTTTACTACGGTGGCGGCTGGTATCAGCTCGGGTTCCGATATTTCCTCGACTCCATACCGTTCCTGATGCTGCCGGTCGCCTCGGGCGCCCGGAACGGGTTAGGTATCGGGTGGAAGGCGCTCATCGTGTTCGGCGCTGTCGTTTCTGCCTGGGGAATGTATGCGTTCCTGCACTTCCCGATCAGCGTGCCCGAGTAGGGCCGCGGACGTCGCCTGAGACTGCCGGCGGGCACGGGACATTCGAGCCTCGCTCTACCGGCTGGATTGAACGACCTCACCGGAGCAGCCAGTCGTAGCGAGTATCCACGACGCATCGCTCTCTCAATCGCACGAGCGCGACCCCACGGTCGGCGGCCCGAATTTCGCCGGGCAGTCCCGGAGCCAGCGAGGTGATGATGTAGTTGAAGAAGCCGGACTCCCGGGCGGGACCACTCGCTGAATAGAGCGGGACCGGTCGATGCAAGTAGCTGTAGCCGCCGGTGATGTCGAGGCCCGATACCTCCACCTTTAGTCCGCAGAGATCCGGTTGGTCGTGAGCCGCGAGCAAGAGCCGATTCACTTGTCCGAAGCTGTCATACGCGCTCGAGGAGGGGTCCCTCGGCCCTGATTGGCCTACATCGGCGAACGTCAGATCATGGAAGCCCGCTGCGGAATAGGCGGAGCTGGCGAGGATCGCGATCGCAAGGGTAGGAGCGACCCATGTCAGATCAGACCCGGCAGAGGTGACCTTCACTGCGGCCGTGCGAATCTCATCGAGGCCTATCGCAGCGAGGGCGCAGAAAATGGGAAGCACGGGCACGATGTAACGGAATTCCTTGTGTGGGAAGGCCGAGTGCACCACGAAGAAGGCGATCGCTACCAACAGGAGCCCAGGTGCGCGACGCATGGCGGCTAGCGACAAGCCACCGACCAAGATCGTAGGCACGGGTACGGAGGTCCAGAGCACACGTGCGTAATACTCGGGCGGCTCTAGCCCGACCGGATGTGTCGCCCACCACTGATAAAGCTCCGGTGACAGGTTGGCGCTGACGTACGTAAACACGGAGTGAAACCAGCCGCCCCAAGTCACTCGATCGATCAAGCCATAGAGAAAGGCCCAAACGGCGAGGACAGCGCCAGCCTCGAGAGCGGAGCGGAATTGGCGGCGTCCGGCGAAGATTCCGAGCAAGCCGGCGCAGAAGACCGCGTCGTGCAGTCGCAGTAGAACAGCGGCTCCGAGAAGCGACGCGCCCACAACTCGCCGCCACCGACCCGCTCCTGGCCATAGCGCGACGGCGAATCCAAGCACCACTGGCAGGGCAGAGGCTGTCTCGCTGAGCGCCCGCGGCGCGAAGTAGATCATCGGCGCCGCCAACGCGAAGACCGCGGCGCCGCAGGCCGCGGAAAGGGTCACCGCTCCATATGCCCGCGCGAGGCGGAATGCGCCGAAAGCGGTGGCGACCCCGACCGCCGAGAACGTCAGCCGGGTCAGGCCGAGGTAGTCGCGCGGCTCATCTGAGCCGATCAGCCGGGCGACTTCGAACACCGCGGCGACAAAGGTGGGAAAGGTCCAGTTCCGCGCGCCGTCGATGAATTCCCAGGCAAGCAGCCCATAGCCGAACACCAGGCGGTGCGCAGGTTCGAGGCTCTGATAGATCTCATCTGGCCAGTAGATCCCGTCGTCGTTAAGGGAGAGCCACACTCGGAGCGCAGTGCCGAGCGCTAACGCACCGCCGAGAACGTACAGCGCGATGCGCCGTTCGGCATGCGTCTCAGTCTCAACGGCGTGGGTCGACGCGGGCTCCTCGGTCGGCGGCATCGGCGCGCCGTTGCGCACGGTCGTTTGTTCGAGGATCGGCTGCTTTGCCCGCCTGGATTGCAAGATGGACCGCCCGGCCGTTCGCCTTCTTCTTGTCCTCATCGCCTCAGCTCACGGATCCGCCGAGCCGCCGAGAACAAGGCCTTGCCACACCAGTAACGTTGCCTGGTGCCCATGGACGCATCCTCCGTGGCGATGAACATCCCACCCGCCGCTGACGAGCGCATGTTACGCGCGCCCTCTCCCTCAGTGGGCGTGGAAGCAACCGCTCAATGGTCGGCGAGAGTCCTGCGCGCATCGACGCCGTTTTGAACTTGATAAAGAGCGAGGTGACCATCAACCGCGCACGGTCGGCGGCGCGTGCACAGATAACAACAGCGTGCGAGTCCAGATCTCACCAGCGGTCGTTCGGATCGAGGCTCGGCGCTAAGGCCGGAGGGTCGTTAGGAAAGCGACTCCCAAAGCACCTCGGCCAGGTGACGCACGCGCGTCTCCTTGCGGCGCGCGTCGAGCGCGCCGCGCAGGTGCGTGAGACAGCCGGGATTGTCCGCGATCACGAGGTCCACTCCCGTCGCTTCGATGTTCGCGAGCTTGCGTTCGAGGACGCGGTTCGCGACCTCTGGGAATTCGAAGCTGAACGATCCGCCGAAGCCGCAGCAGATCGACGACTCGGCCATCTCGACGATCTCCACGCCGGCGACCTCCCGCAGCAGCGCCCGCGGCGCCTTGCCGATGCCGAGCACGTTCGCCGACTGGCAGGCATCGTGGTAAGTCGCGCGAAGTCCGAGCTTGCGTCCCCAGACCTTGCGCTCGAGGGCGCCGAGGGTCGCGGAGCTTCGAGCGGACGACCCGAAGCGCGTTCCTCCGTCTCTACGTCGCCGGCGGTTCCGGCTGCTCGGTCATGTACCGGCTCGCGTTCGACGAGAACCCCGACGAGACCGACGCGGTGACCGAGGTCGCCGGTCCGCGAATCGCAGGGAATGCGCAGAGCCGCCCTTTCTGCGACGGCGCGAAGGTCGAGTGGGTCGATGGCGACGAAGGTGCGCCCAAGCGGCAGTCCAGAACAGAGCCTGGTCCCCTGATTTTCTGTCCGAGCGCTTCAGCGGTGGCGAGACAGTTTGACTCTTGGACAACCTGATGGCCGTATGTGTGCTTCACGACGATTCCTGCTGTCTCAGGTCAGCCGCGAGGCGTCAACGACTCCACGCTCGCGCATCGGGGCGGGCGATCGCGGCGCGCTGTCTCAGTCAAGCTCGCCTTCGTCACCCATGGTTCCGAGTGCCTCGAGGTCGATGATGTACCTGGGGTTCTTCAGCGCAAGGGCGGAGCTACGAAGCTCCGCCCTGGTCGCTCATCTTGACCGTTCCCGCTGATCGCCGTTCGTCTTGATGAGCTCGTAGCGGCTCACACCGGAGCGCCGGAAGTACGCGGCGCCAGCGCGAACGTGCCGCCGTGCCATGTGGCCGGGCAGATCCTTGAAGAGCGATCGGCTCATCCCGGTCCTGGGCTTCAAGGGCGACGGCTCGGCGCACATGTGCCTCTCCATTTCTACTGAGTGCAGACGGCGTAGGCGGTGACGGTCATCGTCGCGCCGCCGAGATTCGCAATCGCCGTGAGCGTGGCGGTCCATGTCGTCCCAGAGGGGTACGACGACGAGAGCGAGATTTTCTCCTTGTTCGCACTGCTGATCGTTCCGTTGGCACCGCCGCCGAGCAGGACCTTTCCTGGGGGACACGTCGCGGTACCCGTGACCTGTGTGCCCGGTGTGGCGCCTGCCGCCGACGTGACGGGCGTGCCCGTCGTGATGGAGCTGCTCGCAGGACCGGTGGCACCCGTTGCGCCGGTGTCGCCCTTGGGACCCTGCGGCCCGATAGCGCCTTGCGCTCCGGTTGCGCCGGTGTCGCCCTTGTCGCCCTTGGCTCCCGTGTCGCCCTTCGCGCCGGTCTCGCCTTGCGCTCCCGTGGCGCCGGTGTCGCCCTTGTCGCCCTTGGCTCCCGTGTCGCCCTTCGCACCGGTGGCGCCTTGCGCTCCTGTGGCGCCGGTGTCGCCCTTTGGTCCGGTTGGACCAATCGCTCCTTGGGCTCCCGTGTCGCCCTTCGCGCCGGTCTCGCCTTGCGCTCCCGTGGCGCCGGTGTCGCCCTTGTCGCCCTTCGCTCCCGTGTCGCCCTTCGCGCCGGTGGCGCCTTGCGTTCCCGTAGCGCCGGTGTCGCCCTTGTCACCCTTCGCTCCGGTTGGACCGATCGCTCCCTGGGCTCCCGTGTCGCCCGTCGCGCCGATCGCGCCTTGCGCTCCCGTGGCGCCGGTGTCGCCCTTGTCGCCCTTCGCTCCGGTGTCGCCCTTCGCGCCGGTGGCGCCTTGCGCTCCGGTCGCGCCGGTGTCGCCCTTCGGTCCGATCGGACCGATCGCTCCTTGGGCTCCCGTGTCGCCCTTCGCACCGGTGGCGCCTTGCGCTCCTGTTGTACCGGTGTCGCCCTTGTCGCCCTTCGCTCCGGTCGCACCGGTGGCCCCAGTCGGTCCAGTTGGGCCGGTCGGCCCGGTCTGATTCCAGTTCAGGGCATTTTCCGCTGAGCTGCAGTTCTGACCAAGAGCTTTGTCGATCACCCGCAGCGCCCCGCTCGTCTTCGAGTAACACCCGTTGATGACGCCCGAAGCGTCCGGAATGGTCGCGTAAGCAATTCCCCCAAGCGCCACGAGCGCGGCGACCACGAATACAACCGAGTAGCGGCCTCGGCGGCCAAGCCTGTGCATCGGATTCTCCCCCTCATCCCTGCAGACCTAAAGCGGAGGTGGGTGATCCCCTGTCCGGCCCCGGAGTAGGCTGCCGGCCAGTCCTATCCTTCCTAGCCAGCACCGGAACGCTACAGCGCTTTCAGAAGCCGTCAAGCGGCCGTCCGAGCGGATGATGCTCTCTCCCAGCGAGCGGCGATCTTTTCGGCATTTCAGATGCAGTAGAGCAACGGCAGACAACCAGGTGGGGGGATGTATGCATCGGCTCATAGACCTCATTGCGTCGCGCCTTAACAACCTCGGCACGGGCGCAGCTGTCTTGGCGCTGGGCGCGCTCGCGCTTACGTCGGCCGCGACGGCCGACACGCCAGTCTTGACGAACGCGCCGTTCACCTTCAACGGGACGAACCCGTGCACGGGCGACGACTTCGTGGGCACCGGGAATCTGCACTTCCTCATTAGTGACAACCTCTCCAGCAGCGGGATGGTCCAGTTTCATCTCGAAGCGAGCCTCTCAGGGCTCCAGGCGGTGACGACGGCCCCCATCGCTGGGAAGAAGTACGTCGTCATCGACCAGGAGAACCAAACGGACACGTTCGACACGGACGGGGCTCCGGCGCACGAGACGTTGGAACACACGCTGCAGTTCGTCCGCAGCGGCGAGGACGGCACCTTCATCTTGGGTGATGACTGGTACGAGCACTTCCTCGCACATATCACCGCGAACGCGAATGGGATCGTGACTGTCCAAGACGTTACCCTCGACGCCCACTGTAAATAGCCGCCATGTGGCTGGACCAGGCACCTGAGGCGGGTTTCCGTGACTTCTGGTTCCTCGAAGCCCGTCTCTCGACCTCAGAGGCAAAGCTGCTGATGTAGTCACGTCTGTGAGCCACGCCGACAATTCACGTTCCGAGCCGCTGCGACTGGCTCGGAAACATCGCGCGCGTCACATCGGCTTACTCGCTCTTGAGGTCACGTGCGGTCGGCGAGCGACTCCCAGAGCACCTCGGCCAGGTGACGCACGCGCGTCTCCTTGCGGCGCGCGTCGAGCGCCCCGCGCAAGTGCGTGAGGCAGCCGGGATTGTCGGCGATCACGAGGTCCACTCCCGTCGCTTCGATGTTCGCGAGCTTGCGCTCGAGGACGCGGTTCGCGACCTCTGGGAATTCGAAGCTGAACGATCCGCCGAAGCCGCAGCAGATCGACGACTCGGCCATCTCGACGATCTCCACGCCGGCGACCTCCCGCAGCAGCGCCCGCGGCG
>Ga0209161_10004128_pt1 | contig 11563 bp, 5 predicted proteins | sample GraSoiAngelo_155_FD_186169 | JGI IMG/M metagenome (GOLD analysis project Ga0209161, IMG submission 186169) | Grasslands soil microbial communities from the Angelo Coastal Reserve, California, USA - 14_1009_13_30cm (SPAdes) (version 2) | ecosystem: Environmental > Terrestrial > Soil > Grasslands ...
CAAGGGTCCGGGCCACCACGGCGAGCGGAAATAGAAAAGTCGTCCAATAGGTCAGGCGCCGAATTTTAAAATTCTGTTTCAAGAGTAATTGCCGGATCTCCGGTCTTCTAAATCGATGCGCGGTCATAACCGCCTCATCGTGCGCGCTGTGCAAAAATGGAAAGGCGGGAACGTTTACCAGCAGAACTCCACCAGGTCGGAGCACTCGATGCATCTCGTGGATCGCGCCTTGAACGTCGCTGACCCATTGGTGATAAAGAACGCTCGAACAAATTACCGCATCGAACGACGCGTCAGCAAATGGCAACGCGCAAATATCTCCTTGTCGAACATTGTTAAGGCCACGCTCTCGACAGAATGTAATTGCCTCTGGCGCCAAATCGATTCCAACATTTTTTTCCGGATTTCCGAGCTGTTTTAGAATTGCACCCGTGCCGCAGCCAACATCGAGAATTTCCTTCTCGCGCCAATCCGGCAACTCCGCTTCCAAAGCCTGAAAGATGAGGCGGTGCAATGCTCCGTACCACCAATGCGTCCCTTCAACGCGAAACATCGTTTCGTATTCATTCAGTTGCATCTTCTCTGCCGGGGATCGTCGTAGACTCGCGTTTTCGTGTCGTGTACCGGACGACGAATTGCGGCGTGCCGGTCTGATCAAGATAAAGCCGGCCGAGATATTCGCCGACTAGCCCGAGAATCATGAGTTGAATGCCGGAAAAAAACACGACGCTGCCCAGGACCGTAGGGATACCAACGGTGAGATCTGGAGTGATCCAAAGCTTGTCGATCAGAATGGCAACAAGCGCGACGATGCTCAAACAGGAAGCAAATAGACCGACATAAACCGAGACCCGGAGTGGCTTGATTGAAAAATTCAGGAACATGTTCAGCCACAATCGCACCAGTTTCCGGAAGGTATACCGCGACGGCCCGCTCACACTGGCGCGATGTTCCACTGGAATTTGGCCGATATTTCGGGTAACACGATAGATTAAACCGTCGGTATACGGATACGGACCATGATACTTAATGATTTCATTGATCAGAAAGCGATTCATGACTTTGAAGCTCGAGAGATAAAGGTCCTTCGGTTTGTGGAGCATTAAGGTTGCGATGCGGTCGTTGAAACGACTGCCGAGATTTCGGAACCACGAATGTTTCTTCTCGATGTAGTGGCCATAAACCACGTCGTAGTTTTTGCGCTTTAATTCGTCCAGCATTCGTACCACTTCTTCGGGCGGGTTCTGACCGTCGTCGTCCAGCACCGCGATATAACGGCCGCGCGCTTCTGTGAACCCCGCGAGCACGGCGCTGTGCTCGCCAAAATTCCGGCTCAAATGCACAAACGTCACGTTCTGCGGAAACTTTTCCGCCAGTTGGGCGCACACCGTTTCGCTGTCATCTTCGGAGCCGTCATTGACCAAAACGATCTCGAAGGATGTCGATCCAAAGATCTTTGTCGTGTGCTCTACGAGCGCGCCGATGGTCCGGCTGCCGTTGTAAACGGGAATCACGAGCGATAACTCGGGGCCGGTCGCCATTGCAGTTTGGTGGATTTGTGGCAAAGCTGCCCGATTCTGCCAAAAAAAGCGCGAAATGTTATAGAAAATCTTTTGTCCCGCGCCCTACAATTCGCCCGTGCCTTGGGATCCTGACATTTTTGCCGCCTCCGACGTTCTCGTCACGGGAGGGCTGGGTTTCATCGGCTCGGCCGTGGCTCGGCGCCTGGTCGAGATCGGCGCGAAGGTGACCCTAGTAGACAGTTTGATCCCGGAATACGGCGGGAACCTTTTTAATATCCACGACATTCGCGATCGGGTGACTGTCGATCTTACCGATGTCCGCGACGCCGCCGCGATGTCGTCGCTTATCAAGGGGCGTCAGTTTCTTTTTAACCTGGCGGGCCAAACGAGCCACCTCGATTCCATGACCGATCCAGTGACCGATCTAAATATCAACGCCGCCGCCCAACTTCACATTTTGGAAGCATGCCGGCTACACAACCGCGATCTGAAAATCGTTTTCGCCAGCACGCGACAAGTTTACGGGCGGCCGCAATATCTCCCGGTCGATGAGAAACACCCGATCAATCCGATCGACGTGAACGGAATTAACAAGCTCGCGGGCGAGTGGTACCACCTGCTTTACAACGACGTCTATCAAATTCGCGCATGCGCGCTGCGGCTGACCAACACTTACGGACCCGGGATGCGGGTTAAAGATGCGCGACAAACCTTTCTTGGAATTTGGATCCGCCGGTTGATCGAACAAAAACCAATTCAGATTTTCGGCGCTGGAGAGCAGCGGCGCGATTTTAATTTCGTTGCTGACGTCGTAGACGCTCTCCTGGGTGCCGCCGCCAGCGATACCGCCAATGGTCAGGTATTTAATCTTGGCCACGACGAACATGTCAGTCTGCGAGAACTGGCAGCGCTGTTAGTGGAGCTCAACGGCGGCGGTAAGTTCGAGCTGGTTCCATTCCCGGACGATCGGAAAGCAATCGATATCGGCGATTACTACGCCGACTTTCGCAAGATCGACAAGTTACTCGGTTGGTCTCCACGCATCGCCTTGAAGGACGGATTGAAGACAACGTTGGAATATTATCGAAAGCACCAAGCTCATTATTGGCCTTAACATTATTCTGTCTATTCACCGCTCTTCGCGTGGTTCAAACTCGCGAGCCTTTTGGTATTCGCGACCAGCTTGTTCAAATTCGCCCTTCTCTCTCAGCGCCGTAGCCAAATTATAGTGTGCGTTAGAGTCTTCCGCACGAAGCGCCAGCGCCTGGGTATACTGACTGATGGCCCCATCAATGTCTCGTCTGGCCATAAACGCATTTCCGATAACAACGTGGGCGTCGGGATCGTTCGGTCCTAATTCCAGTGCTTTCTGGCATTGCGCTATCGCATCGTCGATTTTTCCTTTTTGCAGGAGCGCGCTCCCGAGATTGTAACGCGCTTCCGCATAATCGGGATTCAACCGAAGTGATTGCTCATATTTTTCAATTGCGTCGTCACTGTTGCCTTTTTCGAATTGAACTACCCCAAGATTGTTATAGGCCATCCAGCAAGTGGGATTTTTCGTAATCGTTGTTCGCCAGAGCGTTTCCAGATCGCGATAAGTTGCGCTTTGCCGCCAGGTCAGCAGACCGAGGCAGATCAAAATCGCGAAGCCTCCGGCGACCACGGGCCACTGCAATGTCTTGCTAGACCGGCTTAACGTCACGAGGCCGGCCGAAGCGAGCGCGATCGGGCCGATGCTGGCCAAGTATTGGTAATGGTCCGCCACAAATGTGAACCGAAAAGTGTAAAGCATGATAAAGCCGAGCAGCGGGCCCAGCGTCGTGACAAAAAACAATGCAGCGACTTCGACGCTTCGGCCGAAAAAGCGCCGTCCGTAATAGACCATCACCGCAAATACGACCGCCGCGATCAGCCACAAGTAAGCAACCGGATTTGTGGCATCAATCTGCCATTGCGGATAGATGAAGGTGAGGTCCGATGGCCAAAATATTTTGCTGAGGTAAAACCAAGCAGCGCGGCTCGCAATCAGTAAGCGGTCGATTGGCCCCAGGGAAACAAGCACTCGGGTGCCCTGATGATATTTTTCCCACCAAACCGCCACCATGCCGATACCGAGCGCGAGCACAACGAACGGAATAATTTCAAGAAGCGCCCTGCGCCCGATCGGTTTTTTCTTCAGCCAGAGAATCAAAAGCAACGCGGCCGGTAACGTGCAGGCGGTCGCTTTCGCAAATAATGCGAGCAAATAAAATACGAGCGCTCCCAGGTAGAAAAGCGAGCGATGTCTTTTCGTCGGATCGACATATTCGATCCACATCCACAGCGTGAGCAAAAAGAAGAATCCCATCAGCACGTTTTTAAGCTCTGAAATCCAGGCTACCGATTCGACCTGGACCGGGTGCACTGCGAAAACTGCGGCCGCCAACGACGCACCTGGAATTTTCAACCGAGAAAGAACACGCCAAACCAGCAGGGCATTTGCAACGTGTAACAAAATGTTGACCCAATGGTATCCAGTGGGATTCAAACCCCAGAGCGAGCGTTCGATTCGCAAAACCGTGTAGGCGAGTGGAAAATATTGCGACGGCGCATCGAGGGAAAACCAGATGCGACGCAAGCCGTCGGGGGCCGTCAATAAATGGTTGTGTGTGACATATCGGTCGTCGTCCCAGATGAATCCGCCATGCCATGCCGGCCGGTAGATCAGAATCGTCAACAGGCCGAGACCTACCGCGCCCAAACATGCCAGTCCACGCGGCTTCGTAAAGCAGCGACCCATGGGTGCGATGTTATTTGAGTTAGTTGAGACTTCCAAAGAGATTTCGAAACTTCCAAATCTTCCTATTGGTAGATCGCGTTTGCTTTGACCGGCAGCAATGAAGAATCTATCGGTTGAGGCGATGAGCAACCGTGCAACGCCTGTTTGGAAAATCGCCGGACTTTGTATTTTACTCGCCAGTCTGGTCTGGCTGGTTTTTGGCCAAACCCTGGGGCACCAGTTCGTCAATTTGGATGACGAATCGTATGTCTACGCCAATCCGGTCGTAAGTCAGGGCCTGACTGCGCAAGCGATCGGGTGGGCGTCTACTCACATCGTCTCACACAATTGGCATCCGCTGACCACGATTTCACACATGGTCGATTGCCAGCTGTTCGATTTGAAACCCGCCGGTCACCACTTCACCAATGTGATGCTGCACACAATTGCCGCGATTCTGCTTCTGATCGTGTTGCATCAGATGACGGGCGCGTTATGGCGAAGCGCCTTCGTGGCGGCGATTTTTGCGATCCACCCACTCCGCGTCGAATCAGTCGCCTGGATCGCCGAGCGCAAAGATGTTTTAAGCGCCGTCTTTTTCATGCTCACGATCGGCGCATACGTGCAGTTCGTGCGTCGGCCCACATTCCTTCGCTACCTCATATTGTCGATCTTCTTTGCTCTCGGCCTCATGTCCAAGCCGATGCTGGTCACAGTTCCCTTTGTTCTCCTGCTTCTCGATTATTGGCCACTGCGGAGATTTCAAACCGCGCGCTCAACAATTTCGAAATTACTCCTAGAAAAAATTCCTCTTTTGATCCTGGCAGCTCCGGTTGCGGCAGTCACTGTTGTTATTCAGCGTCACGGGATCAATTCCGTCGAAAACCTTTCTCCGCCATGGCGCATCGGCAATGCGTTTGTGAGCTTGCTAATCTATATCCGCCAAATGCTATGGCCGTTCGATCTGGCGGTTTTTTATCCGCACTCGGGTGACCAACTTCCTCTCTGGCAAATTGCAATTTCGAGCGCGTTGTTCATCGCAATCACTGCGGCAGTGTTCGTTGTCCGTAAACAGCGACCTTATTTTTTGAGCGGCTGGCTCTGGTACGTCAGCATGTTGGCCCCGGTGATTGGGATAATACAGGTCGGTTCTCAAGCGCATGCTGACCGCTACACATATTTGCCACAAATCGGGCTCTATCTAGCTGCCACCTGGGGCATGGCCGATTTCTCGCTGCGATGGCCGAACGGCCGACTCATCTTAAGAATCAGCGCAGGGTTTGTGCTCGGTCTCTCAATGTGGCGTGCCTGGAATCAGGCATCATTCTGGCGGGACAGCCAGTCTCTTTGGAACCACGCTCTCACCGCTACTGACGACAATGATTTGGCGCACGAAAGGCTTGCCAGCGCGCTTTTGGACAAGGACCGGCCAGACGAAGCGATTGTGCAAGCGCAGCTGGCAATAAATCTCAAAGCCGACAACGCCAGTGCCCAAAATGATTTTGGGGTCGCTCTCGCCCGGAGAGGACAGCCCGAGGAAGCGATCACGCATTTTTGGAAAGCGCTCGAGGCAGATCCCAATCTTTCAAGGCTCCATTACAACATTGCGAATGTTTTGGTCGCGAAAGGAGACGCCGCCCAAGCCACGCTCCATTACCAAAAGCAATTGGAGATCGACCCTAACTTTGCCGAAGCACATAACAATTTTGCCACGCTTCTTCTGCGAGAGGGACATCTCGATCAGGCTACCGATCATTTGGCTAAGGCATTGCAGTTGAAGCCAAATTATGCCGAGGCACGCAACAATTTGGCCGTCGCTCTGTCGCAGAAAGGGCGAATGGACGAAGCTGTCGCCCAATGGGAAAAAACGCTTTCGATCGACGCTAACAATTTAGACGCTCACAGCAATCTCGCGTGGGTTTTGGCAACGTCTCCTATGAGCTCTATTCGAAATGGCTCGATGGCCTTGGACCACGCGCAGCGCGCGCTTCGTCTTTCTGGGGAATCGAATCCTCGTATTTGGAGGCTTTTCGCAGCCGCGGAAGCGGAGCTTGGCCGCTTCGATGCGGCGATCGACGCTGCTGAAAAAGCGCTGCGGTTAGCTGAGAGTCAAAACAATGTCGCGCTCGCCCGCACTCTGGAATCAAATATCGCTCTGTTCCGAAACGCGTCTCCGCTTCGCGATATCAATCAAGCCACCACTTCGGAGCGCTAGCTGGACCCGCTTTTTCGCAAGCAAACCTAGTTTCTCGCGCGCATCTGCGAAAACAAACGGCCGGGTCCTTTCGGGACCCGGCCGCTGAATTGTTAAAGGTTGAGAAGTTAGAACCGTTTCTTGATGGCGAGGTACCAGAGGCGCCCTTTCGGATTGGCGGTCGATTCGTCAAACCCGTTCTCAAAGGCCGCAGCCACAAATGGCGGCTGTTCGTCGAACACGTTGTCGAGGCCGAGTGTGATGGTCGTATTGTTCAGCCACGCTCTCCATCCGCACGGATTGTATTCCGCCGTTGAGACCGGCATCACGTTCTTCTCCTTGCCGTCCTTCATCTTCACGTTCTTGCCGCCATCCTTGGCGTAACCGGCTACCTCGTTTTGGGCCGCCGGCGGTGGCAGGTTGAACGTGTAGTTGAGGATCAGATCCAAGGTCACCCATTCGCGTACCTTGCGGTCCTTAGTACCCACACATCCGGCCCCAGTGACTGGGTTACACGTCTCGAAGCCTGGGTGCACGTGGCCCGCGTCGAAGAACGTGAAGGCGGCGTTGTCCCAGTACTGGCCGATGTAGTGGACAACAACGCCTGTGTCGATGCCTTGCATCCACGAGCCGGAGGGGCCGTCGTAGAACAAGCTCGCGTACCAGCGGTTGTGGGTGAAGGAGCCGCCGCCGCCTGGGCCCTGGAAGCCGCCGCCGAATTTTCCGACCGCGGTCACTCGTTTCCCACCTGGGAGTACCGCTATATCAGCGTCGGCCAAGTAGGTTTCGTTCCAGGTGGCAGTAAACGTTCCCCAGTCTCCATGCCCGAGGCGCGTGGTATCGAATATCTCCACCGCTTCAAAGTCCCAAGCACTCAGGATTTCCGTTCCGAGGTTCTGAAACGGTGTGAATATCAACGTAAGCGGAGTTCCAGGGCCCCCAGCGCGTTGAATAAAGGATGGACCGAGAAACTGGGTTCCGCCGGATCCGCCGGATGCGTGCTCAATTAAGAACTGTGGATCGAGAGTTGTAGTGAACTCGCGTAGGTCGATATGGATATAGTCGGCCGAAAGCGTTAAGCCCTGCAACGGAGCCCACCACTTGCCAGGAGTGAGCACGGCACCATAAGTGTACTCGTACGCTATCTCCGGTTTCAAATTCCTGTTGCCCGCAAGTATCTGCTGGACCTGCGGCTCAGTGCCGCAGCCTCCGCACGTATCGCGCACATTGGGGAATGATTGCGATTGTCCCGAGAATAATTCGAACAGGGTCGGGGCATGGAATGCCTCGATGTAAGCAGCGCGCAACGTCAAAGACTGATCGATCGGCTGCCACCGAACGTCGATTTTCGGCCGTTGCGTATCGCCGAAATCGCTATACCACTCTTCACGCTCGGCAAATCCGAATTCCAAGCTGTACGCTCCCGGGAAATTCCAAGTCGGCCCGGTTACCGGCACGCGGACTTCTTCGAAGATCGACCAGGTGTCGCGAGAGCCGCGTGCTGCTTGCGCATTGGTAAACCCGGTGGTCTGTCCCTCCCGGATCAGCGGGTCGGGTTCGGACGTGAACGTATTTCCAAGGTGCATGCCGCCAACCGCGAACCGAACAGCGCCGCCCGGAAGATTAAACATGTCGCCGCGCACTGTGAAGTCTTCGGTGAGCAGAACCACATCGAGTACGTTGTGCGCAGTGGTATAGACGGCGTCTTTGACAAACTTAGTGTTGCCACCTATGCCAAACGGGTTAAAAGCGGTCGCCGGATCGGTGTCCAAGAGTCGCTGCCGCAAGGCGAAGTTGTTTGTGATGCCTTCCAGACGCTGCGTAAGGTAAGCCTCGTTGTAGCGAACGCCAGCTTCCCACTCCCAAGTCTTCAACTGGTCCCAGGCATTGGCAAACTCGCCCAGATTACCCTTTAGGCCACCAGTAAAGAGATAATTGTTGGTCAGATTCTTCTGCTCCCGCAAACCGGCCTCGATCGAACGGAAACGCACACCGGTTGTGAATTGTGTGCCCGCAGGCGCGGTGCTCGCAATCGTAATGAAGCTAGCGCCCGGAACGTGTCCGCCAGGCGAGGTGTAGTCAGCAACTGTGAATGGGTTGAACGCATTCTGCGTGGGCACGCTGATACCGGCTCCGCTGATGCCGGCTGGGTGATTGCTATCGGTCCAGACGTCTGGCGCACCGAAGGGCGCGGGCGCCAAACCGCCTTCCCAGAATTGACGGAAATACAAGAAATCGCCGAACACGGTCAGGTACTTGTCACAGATATCTCGATCGAACGAACCATACAGGTACTCGCGATCAGTTGGCGCGACGTCCGGGGTCAAATCCGCGAAATTGAACAGCGAGCGCTCCGATGGAATAGCAGCGCCAAACCGGGTGGTGTACTGAGTATTGTCGAACTGATTGGCCGATGCGTGCGGCGTCGGCGTCTTCAGACCATCTACTGTTGACGACCTGAACGGCTCCTTCGCCAAGCCAAGGAATTCCCTGGTAGTCACGCGGCCAGCAAAGTTACCGCTGCGCACGTCCTCTCCGTTAAAAGCATTCTTGTCGGGGTCGTGCGAAATTTCGGCATCGCGCGAAAAAATCGCGGCTGCGTTGTACAGCCCCGCGTAAACGACGATGTTTGTTTTGTCATCGCCGGTACCTGCGAGCAAGTAGGCCGCTTCTTCCCCTCTGTCGTTGGCGAAACCAAGATTCGTGTTGCCATAGCTGGCGTAAACCTCCAACCCGCGGAACTTGTGAATTAAAAACACGTTCACCACACCGGCAACAGCGTCCGTTCCATAAATCGGCGAAGCGCCATCTTTCAGGATGTCGATGTGATCGATCAAACCAAGCGGGAATCGGTTGAAATCAATGGCGAAACTGTCGGCGGTCGCCAATCGACGGCCATCCTCCAGAACCAATGTTTCCTTCGGGTCGATACCACGCAAACTGATACGCGTGCTGCCGTCGCCACCGTTGGTATTGTTTTCGGTTGTGTTTGATCCGGTGGCCGATGGAATTCTCAATATCAAGTCGGTCGGAGTACGCACGCCCAACCGAGTGATGTCGTCACGGCGATAAGTATCGACCGGGTTTGGGCCGACTTCTTCCGCGGTCGGAATGTTCGAACCGGTCACGATAACGCGTTCCGCCGTGGCCTCAGTTGCGGCTGCCCCGCCGGTCGGAGCGACATTGGTTCCGGTCGTAGGCGGTGGCGGTGGCGGCTGTTGAGCGCGCGCGCTCATCGCGATGATTAATGGAAATGCCACGGCGGCTACAAGAGCGACGCGAATTCCCAACGTTTTTTGCACGTTTCTAGTCATTGGTTTCTCCATGGGTTTGGTTAGGTTTGCGCTAGGGATTATTGAAGAATCGTCAAGCTGACAAGGTTTTTTTTCAGTTTTTTGAAATTTTTTTGAACGGGCGAAGCGAGCCAATTGTCCGGCCCAATCCCCGTTTTGGGGCGTTCTATCGGATTTCCAGCCCCCTGCCTAGAAAAAAATTAAAGAATTTTTGTCCCCCGAAGTCCCCGCTAAGGCGCGTCACTTGGAGCCGGCGGCGCCCGCATCCGCCACGACTCCAAAACTCAATCTCAATGCGAGACCTGGGTTCCCCGCAATCCTTCGCCGCGCCGGAATGATTCGATGCAATCGCGCAAACTCTCGACCATCGCGCGGTCGCCATTTTTCTGCGCTAATTGCTCGCCACGCTGGCAAGTCGCAATCGCTTTGGCGAACTGACCGTTCTCAGCTTGCGCAGCCGCGAGCGTCCGCAACACAACCGCGTTCTCACCACCATCTCGCAAGGCACGTTGCGCCAGCTCGAGTGCTTCCCTGCCGTCGCGCAAGTCTGGGTCAGCGGCTGTCGCGCGCACCCACGCGATGTTGTTTGCCGCATCCGCGTTCTCCGGATCGAATGATAAGCTTTGCTGCCACGCAGCAATCGCTTCCTTGATTTCACCTTTGCTGGCGAACAGCACACCCAGATCGTTGCTTGCCGCATCCGCGTTCTCCGGATCGAATGATAAGCTTTGCTGCCACGCCGCAATCGCTTCCTTGATTTCACCTTTGCGGGCGAACAGCACACCCAGATCGTTGCTTGCCGCGATATAATCCGGTTGAATGCTGAGCGCTTTCTGGAAATGGAAAATCGCGGGATCGATTTTCTGTTTCGACGCCAGCGCACGACCCAGACCAAAATGCGCCGCGACATTACCATCGCGCAAACGCAGCGCGCTCTCATAATGATCGATTGACTCGTCAATTTGTCCGCGCACAAACAAAATTCCGCCGAGCCCGGCATGGGCCACATCGCTGTCCGGTGTTACCGCAAGCGTGTGTCGCCATAATGTTTCGGTGTCGCGCCAATGCGTCGTCTGCTTCCATGACAAGATCGACAACGCGCCCACAACAAACGCGCTCGCACCGCTCAAAACAATTTTTTGCTGTCGCCACGATTTCGTCAGATCCCAAATCAACCAGACGAGAGCGATGTCCAATCCAACTTGTGGAAGATAGGTGTAACGATCGGCGTGCCCCTGTAATCCAACCTGCACAATTCCAATAACCGGAATCAGCATCACCAGGTACCAAAGCCAGCCGACGATCAGATACGGATTTTTTCGGCGGCGTATGAACGCAATCGCCGTCAACGCAATTAAAACAACAGCGGCGACCAAAAGCCGCCACAGTTCCAGTCGGTTTTCCGGATGCACATAAAATGGAATGAGATCGACTGGCCAAAACACTTGCCGGACATATTCAAAGTAGCTGAAGAGCGCGTTAGTGATCCGCCATTGCAGCGGCAGGAATTGAGTCGAACCGAGCGCAAAGTTCTGTGCCCACAAAGTTGCGACACATGACCCCACCGACAATGCAAACAATGGGATCTTTTCGGTCACCAGTTTGCTCATGGTCGATCCTGTCCGCCGGTCGGACGGACTCGTCCCGCGGCGAGCAAAACGATTCAGCGGCCAATAGTCGAGCAGCAGCAGGACAATCGGCGTCGTGATTAACATCGGTTTGGACATCAGGCCACACGCAAAGAGGATCGACATCGTTAGGTAGCGGCCGAGCGATCGCTGCCGCGTGTAAG
>Ga0209161_10004132_pt1 | contig 11555 bp, 13 predicted proteins | sample GraSoiAngelo_155_FD_186169 | JGI IMG/M metagenome (GOLD analysis project Ga0209161, IMG submission 186169) | Grasslands soil microbial communities from the Angelo Coastal Reserve, California, USA - 14_1009_13_30cm (SPAdes) (version 2) | ecosystem: Environmental > Terrestrial > Soil > Grasslands...
TGTCCTGGATCCGCCGCGCCCGCGCCTCGGCCGAGTCGTGGTCGGGATATGGACCATCCAACCTGACGCCGTCGGCGTGGCCGCTCTCATCGAGCTCCGCGCTGACCACGTACCAGCGCTTGCCCAGGTGAAGCACGCCATGGTGCCGCTCGGCGGTCCAGCTCTTCGGCGTGATGCCCACCCGATCACCTTCGGACACTCTGGTCAGTCTACGTGGGTACGTCTGTTCACGAACGCGCCGACCCAGGCCAACCCGCCGAATACGATCGCGAGCACCAACCCCAGTATCAGGAGCGGCGCGCTGAAGCCGAACCTCATCGAGCTCACGAGCACGACGGCCCCGCCGATCAGAACCCCGAGGGCAAGGCCCAACAGCCACGGTCTCGGCATACCGGTAGAACGCACAGCCGGCCATCCACACGTCTGATGATCTCGTGCGGCTCAAATCCAACTTGAAGCGCACGTCCGGCGCCAGGGAGGCGAATTCGGGGTGCGCGCTAGCCTTTTCGCATCGTGAATGAGGCCCCCATCGGGATCTTCGACTCCGGCGTCGGGGGCCTGTCGGTGCTGCGCGAGATTCGCGCGGCCTTGCCCGCGGAGTCGATCGATTACGTGGCTGATTCCGCGAATGCGCCCTGGGGCGACAAGCCCCCGGGGTTCGTCCGCGATCGTGGCCTCGCGATCTCCCGGTTCCTTGTCTCCCAGGGGGTCAAGGCGATCGTCATAGGTTCCAACACCGGTACCGCTGGGTCGGCCGAAGCTCTCCGGAGCGCGTTGTCGATCCCCGTGGTCGGCATCGAGCCGGGTATCAAACCGGCGGTGATGGCGACCAGGACCGGCATTGTCGGCGCGATCGTTCCAGCAGCCGTAAGCGAATCGGACCGGCTCGCCTCGCTGCTCGACAGGTTTGGCGGCGACGTGAAGGTGATCATCCAACCGGTGCCGGGACTGGTCGAGCACATCGAGGAAGCCGACCTGGACGGACCAGAGCTGCGGCGGATGGTCGAAGGCTACATCCGGCCCATGCTCGACGCCGGGGCGGACGCCATCGTCCTGGGCTCGACGCACTACGTGTTCCTCAAACCGGTCATCACCGAGATCGCGGGAGCGGATGTCGCGCTGATCGAGACCGGCGCCGCGGTGGCCCGCCAGCTGACGCGCATCCTCGACGAGCGGGGAATCAGGGCAGCCCGGGGCGATGGGGGGAGGGAGCGCTTCTGGACCAGCGGCGACCCGAGGCAAGCTTCTCGTGTCATCTCTTCCCTGCTCGGCCGGAACGTCAAAGTGGCGAAGCTGCCTGCACGGTAACTTTTGAGGCGACGTCATAGATGGGGACGTAGCGAAACCTCACCAAACTCGAGCTCGCACTCGCGCTCCAGGATCTGCGCGATTCGCGTCGCTTGCGCTTCGATCGAGGAACGCTGCCTGCGGTTCAGCGGCTGGTGGGCGTCGACGCGCACGAGGAGCCGCTTCCCTTTCGGCCTCCGCTCCCACACGCCGGCGACGCGGCCGCCGCGAAGCAGCACCGCCAGGGGTGCCGCGGTTCCGGGCAAGAGTGCGTGGATGGCCGACCCTCGCTCGATCAGCTGGCCGCGGGGATGCGACCCGACGACGAAGACGTCGAAATGCGGGAGAAGGTGCACCGCCTCCGCCGCGGCTTCCGCCGCCGCGTCCGCATCCGAGGCGAGGACCCATCGCCTGTCGCCCTCGATGTCTACCTCCGCGAGCTCATCGGATATCGCGGCGAACAGCTGCCTGGTGAGTGAAGGCGCGAGGGCGAACCAACGTGAGAATTCAGCCGGGGTGGATGGTCCGTACGCGTGCAAGAATCGTGCTGCGCCCGCCGTGGCCCGGCCCATAGCAGACGATGCCGAGCGCGGCGGCCCAGCCCAGCGCCATAGGCCAGTTCTTGTAGCCGCCCATCCACCCCTGGTTGGTCGTCACCGCCCATCCGCCCACCCGCGCCTCGAGCTCGCGCTCGAGGTCCGGCCGCGCGATGGGATCCCGCCCGACGATGCCCGCGATGGCCCGGACCACCTCAGTTAGAGCCGCAGGCTTGATCCCCGCTCTCTCCAAGCGGGCGGCTTCGGCGGGAAAGCGCAGCCGGTTCGCCGCCATCCACAGAGGGACCTCGTCGGCAGGAAGCAGGTGAAGCGTCCCGCGCACGCCCACCGTCTTCACGAGCGATCGCCGCTCCCACAGCGCATCTCTGATGGTCTGGCGCGTCACATCACGGAGACGCAGACCCAGCATCAGCTCCGCGCTTGCGCCAACCTGCGCGTGCACGCCACAGATGTCGGATGTGACACGCGTCAGGTCACCGGCCGCCGCTGGATGAAGTAGGTGATGTCGCGACAAACGCCTGCCGATCGCCTGTGGCCAGCTCAGCTCCAACTTGCAAAAACCTTACGCGGGCCACAGGAAATTCTTAGCCGCCGCCCGCAGCGTGAGTTGTCGTGCGCACGGCTTCCCGCATCCTCGTTGTCGCAGGAGTGTTGTTCATCGCCCTCGCGCCGGCCGGCAGCGATGTGCGGGCGTCGACGTCGGCCGTGACGCTGGGCAATCCACCCGCGGCGACCCTCGCCGTCACCGGCGCGCGACGGTTGGTGCTGGCGGTCAACATCCTGGTGACGCGAAGCCCGATGACGCTCACCGCGGCAGTGGAGCAGCTCGCCCAGGACAGTGGAGGAACGGTGGGAGTCGCGTTGATCGAGCTCGGTGGAACGACGGCGCTGGTCTGGTCTTACAACGGCAGCGAGGTGTTCACCGCCGCGAGCACATACAAGCTGGCGGCGCTGATGATGGAGGCGCAGAACATCGCGGCCGGCAAGACGAGCCCTGACGGTCTCGTGTGCTACGAGGATGCCGATTACGAGGCAGGCTGGTTCGACGACTACGCAGATGGCGCGTGCTTCACGCGCACCCAGCTGGCCGAACGAGCGGGTCTCTACTCCGACAACACCGCCGGCCACATGCTCGTTCGGGATCTCGGCGGCGCTGACGCTCTCAACTCATGGGCCGCATCGGTGGGCGCCACGGAATCGGTGTTCTTCACCGCCAACACCACATCGGCAACCGACCTCGCGTTGCTGTGGGCTGCGGAGGCGAAGGGCGCGTTGGGCGGTGCGGCCGCGCAGGCGTGGCTTTACCCGATGATCACCGGCACCGCGACCGAGGCTGGAATCCCCTCGGGCGTGAGCGCTCGGAGCGTGGTCGTGCACAAGACGGGGACGATCGACCAGGTCGAGAACGACGCGGCGCTTGTGATCTCCGGACCGAACGGAGCCTACGTGCTGACGGTCATGACGGACGGGATCGGAGGCACTGCGGGCTGGCAGCTGATCGCAGACGTTTCCTCGAAAGTGTGGACCTTCGAGGCGGCGCGCTCCTGAGCCCTACTCCAAAGCTCAGCTGCCGACCCTGAGCACCAATCCCAGCCCGTAGGTGATCCCTCCGACGATCACTCCGGCCAGCGTCATCTCGAGTCCGGCCGACCACCAGGTCCGCAATGTGAAGAGCGCCTTGGAGGCGCCGACCAGGAAGTGTGCGAGCAGCGAAACGACCGCGGCAGTGATCACGCCGGTCCCGCCGCGAAGCCAGAAGAACGGCATCACCGGCACCATTGCCCCGACAAAGGTGCTGATCCCCGCGGCAATGGCCGCCTGGACCGGACGCCCAGTCCCTTCTGCGGCGCCCAGCTCCTCCGGAGCGTGCAGTTTGAGCAGCGCGGTCGGGTTTTGCGCCAACTGGTCGGCCAGACGGTCGGCCGTCTCCTTGTCGAGCCCCTTGAGCTGGTAGAAGAGGGAAACCTCCTCCTTCTCCTCGTCGGGGTGTTCGACGATCTCCTGCCGCTCCCGTTCCACGTTTGCGTCCGCGACCTCGCCTTCGGAGCGCTCGGCGAGATATGCGCCGGTGGCCATCGAGAGTCCCGAGGCGATGGCTCCAAAGAGGCCCGCCGTCAGCACGAAGCTGGATCCTCCGGTCGCGCCCGATACCCCCGCGACGATGCCGAACACGGCGGCGAGCCCGTCGTTGGCGCCATAGATCGCGCCTGAGATCCAGCCCGCACCTGTGCGGTGCCACGATTCCCGGCCCAGGATTCGGTTGAGCCGGCTCTGCACGCTCGACGGCGCCGGGTCGGTCGCACGATGCGCGACCTCCATCGACTCGAGGGAGCGCGAGTGTCCCTGCTCCTCAATGCGGATCTGCTCGAGCACGGAGTCGGTGTCGGGATCTCCAGTCGTCCGCTTGTAGCGGTCGGTGATCTCAAGCTCCTCCGCGGCCTCCATCCTCTGGATCACCATCTCGACCGGAGCCAGCCGCGCCTGCAACCGCTGCAGCGGCGACAGCTTTACAGACGATGGATCGGGCACCCGCTGGCCGAGCTCCCGCAGTCGCTTTTCGATCCGCTCGCGATGCGAGGCTTCAGCGTCGGCGATGGCGCGGATGATCTCGGCCCGGCGCGAGTCGCCCATCCGGTTGGCGAGGATGGTGTACATCGCCCGCGCCTCCACCTCGCCGTGCCAAGCCTGGAGCAGGCGGGCGACGGCGTCGTGGGATTCCGTTTGTGGGGCCACTGAGATCAGGCTAAGGCAAGGAGGATCGGGGCTAGCGTGTGTCGGCGGCGATCTGCTCGACGTCAGGCTCGCCCACGACGACGCGCACGCGCTGCACGGCGTTGTTCTGCACGCCCTCGAGGTTCCAGCTTTGCTCCAGAGGCTGGATGTTGCCGGCGGCGTCGGTGGCGCGGACACACAGCTCGTATTCACCCGGCTTCGTGGCATCCCAGAGCGTCGTCCAGCGCCGCCACGCGTAGGGCGACAATGCCTCTTCGATGTCCGCCGCCGACCATGACCGGCCGCCGTCGGAGCTGAAGTCGACGCTCGCGATCGGCGCGCGGCCTGACCACGCGCGTCCCTCCACCGGATGGATCGACGGTGGGACAAAGCGAGTGCGTGACATGAAGTCGGGCACGCCTGGTGGGACCATCAGTGCGCGCGGAAGCATGCGGGTCACGGGCACGCCCAGGTCTCCCTCCACCGTGCGGTAGTGATAGGCCGCGGCCTGCTGGTACCCGTCAAAGGCACGATCGGTCACGGTGACCGAGCGCAGCCACTTCACGTGGGTCATCCCGTACCAGCCGGGCACGATCAGGCGGAGCGGAAAACCGTGCTGCGGCGGCAGCGGCAGTCCGTTGATGGCGTAGACGAGCAGCACCTCATCCCGCATCGCATCCTCGAGCGAAAGGCTTCGCTCGTAAAACTGATCGATCCCGCCTTGCACGCCGCGGTCCAGCCCGGTGAACACAACCTCGGCGGCGCCTTCCTTCAAGCCGGCCTCGTGGAGCAGCGGCGCAAGCGAGGTTCCGGTCCACTCCGCCGTGCCCACGGCCTCTCCGAGCCACGGCTGGCTCAGTGGTCGCGGCGAAAGCCGGGCACGCCCGTTCCCGGCGCATTCGAGCGTGACCGCGAGCGTGGTTGCGGGCCTCGACTTCAGATCTTCGAGAGACAGGTGAAGCGGCTTTTCGAGGTGGCCCCCCACGGCGAGTTCATACGTGGCGGCGTCGACGGCCGGGATGTCGAAATGGATCAACAGGTAGTGCAGGCCCGGTGGCGTGATCGCGTACCGGAGGGCTTCAAGCGGCATCGAGTGATTGCGCACCGCGAGCTGCAACTCGTCTTGCGTGATATCGGGCGTTTCGATAAGGGTGCCTGCAGGCCGCGATTGCGAGATTCTCTCCACGTCGATCGGGCTAGTCTAGAGTCGATCGCCGCCTCCCCGCGTTCTAGTCTGGAGACATGCAGGAAAGAAGCGAAGAGCAGGTCATGAGCCGGCTTCTCGAGCTCGAGAACGATGGCCAGGCCGAGCGTCGCGCCCAGCTGAGTGGCGAACGCTTTCTGTCGTTGCTGAACGATCCTGACACCGGCCGCAGCTACATCCTCCGCCACGGCACCGACGACACCGAGGGCGCTGAGATTCCCGCCGGCACCGAGTTCTACGAGTACGCGTCCGCCGACCTCGCGCAGCGCGCGTATGACCAGCTGCTCGAGGAGTCGCGCGGCGCCGGCGAGCTCGTCGAGGAGGACTCCACCGAAGACATCGGCGACTTCGAGTCGAGCGGGGCCGAGGTCCGCGACCTGTTCGCGGACAGTGACGAGGATGAGCTTTCCCGGGACCCCGTGATCAGCGAGGAAGAACAGCCCTAGCTCGAGGCGCGGCTCTCAGCTTCTTCCCAGCTTTCTCACAGTACGTGGCAAGGCGGCTGACAGACGATTCGGGGCATGCCACGAAAATTCTGGATCCCGATCGTCGCCGTCGCGGCGCTGGCCGTGCTCGGCGGCGGTGGCGCGTACCTGTATTACTTCTCCGGTCTCCGGACCGCCCCACCAACCCTCGCCCTGGCGTCGCCGAGCGCTTCGGCCGCGGCCACCTCCACCCCATCGACCGCCGGCACGGGTGCTTGGACGATCACGACCGGGTCGCTCGCCGGCTATCGCGTGAAGGAGCAGTTCGTCGGGCAGAGCTCGACTCATGAGGCGGTGGCGCGCACGAGCGGGGTGACGGGTCAGGTTTCAATCACGAAGTCGGGCACGACCTACCAGCTGACGTCGGCGACCGTGACGGTGCAGCTCGGCAACCTCGCGAGCGTCGACCAGGTCGCGGGCTACAACGTCACGAATCGCGACCGCATCGTGCAGGGGTCGCTGGGGGTCAACTCATTTCCGACGGCGGTGTTCGTCGCTCAGCCGGTGGCCCTTCCCGCAGGCGTCGAGACCGGCCAGGCCGTGAATGTGACCGTGCCTGGGCAGCTCACGATCCACGGCGTGACCAAAGACGTCACGGCAAGCCTGCAGCTGCGCGTCACCGGGGCGACCGCGGAAATCGCAGGCACGATCGCGACCAACATGACCGATTTCGGGATCTCACCGCCGAGCATTGGATTCACGAACGTGCAGCCCGCGGTAACGATCGAGGTCTCGCTCAACCTGGCGCAGGGAGCCTAGACGGACGACATCAAGCGCGCGCTGACGTGAGCGAGATGGCGCGCGGGATCAGGTTCGATCGCTTTCCGCTCCGGCGACTGGTAGTAGTCCGCATCGGCCTCCTGCCATGACTTGGGTCCGTCGTAGCCGACGATCCATACGAACTGCTCGGTCCCGTCCACGGTCCACGAGCCGAGGACCTGGAATCCGTGGCGCAGACGCAGCGGGACGATCTTGGATTTCCACTCTTCGATCCACTCCTTCATCTCGCCGGGCTTGACGGTGTACTCGCGAATCTGCCAGGTCATGCTTCAGGAAGCGCGGCGCACGCCGCGATCAGCTTGGATTCCGCACGTCCGACGCCAGGCGTGCGTTTCACATGTTGCAATTCGGCACGTCTGACGTCAGCGATGCGGAATTTCATGTAGCGATTGTTCCCCGGGTGGGGGAGCCGCCAACCGGCTCCCCCGCCGGTAACTACTTCTTCTTGGTCAGGATGCAGGCGCCGGACGTCTGGTTGGCCGCCCGGAGCATGTTCACCGTGTTGTCGTCCGCGTACGCGATGTGCGCGCATCCGTTCGGATCGAGGTCCTCGGTTATGAAGTCGAGAAGGTTGCGATTGGAGCTCGGCGCGACGCAGAAAATCCCGAGGTTGCAGATGTCTCCGACGTGCATCGGCGTGGTGGTGATCTGGGTGATCGACCATGTCGCTCTCGATGTGCCCATGCCCAGATTCACCGACTGCGCGGCGTAGAGGTTCCAGCTGCATGTGGGCGGGTACGTGGTCGGATTTCCATTCGCTGGCCCGGGGCCCGCACATCCGCCAGGGTCTGCCTTGCCGAATGGATCCGTGGGCAAAATCTCAGTTGTGCGCAGGTACGCGACGTCGACTTTGCCGGGATCGCCCGCTGCAATGGCGGGGAAGAAGTGGGTGCCTGTCTCGCTTACCGGGTTGACGCGGTAGGCCGTCGCCGCGCTGCCCGGGACGAGGCCCCCACCACCGTCCCATGTCAGGCCGCCGTTGCTCGACCAGACCACGTACATGTCGTACTCACAGGAGCGGTCTGACTGAACGGTGCCGGCCGTCGATTCCGCCGAGCACGTGGCGGGATTCGAGCTCAGGTTGATCGTGAATCCAAAGTAGGGGTTGCCGACCTTGTCGAGCGTGAAGCCGACGAAGGGAGTCGATGAGTCATGTCCGAAACCCGCGTCAAATGCCTGCTGCGGCGTCCAGGTCGTCCCGCCGTCATCGGAGTAGGAGATCCACATCGTGTGGAATGACTGCAGCATCGTGACGTTGCACCCGGTCGCGTTCTGAGCGAGGTCGGCGGCGATCCAGGCGACGAAGATCCGCCCGGCGTGCGGCGTGCCTGGAGGCGCGATCCCAACGCCGGCCGGGACCGTGTTGCAGAACGTATAACCCTGGGCGACGAGCGTGCCGGTCACCGCTCCAGGAGTCACGGCAGGGCTGGCCAACACCTCCTGCGGCGCACCAAACGTCGCGCCGCCGTCATGCGAGATGTTCACCCAGATCTGGCTCGGGCCGTAGAAGTCGTGGTACATCAAGACGACCTCGGCCTCCGAGGTCAATGTATGCGGCGGCAGGATGGAAGCGGCGACCCAGTCTCGGTCCACGCCGAATGGGCTGCAGCTGGTGCCGCATTGCGGGATGGCGCCTGCGCCATGAGCCCACGAGCTGCCGTGGTCGACCGACTTCCAGACGTCCGCCTGCAGCGGGGCAGCGCCGCCCTGGCTGCCGGCGAGGTTGCAGAGGTAGACCGCGTTCTGCTGGTCGGTCGCGAGGCAGTCATCGCCGCTGCTCGGATCGGCTGTCGTGACCTGTTGCCAGGTCGAGCCGTGGTCTACCGACGTGTATGTGATCGTGCCGCCGCTGGGCGTCGTGTCGTAAAGCCGGCCCGCGTTATCCGACACGATCGACGGTTCGCCGCCGTACGCGCCGACGTTGGAGACGGCGTAGCCGGGCGGGTTGGCCGCCAGAACCCCCGGTGAGAGACCCACGGCCGCGGCCACGACGGCCGCAAGACCAGGCGCAGCGACGAACCTGACTATTCGCATTTTCCGCACCCCCCGAAAATTCGGGTCCTGCTGGACCCGCACAGCCGTCATCAACGTATCACGAGGCGAGGCACGTTCAGGGTTTGCGCCAGAGCAGGGTTATCGAATGGAGATGGAGGTTGTGGTTCCAGGCCGTCGAGTGGCTAAACGTGTGCCCTGATGCCCAGCTCGTCGATGTGCTCGAGAAGGTCCCGAGGATCGTCATACACGCGATATGCGCCCGCGGTCTCCAGCTCCTCGCGCCCATAGCCTCCGGAAAGCACGCCGATGCCGAGCGCGTTGGCTCGCTGCGCGGCCAACAGGTCCCAGACGCTGTCGCCGACGACAAAGCTCTCGCTGATCGGCCGGCTAAGCGCCTCCGCCGCGGCGAGAAACAGGTCGGGGTTCGGTTTCGCGTACTGCACGTGGTCGCGGGTGATGATGGGGACCCCGGGAGGAATCTCGAGCAATCTCAGCGACGTCTTGGCCGTGGCCTCGCTGCTGCTGGTGGCGATCGCCCAGGGCACCCCCGCGTCGGTGAGGAGCTTGAGCAACGCCTCGGCGCCGGGGAGCGGTCTGACCTCCGAGATCCGGCGGCGGTATCCCTCTTCGTGAAGGGCGCGCAGGCGATCGGCTTCGGCCGCGCTCAGCTCCCGTCCCGTCTCGCGCACGAGCGCGCGCAGGAACAGCCCGCCACTCATTCCGATGCGGCGGTGGATGCGCCAGATCGAGAGCGGAATGCCCGCCGCCTCGAGCGCTTCCTTCCACGCAGTGACGTGCTGATAGACGCTGTCGATGAGGGTCCCGTCCAGATCGAAAAGCACGGCGGGCCGGTCCGTGTGGACGCGTGACGAGCTCTCGCGAGGGCGGGTCGCGGGTCGCATTCGCTAACTGTAGACTCGCTTCACGTGACCCCCAGCATCCGGCTCGGGCGGTTGTTTGGAATCGAGATCGGCGCCAACTGGAGCCTGATCTTCATCTTCGCCCTGGTGACCTGGACGGTAGCCACCGCGGTGCTTCCGACGGACGTTCCCGGCCAGAGCCCTCTCGTTTACTGGCTAACTGCGGGTGTCGGCGCCATTCTCTTTTACGTCTGCCTGCTTGCCCACGAGTTCTCGCACGCGCTGGTCGCGCGAAGCCACGGCGTCAAGGTCGAGGGCATCACCCTGTGGCTCTTCGGCGGCGTGTCGAGGCTCGAAGGCGAGCCGGCCAGCGCGCGTTCGGAGGCGTTGATCGCGGGAGTTGGCCCGTTGACGAGCTTTGTGGTCGCTGCCCTCGCTTTCGGCATCGCGTACGCAACCCAGGGCAACGCGCTGGTCTCGGACCTCTTCGTCTGGCTCACGTTCGTTAACGTGGCACTGGGCCTGTTCAACCTAGTGCCAGCATTTCCTCTGGACGGCGGCAGGCTGTTGAGCTCGTTGCTGTGGTGGCGATCCGGCAGCCGGCGGCGCGGGGTCCACAACGCGGTCCGGGTGGGCAGGGTATTCGCCTACCTCATGATCGCGGCCGGCGTGCTCGAGCTTTTCTTCGGCCAGGTCGCGAATGGGCTGTGGATTGCGTTCATCGGCTGGTTCCTTCTTTCGGCGGCCGCCTCAGAAGAAGCCGGCTCGAACATCCGGGCTTTGCTGCGTTCAGTCCCGGTCTCGGCGGCCATGCGATCGCCGGTCGTCACGCTGCCCGACTGGGTCACCGTCGAGCAGTTCCTCGAGTCGGTGGCGCCGAACCACAGCTTCACCACATATCCAATCCATGAACCTTCGGGGAAGCTGACCGGCGTGGTCCGCCTCTCAGACCTGGTGCGTCTGCCCGCGCCGGATCGCGCCACGAAGCACCTCATCGATGTGGCTCGACCGATAGCGGATGTTCCGGTGACCAATCCCCGTGAAGATCTGTCGGCCCTCATCCAGCGCATTGGCGCCGGGCTCGAGCAACGCGTTTTGGTTTTTGACAGGGGCGAGCTGGTCGGCATCGTCTCGCCGGCCGACGTCGCGCGTGTGCTGGCCCTCAGGCAGTCACTGACGGCCACGCCAAAGGCCTAGCTCTATTTCTTATCGTTCGGCTTGCGCACCGCTTTCTCGATCTCATCGCTGAGGTCGCGAAACGTCTCGGCGATCGCCATGCCAAACGAGCGCGCGGTCTCCTTCGTCTTGGTACGCACCTCCGGATCGCGGGTTGCCGTCTCGAGCGACCTGAACACCGCGTCAGCGGCCTGACGGAGCTGGTCTAGCGAGCGGTTCAGCTCGGCCGGGTTCCTCTCGTCGCCCGCGCTGCGGTAGTGGCGCTTCAGCTCACCGGCGAGCCCCTGGATGTCTGACTCGAATCGGTCCCAGGCTTTCTTGTTTCCCTCGTACGCCATCGGTGGTCCTCCTCTGGTCCGGGTAGCGACGACTCAAGGATGACTGTGCCGGCATCCGGCGTGAAGTGCCCTCGTCCCAGCCGCCGACACGGTTTGACTCGTTTGCTTGTTGGAGCCCTTCTGGTTTCGGCAGCGATCGCCGCAATCGCTATGTTGCTGGC
>Ga0209161_10004137_pt1 | contig 11551 bp, 13 predicted proteins | sample GraSoiAngelo_155_FD_186169 | JGI IMG/M metagenome (GOLD analysis project Ga0209161, IMG submission 186169) | Grasslands soil microbial communities from the Angelo Coastal Reserve, California, USA - 14_1009_13_30cm (SPAdes) (version 2) | ecosystem: Environmental > Terrestrial > Soil > Grasslands...
CCGACGCGCACGTGGGAGGTTCGGAATGGGTCGATCGGCGAAGGCCGCATCGAACCAGAAGATCTCGGCGTGACCCCTGTCGGACGCGCGGAGATTACGGGTGGCGACCCGGCGAAAAACGCCGCGATGGCGCGCGGCGTCCTGAGCGGCGCGAGAGACGGTACCCGCGCGGCAATTCTCATGAACGCCGGGGCTGCCTGCTACGTCGCCGGACTCGCTCGGGACATGCGCGAGGGAGCCAGGCTCGCCGCAGAGGCGATCGATGGCGGCGAGGCCAACGGTGTCCTGATGCGTTTCGTCGCGACAAGCCAGCGCATCGGTGCCGCGGAGGCCGCGACGGCATGAGCGATTTCCTCGAGCAGATCATCGGTGAGCGACGCGCGGACGTCGCCGCGGCTCGTGCGGCGGTTTCCGATGAAGAGATGCGCTCGCAGGCGCGCGTCGGGCCGCTGCGGCCGTTCGACCAGTTCCACCAGGCGCTGCGTAATCGTGATCGGCGGATGGGTCTCGCGGTGATCGCCGAGGTGAAACGCGTATCGCCGGCGGCGGGGATCCTCGTTCGGACCCTCGATCCTGCGGCCCAGGCCAAGCGCTATGTGGCAGCGGGCGCGACGGCCGTCTCGGTCCTGGTCGAAAACCGTCACTGGGGCGGATCGATGGAGGATCTTGTGGCGGTGCGTGCGGCCGTAAACGTACCGATCCTCGCGAAGGATGTGATCGTCGACGCCTATCAGATCTATGAAGCGCGGGCCGCGGGGGCAGATGCGGTCTTGCTTATCGCGGAGGCGCTCGACGAGAGCGATCTCCGGCGACTCGTGTCGGTCGCCAAGGGACTTGGTATGTGCGCGCTCGTCGAAGCGCACGAGGCGAGTGCGTTCGGGCGAGCCGTGCAATCGGGCGCGCAGGTTGTCGGCGTGAACGCGAGGAATCTTCGGCGGCCCGCTGACATCGACGTCGGTCGCGTGCGGCAGCTGCATACATTCGCTCATCCGGAGCAGATCCTCGTCGCCGAGTCCGGCATCACTTCCGTAGACGACGCTCGGATGCTGCCTGCGCGCGTCGACGCGGTCCTTGTCGGGACCGCGCTCATGCGCGCCGACGATCCGGGTCCGCTCATCCACGGGATCGCATCGATCAAGCGAGTGGTGCACGCATGATCACGACGGCGAAGCCCGGGCGGTACGGCGAGTTCGGCGGCCAGTACCTGCCCGAGACGCTCATGCCCGCCGTCGCTGAGCTCGAGGCCGCGTGGCTGGATGCGCGAAGCGATGCTGAATTTCAGGGCGAGCTCGCACGGGTCCTGCGCGATTGGGTCGGGAGGCCGACGCCAGTCAGCGACGCGCCACGGCTCGCGGCGACGGTCGGCCTCGCTCGCGTGCTCCTGAAGCGCGAGGACCTCGCGCACACCGGCGCGCACAAGATCAACAGCGCCGTCGGTCAGGCGCTCCTTGCGAAACGGATGGGCAAGCGGCGCATCGTCGCAGAAACCGGGGCTGGTCAGCACGGCGTCGCCAGCGCGGCCGCGTGCGCGATGCTGGGCCTCGAGTGCGTCGTGTACATGGGCAGCGTCGACGTCCGACGGCAGCAGGCGAACGTCTTCCGCATGAAGCTGCTCGGTGCCGAGGTGCGGGAGGTCGACGCGGGGAGCAGGACGCTCAAGGATGCCGTGAATGAAGCGATCCGTGATTGGGTGACCAACGTGCGCACCACCTATTACCTGCTCGGCTCGGCGATCGGCCCGCACCCGTACCCTGCGATGGTGCGCGACTTCCAGGCGGTGATCGGACGCGAGGCCCGCGAGCAGACGGTCGCGATGCTCGGCGGACTCCCCGACGTGGTGATCGCGTGCGTCGGTGGCGGGTCGAACGCGATCGGTATCTTCAGCGCGTTCCTCGACGACCCCGGCGTGAAGCTTGTCGGCGTGGAGGCGGGTGGGGAAGGGATCTCGAGCGGCAAGCACGCCGCGTCGATCGTAGGCGGAAGCGTCGGGGTCCTTCACGGCTCGCGGACGCTCGTCCTACAGGACGACCAGGGGCAGATACGCGAGACCCACTCGGTCTCGGCGGGACTGGACTATCCGGGTGTGGGCCCCGAGCACGCCGCGCTCGCCAGATCCGGTCGTGTCCGCTACGCGGCGCGCACCGACCGCGAAGCGCTTAACGCGTTCGCGCTGCTGTCGCGGACGGAGGGCATCATCCCCGCGCTCGAGCCCGCGCACGCCATCGCCGAGCTTTCAGCGATCGCGGCCGAGAGGTCGGATCAAACGGTTCTTCTCTGTCTCTCCGGCCGCGGTGACAAGGATCTCGAGATCGTGATGGGCGAGGGGCTGATTCGATGACGGTGTCGACGGCTTTGACCGGCAGCGCGCGCATCGCTCGGGCGTTCGCTCGAGCTCACGAACAGAAGCGCCTTGCCATCGTCGTCTATCTCACCGTCGGGTATCCGGATCGCGTCGCCACCGGAGCTTTGCTGCGCGCGGCACTCGATGGTGGCGCGGACGTGTTGGAGCTCGGAGTTCCGTTCAGCGATCCGCTCGCCGACGGCGCGACGGTCCAGCGCGCCAGCGAGGTCGCTCTTCGTCAGGGAGTCAGCCTCAGGGATTGCATCGCGGAGGCGTCGACGATCGTGCGCGAGCGCGACGCGACCATCCTTCTCATGGGATACACCAATTCCTTCCTGCGATACGGTGGCGGCCTCGCGGGCTTCGCGTCGGATGCCGCCCGTGCCGGCGTGGCCGGGATCGTCGTTCCCGATCTGCCTTCTGAGGAATCGGCCGAGTTCGATGCCGCGCTCGATCCGGAAGGCCTCGCGCGGATCGATCTCTACGCGCCGACCACTCCCGACGAACGGCTCGCGCGTCTCGTGCCGGCCGCGCGCGGGTTCGTGTACTGCGTGTCGCTCACGGGGGTGACCGGCGCGCGTCGCGCGCTCGGTGCCGACGTCGCGGAGTTCGTCGCCCGCGTGCGACGCCACACGTCGCTCCCCATCGCCGTCGGATTCGGCATCAGCGCGCCCGAGCACGTCGCATCCTTACGGGGCGTGGCCGACGCCGTCGTGGTCGGGAGCGCCGCCCTGGACGCGGTGTCGGCGGCGCCGGCGGACCAGAGACCCGAAGCGCTTCGCGCGTTCGTCTCGGTGCTCGCGGCCGCGGGGAAAGACTGATGCCGGTGCGTGGCATCCGCGGCGCGACCACCGTCGGCAAGAACGACGCGAGCGCGATCTACGACGCGACGCTCGAGATGCTCAACACCATCGTGAAGCTGAACGGCGTGCGGCCCGAAGATGTCGGCTACATCTGGTTCACAGTGACCGACGACCTCAACAGCGCCTTCCCGGCGGACGCCGCGCGCGCCGGGCTCGGCTGGACCGACGTGCCGCTCATCTGCGGGCGTGAGATACCCGTCCCGGGTGCGCTCGAGCGTTGCGTCCGTCTGCTCATTGCCTGGAACACCCCAAAGACGCAGAAAGAAGTCCGCCATGTCTTTCTTCACGGCGCGCGCGTGCTTCGTCCCTCGTGGGCGGTCGATCTGCCCGGCGACGCACCCCTCGGGGTGCCCTAGTGCTCGTCGTGATGAAGCGCGACGCGACGAAAGAAGAGATCGACGCGGTCGTCGAGCGCATCAAGGAGTTCGGCATCACGCCCGTGCCATTGCCGGGTGCGGAGCGCACCGCGATCGGTACATTCGGAAGCACCTCGCTCGCGGCGGCGGAGGCGGTCGAATCGCTGCCCGGCGTCGCCGAGGTGGTCCCGGTCAGCCGGCCGTTCAAGCTGGCCTCGCGCGAGGTCATCGGAGAGGACACCGTCGTACGGATCGGGGACGTACCGGTCGGTCACGGTCATCCGCTCGCGGTGATCGCGGGCCCCTGTGCGGTCGAGTCCCGCGAGGTCACGCTCGAGACCGCGCGGGCGGTGCGCGCGGCGGGCGGAGCGGCGCTCCGGGGCGGCGCGTTCAAGCCCCGAAGCTCGCCCTATACGTTCCGCGGGATGGGTGGAGAGGGGCTGGAAATCCTTGCCGAGGCGCGCGCCGTCAGCGGTCTTCCGATCGTCACCGAGGTCCTCGCGCCCGGCGACGTCGAGGCGGTGGCCGCGGTCGCCGACTGCCTGCAGATCGGCGCGCGGAACATGCAGAACTACTCGCTTCTCGACGCGGTCGGCGAGCAGGCCAAGCCGGTGCTGCTCAAGCGCGGCATGTCGGCGACGGTGGAGGAGCTGCTGCTCTCCGCTGAATACGTCCTCGCGCGCGGCAACCGCAACGTCATCCTCTGCGAGCGCGGCATTCGCACTTTCGAGCGATACACGCGCAACACGTTCGACATCAACGCGATCCCGCTTCTGAAGCGTCTCTCGCACCTGCCGGTGCTCGCCGATCCATCGCACGGGACAGGGAAGTGGTACCTCGTCGCACCGATCGCCCTCGCCGCGGTCGCCGCGGGCGCCGATGGCCTGCTTGTCGAGGTACATCCCAGTCCGGACCATGCGCTCTCCGACGGATTCCAGTCGCTCACCTTCGACAATTTCCGAGCGCTCATGGGCGCCGTCCCGCACGTCGCGCGTGCGGTCGGGCGCACCGAGCAGGTCGCCACGCCGTGAGGATCGGCGTCGCCGGCCTTGGGCTCATCGGTGGTTCGCTCGCGCTCGCGCTGCGCGATACGCACGAGGTCACCGGATACGACACGGACGAACGCGCCCGCGCCGCGGCGAAGGCCGACGGCATCCGGATCGTGACGCGCCTCGACGAGCTCCTACCGGCCGATGCCGTTCTCGTCGCCACGCCGATCTCCGCGATCGTGCCCGCGCTGGAGCGGCTGGCCGGGCACTCGGATGGCGCGGTGCTCATCGACACGGGCTCGTTGAAGCGGGCGGTCGCGGACTACGCCGCGCGCGCGCCGGCGGCGACACGCATCGTCGGCGGCCATCCCATGGCGGGGACGACATCGGCCGGATTCAGCGCAGCGGATCCGAGCCTCTTTCGTGGACGGGCTTTCCTTCTCGTGCCCACGGCACGATCAGACGACGCCGCGATGACGGTCGCGGGCGCGATCGCACGCGAGATCGGCGCGGTGGTCACGGTGTGCTCCGCGGACGTGCATGACCGCGCGATGGCCCGCCTGGTCGCGGGCCCGCTCGCGGCCGCGGCGGCGCTCGCCGTCGCGGGGGCTCAGGCGGAGCCGCTGCTCGGGAGCGCGGGTCCGGGTTTTCGCGACTCGACGCGTCTTGCCGACACCCCGGCCGATCTCGCGACCGAGCTTCTCTTTGGCAACAGCGCCGACGCGGCGGCGGCGATCGGATCGATCGTCGAGGGCCTCACCCAGCTGCGCGACGCCCTCGAGCGCGGAGACCGAGAGTACGCGCGGAGCTTCCTGCGGGCCGCGCGTTCCGTGCGCAGCGAGCTCGGCTGACTCAGCCCCGCTCGGGAAGCCTCAGTTCCAGGCGCCGGCAGCGCGGGCAGGCGAGCAGCTCGACCTTCATCGTTCCTTCTCCGAGCTCGGCCCACTCGCCGAAGATCAGCTTCCACGCGCCCCGACTTCCGCCCGTTCGAAGGTCCGTCTCTCCGAGCGCGTGGAGCTCAGCCCCGCAACGTAGGCACGTGTCGCCTGGCGCGTGCGGCTCGCCGCTCATCGCGAGAGCTCGCCGATCATTTCGTAGAACTGCGGAAAGGTCTTGGCGACCGAGTCCGCGCCCTTGATCGCGACCCCGGGGACCTGCAGTCCAAGTATCGAGAACGCCATCGCGACGCGGTGATCGCCGCAGGCATCGACGATCCCGTCGTGCAGTGGCGCTGGCTCGACGCGGATGGCGTCGGCGAATGCCTGGGCGTGCCCGCCGAGCGCATTGATGCCGTTCGCGACCACCGTCACCCGATCGCTCTCCTGCTTTCGGGTATGCCCGATGCCGGTGAGCTCGGTCGCCTCCGACGCCTGGGTCGCCACGATCGCGAGGGTGGGGAACACGTCCGAGCAATCTTTCACGTTGGCACGGATGCCGTGCAGCTCGCCGATCCGGCGCACCGTGACGCCCCCGCCACGATGAGAGACCCCACAACCCATCGCTTGAAGCAGCTCGAAAAACCGCGCGTCGCCTTGAGCGCCCTCGCGCACGCGCGCATCGACGCCGTCGATGGTCACCGCGCCGCCGAGCACCGCTGCCGCGGCGGCCGGGTAGGTCGCGGCGGTGACGTCGCCCGGGATGCGCAGGTTGGTTGCGCGCACCTTTCCCGGCACAACCGTGATGAGGTTGCCGTCGCGCTCGACCTTGACGCCGCGTTTCCTTAAGGACGCGATCGTCAGGTCGACGAACGGCGCGGACACGAGGGTACCTGCGATGCGCAGCCGGAGGCCGCCCTCGAGCCGGGGTGCGACGAGGAGGAGCGCTGACGCGAACTGGCTCGACTCGTTGCCCGCGATCTCGATGTCGCCGCCGCGGATCGGCCCGATGATCGTCACCGGCAGACGGTCTCCGGTGACGGTCGCTCCCAACCGTCGCAGCGCATCGAGGAGCGGCGCGATGGGACGCTCGCGCAGGCGCGGAGAGCCGGTGATGGTGACGTAGCCGCTCCCGAGCGCAGCGAGCGCGGCACCGAACCGGGCGACCGTGCCCGCGTCGCGGGCATCGATCGCGGCGCCGGCGCGGTGACTGGCCCCCGAACCGCGAACGGCGATCTCGTCACCATCCCAGTCGACGCGATAGTCCAGGGCGATGACGGCCTCCGTCATCGCGCGCACGTCGTCTCCAGGATCGAGGGGCCCAAGGTTGAGACGGGATCGGCCGTCGGCGATCGCCGACAGCACGATCTCGCGATTGGCGACGCTTTTTGATGCCGGCACGCGGGCGCGTTTGTCGACCAGCGGCCGGCGGATGGGCGTGATGGGGCGAAGGTCGTCCATCGGGATGCGAGGATTATCACCGCGATGCGGTACACAGGTGCGGAGCGCGCGGCGCAAGCCGGTCTCGTGGCCTTCGCGCTCGTCTTCGCGTTGGTCGTGTTCGGGGTCCTCTTCCGCGGCGCCGACGGTGGCACCGGGGCCAACCCGAGTGCGACCGCGTCCACGTCGTCGAGAGCCCCGGACGTCACGATCACGCAACCCACGTGTTGCACGCAAACCGCCCGCGCGCTCCTCGCGACATGGGAGTCGAGTGCGCACGTCAACGCGGCGAAGGTGGCGCTCGCGCCGGATCCAGGTTTCGAATGCACCGCCGGCATCGACGCGAATGGCCTCAAGGGGACATTTAGCTGCCGCGGCCTCTTGAAGGGAGCGACCGACTACGTCGCGAACCTGCGACTCACGACCGCGGCCGGCACCTTCCCATTTGAGCACCGCTTCAAGACCATGGGCGACCGACTGACCGACGTGAAGTGGTTTACCGAGTTCGAGGATCCGAAAGGGGAGCCGCTCTCCTGCGCGGCGGCCAGCTGCCGGATCATCCAGAACTACACCGCCGGCAAAGACCCTCTCACGGCTCAGGCGATCCTCGATCTCGGCCGGCAGTTCAACCGGAGCAACGATCCCGGCCTCGATCCAGTCGCGATCGCCACGGTCCTTCAGCGCATGGACGCGGGTAACCACTACCACTACTACCGGTACGACACGCGCGAGGACGCGACCGGCGCAGCGGTGTACTGGCTCGTGCGTAGCGGAAAGCCGGTCATTGCCATCAGCCTCGCCGGGCAGCATGGGCCCGTGGTCATCGGGTTCCAGGGAACGTTCGGCACCTATTACGACGACCCAAGCAACCGGATCACCGGCGTCGTCGTCGAGGATCCGCAGCGCGGCGACCTGAACCCGCTCACACAGAACCACCGGCCGGACATCTCCCGCTCAGCGGGGTTCCAGGCAGGTCAGCTCATCGGTCTCGACGCGTGGTACGGCGAGGAGTGGTGGCTCCGGTTCGCGTATCCCGCCACGATCAAGATGCCCGACGGTTCGTTCCAGAACATCGAGCGCAACGACGGCGCGTACCCGACACCGCACTGGGAAAAGAAGTTCGTGATCCTCGTCGACGACGGCGACGCTGACAATCCGTCCGACCGCGAAGGTCGCGTGAAATTCCGTTGAATCAGGCGGAAGCCGCCTGTGTGTTCTGCAGGATCGTCGCCCACACGGCTCCCGCGACGATCCGCTACGAGGATGCCGATGTCGTCGCGTTTGATGCGGAGCCAGCCGCGACGGAGCTTCATGTGCTCGTCGTACTACGCAGGCACGTTCGCTCGGTGGCCGAGCTCGCCGACACCGAGCTCGCCGGCCGGCTCGTGCTTGTGGCCGCCGAGGATGGCGGCCGAGGCGCGGGCCCAGAGCTTTCGCCTTGCCACCAACTCCGGCGCCCCCCTCCAGGATGTTTTCCACCTGCACTGGCACGTCATGGCCGACCGCGCCATGGGTCATCCGGCGGGGGCAGCGTTCTCGAGGCGGCCGCAGGAATCGTGATACTGGGCGGTCATGGCCAAGCGGACGGTCGGCGGGACGACGAAGGCTCGGTCAGGTGCCGCCAAGGCGCGAGGAACCAAGCGGGTGCGAAAGACTCATCCGCTCGTCGATCAGCTCCGATTCACCCGCGCCGAGTGGCTGCGCGGATTGAAGGGTGTCACCGAGGAAGGAGCGGCGCGACATTTCGGGCCGATGAACTCGATCGGCTGGATCGTCGGCCATCTGACCTGGCAGGAGCAGCGCTACCTTTTGGACCGGCCGCAAGGGATCATGCTGCGAGAGGACATCCAGAAAGAGTTTTTCTCCGGCGCGCCTATGACCACACCCTCATTCGCCGAGATGCTGAAGGCGTGGCGCGCAATTACGACGGCCGCGGATCCATTCCTCGACCAACTGACGACCGAAAAACTGCTTGTGGATCTGCCGTTCAACGGCAAGCGCTCGGGACAGAGTCAGGGCTCCGCGATACGGCGCATGACATACCACTACTGGTTCCACATCGGTGAGATTCAGGCGATCCGCCAGCAGATCGACAACGTTGGACTGCCGCAGTACGTCGGCAACATAGAGGGCAAGGCGCCGTACCGTCGGGAGTGATCCCTAAGGCGGGGTCAGCTCGACGGCGAACGCGACGCTGGTGTCGCCGTGATCCGTAACCCGCGACCATCCGATTGAGATGAGCAGGTAGTACCTGCCGCTGCGCATCAGCTGCGACGTGTACGACCGGTCGTTCCCGCGAAGCTCGAACGACTCCACGGGCCGGCCGGTCATCGTCTCGCCTTCCCAGATGTCGCCGTGGATCTGATCGACCTCCGCGCCTGCTGAGAAATCGAGCCGGACGGGAAACGCCGCGCGGACCGGGGTCAGCGGCGCGACAGGCGCCAGGCTGTCGCCGCAGACGCCGCTGCACCCGCCGGTTTGGCAGTAGCTCCCTTCGCGCGAGCCGGGCACGCTCGTACCCGCGATCGAGAGGCCGACCGTCGGCCGCGGCAGGCTGCAGGACGCAAGGAGCACGAGAAGAACGACCGCACAAAAGCGTCGGCGGCCACCCATCAGCGCGTGCCCCGGAGCGACACCGGAGGAACGTAGTCGCCGACGAGCTCGCGATGCCACCACGCACCGCTGTCGCGGTGCTCCCTCGGTGTCGTGAACCGGTAGAGGTAGAGAAGCGCGCGAACAAAGCGCGGCGGGTGGCCGTCGAACGGATTTGTGCGCAGCAGCTGCAGCGTCGCACGGTCGCCATCCAGGAGCTTCGCGAGAAAGGGCACGAACCATTCGTGGTACATCGGCGACGACATCGCCGCGAACCACATGAGCCAATCCAGGCGCAGGTGGTACGGCGCGACCTGCGGAGGGCGACGCTTGACGTCGCCCGGCTTTCCCTTGAACTCGTACTCTCGCCAGACGGTGTCGGCGCCGAGAACGGGATCGGCAGTCCCTTCGATCACGATCTCGTACCGCTCCTTCGTGACCGAACCGAACGCGCCGTAGGTCCCGACGATGTGGAACGGATCGAAGCTCGCGTTCATGATCTGCCGCCGCGACAGCAGGTTTCGCGCGGGTCGATAGCTGAGGAGCACGATGAGCGCGGTCACAGCGAGGACGATCGCGAGATACCAGCCCGGACTGCTCTGGGGACTGTACGGGGTCAGCGGCAAGAGGCGGCCGAGGGCGGCGTTATCGAACGCCGAGATTGCCAGGGCGATCGTCACGAAGTTGAGCCAGGCGAAGTTTCCCGAGACGACGAGCCACGACTGGGTTGTCACGATGATGATCCCGGCGAGCGTCGCGATCGGCTGAGGGAAGAAGAGGAACCACGGGACGACGAGTTGCGCGAAGTGGTTACCGAGCACTTCCATCCGATGGAGCCGCTTCGGCAGGTGGTGGAAGTACCAGCTCAGCGGATTGGGCATCGGCTGGGTCTCGTGGTGGTAGTAGAGGCAGGTGAGGTCGCGCCAGCACCGGTCTCCACGCATTTTGATAAGGCCGGCACCGAACTCGACGCGGAAGAGAAGCCAGCGCATGAGCACGATGAAGCTGAACTGCGGCGTCGTCGCAGCCGGACCCAGAAAGATCGTGAGGAAGCCGGTTTCCAGCAGGAGCGATTCCCAGCCGAACGAGTAAAAGGTCTGGCCGATGTTCACCACCGAGAGGTAGAGGACCCAGAGCACCGCGAAAATGGCAAACGAGGCGAAGGGAACGGTGCCTCCCACGCCGTCGAGAAGCCCGAGTGTCGCGACGACTGACACAACCACGCCGGTCCACGCCACAACCAAGAGCTTGCGATCCGAATAGCCGATCAGATGAAAGAGGGTCGGCGATGCGCGGAAGGGCACGGCCCGGATGAACTCGGGCGCCGGCAGCAGGCCGTGCTCGCCCAGGAGCGGCCGGAACTGATTGACCGTCACAAGAAAGGCGACGAGGTAGATGACGCCGAGCGTGCGTTCGAAAACAAAACGGGTCAGCCAGTAATCGGGAGCCGCGAGCCAGTCCATGGCGGCGGCTACGCTACGCGCGCCGTGGACCCGGCAGGGAGCATGAGGCGCACACTGGCCGAGGCTGATGAGCTCGAGCTCGTGACGACGGGTCGGGTCAGCGGGCGGCCGCATTCCGTCCGGCTGCGTTTCGCGTACGAGGATGGGGTCGTCTGGCTACGCACCGGCGAGCGCCCGTCGCCTCCGGACGCGAGCGGCGTGCGGCGCCGAACGAAGTCCGAACGGGAGACCGACTGGTTCCGCAATCTCGAGCACGATCCGCACGCTCGGGTCCGCATCGCGGATGCCGACCTTCCCGCCGTCTACGAGCCCTCGGCCGATCGGGCGGCGGATCTACGGCGGTCGGTCGGGCTCTTGCGACTGAAATACGGGGCTGAGTGGGTCGCCGACTGGTACCTCGAAATGGGACGAATCCCGGTAAAGCTCCGTCTGGGCGCCTGAGCACCCTTTGAGGAGGGTCGACAATGATCTGGATGACCCGCCTTCATCTCGCGATCAGGGGAGCGGCCGCACTCTCACTCGCCCTGGGCGGGTTCGGTCTCGGCGGCAGCGCGCTCGGCGCGGACGGTCCCGCGCCGGTGCTCGTCGGCCACATCGACGGGGAGATCAACCCGATCACCGCGCGCTACGTC
>Ga0209161_10004138_pt1 | contig 11548 bp, 9 predicted proteins | sample GraSoiAngelo_155_FD_186169 | JGI IMG/M metagenome (GOLD analysis project Ga0209161, IMG submission 186169) | Grasslands soil microbial communities from the Angelo Coastal Reserve, California, USA - 14_1009_13_30cm (SPAdes) (version 2) | ecosystem: Environmental > Terrestrial > Soil > Grasslands ...
TTCCTAGCAGACTGGCACAGCATGATAAACAACAAGTTCGGCGGCGACATGGAAAAGATCGAGACAGCTGGCGAATACTTCAAACACTGTTTCACAGCACTCGGACTGACCGAAGACAAAGTCGAATACATCTGGGCCTCAGAACTCGCAGGCAAACCCAACTACTGGGAACGAGTCATCAGAGTGGCCAAAACAACTACGGCACAACGAGTGATGAGAGCACTGCCTATACTGGGCCGGGACCTGAAAACCCAAGACGTCGAAGCCGCTACCCTATTCTATCCATGCATGCAAGCCGCAGACATATTCGAGATGAACCTAGACGTGGCCTGTGCAGGAATAGACCAGAGAAAGGCCCACGTGCTAGCACGAGAAGCGGGCGAAAAACTGCGATGGGGAAAGCCGGTGGCACTCCACACTCCAATGCTAATGGGCCTTGCTGGGATACAGGGATCCGACAAGGGATCCTATGATGAGGATCCTAAGCTGAGCAGTGTGATAGCGGCGAAGATGTCCAAGAGCAAACCCGAGAACACAATACTCTTCCACGACTCGCCGGAACGCATCGAGGACAAGCTGCGCAAAGCATACTGCCCGCCGAAAATAGTCGAGGGAAACCCCATAATCGAATACTACCGACTCCTCGCCTTCCCCACAAACAAGACTGTCACGTTTCATCGGGACGAGAAATACGGAGGAGACATGAACTTCTCTACATACAAAGAACTCGAAGAAGCATACAAGACCGGAAAAATCCACCCGCAAGATCTCAAATCAAACATGGCAAGAATACTAGCTGACATCCTCAAAGGGGTAAGAGAGTACTTCGAAAAGCATCCTGAACCCCTAGAACAGATGCAGAAACTGGAACCGAGATGATAGTGGCTTGGTAGCTCCGATCCCGCGAAGATACCCCGCACATGTTCGAAACCCGCGGATCGACCTATACACTCGAAAAATCGAGAGGGCCACCCGGATCTTTGAAGATCTACAAGAACAATCTGACGCCGGAGTGCCAATCATCGTCGAGGGAAGAAGAGACGAGGCAGCACTAAGAAAACTGGGAATAAAAGGAACAATCCTCTGCCTCAAAGCCACGGGCGAGCCGAGATTCAGATTCATAGAACGACTCGATGGGTCAAAGCGCGCAATTGTGCTAACCGATTTCGACAGAGAGGGAGGAGAGCTAGGAACCTGGCTATATCAAGAGCTATCACACCGCGGAATTCTTGCAGACACCCAAGTATGGAGGAAGATACGCGGCCTCGCCAGAACCGAAGTCCGTAGCGTAGAGGAGCTTCCGAGTTTCGTTAGAGCGCTCGAGATACGAGCGAGGGGACTGAGACCCTAGATCGATGATCACGAAGGCCCGATATGTCTTCAAGTGGAACGTGGTGAATTTACAATAGCGCACTCGTCCATTATCGTCCGTCTCGGACGCATTGAGCGTCGGGACGGTGTCTTAGGATCTACCGTTCTTCATCCGGACGGCCTTCGAAGGCTTGCCATTACCTTGGAAGTAGTCTCGGAGAACCTGCTCGAAAAATATGGAGAGGCCTCCTACGCGTCCGTGATAGACTTTTTCGACTTCGTTGCGCACTAGATTCTCCGCCTGATCGCTCAGGGAGATCATTTTGCCCATTTTCGATTAGAGTATCTGAGAAGCCAATCCAAGATTGACAATTCTTGACGAAAACCACTAAATCCCATGCAAGGGAGACTATGGATATCTACAGCAACTTGGAGCTAACCACCGGGTTTACCTCGTCCGGCTCAATTTTTCAACCCGAGAAAGTGTAAATTGCATATAAATAGTCAAAAAGAGAATCACGCAGTCACTCACGCACCCTTAATCTTCTCATTTTCCATGCAGCAAAAGTCCACCAACCTTTGTTAGAACGCTGTAGGGTACGGAGTGACAGATATCTTGAGTTGCCATTCCCTGCTCGACGTCAGGTGGCTGTTGGGATTGAGTATTTCTCTAGAAGTCTAGACACATCGACATTCTCCATTGCCAGGGGCAGTCGATGGCCTGTTTTCTTCACTACGAAGAAGAGCGCAGTAAGGCTCACGGAAAAATAGACTAGACTTGTGACGAAAAAGCCAAGCGGAGTCGACAGCTCTGGAAATGGATCCGGAGGAAGATTCCACGACCAAGAAGACATAGTGTTAGCGAGTTCTAGCAGGGATCCTACGACGAGAGTTTGACGCAGTCGACCACGCATCAGAAATGGAATGATAGCCCAGACCAAATAGTGCGTATAGATCTGACGCAACGGGATAAGCCATGCTAGTAGTCCGAGTGCGACAACGTCGATCGGACCGATCTGTCGAGCCCTAGACCACACTATTCCTAAGCCAGCCACAAAGAGAGTTGCTGTTGCAGCCAACCACACCTGATTCTCCACAACCGTATCCAGGGAAAGATTGAGGACGGATGGAAAAATTGCGTAGAGCAAGTTCATAATGGTGAAACTCGCGGTTCCTCCCCCGAAACCGGAAGAGAGGTTGAATCCAAGGACAGATCCGAGATATCCTGGTAAGACAGCTGGCACGACTAAGCCGAGCGCGAGAATCAACCCGGTTGTCGCGATAATAGGGAGTGATTTCGGGGTTCCTTGCTTCCTGACCAGCCAGACGAGCACGAAGGGAATCGCAAGAATCGGATGAATCTTGAAAATTGTTCCTATCGCAAGCAAGATAGATCCCGCAAAGTAATGTCCCCGAACTAGAGCGAGAACCGACCCGGCGAGAATTGGATAGCCCAGAACGTCGCTGTTGAACCAGTAATAGGGAGAGAGAGATATCGAAGGAAGGGCAAGAAAAATAGCCGATGGGACAAAAGCGGAGAGACCGGAAAACCCTCTCGTTCGTAAAGTGACGAAAATCAACAGCGCCACAATGGAATCCGCGACAAGCCCAGCTATCCTAACGTTTCTGGAAATCAGACCGATCGTATCCGGCGCAAGCAGTATGTTGCCCGATGTTATTCTGATGATGCTTCCTACTAATGCGAGTAGAAAAGGCGGATAAGGAGAAGCCCAGGGGTTGGACGAGTAGGGATTCTGTCCCGCAATAAGCATCATGCTTTTCGGAATATCGGCGCCTAGTAGGTCTCCGCCGCCGTCCGTGTGGAGGATTAGTGATAGCTTCTGGAAAGTTGTTGCTGCTAGCAATCCGCTGAGAATCACCGCCGTGTACTTGTCGACGAAAGAGTCGAATTCCGCGTAGCTCCGATGCAAACGTGGTTTCAGGGACGCCAGCATCGTCTAGTCGAGCGCGTTCTAAGATGCTAAATAGGCTTTCAATCTAGAACGTTAAGATGAGTATAGGGCGCGCACAATGAATTTTGCTGACGGTTTCGTTCTCGCACTAACAATAATCTTCCTAGCCTATTTCGCCTACGCTACTCCAATAATCATGGTAGGCGTGTGGAGGTACAGGAAGCACGGGTTTGCCGCGGAAGAACCTGGTGAAGACTGGGATCCGCCAAATGTCTCTATCCTCGTCCCAGTAAAGAACGAAGACAGAGTCGTCGGAAGACTGCTGGAAGCGATTACCAAACTGGACTATCCCAGAGAAAACCTCGAGGTAGTTGTTGTCGAGGATGGATCGAAAGACCGGACGCTCGAGATCTGCAACAATTTCTCCCGGCAATATCCATGGATCAAAGTGTTCCATAGAGACACAAGTATCGGCAAGGGCGACGCGCTAAACTTTGGATTCGCCAAGTCGAGGGGGGAAGTCATTGCCACATTCGATGCTGATGACATTCCTGAACCGATGGCGATCACGAAGGCGCTGCGTTACTTCAACAACCCGGAGGTCGGAGCAGTACACGGCTACCATCGTACACTAAACCTACAGGAGAGCATTGTTGCGAGGCTTGCGGCGTACGAGACATTTCTGTATAGATTAGCGAATGACGGGAAATACGCGCTTAGGCTGTTTGTCGCGTTCTCCGGCTCCAACACATTCTTCCGACGTACCGCCCTCGAGAAGGTGGGACTCTGGGACGCGAACTCGATCGTGGAGGACGCGGAGCTCGCGGTCAGGTTCGCCCGAGCGGGCATTCCGACCAAACTGGCCCCGGTTGAGAGCTGGCAGGAGATGCCTGCAAAGGTCACGAGCTTACTCAAGCAGCGCATCAGGTGGAGCGGAGGAAACATTCAGACAGGATTGAAACACTGGGACGCTTGGAGGTCCATGTCGCCCGCGAAGGCGTTCGATATGGAGGTGCTGATGATGAGTCCCATAATGGCGATCCTCGCCTTCGTTGGCTGGGCGCTTCTAGCGCTGGGCGTAGGCCATATTGGTATACCGGTCGCTGAACTTGTGCCTCTCTTCATTGTCATGGGTGCGTTGAATGTCTTCTATTTCGGAACGCTCCTAACAGTCGTTGTCGCCCAAGCAAAAACTGGTATTGTGTCTTATCTCACTTTGATTCTAGCCACGTATCCATATGCGACCTTGCTTTCTGTCGCAAACTTCGTTGGCCTCATCTCAGTCCTAGTTCTAGGGAGAAGACTGTGGCTGAAGACCGAGAAAACTGGCTACGTCGACTCACCGCACCGCTAAGAGCGAGGGCTTAGAATCTGTGACCAGACGGAGGGGGACACGATCGTCTACGGACAAGTCCCCATTTGGCATGTGACCGCAATTAGAAACGAGAAGGGAGAAGCGGGCAAGGTCGTTCCTACGTCAAACTTGGCATCGAGAGGCTGCCATGCCGAGGGGGTGGATGATGTGGCAATATACAGGGGGCCGTACGTTGTCTGTAGTCCGCTGCTGGGGGTCAAGGTTAGCAAGACCTTGTAGCATGTGCTCGTCGGAGTCTGGGTTGTGTTAGCTATCTGTATGTCGTAGACATAATCGTTTGATGCTACGTCGGTGGTAACAATCCCTCCGGAAACGTCGGTAAATGTGACATTGGTTGCGCAACTGCCTCCCGTGGCTGCTACTGGGGCTATCGCTTTGGCGAATCCTTTGTCTATTCCGGTTAGCTTATTGTTCACGCTCACTGCTCCACCAAGCTCTGCTTGGTAGTTCGTTGGAGTGACCGTGATGGCGGCCGCCGAAACTGCTAGAACCAAAACCGCGAGCGCGATCTTGGCAGCAAGATACAGAGTGAATGTGCGCCGAAACCAGCGCTGAAAGCGGGAGGCGAAGTTCACGTTTGAACTCGGGTAGGTATCTTTTTGATGCGTGTTTGAGACTTGAGTCCCTGCGACCATCAAAGCTAGGTAACAGATCTGGTGAACGGAAGCGCTGAAACAAGCACGATGGGCAAAGAAAACGCCCACACGGTCGTCCCACTCTTACATCGCGAGGTGCGCTGTGCAAGACCCCTCCTTTCTGAGAGTTCTCTGGCTGTTTCGCGCGGATTCTAGGCGAGTCTCGCAATTCATGGCTTGGTCTGGGCTTGGATCCCATAGCCGTTTTACGAGTCCTCAAGAAGGATTTGTTATGCATTTTAGAGACAATGCGTCAGATTTGAGATCAGGGCCGAAAATGGGCGACTTTTGCTCTCCACAGTCTTCTTCTAAACCTTGAAGCTAGAGATTCGCAATGACTAGATTATGGGGGCATCTGTGGAAAAAAGGGCTTCCGGGGGTTGGACCCGGAAACACGACATGGATGAGAAAAAGTGGTTAGGATATGGTGACGTATACTGTGATCGGGGATGTCAGCGATGTCTGGCCGGTATCAACGTAAGCGGTAATCGTGCCCGTGCTCGAAGCACCTGGCCCAGTAAGTGTGAAGCTCGTGGAGACGACAAGCGCTCCCGCAGGGCCGGTTCCTTGCCGAATGACAACAGTCGCTGTATGGGCGGCACTATCGGTCGCCGTGTCAGTGAACGTGATTTCGTCAAACCAGTGTCCAGCGGTGAGAGCATTGTTAACAACGTTATTGTTGCCCGACGTCGGAAATGTTGCTGCGGTAGAAGCAGCAGCGGTGTTAGCTACCACTCCCAACCCGTTGTCAGCCACTGTCATTGTGCCTGAACTTGTGTGGTAGGTGCCAATCTCACCCGTGTTCGAGGTCGTGGTTACTGCCAGGTTCGCGGCTAGAACGCCGGCGACCATTCCGAACATGGCAACAACAACTAGGGCGAGTACGGGGACTTTCTTGGTTGTTACTTGACTCATCTTCGCTCTTAGACTGATCATCCTTGAATCCTCGGCTCGGCGATGAGATACGGATACGATAAGCCACACGTTCCTAGCGTGGACGTTCCATGGTAACGTGCCGTGGAGCTAGCGTGTGTGTGAGAAGATTATTCCTCTTCTCGCTGCTTTCTACGCTTGTACTTCTGCCTGGGTTTCCGCTGCCACTTTTTCAGAAAGTGCATTACGGTGAGACCGTTTGCTCGGTGGCCAGAGAGCCGGTTGAAAACGGAGGTTCTTCCATGGGGTTCCGGAGCTAGATCCTCTTCTCCGAGACTCCATTTCTTGGAAGTCATCTGACCTTGCTCGTCCTGTTCTTCAGTAAGCACAAGTTCGTCGCCGGCGTGTTTGAGGAGTGCTGTCTCGATCTGTTTCGCTGAGTCGAACTCGACCTTCTTCTCGACAAGCTCCATGTAGACTTGGTTGAGGAGCTCTCGATATGGCACTGGCTCCTTCCGTTGTGAGATGATGGACAGGGCTGCTTTCAGCATAACCCTCTCTTGTTTCGTCATTGCGGGTTGAGTCCACTCTGGCTGACTGGGGATTCTGAGCCGGAGTGGAATGTCTGGGACGGAGGACTCAGTCTCGATGGCTTGGGCGAGGGCGGACGATGCGTCGGGCTCTTCGGGGCCTGACTCTTGTGGGACGAGTGGTTTCTTGAATCGTAGTTGTGTTTCGGGCTGGCCGGGTGCTCGATAGATAGTCCCGGTGTCCTCGATCGAGAATCCTGACCATTTGAGAAGTTTCTGGAAACGGTCGGATATGCTCGAGGCCCAGGTGGGCAGGATAATGCTGATCATCGCGCCGGGTTGGACTGTTTGGTAGATCTTTCCGAACGATGCTAGTAACTGGTCATCGGTTGTGGTTTCCGGGTCCTGGCTCAATGGATTTAGAGTTCTATCGTTCGTTGAGAGCCAGACTTGTCGGTAGGGTGGTGTTAGGAAGAATTCTTTGACCCCGGGGATCGCAGCGGCTAGCAGCCCTCTCTCCTGGAGCATCTTGAGTATTGTTCCCGTTCCGACGATCGTGAGACTCAAGAGTCCGAGATAGAAGTCGAGGTTGAACGCTGCGGCGATGGAGGGATTTTGGTAGGTGTTGAGATCGGTTCCGATGATTCTTGCGGGGTAAGATATCGTCCCGCTTGTGGGCGGATTTGTCCCATAAAGGGTGAGCAGCGCTGTCTGCCCGGCGTGAACGAAGAGCAGGAGGCTGAAGAAGAGTTCCGTGAGACTTGCAAGACTTAGCCAGACGGCGAGAGGACGCCACCACACGGTGGGGCGGAGAGACGAGACGAGCAAGGCAAGAGAGCATAGGATGAGCAGGATCCTTGTGAACGCGCCTAGGATGGAGGCGAGCGGAGTAGTTGCAGGAATACCTGTGGCGGCGATCTGAAGATAAAACGGGGAGACCTGGATTGATAACACGTGGTTGTTTGTCGGGCTAGTTAGGGTCCACCAAGGCTGGTTGCTGAGAGCGAGAAAGCCGGCGATCAATCCGGCGATGAAGGTCGGTAGATCAATTCGCTGGAGGAGGTTCTGGTTCGAGTTCTGAGTTATAGTCTCCAGCGTCTTTCCCTGGTCTCGCGAGTTTCAGGACATCGGTCCAACTCGGGGTCCTGTTGGCTGTACTGCGGTCTTGGATGGGATAGGTTTCCCGTAACTGTTTTGGTTTCAGCGAAGTCCTTTGAACTGTAGACGTTCCACGCTAGTCTTGGCACTGTCTAGCGTGGATGAGACACGGCAGGATTCTACCCCGACCTTATCAGGGATATAGAGGCTTGACTGTTGGAACGATGCTTAGAGGATAAAGGCTCAGTCTCAACAGAAAATGATTCCCCGTGGAAAAAACGGGGGTATAGGGAGTTTATGCTTTCGGTTTACGTCGTAGGTAGAAGAACCCGCCGATGCCTGCTAGCAATCCGCCGATGCCGAACATTGCAGTTCCCACACCTGCAAGAATAGTGCCGACGATGTTGGCGTTGGTGGAGCCGCCGCCGAGATTTACGAAGGTAGCTTGGGCAGCGTTCGCGTCATTGAGCGAGTTCTGATAGTGGGTCTTGGCGCCAGAGTAGTCGCCATTGCTCCAGCTCACGTCGCCGAGATCTCTTTCGGTTTTTGCCTGGGCAAGCTGGCCAGCGGCAGTTGGTTGATCAAGACTAACGGCGTTTGGTACCTCGTCTATGGTTTTCGAAGCTTGGAGACGGGTCTGTAGGGCGGAAAATTGGTCGCTGGTATAGACGGTCAGTGAAGGCCCGGGAGACGTGGTCTGGCAAGAGTTGGCCTTCTCAGGATCGTTCGCGGTCGTGCATGAAGCTGGGTTCAAGGCATTCAACGCTCCGTCCCACACCGCTGCGGTCCAAGTATGTGAGCGGCTGCCAGGCCCACCCGCTGCGGGCATCGTAACGGACATCGTTGCAGAACCAACATCGTTTGCTTTGAGCGGAGTAGTGTTGCTACTAGCGTTTTGGTATGTGCTCATCCAGTCGCCTTTGAATCCAAAGGTCACGTTCCGCTGGTACACGATATTGCTCGCTTGTATTACGATGTTCACGCTAACAGTGGAGCTCGCTTGAGCTGCTGTGACAGTTCCAAGAGTTAATGGGTCTGTCGCCCCGAGGAGCACGTTGCCAAGGGTGACAGTGATTGTTCCTGTGTGGAAAGCGTGGGCTCGCGGTATGCTTGTGCTCGGTAGTGCTAGTCCTACTAGGAGTAGGGATAGGCATGCTATTGCGATTTTTCTTCGTTGCATAGCAAGCGCTCTCGGATAGCACTGATAAAGAATACGCTGAAACCGAGAATATTCCGAGCAGGTTACAGCACTACGGCAAGTTTGATCGATATGACGAATATCGATACGTCAGCGGGTTGTACGAAACGTGTTAATCGGTGTAGACTGAAACGCTGCCTTAGGCACATGTTTGCTGCTGGGAGTACCGGTGCCAACTGTGTTTCTAGATATGGAGGGGATTTTTCGTTTCTATTGAATGTCGAACGTTGGGTTGCGAGATTCTGCGCGAGATATTGCGAGTGTTCCTAGTCGAGCATAGTCGAGAGGGACAAACTCTTACAAGAATCCTCTAGCGGACCGTTGAACCGTGATTGTGGTGGAAAGGATTGCGGCGGAATAACAAGAAGTTCATGCAGACTCTCGAGACTGAGACTTATCGTACTATTGCGAAGGAGGCTTCGCAGCGAGGTGCGACTGTCCAGGAGTTGTTGCGGGCTGTGATCATTCCAGAATGGCTCACTGAGAACAGGAAAAAGTGGAGCAAGTAGTCTTCCAGACCTAGCCCAGCGTTCCGGAAAAAAAGACTTGCTGGGAGTCCGGAATGAAAAAAATCCGGCGCTAGAGAGTTCTCTGGCCTCTTTTTTGTTCATTCGCCTCCTGTCTCGGCCGGTTTTTTCCTTCTCGGGACTAGGTGGGACACGGCGGTTGAGGAGGGGGTCAACAGGTTGTGTGCGAGCCGGATGGAAAAAAATTGGAGCGAGCACAATTTCCCTTTCAACGCCGTGTTGCGCCAAGCGTAGTTTACGTGGTCGGAACTATTTGGGCGGCACGTCTACATTGTGTTCGGTTCTAACACACGACCGGAAGATTGGAAATATGGAGGTTCCGGGGAAAACCACTTTCGGTGGCCGTTCTGAACTGTCCACTCATGCGACGTGAGAGTCGGTCGCTAAGACCCCCTATTTTCCAGAGACCATTTCCTGTCTGGCGCTGATAACAGGCGAGTCTGGTTGATAGGGGGTAGTTCTGGCTCGGCTGGCTTGGCAGAGAAGACGACAATTCCGAACGAATTTCCGGAGACTCCCTAGGAGGCTCCCAGATTCGGGATCAGGGCTGATAATAAGCGATTTTTTTCCTCCTCTACGGATATAGCCTGGTTTGTCATATGTTAATGTCCATGGCTAGGGAGGTCAGCATAGCGAGTCTGAGGGAGGAGCAGGTGGCTCGCCGTGCGGGAATTCTGGCCTTGTTCCAGTCCCTCGTGATTCTTCTCCTGCTGGTCTGGATATCTGAGGAGTACAATAACAACCAGTACTTCCAGGCGTGGGCATCCCACAACCTGGGTGGTTTCGGGTTTTTGCTGAACGGGACTGGTCTAGCGTTCTACGCCGGGTTACTCGTGGCCGTTCTCGTCTTCCGGACGTTGCCTCGTGTTCTGGAGGAGAGGGCGCGTGGAAGGCGGCAGCGGGTGGTGGGGAAGGGCTTGAGGAGGGAGGAACCGGTCCTCGTCAGCCCTGAAACCCGATAGTTGGGAGGGTATTATTGCGGGGCTTTAGGGCTGAACAGACGGCTTGGCGGGCCGGCTTGATGGTGCGCGTCCAGTCTGTAATCATCCTCCTCCTATTCGTCTGGATGGCTGAAGAATACAACTACAACCAATTCTTCCAGAGCTGGACTAATGGAAACCTGGGAGTGTTCGGGTTCTTGTTAGGCGGGACGCTCGCCGCCGTCTACGCGGGAATATTGATAGTGATGTATCTCAGCCCGCCAATAACACCTGTGAATCGCCAGAAGGCGGAGAGCTAGGAGATGGTGGTTGTGATCCCGAAGACCCGGGGAAGAAGATGCTAGAAATCAAGGTTTCATGAAGGACGGGGCGCGGGAAGAACAGACCCCCCGGGGGTCGAGAAAAGCATGCTTATTTTTGAAGAGAAATTTTAGAAAAGCTCGCAGAGAAAAAAATTGTCGAAGAAAGAGTGAGGCAGGTTATTCTGAGCTGGATCGCGTGTAGGGTAGGGGTGCTGTTCGAGAAGTGTCCTTTCCACCTTTATCGGGAAAAAAAAGTATGGTTGGTCTCGCTGGCTGATAGGGCCAAAGGCACCCGTCGACATGCTCATCTGGGTTCGTCGTAGTGACAGGCCCTGGGGGACGCGAAAAAGGGAGAAGATTGGGTGTTGAACGGTCGTGTTGTTACTTCTTGGCGTAGATTTTGGCGGTGAACGTCTGGTCGGCTTGGGTGGCTGTTCCCTCGATCCAGCCCTTGGTAGTGTTGAGCCAAGATAGGCTCGGCGATTGCGTCATGTACTTTACCTCACCCTCGAACGAGACTTTTCCGTCAGCGGTCTGCTTACCCTTACCGTGGCTTGTAGCGACGACCATGTCCTTGCCCACCATCTGGATGCCTTTGCCTTCCCATTCGCTCGTACCGTCAGATTTCATGTGAATACTGATCGTTTCCATGAAATTGCCTTGGTACTTGCCAGTGATCTGGCCCACGTCGTTGTTCTCCATCCTTACACCGCTAGAGCTGATATCCTTGATGCTGAAGCTGTCGGTCTTACCGCGCAACTCGGCGATAACCTCGCCTTTGGTTTGCTGTTGAGATTGCATAGTTACTCGGGCAGAGGAATCTGAGGCTACTATATGAATGGGAG
>Ga0209161_10004140_pt1 | contig 11547 bp, 7 predicted proteins | sample GraSoiAngelo_155_FD_186169 | JGI IMG/M metagenome (GOLD analysis project Ga0209161, IMG submission 186169) | Grasslands soil microbial communities from the Angelo Coastal Reserve, California, USA - 14_1009_13_30cm (SPAdes) (version 2) | ecosystem: Environmental > Terrestrial > Soil > Grasslands ...
CAACAAAAAAATAGGAGAACGAAAAAGCCCCAGCCCAGGTTACAATAACTCGGCACAACTCGAGTCTTTCCTCAACAAATTAGCCCAAGCTAAGGATACAATAGTAGAGTCTGGCCTGAAGGACGCCCTCATCCTCCATCACGATGAAGCTGACGGCCTCTGCTCCGCAGCCCTGACAAAGATCGCGATCGAGAAGCTAGGAGTTGAGACGCGACTCATCTGTCTCGACAAGCTCTACCCTGAGGTCGTGAGAGATGTCGAAGGAGGTTCACCCCGTCTAATCGTCTTTTCAGACTTAGGCTCCGGGCATGTTCAATCGCTAGAGAGTCAGAACCGGTCAAGGAGCATCCTTGTCATCTTGGACCATCATGACACATCCGAAAGCAGGGATCCGTTGGTTCACAACCTCAACCCTGAACTCCATGGATTCTCCGGGGAAAAGGACGCGTCTTCTTCAACAGTCGCATACTTGTTCGCCAAGACCGTAGACCCTTCACTCGTTACCTTTGCACCTCTGGCCATCATAGGTTCTATAGAGATTCCTGGCGAAGCTCAGGGGCTCAACAATATTCCCATTGGAGACGCCGAGAAAACGGGAGCAGTCAAACGGACCTCGAGTGGAGGCATCAAGTTTGACGGACCAGTTCCTTGGCTCTCTTCGTCACGAGCCTCTTCCGTATTGAACGTTCTCGGGTCCGTGGGCTACTATCGCGGCGGCCCACGACTCGGTGTCTCGGCATGCGTCAAAGGATTCGACAAACAGATCCTGGAGACGGCAAAGGGACTCGAGGAAGAGAGAAAAAATGCGAACCAGCGAATGATGGAAAAGATCCGCAAGGAGAGTCTCTCCCAGATGAAAAATGTCCAATGGTTCCATGCCAGGGAGAATTACAAGGGAATGAGCGGTAAGGTTGTGGGAAGCTTCTGTTCCTATCTCAGTTATCAGAGATTCGTCAACCCTGTCAAGTACCTCATCGGAATGATGAACGTACCACCAGAAGTACCGGGATGGGGCCGACTCCCATCACCACTGGTCAAGGTCTCGGGACGGGCACCCCAACCGCTATCGAAGATGATAGAGGCAGGCAAGCGGCCACCACTATCCAGGATACTGCCTGACTCGTGTGCGAAGCTGGGTGGATTCGGTGACGGCCACACGGTAGCCGCCTCAGGGGTCTTTCCGGTAGGCCGTGAGGAAGCTTTCTTGGACGCCTTGGACGCTCTTGCTACAACGGCCCCTAGTTAGCTCCGGAACGGATTCTCATACGCCGAACAGTAACAGTCAGACCAAACAGGATTATCCGCAAACACAACATGATCTTGAATGGGTCCGTCCACTCCGTTTTGTTGGCGGAAGCCACTTATTGCAGAATCGAGGGGCGCGACCTCTTGAGGAATGTGAACTGCAGTCTAGTCGCTTCTCACCATTTGAAGAATCATTGCTGATTCTCAGGGGTTTGGAGACCCAACTAGAATCGGCCCTCCGGGCCTTGAATGGGAAGGAGCTGATGGCGAACGGGGACTTAGAATGGACTGTATGCAACCACATTCAGATCCTCCTATGCTCGTTCCTTGACGAGTGGAAAATATTCGAATCTTTCGGAGAAGATGAACGAATTCGGGACACGTTGAAAATCGCCGCTCCTGCACTGGACCGCATTAGAGCATGGACGGGCTTAGAAAGAGTTCGTTCAACTCTACTTGTCCATAATCAGAGAGACAAAGAGGGGAACCCTGTAAACACATGGGACGTGTTCAATTCAAACAAGATTCCAACAGCCTATGCCGAGACAGTTTTGCTTGCAAGATTAGCAGTCCTGGCTATCAGACAAACTCGTCGTCGGCACTATTCCGAATTTCACCTAGCCGCACAGAGGCTGACGCAATACCACGTAACCATCAAACCACAAGGCATACGAACTAGTCAAGAGGCAGAATCAGCCTTTCAAGCGACAAGGAACAAAATGAATGAACTCGTGAGACGGGTTTCTACACGACCAAGAATTCGGGTTCTCAATGGACACGTTTCGAGAAGACGCCTCGAATCATCAACAAAGCGATAGTCGCGCGGGGGACCAGAATAAGCGTTCTTTGCTCGGGACTTTCTCCGAAGTAAGTGTGCCGGAAGGAACTGTGCCGGCTAGGTTGTCCTTCTCCGAACGATTATCAGCTTCCATACTCTAAAGTCTCCTAACACAGGCCTCAGAAGGGTTCCCAATATACGGTGTTCAATCCGGCTAGCCAGAGCCGGTAACCGTCGGGGAAAGCCACCCTATCTGCCCACGAATTTTCTCTTAAGCATGGAGCGATAGAAGGAACTGGAATGAACTGGCGGCATGAAAATCCATGTTTCCGGTCCAACGTCTCTCGATGAGTAGCCAGACAACGGCTCCTGATTTGGAGACTCCTTTAGCATTGACAGAGGAAGGATGACTCCGAGGGGTAGATTGTCCTCCGACAGGACTGCGATCGAAATGTTGACCTTGCCCTCCAACCCTACCCTCGATACGCCTGCACTGAACCTACTTCCGTCCTTCTCAATATCTAGAACCCTTGCACGAACGTGGGTTCGAAGAATCGAGTAGCCGAATTTTCCAAGGACGAGTTTCGCTTGCTCAATAGCATCCGGCTTCTTCATTCTCTTGTTTCTCCCGGGAAGGGGAGCAGGCTACTTCCCACGTTCCGCCGCTTTGATTCCTGGGGTTGCTCCTCTTCCCACGTGAACCGGACTTTCAAAGGAGGATACTCAACCTCGGCTTTTTTCGGAAGAACCTTCTTGCGGCCTTCTTGATTTGTTTGCGGTCTGGCATGAGGTCTAGATCTTGACTACGGTTTCAAAAAGGCTTCCGCTACAAGGGCATTATCATTAGCGCGAAGGCTACACCCTCGAAAGCCCGTCGGGATCAATGTCGATCTCTCTGGCTTTGCGGTCCCTTGCGATCTGCTGTCGCCAGCCACCATGACGATTCATGAGGGTGCGCTCAACTCCTCCAACGTCCGATGGAATGTTGCATCCTTCCTTGTACGGGATCGAAACCTTTTCGTTACCTAAGGCCCTTCTGAATCACCCCAATTCCAGAACCACATTGGGACGCGGACTAGCACCTTCGTCAAGGTCAGGATAACTATTGCATGACCAACATTGGAATATTTCTCCAGCTTTCGATCTATCGACACACCTTCGTTCGCTTCTCTTGAAGAACTATTGGAGTTAGACCTAGATTTCTTCGCGAAAAGCGTTACTGCATCTCTCGCTCCGTCATCGTGACCATGGACGATGAAAACTGTTGTCCCGACGGTTGTATGTCGTGGAGTGGTTGGGATAGTAGGTTGTTTCGTCGGATCTGCCTCTCGCATGAACCTGAGCTGGTCTCTGATCGAGTCGAGTTCTGAGACCTCCCGATAGGTAGGAGTGGGCTCTGAAAGTTGCCCACTTCAAAAATCATTCCGACGGATCTTCATTCTACTGGTTTTCGTTTCAAGTAGCTCTGCACACCTAACCAGCTGGCATAGATACCCGTAAAACCAAGACTAACTTCAACTGACGGAATCAAAGCCGCCTCTTTCGTAAATCCGTCAATCATCAGCAAGTTGAACAAGACCCATCCGGACGCTAGGGAGACGGTTCCAGGTATCAGAGTCCTCAGATTGATGTGGGATCGTGCCATGTCAAGTAATTGAAGGTACCATGCTCTTTCTTTTGAATACCCAAACAGGCGGTTTGATTTCATCGATCAACAATTCGACATCTCCTAAAGTAGGCTCTTTTTTCATCAGGAACTCACAGAAGTCTACCATTACGACTTGACAAGACGCCAGTTGTTCACGTGAGCCCTTTGCTATCGCTGGAATCAACCCCTCCCGCAGGCCCTTCTTGAACTTCGCTACAGGCGACAAAGTTAGAGTCGCGAGTTTGTAGCTACCCACTGTCCATGTCTCCTCGACTAGCTCCGTGAGCTCGACGAGATCGTTTTCGGCTTCCTTTCTGTAATGAGGCAGGGGCTCATCTTCTTTCAGACATGAGCCCAAATCGGCGATAACATGATACCCAGGTATGAGGAGCTTTTCCTCCAATTTTAATCGGTACATTCTGGAGCGTCTCCCGAGAGGAATTATGGATAAGAAAGCGATGGTTGCAAGAATGCTCGTCACGACTGTATATGTCAAATATTTCGATGAAGCGAGCAGGGTTATTCCGAGGAACAGTGTTACATAAAATAAGACAAATCCGACGAAGAGGGCACCTAGGGCCGGTTGCCTGTATTTCCTGCGAAGGTCAGCCTTGTCCTCCAGCCTATCATGCTCCTTCTGCAAGTTCTCAATCCTTTGGTCAAGCGTAAGGATGGGAACCGCGACCATATCCAAGTCCACGATCAGAGATTCTGATTCTCCGCGTTCTCCACTTTAACTTTACCTAACTTAGATTGTCCAAAAGTAGAAAATGGCTAAGTATCCAGTTGAGTACGGAGATCCTCTTAGAGCATTGATTTGAGCGAAATCGATTCCGCCATAGCAGTTGGGGGAACCCTACTAGGTGCAGTCGTAGCTTACTATTTCGAGGAGCGCCGCTTCTCCAAGCAAAAGAGACTTGAGATCTCACTTCAACCTTTGGAAGAAAGAAGGGTCGCACTCAAAGAAGTCTACCTAGCATTGGTAAATTGCTTCTGGGCTCTAGCAAGGAACTTCGGAGGAACAACAGAAGAGAAATTCGTGCAGAACGTCGTGCCGCCTCTTGAACAGTTAGAGATTACCATCGCCAGAAATCAAATTTGGCTTTCCAGTGCTCAACCGAGGATACTCGCCGCGTTAGGCAAGTTCAGGCTTACAGCCTTTGCGATAAGGTTCGGAATGCAGGAGTCAGGGGTGCCTGAGCAGAGCCGTCCCCCACCGGGATTTATGGATGTACCATGGCTAGACTTCGAGAACTCCTACAAGGATGCGGTCTTGGCTATCGCTGAAGCTCTCGGAGTTTCCATAATGGAAAAAGGCTTGGAAGAACTAATTGGCCAACCTCCACCAAGGGTAGAAACTTAGAAGGAAACGGGCTAGTTTAGACTAGCCGCAGGAACGATCTTGCGTGGTTGTATCCTTGTCGGTCTCATGGGGTGCCGGTTTTCCATTCCACCACGTCTGAAAATACATCCGCCAAGTTGGCGTGGTCCATTGCGAGTGTTGCCCTCTTCACGATCAAAGAATTCGCTCGGGCCCACCTTGAGAACTTCATTGCCGTATTTCGCGAGCAGGTAGACTTGGCTCCAGAGTAGAGACACGAGATAGACCTTCGCCAATCGAATTTTCTCAAGATCTTTTGGAAGGTGTATCTGAAGTCTGACGAATTCTTCGGCAGAGATTTTGTGTTTACGTGGGGGTTGAACTCCAAGGTAGAGGAAGGCCGCTTTCGTGAAAAGTTCAATGGCTTCCTGGAAAGAGGAAACTGATTCTGACCAGTGACGACCCTCGAAGTAACGCTTACCCTCTTCCACTTTTGTGGAAGCTATCCCTCTGTACTCAACCGCCATCTCTCGGAAGTTTGGCGTGCTTCACCCACCATCCAATACGAGATTTCAGATGTTGTCGTAATAAAGTTCCAGGAGCATTCTCGGTAGGTTCCTCTAGGCTCAGATAATCCTTGAAAGTAATGGTCCGCATGATCACAGTGGGGTTTCTTAGGTTCCTCTCGATTGATAGCTCTGCTCCACTCTGAGATCGACCCAGGGCATGGAGAAATGCTGAGAGAGTTAATCCAGGAGGAAACCATGTGAAAGTCAACTTGTTGCAGGAGGGTGAGGTTGAGCTTTACGATCTGGCACCCGCAACTGACGCTCCAGCTTTCTTCGAGCTCTCGGCCGTGCGTCGTTGACTCCCTTGTCTGTGGGAGGAAGAGGGGCTTCTCGTAGTTTACTTTTTGTCATTCTCTCGTCTCGGTCCGATTTCTTTGGATGACGATCTTGCGTGTGGGTGGTTGTTGTTTGGGTTGGGTTCCTTCGCGCCGTCGTTGTGGCCAGTAGCGGGCCTCGTCTTTGTGGGGTTGCTGGTATCGTCCGTATGGGCCGATCTTGATGTCTTCCAAGTTTTTCACGGTTAATCTCAACGGAACCCCGGTCTGTATCTGCTTCGTGTCTAGGCTGCGAATCAGGACCCCAAATTCACTTATACCTGGACATCGACGAAAATTCAATTGAAAGCTTTGATTCTTAGACGAAACTTCTCCGTAATCCTTGCGCTTCTCGCAATCGTATTGATCGTTGGAACAAATTGCGTAATTGGAGGAAACAGCTCCGGAGTGCTGTCGCATTCGAACGTTTCAGGCAGTGGTGGTTTGTCGTATGGTCCTCAAACTTCGCCGTCGACCGGTACCGAGGGACCGATGATTTCAATTAAATCCGGCCAAGCACTTGCAAGTGCAACAGTGTTCGATTCCAATGGCCGAGCGGTTGGGGTCGATGTGCAACTGTGGAGATTTCCGGACGGCGATGGTGCGCCACAGCTTGTGTCCGAATCGACGACCGACTCGACCGGGAAGGCGTCTCTTTATGACCTTTCACTCTCACAATTCAACCATGCGGACCCGTATGTTCATTACCGCCTTACGGCGACCCAATTTGACTCAGTTGACCAAAGTCTACCAGTCAAATCTGCAACCCATGATTGGTCTTCTCTGACCAAAGAGGGACTAGTTCAAACCCGGACTCTAACCCTAAAACTTCAACCGGCCTTTGTGAATCCGCCCCACTCCTCGGCTTCTTCGACCACTCCCATGACTGTATTACCAAATAATGTGAAGCCCATTCCACAGGAGCAGGGATGCGGAGCAACCACGACACACATTTTGAGAACATGGACCCAAGTTTGGACTGTGATCGGTGAAGTCCACTCCACTACCGGAATGACTAATCATTTCGAATATTCATCTGGCTCGGGCTCATCTCTCATGACAATGCTTGCAGTAGGTTTCAATCAGTGGCAGGCCCAGTCGGGAGTTACGAAAACAAACACAATCGGATGGCAATCAGGCTGGGGAACAATCTCATCCCCTACTCAGTCAGCATACGTGAAGAGCATGTTCGACTACCAGGAAACCTATCTTGACAATACATGCCACAGCTGGAATTACGAGATTGGTGTCAGTGCTTACGATGGGGGGGCCCAGTTCGGGGACCATCTCAGTGGTGACAATTCCTGTCCACCTATCGGAGCCCCTTATGCAGGTGCTCCAACTGGAAGCTCGTTTACCGGATCATCCTCTCAGTCAATAACTTACACCAATTCGGTGAGCCTAGGCGGGGCCTACGATTCCTTCGGCGGTACATCGGACACTGTGACACTGAGCGATACCACCGTCTACATTAGCTCTACCTTGATACAAGCGACGTTTGGCACTCAGCATTCGACCTATTACGCTTACACGGCGGGAGGGGGAGTTCCAACGAATACGAACCTACAGGTATACTTCTCCAACAGCGGTGCTTGCGGTAGTATCGGCATATCTGCGAGCCCCGCTTCGTTGACCTTCCCATCAGGGAGTTCTGGAACGTCGACTATTACTCTTACTAGTCAAGGTGGTTTCGCGGACCCAGTAAGCTTGACCACACTGGCGTCGCCTTCAGGTTCAACCGTGACGTTTAGTCCATCTTCAGTTACCTTGGTTAGTGGAGGCTCTTCAACTTCTACAATGACCGTCTCCGTAGCCACCTCTCTCGTCGGAGGCAGTTATTCTGTCAGCCTGAGTGCTAGTAACGGCGACACTTCTAGTTCCGTTACTGTGCAGATATCTATTCAGGATTTCACCGTCTCAGCCAATCCAAGCTTTCTCACGGTCTATCCTGGGACGTCTGGAACGTCCACAATAACCTTGAGTAGCGTCAATAATTATGCTGGGAGTGTTTCTCTCTCAGTTCCCAATCTCGTGGGAATAACGGTATCGTTTAGCCCGAACGTAGTTCCCGTTCCTTCGGGAGGGTCGGCAACTTCGTCAATGACAATAATTGTTTCTAACAGTGCACCGACTGGAACGTATGCTATCACAATAGCTGGGACCGGAAGCTTCGCCTCTCGCACGGCAACAGTTACCGTTCAGGTTCCAGATTTTTCCTTGTCTGTTAGTCCATCATCCGTATCGATCCCCGTCGGGCAATCCGCTAGCACTAGCGTTTCCGTAACCAGCCTCAACAATTTCGCTGGTACAGTTTTTCTGTCGGCCCCGACAACTGGACTCAGCGGATTCACTAGTTCTCTCAGCCTGTCGACTTTAACGTTGTCGCCGGCCGGATCCGCAACTTCAACACTGACCATCAGCACGACCTCTTCGGTTCAAACCGGAAACTATCAAATTACAGTCACTGGATCAAGCGGTGCTGTCTCTCACAATTGGTTCGTCTCGGTATCAGTCACGGATTTTAGCATCTCGGCGAGCGTGCCAGCCGCCGCGACAGCGGGGACTTCACCCTCCTCAACAATTACCGTGTCGGCCCTTAACGGATTCGCCGGTCAAGTCAGCTTGAGTACGACGACAATTCCAGCTGGTCTTTACTGTGGCCTCATCAGCCCCAATACCATCACAGGGTCTGGCACAGCCAATTTGTCTTGTAGTTCATCAACTGCAGGGAGTTACACGGTTACCATAACGGGCACGACCGGTACGTTGTCACATTCGGCAACAAAAACGTTCTCCTTCAACGACTTTTCAGTCAGTTCTAACTTTAACAATAATCCTCCGGTTAACGTTAACTCTCAGATTACATACTCTGTGTCGGTGAGCGGAATCAACGGCTTCTCGGGGACGGTGAGCTTGTCTGCTACGATGAACTCTTGTCAATCATCTTGCACTGATGGGTCTCCGCCTGTCGCTACCTGGGCTGATACTGCTACCAGCCAGACCACCGCCCAGCCTTCCTCCTGTGCTTCCAGTACCTGCACGAGGTACCTCAGAGTGACAACGTACAATGCTGCCGGCCAGTTCTTACTGGTTCTGTTAGGAACGTGTACTGGTTGTGGCTCAGGCGCTACTTCACACACGTTGTCCAACTACTTCTGGGTTCAATGCAATCCCAAAGCCGGGTCAGTACCATCTGACTTTTGCATGTGGGCCCAGGGCAGCTCCATAGCTGTTCCACAGAACGCAATACCAGGTGACGCGATTTATCTGGATAGCAATGCCGGATATTCGGGAACAATAAACCTGTCAACAGCAGTCTCAGCATGTTTCAACACTTGCTCAAGTGGAACTGCTCCAACTACAGTGTGGAATGATACTCGGACGACCCAGACGACCGCGCTGTTAGATCCAACGGCAACGTCGTGTATTCCTGGACCGTATAGTTATTGCAACTGGAGAGAGCTGATTATTTACGCTGGCTCCCAAACGGGAGAGTTCACGGTTACAGTCACTGGCACTTGTCCGTCATGTAATCCTGCTCAGACTCACACGCTGAAGATCGATCTATCGATCTTTGCAACCGGTGGTGGTGGGGGAAGCGTTGGCGCAGGAACGATGATCACATTGGCCGATGGAAGTCAGATTGCTGCTCAGAACTTGAAAGTTGGAATGCAATTATTGTCATATGATTTGTCGACGCACCAATACGTGACAACGACAATAACACAGTTCTACAGCGTAGTTACGCACAACCAAATCGAAATCTACACGAGTTCATCCCGCCCGTTGATCGTGGATCAAAACCCGGCTCAGAAACTCTACGTGCAATTACCCGATGGCACTGTGGCACTGATTTCGGTAACGCAGTTGCAGGTTGGGTACAAGCTATTCGATGCGCTTTCGCAGCAATGGACTCCGATAACAGCTTTGCACTATCAGAATGGTGGCAATCATGTTATGTACGATATTTACACGTCTGCACCCGGGAACTATATTGCAAATGGAATTCTTGACCCATTGAAACAGTGAAAGTCATTTGCGGTTTTCTTCGCACTCGCGGACCACTATGCTATCGCACTCTCCTGACCTGGAAAAGGCAACCCTCCTAACCACAGACAGTGACCTCGCGAAAGCAAACGTCAAGACCTTGCATCTTCTCGTATAGAACAGGCGCTCATCGTGCAAAGTTCCTGAGTGAAAAACATTTCAGTGCTCATGATATCCTTAACATTCCCGTCCCCATCTGGTACCAACGTGACAATTCCGGCTTCGTGTTCTGTTACCATTTACGGTTACCAGATCCGTTACCAATCAGGGAATGTCAATTGCAGTTGTGTCTCGTGACGTAAACCTTGTGTTTGGGAAGATCTCATAGGGAGGAGCTACGACGTTTCTGTCTATGTCCCTTGATTGCAGATGATTCTCGTCGTCGACCTGATTGTCCCTAGGAAACGCCTTGGGAACGGCTGAGGGTCGATGACGATGTATAGGCGGGCGACAGATTCGTGATCAGTGGTACGGAATGGTTGAGCGGTCCATGTTAAAATCTGGTAGACGGAAGACCCCTTCGAAAATTAAGGTATGTTGACTAGTCTCGAGACGCAGAACTGCTTTTCCCTATTTCCGGTTCTAGGCTAACAAGCGTCCGGGAGATCGGTGGATGCTGCGGTTATCGAGAGCCGGACCAAGAACAATCTTCTAGGCTTGATGTTCCTTGAGATATTTTCTCACCTTATTTCTGTTGCCGCAAACGGCCATGCTGCACCACTTCCCCGTATGATTCTTCGAATTGTCATAGAAGGCGTAGCGACAGGTATCGCTTGAACACGCCTTCAGCCTAGCCCATGTACCGTCAATCATGGAGCGATAGGCAATGAGTAGTAGCTTTCCGGCTGCGCGTTCGAGCCCGTTTCCGCTCGGGACAGCGCTCAGGCTGCCGTCGCTCCCTACTTGAAACCCTAGACCCAATCTTTGAGCGACACTCTCCATACCTTTAAGGGCCGTTTTTTCAGGCGGTTCGCCGCTGTTGATCATGACGAGGGCCCTCAGTCCTTCTCTGATCCTCAAGAAGAGTTGAAGGCTATCATCCGTCAGGCTCGTCGTGTCAACGTTGAAGTCGTGGTTGTGAAGCCACGCAGCCAGGGCATCGATGGAGGTTAGCTCGTCTGTGCCTCGTTGTATGCTTTTGCTGTTTATGAGCTGACGGACCATCTCGAGTTCTCCGGGCGCCGCTCGGGGCTCGGGGGCAGTCGCGCGTCCGTTCTCCATGACGAATCATGAGCAATGAGGGTTTAATTAACCTTCAAAACCTGATAGATAGTTATATATAACCCTCTATTGAGGATAGATGGTTATGAAAGCGAGACGAACCATGGTGGAGGTGTTGAGACAAGAATGAAAACAATGATAATAGTTCCAACCTTCTTAGCAGTCATAGCGGTACTCGGTGTCCTTCCAGTAACATTTGCTTCCAGTTCAAGCACATTCAACGGGAGTTTCTCAGGCACCTTCACCATCACTTCAGGCACGTCAACGACCATAACCGGCCAGGCCACCGGGCCCTACGAGCACCTTGGAAAGACAACGATCTTGGCTAAAGTCAGCATTACGGGTGCGTCAGAGTGCGGCGCGTTTACAGCGACCGAAGAAGACACCTTCACAGTAGCAAACGG
>Ga0209161_10004142_pt1 | contig 11547 bp, 10 predicted proteins | sample GraSoiAngelo_155_FD_186169 | JGI IMG/M metagenome (GOLD analysis project Ga0209161, IMG submission 186169) | Grasslands soil microbial communities from the Angelo Coastal Reserve, California, USA - 14_1009_13_30cm (SPAdes) (version 2) | ecosystem: Environmental > Terrestrial > Soil > Grasslands...
TGCGGCCGGGAGCGAGGGCGTCGACGAGCAGCGCGGCCCCGACGATGTCGACGATGGAATCGATGGAGCCGATCTCGTGGAACTCGACCTCGTCCGGCGCAATCCCGTGGATCCGCCCTTCCGCTTTCGCCAGGAGGGCGAAGCACGACTCCGCCAGCTCCGCGGCGCGGGGAGGCAGCCGGGAGCGGGAAAGCAGATCCCGGATCTCGCGCCACCGCCGGTGCGCATGGCCCTCCTCCGGCGCGCGGACGTCGGCGTGCAGCGCGCGGATCCCGGCGACCTCCACCTCGCGCACTTCCACCGAAACGCCGGCAAGCCCCAGGCGGCGCAGGCCGTCGTCCAACGCCGCGCGGGGAGCGCCGAGGTGGAGGAGCGCGGCGACCACCATGTCGCCGGCGATTCCTCCGACCGGTTCGAGGACCAGCGTGCTCATCTGCTGCGCGCCTCCCGTGGACGCTCCTTTCCCGAGCGCGCGGCGTGCGACTGGCGCGCGATCAATGCGGCGACGAAGCCGGCGCTGAAGCCGTTGTCGATGTTCACCACCGAGACGTTGGCGGCGCAGGAGTTCAGCATCGCCAGCAGGGCCGCCATTCCGCCCAGCGAAGCGCCGTACCCGACGCTGGTCGGGACGGCGATCACCGGACGCGCCACGAGCCCTCCCACCACCGATGGCAACGCTCCCTCCATTCCCGCGCAGACGACCACCGCATCGGCCTCGCGCAATGCAGGAGCATGCCGCAGCAGACGGTGCAAACCGGAAACGCCCACGTCGTACAGGCGCTCCACCTGCGCGCCGACCACGTGCGCGGTGGCGCAGGCCTCCTCGGCGACGGGGATGTCCGTCGTCCCGGCGCAGACCACCGCGACGAGGCCTTCGCGGGGCGGCGGCCCGGCGGGAGGCGGAGCGGAAAACGTGCGCGAGATCGGATCGTACCGGCCGGCCGGCGCGGCCGCGAGCGCCGCCGCTTCCGCCTCGGGCGCCATCCGGGTCACGAGCACGGCCTGTCCGAGCGAGACAAGGCGCGCGATCAGGGCGCCGATCTGCTCGGGCCGCTTGCGCTCCCCGTAGATGACCTCCGGTACTCCCATCCGCAGCGCTCGCTCGCCATCCAGCTGCGCGAACTCGGCGATCTGCTGGATGGGCAACTCGCCGAGGCGCCGGACGGCGTCTTCGACGGCGATCTCGCCCGCCTTGACCTGTTCGAGGAATTCCCGCAGCGCCCGCGCATCCATCGGGCGCGATCTATCACACGACGCCGAGCATCGAGAGCAGGCGGGAAAGGGATTCCTCCACGGGCGTCGCCACGATGCGACCCGCGTAGCGAACGCCCGGAAGCCGCAGGTCCGTCACCAGCAGCAGGGCGGAATCGAGATCGCCGAACGCCGCCTGCATGGTCTCGGCGAGCGTGCCGGAGCCGACGTGCGGGATCGACGGCACGAGCGTCAACCCCACTGCCGCCGCGACGCCGCCGACGTAGCTCGACACCACGATGTTCGACATCTCGGCGAGCGCGCTCGTATACAGCGTCGGTTTCTGGATGGCCCCGCCCGGCGCGCCGAGCAGGAGGCCGCCCATGAGCGTCGCTCCCTCCTGCGTCACATGCATCATCCAGCGTAGCCGCGCTCCGCCCTCCACCTCGAAATGAACCGAGAACGCGGCGCCGTCCGGCTGGAGAACGCGCTCGACCGCGCCCTTTGGCGCCACCTGGACGCGGGGCGGCGCCGCCTCGACGAACGTACCGAGCAGCCGCCCGAGCGACCGGGCCGCGTCGGCGGAACCGAATTGCGCGAGCTGGCGCATCGCCTCGATCTGCTGAGGAGTGAGCTCCAGAGGAGTGACGGGCCGGCGCTGCTTCATCAGGCCGCCCCTCTGAGCCGCTGTGAAGCTTCCGCCAGCTCATGCAAGCCCCGCGGGTCCAGCACCAGCAGCGGACGCCCGTTGCCGAGCACGGTGGTGCCCGCGAGGCCCTTGATCCGATCGATCGGCGGAAAGAGGGGCTTCAAGACCGCTTCCTCTTGTCCCACCAGCCGGTCCACCGAGAGCGCGAAGGTGATGCCGTCCACTTCCAGCACCGCGAACGGCCGCGGACCCGGTGGCGCGAGCGACGGAAGGCCGAAGAGCTTCGCCAGCGAATAGGCGCGGACCAGCTGGCCCATGACGGCGAGCGACCGCGCCTCGAATCCTTCGCCTCCGCGCGCCGAGAGATCGTATTCGGTGGTGGCGACGATGCGGGTCATCGGCAGCCCGTAGAGCTCGCCTCCGACCTGGACCAACAAGAGATTTGCCATCGACACGCTGAGCGGCAGCTCGAGCGTGAAGCGGGAGCCTTTCCCCGGCGCGGAGCGCAGCCCGATCTTGCCGCCGAGCCTCTCTACCGCGGCCTTCACCGCGTCGAGGCCGACACCGCGGCCGGACAGCTCCGTCGCTTCGTCGCGGGTGGAAAGGCCGGGCAGGAAGGCCAGCTCGTAACTCTGCTGCTCGGTGACGTCGGGGAGCTTGTCGGGGGAAAGCACTCCCATGTCGATGGCGCGCTGCCGCAGCCGTTCGCCGTCGAACCCGGCGCCGTCGTCGCTCACCTCGACCAGCACCTTGTCCCGCTCGCGGCGCGCGGACAGCACGAGCAGGCCGCGCACCGACTTGCCCATGGAGATCCGCTGCGCGCTCGTCTCCAGCCCGTGATCGACGGCGTTGCGGACCAGGTGCGTGAGCGGATCGGCCAGCGCCTCGATGACCGTGCGGTCCAACTCGACCGCGCCGCCCTGCACCTCCAGCTCGACTTCCTTGCCCAGGCGATGCGCCAGATCGCGGATGGCGCGCGGGAGCCGTTCGGTGAGCGAGGAGAAGGGCGTCAGGCGCGCGTTCATCACGCGGCCGTGCAGATCGCGCGCCGTCCGCCGCAGGCGGTCGATCTCCGCTTCGAACTGGGTCGCGGCGTTCTCCGGCAGGGTTCGGACCGCCTCGCGGAGCCGCGCGATCCCGTGCAGCACTTCCGCCGCCTGGTCGAGGAGCTGATCGAGGGCCTGCGCGCGAACCCGCACGGTCGCATCGGTCCTCGTCTCCTCCGCCGCGGCGGTATCGGGGACCGCCCGTACGGCGCCAGCCTCTTCCGCCGCTGGCGGCGCAGGTTCCGGCGCATTCGCGACCGGGGCCGCGCTCACCTCGACCTCTTCCACCTCCGGAATCCCGTCGAACGCCGCCCGCACCTCGTCCGGAGGCCGCGTGGTGGCGAGCAGCGCGGTGACGCGAACGCCGCCCTTCTTCTGCATCAGCGCGGCCGGCTGCGGGTCCATCTCCAGCAGGACCCCGAGCCCTTTCAACTTCCGCTGTACGATCAGGCTCCGCGCTCCCGGCGCCTGGCACGCCTTGGAGAGCGAAAACGCCACGTCGAGCCTGGGCGTCCCCGGATCCGCCACCGGCTTCTGTCCGACGATCCGGGGCGCCGGCAGCGGAGCAGGCAGGTCGGGAAGGACGCGGGACGCCTCTGCCAGCCTGGCCGCGAGCGCGAGCGGAGCGCCCTCGTCGGCGCGAGGCGCGTGGGCGGTCCCGGATGCGTGTTGCACCTCCTGCACCAGCTCGTCGGTCGCTTGCAGCAGCAGGTCGACGTGCGTCCGCTCGGGCTTCGCCTGCTGCGCCTTCAGTTTGCCGATCAGCGTTTCCGCGGCATGGGCGATGGCCACGACGCCGGAGAGACCGATGGTCGCCGCGCTTCCTTTCACCGAATGCACGCGGCGGAAGATCGAATCCCAGAGCGCGCCGCCGGGAACCTCCTGCTCGATCCTCACCAGCTCGGAAGCCAGCTGCTCGAGTTGCTCCGTCGCTTCCGCGACGAAGGCGTGCAGGTACTTGTGGGGCGCGTGCGCCATGACGTCTACTCGCCGAGCACCTTCTTCACCACCGCGAGCACGTCCTCTCCGCGAAAGGGCTTGACGATGAAGTCCGTAGCGCCCGCCTCGATGGCCTCCATCACCAGCGATTCCTGCCCGAGCGCCGAGCACATGATCACCACCGCGTTGGGATCGTGCTGCACGATCTCGCGGGTCGCATCGATGCCGGACTTGTAAGGCATCACGATGTCCATGGTGACGAGATCGGGCTTCAGATCGCGGAAGAGGTTGACGGCCTGCACGCCGTCGTCGGCTTCTCCCGCGACTGCGAACCCTGCGCCGGTGAAGATGTCGCGCAAGGTGTTGCGCATGAAGAGCGCGTCGTCGACGATCAGCACTCGCCTCTGGGGCATCGCTTTACGCCTCCACCAGGTTGTCGATGGCCCGCTGCAGCTGTTCCGGATCGATCAGCTTCACGGGACCCTCGGCTGAATCCACCTGCGCGAGCACCGCTCCCGACGGCTCCTTCAGCTCGCGTGCTTCCGCGGGGATCTCCTCGATCCCGGCGACCTCCGACACATACAGTCCGACGTCACCTCGCGGTCGCTGCAGCATCACCACCTTGCCCTCCGGCCGCGCCGGGCGGGCCTTCAGGCCGACCAGCGGTCCCAGATCGATCAAGGCGGCGACGCGCCCCTGCTGGCTCATCACCCCGAGCAGCGCTGGCGGCGCGCGCGGAACGCGCGAGACGAATGCCATCTCCGTCACCCGCCGCACCGCGGAGAGCGGAAGCGCGTACCGGTTGCCTCCGTGCAGACAGATGACGGCGCGAGGCATCGGCTCACTCCAATTTGAACCGCGAGACGACCGTCTGCAACTCAACGGAGAGGTTGGTCAGCTCCTGCGAAGCGGAGGCGATGGACGCCGTCACCACCGCCTGGTCCCGGATGGCGCGGGATACCTCCTCGGTGCTCTTGGCATTCGAGGAGGCGACCTCGCGGATCTCGCGGATCGCTTTCACCATCTCCTCGGAGCCGGCGAGTTGCTCCTTGGCGGCGTTCGAGATGGCAGTGACGCGCGCAGTGCTTTCCTGGGTGGCGCGGACGACCTCGTCCAGAGAGAGGATGATCTGCGCCAGGTCCTCGCGCCCCTGCCCGAGCTCGTCGATGCCCTCTCTCATCGCCGCGACCGCGTGCTGGCTGCGCTGGCTGATCTCCTGCGCCAGCCGGCTGATCTGCTCGGCGGAGCGGCCCGCCGACTCGGCGAGCTTGCGCACCTCGTCGGCGACCACCGCGAACCCGCGGCCGTATTCGCCGGCGCGCGCCGCCTCGATCGCGGCGTTCAGCGCGAGCAGGTTCGTCTGCTGCGCCACCCCGGTGATGGCGACGACGATCTTGCTGATCTCCTGCGTCTTCTCCCCGAAGGCGAAGACGGTCTCGGAGGCGGCCTCGATCTCCGCGAACACCTTCTTGATCTTCTCCGCCGCCAGCTGGGCTGCCGCTCCGCCCGACTGCGCCGCGGTGGACGTCGCCGTGGCGGCCTCGGCCGCCGCCTGCGCGGTATTCGCGCTGGAGTTGATGGAGGTGGCGATCCCGCTGATCAGTGCGCTCGCCCGTTCGACCAGCCCGAGCTGCTCGTCGGCGCCCTTGGCGATGTGGTCCATCGACTCCTTGATCTCCTCGGCGGACGCGGTCACGTTCCCGGTGGACACCTGCATCTCGTCGGCCGAATCGGCCACCGCCCGGCTGGTGTTCTGGATGTGCCGGACCAGGTCGCGGAGGTTCTCCTGCATGTGCGAGATGGCGACCGTCAGCTCGTCGACCTCGTCGGCGCCGAGGTAGGAGGGCCTCTCGCTCGGCAGCGCCTTGGAGAGATCGCCCCGGCTGATCTCGAGCGCGCTCCGGTTCAGCCGCACCACGCGATTCGCGATCTGCTTCAGTCCCACGGATACCGCGATGGCGACCAGGAGCCCCGCCAGCACCCCGACGATGGCCCGCTGCGGATCGAGCCCGCGGCGGATCACCTCGTACACGAGGACGCCGGAGAGCACCGCCCAGATGCTCATGTCGCCGAAAAAGACCTTGAAAAACAATCCCAGGCGGCGCGACGGGCCGCCGGCGCGCGAGGGGCGGACGGGCTTGAGCCCGGGGCTGCTCGGGATATGCGGCGGCAGGGGACGGCCCGGCGCCGCCAGCGTCCGCAGCGGCACCTCGTGCTCGTCGCTTCCGAGCAATTCCTGATGCGCGGGCGTCGCCATCCCGGCGCCACTGTATCCCGAGGCGCGCGAACGGCAAATGACGTTCCCGTGCGACCGTTGCATGGAGCAGGTGAGCCAGCTACCGTTCCTCACCCATGGCTGCGCGCGCCACGACGGCGGGATTTCCCAAAGGCGCCGAAGGATCTCTCGACGAACGCGCGCGCCGCGTTCTCGCGGCGATCGTGCGCGATTACATCCACAGTGGAGAACCGGTAGGCAGCCATGCGATCGCCCGGCGGGCGGAGGTAGACGTTTCCTCCGCGACCGTACGCTCGGTGATGTCCGATCTGGAGGAGATGGGCTTCCTGCAGAAGCCGCATACCAGCGCCGGCCGGATTCCGACGGCGCATGGGTTCCGTTACTACGTCGATGCGCTCCTGCGCGTGAAGCCGCCGCTGCCGGAGGAGCGCGAGCAGATCGCGCGGCGCGCCCACGAGGCGACGCAGCTCGAGGGCCTGATGACGGCGGCCTCGCGCGTGCTGCATTCGCTGACCCATCACGCCGGCGTCGTGGCCTCGCCGCGGCCGCAGTCCGAGCGGCTGCAGCGCATCGAGTTCCTCCAGCTTCGCGAGGGGCGTCTGCTGGCCGTGCTCGTCGCCCGCTCGGGCGCCGTCCGCAACCGGCTGGTCGCGCTGCCGCAGCCGCTTTCCCCCGCGCAGCTCGACGAGGCCGCGGGATACCTCAACTCCCTGATCGCCGACCGCACGCTCGCCGAGGCCGCCTCCAAGCTGAGCGAGGAGATGGAACGCGATCGGCGGGAGCTCGGCGAGCTGCGGGCGCGCGCGCTCGCGCTCGGCGCCGAGGCAGTGCAGGTGGAGGCCCCCGCAGTGCACATCGAAGGGCAATCTTCGCTCCTCGAAGACAAGGCGCTGGCGCACGATCTGGACAAGATCCGGGCCCTCTTCCGCGCGCTGGATGAAAAGGAGCGGCTTCTCGCCGTGCTCGACCGGACGCTCGCGGCGCAGGAGCTGCGGATCTTCATCGGCGCGGAAAGCGGGATCGTCGAACCGGACCTGGCGATCGTGGCGGCGCCGTACCGGCTGAAGGGCGAAGTGGTCGGCGCGCTCGGAGTCATCGGACCGACGCGAATGGACTATTCCCGCGTCGTCCCCCTCGTCGAGCTGACGGCACGTACCGTCGGGCTCACCCTCGACGGGACCGAAGAAGAATAAGGGCTACACTCCCCCTTGGCGAGGCGCTCCGCTGCGCTATGTTACCGCCTCTTTTTGGAGGAGACGACTTGGTTCCAGACGATACCCAGGTCCCGCCTGACGCCGCGGTGGACGAGGAGAGGGCGGTGCCGGAGGGCGGCGGCGACTCCGGCGGCGCAGCCGCCGACCCGCAAAAGCTGGCCATGCTGCAGGCGCAGCTGGAAGAGTCGTTCAAGCGCGCGCGAGAGACGTCGGAGCGCCTGAAGGATACGCACGAGCGTCTGCTGCGCACGGCGGCGGAGTTCGACAACTTCAAGAAGCGCGCGGTGAAGGAGAAGGAGGACATACAGCGATTCGGCATCGAGCGCCTGCTGAAGGACTTCCTGCCGGTGATGGACAATCTCGAGCGCGCCCTCGATCACGCCGAGCAGCACGATCTGGCTCAGGTCATCGAAGGAGTGCGCCTGGTGCAGAAGCTGTTCGAAACGACGCTCGCCAAGCACGGCGTGATCGGGTTCTCCGCCTTGGGAAAGCCGTTCGATCCCGGCCTGCACGAGGCGCTCATGCAGCAGGAGAGCGACAAGCCCGCCGGCACGGTCGTGTCGGAGATGGCCAGGGGATACAAGCTCAATGATCGGCTGGTCCGTCCCGCCGCGGTGGTGGTGGCAAAGCCTCGTACTCCCGCGCAAGCCGCTCCGGCGACGGACGGCGAGGGTGGGGGACAAGGCTGAATCCTCCCACGCGGGACTTCCTCCGAATTTTCGACCGCGCGAACCCTTGAGGTAGAAGGGATCGGGGGAGAGCGCCTTCAATGCCCAAGGTCATCGGCATCGATCTCGGCACCACCAACAGCTGTGTCGTGGTGATGGAAGGCGGCGAGCCGGTGGTGATCCCCAACTCAGAGGGCAGCCGCACGACCCCGTCGATGGTCGGCTTCACCGAAGCCGGCGAGCGTCTGGTGGGACAGATCGCCAAGCGCCAGGCGATCACCAACCCGGAAGCCACCGTTTTCGCGGTGAAGCGCCTGATCGGCCGCAAGTTCGACTCTGAGGAGGTGCGCAAGAGCATCTCCGTTTCCAGCTACCGGATCGTCTCGGCGGACAACGGCGACGCCTGGGTGGAGCTGCGGGGGAAGCGGTACAGCCCGGCGGAGATCTCCGCCATGATCCTCTCCAAGATGAAGCAGACCGCCGAGGACTACCTCGGCGAGCAGGTCACCGAAGCGGTGATCACCGTTCCCGCCTACTTCAATGACGGGCAGCGCCAGGCCACCAAGGACGCCGGCCGCATCGCGGGCCTCAACGTCCTGCGCATCATCAATGAGCCGACGGCCGCGGCGCTCGCGTACGGCCTCGACAAGGCGCAAGGCGGCGCGGCGAGCAAGACCGGCGCCAGCATGCGCACCTCGGGCGCCGAGAAGATCGCGGTCTACGACCTCGGCGGCGGCACCTTCGACATCTCGGTCCTGGAGCTGAACTCGGGCGTATTCGAGGTGAAGGCGACCAACGGCGACACGTTCCTCGGGGGCGAGGACTTCGACCAGCGCATCGTCGATTACCTGGACCAGAAGTTCCAGAAAGCGACGAACATCGACCTGCGCCGCGATCGGATGGCGCTGCAGCGGCTGAAGGAGGCCGCCGAGCGCGCCAAGCACGAGCTCTCTTCCGCCACGGAGACGGACGTGAACCTGCCGTTCATCGCGGCGGACGCGACCGGCCCCAAGCACCTCACCGAGACGATGACCCGCGGGCAGCTGGAGGAGCTGGTCAACGAGCTGGTGCAGAAGACGATCGAGCCCTGCCGCATCGCGCTCAAGGACGCCGGCATCAACACCAAGGAGATCGACCGCGTCATCCTCGTGGGCGGCATGACGCGCATGCCGAAGGTCCAGCAGGTAGTGCAGAACTTCTTCGGCAAGGAGCCGCACAAGGGGGTCAATCCCGATGAGGTGGTCGCCATCGGGGCTGCCATCCAGGGCGGCGTGCTCAAGGGCGAGGTGAAGGACGTCCTGCTGCTCGACGTGACTCCGCTCTCGCTCGGCGTGGAGACCGCCGGAGGCGTGAATACCCGGATCATCGAGAAGAACACGACCATTCCGGCGCGGAAGTCCCAGGTGTTCTCGACGGCGGTGGACAACCAGCCGATCGTGAACGTCCACGTCCTGCAGGGCGAGCGCGAGATGGCGGCCGACAACAAGACGCTCGCGCGCTTCGAGTTGGTGGGCATCCCGCCGGCCCCCCGCGGCGTGCCCCAGATCGAGGTGGCGTTCGACATCGACGCGAACGGCATCGTCCACGTCGGCGCCAAGGACCTCGGCACTGGCAAGCAGCAGAGCATCCGCATCGTGGCGTCATCGGGTCTGACCGAGCAGGAGATCCAGAAGATGATCGCGGACGCGGAGCAGCACAAATCGTCGGACAAGAAGAAGAAGGAACTGGCGGACGTGAAGAACTCCGCCGACGGCTTGATCTATACGACGGAGAAGGCTCTGGAGGAGTACTCGACTCTCTTGCCCGCCAAGGACATGGCGGAGATCCGGGCGGACCTCGAGGCGCTCAAGGCGGTGGTCGGCAGCGAAGCCCTTCCCCGGATCAAGGCCGCAGTCCAGCGCCTGGAAGGCTCGGCCTACCGCATCGCCGACGCCCTGTACTCATCCGCCGACGCCGGCGAAAAGAAAACCGCCGCCAAGTCCTGAACTGCTTCACCGCCAAGCACGCCACGCCAAGTTTTGGGGGGTTCAAAACGATCCCTTCGCGTGCTTGGCGTGCTTGCGGTTGATCTGAAGGATTGACAGGGGTTCAGATGTTCTTACGTTAGACGTGGCGGGTCGAGCGCTTGGTTGCCTGTCCGAGGAGTGAAGGTGTCGCAAAAGCGTGACTACTACGAGGTGCTCGGGGTAGCCCGAACCGCAACCGTACAGGAACTGAAGAGCGCGTTCCGCAAGCTCGCCCTCCAGCACCATCCGGACAAGAATGCCGGCGACAAGGCCTCCGAGGAGAAGTTCAAGGAGGCCTCCGAGGCGTACGAAGTCCTCTGCGACTCGGACAAGCGCGCGCGTTACGACCGCTTCGGCCACCAGGCGCCGGGCGGATTCGGCCCCAGCCCGTTCGAGGCCGGATTCAGCGGGAACATCAACGACATCTTCGGGGACATCTTCGGCGAGATCTTCGGTCAGCGCGGCCGCACGCGGGCCGGGCGCCAGAGGGGAGCGGACCTCCGCTACAACCTGGAGGTGAGCTTCACCGAGGCGGCCTTCGGCACCGAGGCGAAGGTCAAGATTCCCCGCCACAAGGAATGCGCCGTCTGCCACGGATCGGGCACCAGGCCCGGCACCGGACCGAAGACCTGTCCCACCTGCCATGGAGCCGGCGAGCTGCGGATGACGCAGGGGTTCTTCCAGATCTCCCGGACCTGCGGCCAGTGCCAGGGAACCGGCAAGGTCATCACCGACCCGTGCATGACCTGCCGCGGCGCGGGCAAGGTCGAGACCGAAAGCATGCTCACCGTGAAGGTCCCGCCGGGGGTCGATACCGGGACCCGGCTCAAGCTCACCGGCGAGGGTGAGTCGGGGGAGCGTGGCGGCCCTCCGGGAGACCTGTACGTGGTCGTGCACGTCCAGGAACACCCGATCTTCATCCGCGAGGATACCGAGGCGCTGGGCGCGACCATCGACGTGCCGACGCTCGACGGCAAGATGAAGATGAAGATCCCGTCCGGCACGCAGAGCGGCAAGGTGTTCCGGCTGCGCGGAAAGGGCATCCCGCACCTCAACGGCTACCAGCGCGGCGATCAGCACGTGCGCGTGACTGTCGAGGTGCCGGAGAAGCTGACCAAGAAGGAGCGCGAGCTGCTCGAGCAGTTCGCCTCCCTCGCCGGCGAGGACGCGCACCCGCAGTCGAAGTCGTTCATCGCCAAGGTGCGCGAGCTCTTCGGATCCGAAGAGTCGGAAGAAGAAGCGACCGGGTAGCCGGCCTCCCTGCATCTTGCGCCTCGATCGCGTAACCTCCTGCGCGACCGTGGCGTAAGGACTGAATGGGACCGACGGACGAAGAGCTGATGTCGGCCTACGTCGCGGGCGATGCCCGGGCGTTCGAAAAGCTCTTCGCCCGGCTGGCGCCCCGGGTGCACGCGTTCTTCCGGCGCTCGTTCCGGGACGAAGGAGTGGCCGACGATCTGCTGCAGGTGACCTTCATGAAAGTGCATCGCGCGAGGGCGCAGTACCGGCCGGACCTCAAGCTCGGTCCCTGGCTGTTCGCGGTCGCCGCCCGCGTCCGTGTCGACGAGCTGCGCCGCCGCTTTCGCCTTCCCGAGGAT
>Ga0209161_10004147_pt1 | contig 11541 bp, 9 predicted proteins | sample GraSoiAngelo_155_FD_186169 | JGI IMG/M metagenome (GOLD analysis project Ga0209161, IMG submission 186169) | Grasslands soil microbial communities from the Angelo Coastal Reserve, California, USA - 14_1009_13_30cm (SPAdes) (version 2) | ecosystem: Environmental > Terrestrial > Soil > Grasslands ...
GGCGCGCGGGTCGAGGACTCTCGCGGTCTGCAACGTGGTGGGCTCGAGCGTGAGCCGCGCGACCGATGGCGTCATGTACACGCGGGTCGGGCCCGAGATCGGCGTGGCGTCGACGAAGGCGTTTACCGGCCAGTTGGTCGCGCTCTACCTGTTCGCCGTCTACCTGGGCCGGGCGAAAGGCAGGGTCTCGCCCGAGGATACGCGCGGCCTGCTGGCCGATCTGGCCGACATTCCCGGCCTGGCCGAGGACGCTCTCGCGCGGGAACCCCGGGTGGCCGAGCTGGCCCGGACGCTGTCAGGCTACTCGAGCTTCTTGTACCTGGGCAGGGGCGTCAATCATCCGCTCGCGCTGGAGGGAGCCCTCAAGCTCAAGGAGGTCTCGTACGTCCACGCGGAAGGCTATCCGGCGGGAGAGATGAAGCACGGGCCGATCGCGCTCATCGACCGACAGATGCCGGTGGTAGTGGTCGCTCCGGACGGTCGTCTGTACGAGAAGGTGCTCGGAAGCATCGAAGAAGTGCGGGCTCGGAACGGCCTGGTCGTCGCGCTGGCCAGTGACGGGGATCATGAGATCGTGCCCCGCGCGGATCACGTCCTCCACGTTCCCCGCACGTCCGAGCTACTGTCGCCGATTCTCTTCGCGATACCGCTTCAGCTCCTGGCGTACCACGTCGCCGTGCTCCGGCACTGCAACGTGGATCAGCCGCGGAACCTCGCGAAGAGTGTCACGGTGGAATAAGCGGCTGCGGGGTTCGCCGACGGGGGATCCCGCCCGCGAAGAGTCCGTCGCAGCGAAGGATTTGCGCGGTTCGGCCTCGGGGAGAGGCATGAACCGAAGGGGGCGGAGCCTTGCCATTGAACGTCGAGGGTGGGCTGCAGCTGGTGGAGGAAGCGGCTCCGAGAGGCGGGGAGACCGGCGGAATCGCGGCGACACGACCGGCCTGGTATGCGCTCTGGACGCGAAGCCACTGCGAGCAGCTCGTGTATGACCAGCTGGCGGCGCGGGGCTTTCGGCCCTCCCTGCCGAAAATCGACGTGTGGTCGCGCCACGGCCACCTCCGGCACCTGACACGGACGCCGATGTTCCCCGGCTATCTCTTCCTGCGCCACGCGATGGACCGGCGGAGCTACCTCGAGGTCCGGAAAGTCCGGGGCCTGGTCCGCGTCCTCGGGGAACGGTGGGATCGCCTGCCGACGGTCGCCGACGACGAGATCGACGCGATCCAGCGGATCGCGGATGCCCGCATCCCGGCCCTGCCCCATCCGTATCTGCGGGACGGCCAGCGGGTGCGAATTGGCCGCGGGCCGCTCGCCGACGTCGAGGGGATCCTCCTCCGGACGAAGCCGACGAAGGGCCTGCTGGTGGTGTCGGTCGACCTCCTCCGGCGGAGCGTAGCGGTCGAGGTCGACTGCACTTGCGTAACGCCCGTCTAGAGGGGCCCGGGAAAGCGAGTCGGATCATGGTGACCGGACGGTGGACTCTGGCGCTGGTCGCGGCGGCCTCGCTCGTCCTGACCGCGGGCGCGTGGGCGGAGGAGCCGAAGGTGGCGGCGCCGCTGGACGGAGTGGCCGCGCCCGGCGACTACAAGATCGGGCCCGAAGACCTCCTCGACGTCGCCGTGTGGAACAACACCGCCATCAGCCGGGCCGTCCCCGTGCGCCCGGACGGGAAGATCTCACTCCCGCTCCTCAACGACGTGCAGGCGGCTGGCCTCACCCCGATGCAGCTCCGGGACGCGCTGGCGAAGAAGCTCGCGGAGTACATGCCGACGCCCGAGGTATCCGTCATCGTCAAGGAAGTCCACAGCTTCAGGGTCTCGGTGCTCGGCGAGGTGAAGAAGGCGGGGCAGTTCGAGCTGAAGAGCCGGACCACGGTGCTCGACGTGATCGCGCTCGCCGGCGGGTTCACCGAGTTCGCCGCCCGCTCGCGCATCGTGATCCTCCGCCCGAACGGCACGACCGTCAAGCGGGTGTCGTTCAACTACAACAAGGCGATCACGCCCGACGTGGCGCCGGACGACCTGTTCCTCCAGCCCGGCGACGTCGTCGTGGTGCCCTGAGGCGGCCGTGAGCCGCGAGACGAACGCGATGGGCCGTTCGGGGCAGGGAGCCTCGGGCCTCGACCTGGCGCTGGCGATGTGGAGCCGGCGGAAACTCCTGGCGACCCTGGTCTTCACCGGAACCCTCGTCGGCGCCATCACCATCGTCGCGTCGCTCCCCAGCATTTATCGCGCGGCGGCGACGGTCCTCGTGGAGCGCCAACAGGTGGCGGAGACCTTCGTCAGATCCTCGGTGACGGGCGAGCTGGAGACCCGGCTGCAGACCATCAGCCAGGAGACGCTGAGCCGCGCGCGGCTCGAGGCCCTGATCGAACGCTTCGGGCTCTACCCGGAGGCGCGGCGGGTCTCGCGTGAGGCGGCGATCGAGCGGGCCCGGCGCGATATCCAAGTGGAGCTCAGGGGCGTGGAACCGACGGGGGGACGCGGAGCCACGATCGCGTTCGCGGTGAGCTTCCGGGGGCGGGTGCCCGAGACGGTGGCGCAGGTCGCCAACGCGCTCGCGTCCTTCTACGTCGAGCAAAACCTGAAGCTCCGCGAGCAGCAGGCGAGCGACACCACCCAGTTCCTCAAGGTGCAGCTCGACGAGACGCGGCGACGGCTGGACGCGGAGGAAGAGCGGATCGGCGATTTCAAGCGGCGCCACGTCGGCGAGCTACCCGAGCAGGTGGCCGTGAACCAGGCGACGCTGCAACGGCTGAACGCACAGCTCACGCTGAACAACGACCGCCAGCTGCGCGTCATCGAGCGGCGGGCGGCGCTCGCCGGGGCCGAGCCGGCGGGGGGGACCGACAGCCCAGACCCCGCGGTGCGGCTTGCCCGCCTGCGGCTCGAGCTGGCCAGACTGCAAGGGCTCTACAGCGACAAGTACCCGGACGTCATCCGGGTGAAGGCGGAGATCGCCGCGATCGAGCAGCAGCTCGCCGACGCGGGAGCGTCGGCGCCCGCCGCCCCCGCGGCCGCCGAACGGCCCACGCACCTCAGCGGGGTGGACGCAGAGCTCAGCGCCCTCAAGACCGAAGAGCAGGGGCTACGGCGCGCGATCGCCGCCGCCGAGCGTCGCGTCGAGACCGCCCCCGAGCGGGAGCAGGAGCTCCAGGAGATGTCGCGGGACTACCGTGCCACCAAGGAGCTCTACGACTCTCTGGTGAAGCGGTATCAGGACGCCCAGGTCGCCCAAGATATGGAACGGAGCCGAAGCGGGACGGAGTTCCGTCTCCTGGACCCGGCCATTCCCCCTCGCGAGCCGTCGGCGCCGAATCGGATCCGGCTCGCCTTCCTCGCCGCGCTGTTCTCGCTCGGCGCGGCGGCGGCGGCGGTCGTGCTGGCCGAACACCTCGACACCTCCTTCCATACGGTGGACGACCTGCGCACGTTCACGCCGATTCCCGTGCTGGCGACGATTCCTCGGATCGCGAACGCGGCCGACGCGGCCCAGCGTCGGCGGCGGCTCCGGCTAGCGGCGGTCTCGATCCCGCTCGGCCTGGCGCTCGTCGTCCTGGCCTCCTATCACCTCGCGCACGGCAACGAGCAGTTGGTCTGGATGCTGTCGCGAGGCGCGTCCTGAGCTGATGCGCGCCCCTGACGGCGTGGAACGCGAGGCTGAGGTGAACGGCGACGAGGCGGCGCCGCACGCGTCGGAGGCGCTCGATGAGCGCCTCGTGGCCGAGCAATATCGGGTGCTTCGTCACGTCGTCGAAACGATGCGCAGGGACGCCGGCGTCCGGGTCATCGCGGTCACGAGTCCAGGGATGGGCGACGGCAAGACGACGACCGCGATCAACCTGGCGGGCGCCCTCGCCCAGGCCGCCGCGGCCCGCGTGCTGCTCGCCGACGTCGACCTCCGGCTGCCGGCGCTCGCGCGCCAGCTCCGCATGGAGGGTTCGGGCCCGGGCCTGCGGGAAGCGCTCGTGCAGCCCGAGCTCACGCTGGCGGACGTCGTGCGGCGCCTTCCCCGCTATAACCTCTCGGTGGTGCTGGGGGGGCAGAGCGCCGTGGCACCCTACGAGGCGCTGAAGTCGCCGCGGTTCGACGAGCTGGTGGAGGAGGCGCGCCAGCGCTACGACTACGTCGTCCTCGACGCCCCGCCGTTCGTCCCCGTCCCGGACTGCCGCCTGGTCGCGGGATCTGTCGACGGGTTCCTCGTGGTGGTCGCGGCGCACCGGACGCCGCGGCAGGCGCTGACGGAAGCCCTCCGCCTCATGGATCGCGCGAAAGTCGTCGGTTTGGTGTTCAACGGTGAGGTTCGCCCGCCGTCCCCCTACTACAACGTCTACGCGGGCGCGCCACCTGGCCGCGCGTGGCGCGCCGGCGGCCTCGGCTTCCTCGAGCGTCCGACGCCATGGGAGAAAGCGTCGACCCCCGGAGGGGCCACATGATGTCGGAGGGGGCGCTCCGCAGCGAGTGCCGGCGGCCGCTCTCGCGCGTCGTCGCCCTTGGAGGCGGGACGGGCCTGCCCGTCGTCCTCACCGGACTCCGACGGCATCTCCCAGAGCAGTGCCGCATCGCGGCGGTGGTGACCGCGGCGGACGACGGCGGAAGCTCCGGAATCCTGCGACAGGAGTACGGCGTCCTGCCGCCTGGGGACATCCGCAACTGTCTCACCGCGCTGGCCCGCGTGGCGCCGGAGGTGTCGGCGGCCCTCCAGTATCGCTTCGACGGAATCACGGGACCTCAGCATCCGGTGGGGAACCTTCTCCTGACGGCGCTCAACATGGTCGCCGTCGATGATGTGGCCGCGATCCGACTGGCGGCCGAACTCCTCGGGGTCGAGGATCTGATTCTGCCGTCGACGACGGTGCGGATTCACCTCGTCGCGGAGCTCCTGGACGGCCGGTCGGTACGCGGCGAGTCGGAGATCCCCCGGAGCGGCGCTCCGATCAAGCGTGTCCGGATCGATCCCGCTGACGCCGTCCCCGCCCCGGGGGTGCTCGAGGCCTTGCGCGCGGCCGACGCGGTGATCCTGGGTCCGGGGAGCCTCTACACGAGCATTCTCGCCACTCTCGTCGTCCCGGGCGTGGTCGAGACGCTCGTCCGGTCGTCGGCCGTGCGGATCTTCGTCTGCAACGCGATGACCGAGCCAGGGGAGACCGACGGCTACGGCGTCGCGGAGCACCTGCGCGCCCTGGCCACTCACGGGCTGACGGTGGACGCCCTTGACTACGTCGTTGTGAACGCGAGCCCCATCCCGCGGAAGGTCCGGGCTCGATACGAAACCGAAGGCGCGCAGCCCGTCAGCGCCGACTTCGCGGTAGCCGCCGGGCCGCCGACGGTCGTTCGGGCCGAGCTCCTCGAGCCGGGGCCGGTCGTCAGGCATGCGCCGGACAAGCTGGGGCGGATCCTGCGCGACCTCGCGGGCGCCCGGGGTGGGTGGGCGACGGACGGTCGCGCGGCCGAGGAGTGGGTGCGATCGTGACGAGCGGCGCGCGGGCGTGGGGCCGATCGAGGCCGCTTCCCGCGGCGCTGAGCGGATCAGGCCGCGGCGTTGGACCCACGATGGACCTCCTCGAATTCCACGACCAGGCGTCGGGGCTGCTCCCCACGCGGTCTGACATGAGGCGCCGATGTCGACAAATGCGGTGACCCTGGCGCTCCTCGAGGCGAGCTCGATCGTCGCGGCGGTCTGCGGGACCATCCGCGCGTGGAACAGCCCCCTCCCGACCGACCGGATCGAGGTCGCGGCCGTGCTGGGACCGGCCGGCGCGGTCGCTCTCTGCTTCGTCGTCTCGTTCTACTACAACGACCTCTATGATCTCCAGGTCGTCCGGAGCTTCGCCGAATTTACCGCCCGGCTTCCCCGGGCTCTGGGCGTTGCGTCAGTCCTGTCGATCGCTCTTTACGCGCTCTTCCCGCGCGTCGACGCGCCCGTCTTCGTGAGCCTGCCGGTCGCGGGCGGGTTGCTCGTCTCGCTGCGGGCGATCTCGTATGGCCTCCTCCGGGACCGGCTCCGCAGCGAGAGGGTGCTCATCGTCGGAGCGAGTCCGCTCGCCCGGAAGCTCGTCGAGGAAATCGAAGCACGGCCGCATCTCCGGTATTCCATCCTCGGGGTGGTGGACGACTCCGGTGAGCTCCTGGGCGGCTACCCGCACCTGGGGCCGCTCGCGCGTCTCGACAAGATCATCAAGGAGGTCCGTCCCGACCGAATCATCGTGAGCCTCGCCGAGCGGCGCGGGCGATTGCCGGTGCATCAGCTCCTGCTCGCCCAGGTGTGCGACGGGGTCTTCGTCGAGGACGGCGCCGAGGTCTACGAGCGGCTCACGGAGAAGCTCGCCCTCGAGGCGCTCACCCCGAGCAACCTTCTCTTCTGCAATGAGTTCCGGAAGTCCCGACTCGCTCTGGCATCGGGACGGGTGGTCAGCCTCGTCGCGGCGGTGCTCGGACTCGTCACCTTCGCCCCTCTCTTCGTGGTGATTGCCCTGGCCATCAAGCTGGATTCGAGCGGGCCCGTGTTCTTCGTTCAAGAGCGCGCGGGCATGTGCGGAAGGCGCTTCAAGCTCATCAAGTTCCGCACGATGCGTCCCGTCGACCGGGACACGTCCCTGTGGTACCTGGACAACCAGCAACGCATCACCCGGCTCGGAAGGTGGCTCCGGAAGTTCCGGCTGGATGAGCTTCCCCAGTTCCTGAACGTTCTCCGCGGCGACATGAACTTGGTGGGTCCCCGCGCCCAGCGAGTCCCGAAGTTCGAGCTGCTGGCCTTGGTGGCGCGGAACATGCCCGAGAGCGGCGAAGCGATCCCGTACTTCTCCCTCCGCTCGATGGTGCCGCCAGGAATCACGGGGTGGGCCCAGGTCCGCTACCGCTACGCGCACAATCTTGAGGAGGAGATCGAAAAGACGCGGTACGACCTGTACTACATCAAGCACATGTCTGTGTGGCTGGACCTCCGCATCCTCTTCGACACGGTCAAGACCGTCCTCTCGGGTCGCGGCTCGGGCCCCGCCGACGCTCACGGCGTGAATCCGCGGGAGCTCACGGCGGCGTGACGCCTCGTCGATCGGTCACGATCGCGGATCCGGCCGGGCCGAGGATCCCGGCGTCAGCCGGGCGGGAGCCTCGGGAGTAGCGAGAATTTTCGCACTTCGCCCGCAGCCGCACCGAGTCTCCGCTCACCGCGGTCGACGCGGAAGCGGGACCGTTATCCCGGCGGTGATGCGCGGCGGAGAGCCTCGCCACCCGCGGCGCGATCGCGCGGGCAGCGCCTGGGGCGTCGCCGGGCGCGCGATGCGCCGAGGGCGTCGCGCGAGGACGGCGGCGAGGCTGGGCGTGACCGCGGGCGACCTCGCCGGCCGTCACCCGTCCGACCCCGAGGTCGGCGGGATCGCGTCGGCGATCCCGCGTGCAGAGCGCGAGCTATGGTCGACAGTTCCACGAGCGAGCCGGACGAGACTGCGTGCCCTGCGTCCGGCGGCCGCGGCGGGTCCGCGGACCCGACCCCGATCACACCGCGGGCGAGCGGCTCGCAGCCGAGGCTCCGCGGCAGTCCTCAACACGCACGAAATGAGGTAAAGGACATGACTGAGACGCACTTGGCCGAGCGCCTTCAGAATCACACCGCCCACGTAACCGTTCTGGGTCAGGGCTACGTCGGGCTTCCGCTCGCCGTCGAGTTCGCCCGCACGGGATTCGCCGTCACGGGCCTGGACGTCGATCGCGATCGGGTCGGGACGCTGAACGCCGGCCGTTCGCATAGCCCCGACGTCTCCTCCGAGGAGCTGAGGGGAGTGATCCGCGGTGGCCGATACGAGGCGACGTCCGACTTCTCCATCTTGAAGCGGAGTGATGTCGTCATCATCTGCGTGCCCACGCCGCTGCGGAAATCCAAAGATCCCGACATCTCCTTTGTGGTGGCGGCCGCGGAGCAGGTCGCCGGCGGGTTCAGGCCCGGCCAGTTGGTCGTTCTCGAGTCGACGACCTATCCGGGAACGACCGAGGAGCTCCTCTTGCCTCTCTTCGAGGCGCGCGGCGCCAAGACGGGAGTGGACTTCTTCCTGGCCTTTTCTCCAGAGCGGATCGATCCGGGAAGCCAGGCCTTCAAGGTCCGCGACATCCCGAAGGTGGTCGGCGGAGTGACCAAGGCCTGCAGCCGGATGGCGGCGCTCCTCTACCGCCAGATCATCGGCAAGGTCATCGAGGTCTCCAGCCCGAAGGTGGCGGAACTCGCCAAGCTCTACGAGAACGTCTTCCGGAACGTCAATATTGGGCTGGCGAACGAGTTTGCGCTCATGAGCCGGCGGCTGGGCGTGAGCCCCCGCGAGGTCATTGATGCGGCGGCCACCAAGCCGTTCGGCTTCCTCCCGTTCTATCCGGGACCGGGCATCGGTGGCCACTGCATCGGCATCGATCCGTTCTACCTCGCGTGGAAGATGCGCCTGAATGGGTACGAGGCGCGGTTCATCCACCTGGCCGACGAGATCAACGGGTCCATGCCGGACTACGTCGTGGAACTCGTGGGCGAGGCCCTCAACGACCGACGCCGGTGTCTGAACGGGGCGAAGATCCTGGTGCTGGGCGTCGCCTACAAGCGCGGGGTCGCGGACACTCGCGAGTCACCCGCTCTGGAGATTCTCCTCAAACTCCAGCAAAAGGGCGCCGAGACGTCGTACGCTGACCCTTACGTTCCATCCGTCGGTGTCGGTGAGACAATCGTGAAGGCCGTGGAGCCGACGGATCAGGTCATCGCGGCAGCCGACTGCGTCTTGATCGTCACCGACCATCCAGAGTTCGACTACCGCCGGATCGTTGAGGTCGCGCAGCTGGTCGTCGACACTCGGAGCGCGACCTGGGGGATCCCCGCGCCAGCGGGCCGCGTGGTCGCGCTCTAGGGCGCGGCCCTTCGCGGGGACGAAGGTCCTATGAGAATCGTGAGCGTCGTCGGGGCCCGCCCGAACTTCGTGAAGATGGCGCCGCTTCTGAAGGAAATGCGGCTCCATCGTTCGATCCACTCGATCCTGGTGCACACCGGTCAGCACTACGACCTGACGATGTCCGAGCAGTTTTTCAGAGACCTGGACCTTCCGCCGCCCGACTTCAACCTCGGCGTTGGATCATGCTCTCACGCCGTTCAGACGGCCGAGGTGATGCGGCGGCTCGAACCGGTCCTGTCGACGACGCGCCCCGAGCTCGTCCTCGTCGTCGGCGATGTGAACTCCACCCTGGCGGCGGCGCTGACGGCGGTCAAGCTGGGCATTCCCCTGGCTCACGTCGAAGCAGGTCTCCGCAGCTTCGACCGTCGCATGCCAGAGGAGATCAACCGGCTCCTCACGGACGCCGTCGCCGACTCGCTCTTCGTCACCGAAGAGAGCGGGCGGCAAAACCTCCTGCGGGAGGGGATCCCGGCGGCCAAGATCCACTTCGTCGGAAACGTGATGATCGACGCGCTTCACGCCTTCCGGCCGCGCTGGCAGCATTCTACGATCTTCGACGAGCTGGGCGTGGACGCGGATCACCCGTATGGGGTTGTCACGCTCCACCGCCCCGCCAACGTGGACGCGCCGGTCGTTCTGGCGGACCTCCTCGAGGGGCTCCAGGAGCTCGGCCGTCACCTGCTGGTCGTGTTTCCGCTCCATCCACGGGTGAAGTCTCAGCTGCAGCGACAGGGACATGTGTTCAGCCCGCCGCCTGTCGCTACCGAGCGATCCGAGCGCAAAGGGATCGCCTACGTCGACGCGCTCGGCTACCTCGACTTCATCGCGCTCGTGAGTCGCGCCCGTCTTGTGCTGACCGACTCCGGCGGAATTCAAGAGGAGACCACGATTCTGGGCGTTCCCTGCCTCACCCTCCGGGACACGACCGAGCGCCCGGTCACGGTCACCCACGGGACGAACCGTGTGATCGGCACCGACCCCGGCCGGATCGTGGACGAGGCCCTCTGGACGCTGAGCCATCCGCCGCCGGCCTCGGCGCCGCCTCCGCTCTGGGACGGGCAGACGGCGGGCCGAATCGTCCGGATCCTGCTCGGATCGCCGTCGACGGAGTCGGCCGAATCGGCCAGGCCGGCGGAGAGCCCGCGGCAATGCCAGGCGTGACCATCTTCCTGAGAGTGCCCAATGACCCGCAATAATCCGCGCGCCGACGGATGGCGACCCGCCGGCGCCGTCGAGGGTGGCCCGCCGGCCGAGGCGGTCAGCGCAGCGCCGAAGCCGCCGGACAGTGCCGTGCCGTTTCGGGCTCTGCTCGCCTTCACCTTGATGCTGCTGATTCCGCCGCAGACCTATCTCCCTGTGCTCGCCCCCATGCGGGCTGCCCTGATCGCGGCGGTCGTGGCAATCTTCACCCACCTGTTCGACAGGTTCGTCCACCGACAGCCGTTGATCGTCCTCAGTCGCGAGATCCGGATAGTCCTCGCCTTGGTGGGCTGGGCCATCCTGACGCTCCCGTTTTCCTACTGGCCGGGGGGGAGCGTTAACTTCCTGCTCGGCTTTTATTTCAAGACCATCGCGATCTTCTGGCTCGTCGGGGCCACCGTCACGACCGTGGGCAGGCTTCGGCAGGTGGCGTGGGCGTTGAGCCTCATGGCGGCCCCGTTGGCGGCGTCGGCGGTGAAGGAGTACCTGTCGGGCAGCTTCTTTCGCGGTCGAATCGTGGGATTCGACGCGCCCCTGACGGGGAACCCGAACGATCTCGCGCTGATGCTCAACCTGATCCTTCCGTTGACGCTCGCGCTCGTCGTCCTCCAGCGGCGGGCGATCGTTCGCAGGTTTCTGCTCGTCGTCGTCTTTCTCGACGTCACCGCGATCATCCTGACACTCTCGCGGGCGGGCTTCCTGACCCTGGCCACGACGTTTGGGCTGTACGCATGGACGTTCGCCAGACGCTTGGGGTGGAGTTGGGTGTTGGGTGCCGCGATCTTCGCCGTCCTGTGCTTCTCAGTAGTTCCGCACGGGTACTGGGACCGTGTGGGCACGATCACCGACATCAACGCGGATCCGACCGGTTCGGCGCAGAATCGGTGGAGTGACACGGTCGCCGCGGCCCGGTACGTGCTCGAAAATCCCGTCGTCGGCGCCGGGGTGGGGATGAACGCGCTGGCCCTAAACCAAGAGAGAGGCCCGACGTGGATGGTCGTCCACAACGTGTTCCTCGAGTACGCCACCGAGCTGGGCATCCCCGGGCTCGTCCTGTTCCTCATGTTGCTGGTCGCGAGCCTCAAGAGTGCCGGGTCCGTGCAGCGCCTCGCCGCCGGCGTGCCAGGCCTCGAAGAGGTCTTCTACCTCGCCCAAGGGGTGCGGGCCAGCCTTGTGGCCTTCGTGGTCTCGGCGTTCTTCTATCCGGTCGGCTACCATTTCTATTTCTATTACTTCGCCGGCTTGGCGATCGCTCTCCGGGCCGTGTTCCTGACCGACGCCGACGTACAGCGAGCGCGGCAGGCCTCGGCGCGGGCGGCCGAGGTTCTGACTGGATGAGCGTGGACCGCCGCAGCGTACTCCTGCTCGGCGATTCCTTACGCGCCGGCGGGACGGAGGGACAGTTCGTGGAGGTCGCC
>Ga0209161_10004149_pt1 | contig 11538 bp, 12 predicted proteins | sample GraSoiAngelo_155_FD_186169 | JGI IMG/M metagenome (GOLD analysis project Ga0209161, IMG submission 186169) | Grasslands soil microbial communities from the Angelo Coastal Reserve, California, USA - 14_1009_13_30cm (SPAdes) (version 2) | ecosystem: Environmental > Terrestrial > Soil > Grasslands...
CCGCGGCGGTCGTGACGAAAGACACGCCCCTCGACAGGCTGCTCGGAGAGGTCCGTCGCGCCGCGCCGCAGCGCGAGCCTTCTGCCACGCGTCCGCCGACCGTCGTGCTCACCGCGCGCGACGTCCCGCGCGTCGCCTGGGGCGTCATCGCGCGTCGCCGGCGCGCGATCACGACGATCGGGGCGCTGCTCGTCGGCTATGCCGCGGGCTTTCTGCTGGCGGAGCCGGTCGTCGGCGCCTCAGCGTCCATCATTGCCATCCCGGTCGTCGGGGTGGCCGGGGCGCTCTTCGGCCCGGAAGCCGGCGTCGGGGCCGCCCTGCTTTCCTCGGTCGAAACCGCCGCACTGTGGCAGGCCACCGAACACGTCTTTGGCGAGCCCGTCCTGCGCATCGGCGGGAACGGCCTCGGGATCCTCGCGCTCGTCGGGATCGGCGCTGGCTTCGGAGCCATGCGTCTCCTCCGCGGGCGGCTGCTCCCGCACGCGCGCCAGGTCGGCGCGCTCGCCGAGGCGGCCCTCGCGCTGGCCCCGGGGCTCGGCCCGAGGACGCTCGCATCGCTCGCCGAGGCCGGGCTCGAGATCGTCCCGGGAGACATCGCACTCATCTACGTCGCCGTGCCCGGCGGCGGGCTCGAGCTCGTCGCGGCGTCGGGCGCTCCAGACGAAGTGATCGGACATCGTGGAGTGGCTGGTGCGGTCGCCGACGCGGCGAGCGAGTATCGCGCGTCGATCGCCGATGACCTGGAGTCGCGGCCAATCGGCGTCTCGCTGCCAGGTATGCGGAGCGCCGTCGTTGTGCCCATCGCGGGAAGGGATGCCGACCCGTGCGGCGTGATCGCGGTCCTCGCCACGAGGAAACAGTTCTACGGCCCGCGTCATCTCGCCGCGCTCACCGGATATGCGGGATTTCTTGCGTCGCTGCTGAACGCCCCGCCTACCGAGGTGGCGGCCACCGTCGATCCGACCTGGCCGGGAAGGAGCGCCGCGGCGGAAGGCCGCTAGCTGACGTGGCGGCTTACCGGACCGTGGCGCTCGCCTCGGCCGTGGCCGAGCTGGTCGTGCCGTCGCTCGCCGTAACTGTGACGGTCACGACGTCGCGCCGGTCGCCGTTGCCCTTGACCGAGAGATCGAACCGGTCGAGCCGCGCGCTTGTCGTGACCGTGCGTTTCGCGACGCCGTTAACGCGCCAACTGTACGTGAAGGTAAGCGCATCGCCGTCCGCGTCCTGCGCGAGCACGCCCGTGTAGAGGACGACTGGTAGTCCTGTGCCCCGTTCGCCTCGATCCATTACGCGCTCAGTCGCTACTCACCGAGCTTCACCCGACGACTCACCTGGAGCGATCGACCGGAGGCCTGGGTCGACACGACGATCCCCTCATGCTCCAAGGCATCCGCGTCCGAGATCCCGAGCTCGTCAAGCAGCTCACGGGTGTGCTCGCCGAGAAGCGGTCCCGCGCGCTCGAAGCGGAGGGGCGTACGCGAGAGACGCACCGGCGATCCGGTCGCGCGCACGCGGCCCAGCGTCGAGTGCTCGAGCTCGCCGACAAATCCGCGCGCGCGCACATGCGGGTCTTCAAGCACCTGGTCGAGCGTGTTGAGCACGCCGCACGGCACGCCCGCTCGCTCGAGGAGGCGGTACCAATGCGCGCTCGGGTAGGTGGCCGTGGTCGTCTCGATCTCGCGCGCGAGCTCCTGGTAGTTGCGGCGCCGGAGCGGGCCGGTGCTGAAGCGCTTGTCGGTCTCGAGACGTTCGAGCCCGAGCGCGACACAGAAGCTGTGCCAGTTGGCGGGAGTCGTGGCTCCGATGGTGATGTGGCCGTCGGCGGTCCGGATCGCCTGGTAGGGCGCGTTGATGCGGTGCGCGCTGCCCAGCGGTTTAGGGACCTCGCCGGTCGCGAAGTAGCTCGACGTCTCCCAGGCCTCGAGCGCGATCGCGCTCTCCAGCAGACTTACGTCGATATGCTGTCCCGTCCCGTCGCGGTCGCGGACCCGGAGCGCCGAGAGGATCGCGTAGGAGGCGAAGAGCGCCGCCGCAAGATCCGCGAGAGGCACGGCGACCTTCACTGGCGGTCGGCCTTCCTCGCCAGTGATGGACATTATTCCGCTCATCCCCTGGACGATCAGGTCGAGCGCCGCGCGGTTCCGGTACGGCCCCGTCTGCCCGAAGCCGCTCGTCGAGCTGAGGATGATGCGCGGGTTGACCTCGCTCAGGACGGAGTAGCCGACCCGCAGGTCGTCCAGCGTTCCGGGGCGCAGGTTCTCGACGACCACGTCCGCGCTTCGAACCAGAGAGAGAAAGATCTCGCGGCCGCGGTCGCTCTTGACGTCGAGAGCGAACGAGCGCTTGTTCCGGTTCACGGCGATGAAGCCCGCGCTCTCTCCGTCTATGAAGGGCCCGGCAAGACGGGTGAAGTCCCCTCCCCTGGGGTTCTCGACTTTGATGACGTCGGCCCCCTGGTCCGCGAGCAGCATCCCGCAGTAGGGGCCGGCCATGAAGTTCGTCAGTTCGAGAACGCGGATGTCCTCGAGCGCGAAGCCGCGGCCCGCGTGCGCGCGCGGCGTCATCGACCGCGCCAGTTCGGCACGCGCTTGGCGAGGAAGGCCTCGACGCCCTCCCTGAAATCATCGCTCATGTAGGCCATGAGCACGAGGTCCTCCGCCTCCTCGATCCGTCCGTGCTCGAGGAGGCGCCTCACGCCTTCCTTCACGGAACGGATCGTGAGGGGCGCGTTGGCCGCGATCTGCTCGGCGAGCTCCATCGTGCGTGCTTCGAGCCGCTCCGGCTCGACGACCTCGTTGAACACGCCCGCTGCTTTGCCTTCCTCGGCGCCGATCAGCCGCGCCGTGAACAGGAGCTCCTTGGTCCGCGCCGGTCCGACGTAGCTCATGATCCGCGCGAGCGTCGCGATCGAGACTGTGTTGCCGAGGGTCTTCGCGATCGGAACGCCGAGCTTCGCGTCGGTCGCGGCGATACGCAGATCGCACGCGAGCGCGATGTTCGCGCCGCCGCCTACGGCGTAGCCACGGATCATCGCGATGGTCGGTTTCTTGACCGCTTCAACGCGCCCGATATTGCGGTTCTGCTTTGTTTCATAGTCGATGAAGTGCTGGGGCGTAGTGAACTGCCGGAACTGCGCGATGTCGGTGCCTGCCACGAAGGCCTTGTCGCCCGCGCCGCGCAGGACGAGCACTCGCACGCGCTCGTCCTCATCGACGTGCGCGCAGGCGTCGTAGAGGCCCTGGTACATGTCCCAGGTCATCGCGTTCCGCGCGTCGGGGCGGTTGAACGTGACGACGGCGACCGCGCCACGGCGCTCGTACGCAAGATCGGTAGTTCGCGGCGCAAAATCCGCCTCCACGGCCATTCGTCGGGATGGTAGAGACTGTGGGCCGCACAGGCAGGGTAGGAGGACAGAAATGCGACTTCGCGTGTCCGTGTTGATGTCCGTGCTCGCATTCACGATCGGCGCGTGCGGCGGCGCCGCGCCGGCTACGCCAACGTCGACGGTCGCCGCCGCGCCAACATCCACCGCGCTCGCGACGACGCGTTCCGGCTTCCCGAGCCGCTCGATAGCCTTCATCGTGCCGTACGCCGCGGGCGGAGGGAGCGACATCCTTATCCGCTCGCTCGACAAGATCGCTCAGGACTTGAAGGTCCTCCCGCAGTCGTTCACGATCAGTAACGTCGCCGGCGGGAGCGGCTTCACCGGGAAGCAGCAGGCGATCGGCAAGGCGGCGGACGGCTACACGCTCACCATCGGCGACGACTCGAGCGTCTTCGGGCAGCTCCTCAATCAGGCGCCGATGAAATACACCGACTTCACCTACATCGCTCGCCTGGTCAGCGACTACAACATGGTGGTCGTCCGGACCGAGTCGCCGTACAAGACGCTGAAGGACTGGCTCGACGGCGCCAAGGCGAAACCGAAGGGGGTCTCCGTCGGCGGGACAGGCATCGGCAACGCCGACCACGTCCAGCTCGCCAACATCGAGAAGCGATCGAGCACTCAGTTCAACTACGTCTCGTTCGACTCGGGCGGGCAGGTGATGACCAACCTCCTCGGCGGCAAGGTCGACTCCGCGATGGCGAACCCCAGCGAGGCCTACGAGCAGATGCGCGCCGGCAAGGTGCGCGCGCTCGGGGTCACTTCACCCCAGAGACTGGCCGACCTCAAAGACGTGCCCACGCTGAAGGAGCAGGGCGTCGACTACGTCGTCGCGCAGTTCCGCGGCGTCGCCGGGCCGAAGGGCATCCCGGCCGATGTGGTGACGTATCTGGAGGAGGCGTTCCGCCGGGTCGCGAGGAGCGAGCAGTGGAAGACGGACTACCTCGAGAAATACCAGCAGGCGGATGGGTTCATGGGTTCGGCCGATTTCACGAAGTTCATGGACGAATTCTTCAAGGAAAATGAGCAGTCCTTCAAGGAGCTGCCTTCGCTGAAGCAGTAAGCAGTTGGCCATCGCGTTCGCCGTACTTGGCGCCTTCCTCCTCTGGCAAGCGCTCGCGCTGCGCATGGTCGTGCTCGGCGGAGGGCCCGGACCGGGCCTGTTCCCAGCGGTGCTTGGCGCGCTCCTGCTCGGGATCGGCGGCCGGCTCGCGCTCTCGACTTGGCGCGAGCGGCCGGAGTTCGGCGACCTCCGCCTCGTCGGTGCGCTCGGGCTCGTACTCATGGCCTACGCGACGCTGCTCGAGCGGCTCGGCTTCGTCCTCACCACCGCTCTGGCAATGGCCGCGCTGATGCTGGCTTTCGACCGACGCCATCGCCTCGCTCTCGCCGCGCTCGGTATCGCCGGCGCGGTCGGCGCATACGCGCTCTTCTACTCCGGGCTCAAGGTGCAGCTGCCGCCGGATCCGTGGGGGATCTGGCAATAGACCCCGTCTCGGGGCTCGGTCTCGGCTTCCAGCTCGCGCTGACGCCGCAGAACCTGCTGTTCGCGCTCGTAGGGTGCCTCGTTGGCACGGCGATCGGGGTGCTTCCCGGGATCGGCCCGGTGTCCGGGGTCGCGATCCTCCTCCCGGTGATCTTCGCCACGAAGCTGGATCCGACCAGCGGAATGATCATGCTCGCGGCCGTCTACTACGGCTCGCAGTACGGCGGCTCGACGACGTCGATCCTCATCAACACGCCGGGCGAGTCGTCGTCGGTCATGACCTGCCTCGACGGTTACGCGATGGCGCGCAAGGGCCGCGCCGGCCCGGCGCTCGCGATGGCCGCGATCGCTTCTTTCATCGCCGGCACCCTTGCAGTGCTCGGTCTCATGCTGCTCGCCCCCCCGCTCACGGCGTTTGCCCTCGGCTTCGGGCCCGAGGAGAACACCGCGCTCATGATCCTCGGCCTCACGACACTCACACGTCTCGCGGGCCGCTCGATCATGAAGGGCCTCGTAGCGGCGGCGTTCGGGCTCGCCCTCGGCACCGTGGGCATCGACTCGATGAGCGGCACGCCGCGCTTCGCGTTCGGGAACGCCGACCTCCTCGGCGGGTTCGACTTCGCCGTCGTCGCGATCGGCCTCTTCGCGCTCGCCGAGCTCTTCACGAACGCGGAGGAGACGCTCGAACGGCCGGTCATCCGCACGCGCTTCCGCGAGCTGTGGCCGACGATGGCTGACTGGATCGCGGTCCGCTTCACGCTGATCCGCGCGACGGTCGTCGGCTTCCTCATCGGCACGCTTCCGGGCGCGGGCGCAACCGTCGCCTCATTCATGGCCTACGCCATCGAGAAGCGCGCGTCGCGGCACCCCGAGAAGTTCGGCACCGGAGTGATCGAAGGCGTCGCCGCACCGGAGGCCGCGAACAATGCCGCGACGGGCGGGGCGATGGTGCCGCTGCTCACCCTTGGGCTGCCGAGCTCAGCGACCGCGGCCATCCTGCTCGGGGCGATCAACATCTTCGGGTACCGGCCCGGACCGCTTCTCGCGATCGAGCATCCCGATTTCTTCTGGGGTGTCGTGGCGAGCATGTACGTCGGGAACGTCATGCTGCTCATCCTGAACCTGCCGCTCGTAGGGCTCTGGGCCAGCATCCTGCGCATCCCCTACGGGATCCTGCTGCCGTTCATCGTCCTGTTCACGCTTGTGGGCACATACGCGATTAACAACAACGTTTTCGACATCTGGGTGATGCTCGCATTCGGCGTGCTTGGCTGGCTCATGCGCAAGTTCGATTACCCCGCCGCGCCGGTCGTGCTGGCGCTCGTCCTCGGACCCCAGCTCGAGACGAACCTCCGCCGCGCGCTGACGATCTCGCAGGGCGACTACACGACGTTCCTCGTGCACCCGATCGCGGCGACGCTCCTGGCGCTCGCCGCCTTCTCGCTGGCGTGGCCCCTCGTCATGCGCGTCGTGCGCGGCAGGCCAACGGAGGTCCCCGTGTCGAATGAGGAGGTTTGAGGCCTAAGGCTCTAGTCCATCACACGCTGCAGCCACCAGGCACCCGATCGCCGGTCCCCGTACACATCGCACACCAGGCCATCGGCCGTGCGCAGCGTGAGGTAATCACGCGCGACGCCATCCTTCCACCAGTCCGCCTCGACGCGCCAGCGACGCATCTGCTCGACCACGGTGTGGCGATGCCCGGCCACCACGAGCGCCACGAGCTCGCCCTCATCCCACAACAACTTCGCGGGCAACGGTTCGATAAACAGCCTCACGCGATCATCCTCATCACAAAATGCGAAGTTCGTAAATTCGTGCTAATCTCTAGGCGTGGCAAAGTCTTCGCCGGTTCTGACGCTCCGCCGTAACGGCCAGATCACCCTGCCTGCAGAGGTCCGGCGCCGAATGCGCGCCGCCGAGGGGGATGTCTTCGTCGCTGAGGTCCGTGACCCCGACGAGATTGTCCTCCGCAAGAAGAGCCTCGTCGACGCCTCGCAGGCGTATTTCTGGACGGGCGAGTGGCAACGGGGCGAGCGCGAGGCCCAGAAGGACATCCGGCGCGGACGCGTAAAACGATTCCGATCCGCCAAGGCGCTTATCGCTGACCTGAAGCGGTGATCTTCGAGCGGACCACTCGCTTTAAGCGAGCAGCGAAGAAACTCACCGCTCAAGACCGCGAGCGACTCGCGAAAGCGCTCTTCCTCTACGAGGGAGACCCATCGCACCCTTCGCTTGGAATCAAGCGGATACAGGGAACGAAGGGCATCTGGGAAGGCCGGGCGTCGGACGCCGTTCGCTTCACATTCGAGAAGATCGATGGCGGCATCCTCCTTCGAAACGTCGGTGGTCACGATGCAACGCTCAGACGGCCTTGATTGCCAGGGGTCACGCGATCACCTCCACCCACTCGCTCGCGCGTTCGGGTAGGCGCGCGTCGGTGTCGGCCACCCGCGCGCGCAGCACAACGCCTCTGCCGAGCTTGGCGCGCAGATAGCGCGCGGTCGCGATCGCTTCCTCTTGCCGCGCACCATCGGGCGCGAACAGCCCGATCTGCCGCCCGCGCGCGGCCTCGACCTCGGGCACCTCGAGCGCGCAGCCGGTAACGAGGCCGACCTCGGCGCGCTCCTCGAGCGCCCAGCGGAGCGACCTGAGCAAGGCCGTGCTCTCGCGCGTGGGCGGCAGAACGCTGCGCTCGATGTGCAGCGGCCGAGCGTCCTCACGGTCGAGTCGCAGCTCGAGCCGGAGGGCCGCAAGGCCATCGCGCGCGAGTACAGCCGAGATCTCGTCGACCACGACACGAAGCGCGAAGACCAGCTGCTCGTGCGAAGCGATCGCGTCGTCCCAAGCCCGGCGCGCCCGAATGCGTCGCGGTGGCGCGGTCGCGCGCACCATGTCGTCGAACTCGCCGCGTGCCAGCGCGTGCGCGCGCGCGACGGCGCTTCCGAAACGGTCGAAGACCGCCCCGCGCGGCAGCTCGGCAAAGTCGCCGACGACCCGCAGGCCGAGCAGGCACAGCTCCTCACGCACCTTCTCGTCGACCGGTAGCACGTCGAGTGGGAGCGACGCGAGGAACGCGCGGCCGTCTTCGACCGCGCGCACCTCGCCAGCCGGCGTCCGCTCGGCGACGACGCGCGCGACGAACGGCGTCGGCGCGATCCCGGCCGAGACCTGAGTGCCGACCCGCGCGCATCGCGCGAGAACACGACGCGCGACCCGCGCCGGCGCGCCAAGGAGCTCCTCAGTGCCCGCGAGATCGCACGCGAAGACGCCGGGATCGAGCACGCCCACGCGCGGCAGCGCCGCATGGAGCGTCGACAGAAGCCGCGCATGGACCAGAGCCGAGGCGGAGGAGACGATCGCGAGCGTCACCGGATCTCTCATACCGCGACCTCCGCGAGATCGGCGCGCGTACCGAGATCAACGAGGGCGCCATCAGTGAGACAAAAGAGCGCGCGACGATCGAGGGGGCTCTGCCCCCTCGTACCCTCGACCGAGAATGACCAGCCCACGGTGCGGTCGAAGCGGCGCTCCCACGCAAGACGCTCGAAGACGAAGGCCGGCACGGCGACGCGACGTCCACGCTTCGCCGCGACCACCAAAAATGCCGCGGGCGACCCACGCACGGCCGGAAGCGCAGGCGCGAGATCGTCGACATCGACGCCACCGAAGGCTGGATCGCCCGCGTCGACGACCACGAGACGAAAGCCTTCGCTCCGCAGGGCGGCCGCGGCGGCGAGCGCGACAGCATCGCGGGGCGCCCGGACGACGATGACGCGTTCGAGGTTCACGCCTGCGCATTCGGCGGCGCGTGGGTCGAACGACGCAGTCGGATCGACCCACGCCACGGTGCCGCCCTGCAGTTGCGCGCCGACGACGGCGCGGAGCGCGAGCGAAAGCTTACCGACGCTCGGCGGACCAACGAACGCGAGCGGCTCGCCCGCGACAAGCCCACCGCCGATCAGGTGATCGAGCGAGGTCTTCGTTGCAATGACGATCTCGCTTCGATGGCGCTCGCTTGTCTCACCGCGTGCGAGCGCATGTACCCCAAAGCGTCCTTCGATACGTGCGATGGCGTTGGCCAGGCCGCTCTCTCCCATGGTCGCTCCCCAAGTGCGTTCGCGATCCGTCCGTTCGGAACCGACGGCTGGCCCCATCGGACTCGTTAGAACAGATGTTCTAGAGGCTACTCAGTGCCACGAGCGTTGTCAAGCTGCCAAAAAATGCGCCCGATGGCCGGAATCGTGCACGCGCTCCGTACCCATGGCAAGCATGGCACCGGGACGCTGCGCGGACTGCGGAGCGGATGCATACATCCAACTCGCGGTCGAGACCGCCATGCTCTGCGCGCACTGCTACGCCCTGCGGCTCGGCCTCTCCCGTGTGAGCGGGCGCAAAGGCGGCGAGCGTGAGCAGCAATCGGGACTGTCGAAAAGGGCGAACTAGGAGCTCGCGACAGCCCGCGGCCGTACCGTCGCAACCGCTTCGCGGAGCGCGCTGACCCGAAGAGCCGCGTATCCGGCGAGCAGCGTCACGATCACTCCGCCGACGAGGAACGCGTTGTTGATCCCGACAAGCGTGCCGAGAGACCCGAGCAACATCTGCCCGAGCGGCATGAATCCCATGAACACCATGGTGTGCACGCTCATGACGCGCCCGCGAAGGGCATCGGGCGTCCGAGTCTGCATCAGCGTGTTGGCCATGCCGAGGAAGACCATGACGGCGAGGCTCGTCAGACCGACGAAGACCATCGCGCCGAGGACGCCATGCTGCGTGCCGAAGAGAGTGAGGAGAGTGCCGTGAGCGAACGCGGCCGCGACGAGAAGCGCGCCGCGACGCCTCCAGGATCCGAGCGAAGCGGTGAAGAGCGCGCCGGCGAGCGCACCGCCCCCTGACGCCGCGAGCAGCCAGGAGAGCTCGAGCGCGCCGACGCCGAGGAACTGCGCTTCCGCTGGAAGGAGCTGGATGTAGGGCCGCGTGAGCAGCGCGGTCGCCACGCTAAGTGCGACGACCCAGCGGAGGACCGGATCCCCTCGGATGAACAAGAGTCCTTCGCGGATCGAGTCGAGCATCGAGAGTCGCGAACCGTACTCGACGACCGGCTGGGGTCGCATCAAGAGGAGGGCGACGACGATCGAGACGTAGGAGATCGCGTTGATGATCATCAGCCCGCCGACGCCGAACGGGATGATGAGGATCCCGCCGAGAAGCGGTCCGACGAGTGTGGCGCCATTGAAGGCCGCCGAGTTCAGACCGATGGCGCTCATGAGCTCCTTGTCGGAGACGAGGCGAGGGACCATCGCCTGACGGGTTGGAGCGTCGAACGAGAAGACGATCGAGTTCAGCGCGCTGATGAGCACGATCTCGACGATGTTGATGTGATCGGAGATCGTGAGCACGCCCAGGATCCCCGCGATGATCGCGGCGCTGGTCTGGGTCATGATCAGCAGGCGCCGGCGGTCAGCGCGATCGGCGACGACGCCGCCGAAGAGCCCGAACGCGAGGCCCGGGACTGCGCGCGCCAGGCCGACCAGGCCAAGGTAGAACGGTGCAAGCTGGGGCGAGCCGTCCTTGATGGCGAGCTGGACAACGAGCCAGCCGAGCCCGAACTGCTGCATCCACGTGCCGATGTTCGAGACGACCAGACCGATCCAGAACAGGCGGAAGTCACGGTGCTCGAGCGCGGACCAGGCCGAGGTGCGGCCGGGTTCTGCGGCCGCGGCCTCATCCAGTGCCTCGGTCTCGAGCTCGGGGGCAAGGTCCTTTGCGGTCAACTGCTCACGCCCAGCGAGAGTGCATGGGAGTCGAACCCACCACGGAACGTTCTACGCACCGTCAACGGTTTTGAAGACCGAGGGGCTCACCGGAGCCCCCGCACTCTCAATTCGAGCTTCCAGGGAAACTCATGGTCAAGTGTCGGGCCAGATGTCCACCGACGTTCAAATCCGCCAAGGCGGTCGACGAAGCGACGCGAGGCGGCTGCCGAAGCCAAAAATAGACCCGTTGTGTTTTTTGTGTTTATAGCCTAACCTCTCCGCGTGAAGAGTCTGGATAGCCAGCTTCTAACGACCGGCCAGGCCGCCGGCCTTCTGGGCTGCTCGCGACAGCACGTCGTCGATCTGTGCCAGCGCGGCCAGTTCGACTATCAAACAACAGGAGCGCACCGCCGGCTGCGGCGATCCGACGTTGAAGCGCTCGCCCGGCGGCGTCGGGGTATGACGCGGGAAGAACTGCGCTCGCTTTGGCTGAATCGGGCCGTCGCTGCCGAGATGGCGCAAGATCCCGACCGGGTCATCGGACTTGCGCGCGAGAATCTCGCGCGCTTTCAACGAATCCATGCTGGTCGATCCGCGGAGCACTCGCTCAAACGCTGGGAGTGGATCCTCGACCAGGGACCCGAACTCGCGATGGAGACGCTTACCTCCACGGCGCCGGAGGCGTCTGACCTGCGCCAGAACTCACCATTTCCGGGCGCGCTCACCGAGAGCCAGCGTCACGCTGTCCTGGATGCCTTCGACCGCTACTGGAGGCAACGCGTGGCGTGAACCGCGAGGAGCTGGAGCACGTGCTCCGCGCCGCGGGCGAGGTGGTGAAGGCTCCCCACTTCATCGTAATCGGGAGCCAATCGGTACTCGGCTCTTTTAGTGAGGACCGGCTTCCGTACGAA
>Ga0209161_10004155_pt1 | contig 11529 bp, 10 predicted proteins | sample GraSoiAngelo_155_FD_186169 | JGI IMG/M metagenome (GOLD analysis project Ga0209161, IMG submission 186169) | Grasslands soil microbial communities from the Angelo Coastal Reserve, California, USA - 14_1009_13_30cm (SPAdes) (version 2) | ecosystem: Environmental > Terrestrial > Soil > Grasslands...
TTCGTGTGCCCGACCACAGTCAGCGACACCACCGCGGGGCCTTCGATCGAGCTCATGTCGCCGCCCGCGATCGCGAGCTGGAAACGCCGAGCCAGGACGGCCATCCCCGCATATAGGCCGGTCAGGTGATCGACGGGCCACTGCTTGGGGATGGCGACCGCGGCGAGCGCCCACAACGGCTCGGCGCCCTTCGCAGCCAGGTCGCCAAGGGCCAGTGCCAGCGACCGCCAACCGGCGTCCTCGGCACTCATCCAGCCCAGGTCGAAATGAACGCCCTCGACGAACATGTCGGTGCTGGCGACGACAAATCCGGTCGCGTCGGCGATGACCGCGGCGTCGTCGCCGCCTGCGCCCGCGGCCAGGTACGGCTTGATCCGCTCGAGCAGGCCCAGCTCGCCCACGCCCCGCACGCTCATGCGGTGAGCATGGCACGCAGGCGGCGCGTGGCCGCCTCGGGGTCGGCGGCGTCGGCGACGGCGCGGATGACGCATGCGCGCCGGACGCCAATCGCGGTCAGATCGCCGAGGTTGGACTCGTCGATGCCGCCGATCGCAAACACCGGCACCGATGGGAGCGCGTTGACGACCGCGGCCACGCCCTCTGGGCCGATGACCTGCTTTTGGCTCTTGATCGACGTTGCGAACGCCGGGCCGCACCCGATGTAGTCGGCGCCGGCATCGGTCGCGCTGCGCGCCGCGTCCACGGTGGACGCCGAAGCGCCGATGAGGAGGCGGTCGCCTGCGACCCGGCGCGCCGACGCGATGCTCAGGTCGTCTGGGCCGAGATGCACGCCATTGGCGCCGCTCAGGAGCGCGATGTCGACATGGTCGTTGACGATGAACAGCGCGCCGCCAACCACCCGGCGCAGCTCGCGGGCCAGCTCCAGGAGCTCCCCGCGCGGCAGCGACTTGTGGCGAAGCTGGATCAGGTCCGCCCCACCGCGAGCCGCCGCCGTGGCGACCGCGACGACGCGCTCAGGTGACGCGTCCGGGGTGATGATGTAGAGGCGCGCTGACTGCAGGGCGCTCGCCCCCACCCGCCCGGCGTCGCCGGGCGACCTCCCCGGCAAGCGGGGAGGTGGATTCAGCTGAGGATCTGGCGCAGCTTCTCTCGGAAGGCCTCGGGCGCTTTGTCGCACTCGCACGAGTGCTTGACCAGGCGCTTCAAGTGCGACTCGAAGTCGTAGTGATCCATGCACTCTGGGCAGCCCTCGAGGTGGAGCTGGACCTGCAGGGCCTCCGTATCGCTCAGCTCCCGGTCAACGAACCGGTCGAGCTTGTCAGAACACTCTTCGCATCTCATTGCTGTGGCACCTGCCTCATGCCGCTGGGCCGCACGATACCCGATTCGACGGCGTAGTCATAGAGGGATTTTTGTAACTGCTGGCGGGCCCTGTGAAGCCGCGACATCACGGTGCCTATGGGAACGCCAAGCGTCTCGGCGGCGTCCTTGTAGGAGAAGCCTTCCACGTCCACCAGGAGCACCACCTCGCGATGGAGCGGGGGCAGCGTGTCGACCGCCGCGACCACCTCGGAGGCGGCGATCTTGTCCAGCACGTCTGACTCGGGCCGCGCACCCTCGTCGCGCAGCTTGTCGTACAGGACGAACTCGCCCACGTCGTCCAGGCTGACGTCCTCTTTCCGGACACCTTTGAAGCGGTCCCAGAAGAGGTTGCGCATGATGGCGAACAGCCAGGCCTTCATGTTCGTCCCCGCCTGGTAGCTGTGCTGGTAGCGGAGCGCGCGCAGGTAAGCCTCCTGGACGAGGTCCTGGGCCTGATCGGGGTCGTGGGTGAGCCGGAGAGCCCCCCTGTACAACGTGTCTAGATGTGTCAACGCCTCTTCCGCGAAGGCAGTTTGTGCGGCGGGTTCCGCCATCAGTAGAGCCAGTTTAGGATCACCTGCCTTGCAACCATTTGAAATCCGAAGTGGCGGACACTATTCCGATCAAGTAGCTCCTGGATGGCTTCTGCCGGCTATGAACACGTCACCAAGCGATTTCCGGGCGGCGAAACCGCCGTCAACGACCTGTGCCTGGACGTCAAGGACGGCGAGTTCATGGTCGTCCTGGGCCCGTCAGGCTGCGGAAAGTCGACCGTCCTCCGGCTGCTCGCCGGGCTCGAGGATGTGACCGAGGGGGTCATCAGAATCGGGGACACGGTGGTCAACCACGTGCCCCCGCGCAATCGCGACGTGGCGATGGTGTTTCAGACCTACGCGCTCTATCCGCACATGTCGGTGTTCGACAACATCGCGTTCGGCATGCGCATGCAGGGACTCGACCTGGCCGACATTGCGCCGCGCGTGAGCCGGGCGGCAGACCTGGTCGGCCTCGGGTCCCTGCTGAACCGCCTGCCTCGCCAGCTGTCCGGCGGCCAGCAGCAGCGAGTAGCGCTGGCCCGGGCAATCGTCAGGGATCCGCAGCTGTTCCTTTTCGACGAGCCGCTCTCCAGCCTGGACGCCAAGCTCCGTGAGCACATGCGCGCCGAGCTCCGGAAGATCCATCGGCTGCTTCGCGCGACCTTCCTTTATGTCACGCACGACCAGCTCGAGGCGATGACGATGGGGGATCGAATTGCCGTCATGAAGGATGGGGTGCTGCAGCAGGTCGGGCCTCCTCGGCATGTTTACGACCATCCCGCGAACCTCTTCGTCGCCGGTTTCATCGGTACTCCGGCGATGAGCTTCATACCGGTGGCAGTGGCAGGCAGAATCGCGACGGGGTCGGCGCTGGAGATCGAGCTGCCGTGGGCACCCGGCGTGGACGAGGGGGTGCTGGGGATCCGAGCTGAAGCGCTGCATGAAAACGCGGCGCCCGGCGAGCCCACTCTCGAGCTCGAAGTGGACACGGTCGAGATTCTCGGCCGGGACCAGTTCGTCGTTGGCGCCGTCGGCGACAACCCGGTAGTCGCCCGTATCGATTCGCACGTGAAGGTAGGGCGCGGCGAGCGGCTGCGCCTGGGCCTCGACCCGGAGCGCATTCACCTGTTCGACGGCCGGAGCGGCCAGGCGGTGGTGTAGCGCTATCCCTTGACGCTGCCGGCGGTGACTCCCTCGATAAAAAAGCGCTGGAAGGCGATGAACAGCGCGACGATCGGGAGGACGATCAAGGTCGAGGCCGCCATCAGCAGGTTGTAGGCGACGTCGTGCGACTGGCGATAGAACTGCAGACCGATTGACAGCGGGTATTTCGTCTCGTCCTGCAGGAACAGCAGCGGCGTCAGGAACTCGCCCCAAGCCTGGACCGCCGCAAAGATGATCACGACGGCCACGGCCGGCTTGGCCAACGGCAGGATGATGAAGAGAAAGACCTGGAACTCGTTGGCGCCGTCGATCCGAGCCTGCTCCGAGATTTCCATCGGCAGTCCGAGGAAGAACTGCCTCATCAAGAAAATGAAGAAGGGATTCCCGAAGAACGCGGGCACGATGATCGGCAGGAATGTGTCTACCCACTGCAACTTCGCAAAGATGTCGAACAGCGCGACGATCAGCACCGGGAACGGAAGGAATATCGATGCCATGACAATCCCGAAGACAAAGTCACGCCCGGGCCATTTGATGCGCGAAAAACCGTATGCGATCAAAGGGTTGGAGATTGCGGAGCCGATCGTGACGCCGGCCGTTAGCACAACCGAGTTGCGGAGAAACGTGCCGAAGGGAATGTAGGTGACGGCCCGCACAAAATTGTCGAAAGCGGGAACGTGCGGGTACAGGGTGGGTGGAATGCTGGACAGCTCGTGGATGTCCTTGAGGGCTGAGTTGGCCATCCAGTAGAAGGGCAGCATGAAGAGCAGGCTGGCGATGATCAGGCCGAGGCGGACCATCAGCGTGCGCGGAATTCGGAACTCGGGTCGCGGCGCCGGGGCAGGCCGGCGGGCCACGGTCAGCGCCGGGGGTTCGGCTACCTCACGGGCGACTGTCATCAGCCACTCTCGTAGTGAACCCAGCCCTTGGACCAGCGCATGATGCCCGCCGCGAGCACGACGCTGATCACAAAGAGCACCCACGCCATCGCCGACGCGAAGCCCATGTCGCTGTACTGGAAGGCGGTCTTGTAGAGATAAAAGACGTAGAAGAGAAGCGAGTTCTCCGGGCCGGTGGTATAGGCGCCGCCACCACTTGTACCGCCGGTCAGCACGAAGGCCGGCGTGAAGATCTGAATGCCGAGGATGGTCCCGTAGATGATGTCAAAGAGGATGACCGGCGTGATCAGGGGCAGGGTGATCTTGTAGAAGCTGCGAATCGGGCCCGCTCCCTCCAGCTTTGCTGCCTCGTAGAGCTCGCTGGGGACCGCGCGCAGCGACGCAAGAAAGATAAGGGCGGGACCGCCGGCGCCCAGCTGTGCCAGGAGCACGATCGAGATCTTCGTCCAATGGGCGTCGCCCAACCAGTTGACCGCCGGCAACCCCACCAGCTCGAGCACGTAGTCCACCAGCCCGAAGCCTGGGTTGAGGAGGACGATGAAGATGAACGTCAAGGCGAACAGGGGGAGGATCGACGGCAGATAGAACGCCGCCCGATAGAAGGCGACCTCGCGAACGTTCTGGTTCATCATCATCGCCAGGGCGATCGCCACGACCACCCCCACGGGGACGGCCAGGGCTGTGTAGTAGAACGTGTTGCCAAGTGCCTGCCAGAACAAAGGGTCGGACGCCATGTGCGTGTAGTTCTCAAACCCCACCGGTGTTGCATCTCCGAACCCGGAGTAGCGGGTGAAGCTCAGATAGAGGCTGTAGAAGATCGGGTAGAGGGTGAACGCGATGAAACCGACGATCCAGGGCGCGATGAAAGGCAGCGCCGTCCGCAGGCTCCGCCTCTCATCGACAGTCAGGCGGCGGAGACGAGGAGCGGCGATCACCGCCGCTCCTCGTTGGATCTAGGCCCGAACGTTATTTCACGTGGCAAGCGGACAGTACTGCTGCAGCTTGGCGTTGACCGCTGTCGCGGCCTCTTTCAGCGCAATCGCAGGGTCTTTGCTGTGATGCTCGGCCGCGCTCTGCGCAATCGTGAGCTGGTCCCAGTAGAGAGCTCCGACCGGGAGCGCCGGCCGGCTGTGGGCGACGGGCAGCATAGCTACGAAAAGCTTGTGGTCGCCCGGGAAAAGGGTGCTGTCGGTGAGCAGGCTCTTGAGGGTCGGCATGTGCGTCGTTTCCTTCGCGTAAGTCCTCTGGCCCGGCTCGCCGGCGAAGTACTTCATGAACTCGAAGCCTCCCGACCCGTTCTTGGCGCCTTTGGGGATGACGACTGACCAGCCGCCCGCCCAGGTCGCGGGCTGGTCGCCCTGGTGCGGCACCGGAATGTAAGTGATTCCATAGTGCAGGTTCGGGGCGTACTTCTGGAGCCAGGCCAGAACCCAGTCGCCGCTGATGACGAAACCGAGATGCCCGGTCAAGAAGGCGTCTTGCTCGGTCGGTAGCGGGGGCGTGTCCGGGGCGTATGTGCTCTCGAATGTCTGGAGGTCGCTGACTCCAAGGGCCGCGGACCAGTCATAGAACATGTCCTTGAAGGCCTGCACGATCTTGGGGTCGTCAGGCGTGACCTTGCAAGAAGCCGCGTCGAAGAAGCTGCCTCCGTACGCGAATCCCCATGTGTAGTGCCACCCCTGGTTGAGCCTCGGTGCGAAGCCGACCACGGTGTACTTGCCGTTTACCTTCTTGTTGACCTTGTTGGCCATGCCCCGAATCGTGTCGATGGTCGGCGCGCCTTTCGACATGTCGAGCGCGCTGAGGTCGGTCACACCGGCCGCCTGAAGCAGGTCCTTGTTGTAATAGAGCACGCGTGCGTCGGTGTCGTCAGGAAGCGCATAGGGCTTGCCCTTGAACAGCGCCTCCTTCCAGGCAAAGTCGAGGTAATTGCCGCTCATGTTGGCGGCGCCGTACGGAGTGAGGTCCTCGAGCACGCCGGCGGCCGCCCGCTCGGCGACGGTGAACCGGTCGAGCTCGTAGACGTCCGGACCCGTGCCGCCGCGCACCGCCGTCGTGAGCTTGGCGATGTCGGTTTCCGAGCCGGGTACCGCGACCATCTTCACGCAGGTGGTGTTGCTTTGCTTGTTGAAGGCATCGACGATGTTCTTCTCACTGTCGGTATCGGGCGGCGTGTGCGAAGTCCAGAAGAGGGCTATTTTCGTGCCCGAATTGCACCCGGCAAGCGGTGGTGCGGACGACGTCCCGCCGCCGGTGCTGCACGCGGCGACCAAGAGGAACGAGAGAATCAACGCCTGAACCCCTCGTCCAGGTACTAGTGCCATGGCGCTTCCTCCGTCACTACGACCTTGGACCCCCCGCCTTCTTCCCGGGCCCTCGAGAGCGGACCCGGGGCGAGAGCGCGCCGGCGCGGGATCGCGTTTACTCCACCAAGCAATATCGAACCGCGGCGGCTCGATGTCAACTGAGCCGATCGATCTGAACTCGCGGAGGGCCTGGGGCGAGGCCGCTAGAGCAGCCGGCGCCGTTCGGCCGTGCCTTCCGCGAGCAGCCTGTACGGGTAGTCGGGAGTCATCGGTGCGCTGACGTCGTCCAGCTCGGACCGTTGGCGTTCGTCAAGGGTGAGGTCGGCCGCCAGGAGGTTGTCCCGGAGCTGTTCGGCGTTCCGGGCGCCAAGCAGCGGGGCGGCGACCCCGGGCCGGTCGGCCAGCCAGCGCAGGGCGACCCGCGCCGGAGGCACGCCAAGTTCGGACGCCACCGCCTGCACCGCGTCCACGATCCGCCAGGTGCGCTCGATGTTGCGGCGCGAGTACGCCTCCAAACCTCGGTTGGGATCCTCTCCCAGCCGGGTTGGTCCGGTCGGGGCGGCGTCGCGACGGTACTTGCCGGAAAGCCAGCCCTGGCCCAAGGGACCCCAGGGCACGATGCTGAGCCTGTGTTCCAGGCACACCGGGACGAGCTCCCATTCGATCTCCCGAGCCAGCATGTTGTACTGCGGCTGCAGCGAGACAGGCACGGACAGGCCGAGGTTTTGCGCCGTCAGCACCGTGCGCTCGAGCTGCCATCCGGTGAAGTTCGACACGCCGATGTACCGAACTTTGCCGGCCCGGACCAGCGAATCGAAGGCGGCAAGCGTCTCCTCGATCGGCGTCGCGGGGTCCCATTGATGCGCCTGGTACAGATCGATGTAGTCGGTTTTCAGGCGCCGGAGACTCCCCTCGCAAGCGCGAATGATCCAGCGTCGGGAAAGGCCCTCGGAGTTGCCGGAGTCATCCATCCTGCCGCGGCACTTGGTCGCCAGGATGATGGAGTCGCGCCGGCCGGGTTGGCGGTCGAGCCACCGCCCGATGATCTCCTCGGACGCGCCGCGCGGGCCAACCGGTGGGTACACATCGGCGGTGTCGATCAGGTTGCCGCCGCTTTCCACATAGTGATCCAGCACCGCGCCCGCAGCCGACTCATCGGCTTCCTGCCCGAAGGTCATCGTCCCCAGCGCGAACTCGGACACGAGGACGCCGGTTTGGCCAAGCAGGCGCTTGCGCATCGTCATGCCTCCAATCCGACACCGGCGGTGAGTTTCGCCAGGTTGGCAAAGCTGATCGCCACGCTCTCCATCGGGTCGCGCCGCGGTTGGTCCTGCTCCACGACGAGCCATCTGGTCCCGGCGTCGCGGCACGCGCTCAGGACGTCAACCCAATCCAGGTTGCCCTCTCCAATCTCGGCATCGACCGGATCGCCTCGATCGATGGCCATGTCTTTGAGATGCACCAGCGGAGCCCTGCCCTTGAAGCGCCGTATCCAGGCGGCCGGGTTGGCGCCGCCGTACTGCAGCCAGTACGTGTCCAGCTCCGCCTGGAGCGAATCGGCCGGCGCGGCCGCAAACAACGTCTCCAGCCCGGTTTGCTGACCGAACCGCTGCAGCTCATGGGCGTGGTTGTGGTAGACGAGCTGAAGCCCGGACGGCCGCAGCCTGGCGGCCAGCTGAGCCGCCTCCGCCGCGAATCGCCGGTAGCCGTCGCCCGACCTGTATGCCTCAGGAAGGCTCGGCACGACGACATACTCGCAGCCCCAGTCCCTGCCCTCGGCCACGGCGCCGTCGAGGTCATCCATGAGGCGGTTGAGCGGGACGTGGGCCGCGCAGGCGACAAGGTCTGCTCGCCTCAGCTCCTCGCCGAACCGGCTCACGGTCTTGGCTCCAAGGCCCGCGACTTCGACCGCGCGATATCCGATCTCGCGCAAGCGACCGAGGACGCCGCTGAGGCGAGATGGGTCCTGGAGCTGGGTCCGGATCGTGTAGAGCTGGACCGCGATCATGGCGCCGCGACGAGGCCCGCGCTCCGGGGAAGCAACGGAGGCCGGGCGCATGTGCTCGTGACCTGAATGTGGCGCCCGGTGACGCTGGATTCGAGGATCGACAGCAGCACATCCAGCACGTGATAGGCGAGCTCGCCCGATGCGCGTGGTTGCTCTCCCTGGCGCAGCGCGCCCGCCATCTCGATGACGCCAAGGCCCCTTAAATTCTTTGCGCTTGCACCATGACCGTGCTGGAGCGGAACCTCTCGCCATGCCGACTCACCATCACTGGCGCGGAACCTGACAGGACCGCCGAAAGTATTGGGATCGGGGACGCCCAGGATGCCCTTCGTGCAGTACACCTGAAGGTTGGGAAGGTCGTGACCCGCGATTCCAAAGCTGGTGACAAGGGTTGCCTGGGCCCCGCTCTCGAACTCGATCAGCGCCGCGACAAATGTATCGGTGCTGACCTTGAACGTCTCGCCGGCCCTCGGGCCGCTCACAGCTGTCCGCTCTGGAAACAGGATGCGGGACATGCCGGTGACTCGGCCCACCGGGCCCAGCAAGCAGACCATGGTGGTCACGTAGTACGGACCGACATCGAGCAGCGGACCGCCGCCTGGCTGGTAGAAGAAGGCGGGGTTGAGATGCCAGCTCTCCGGACCGCGATTGAGCATGAATCCGGACGCCGCCAGCGCGGTTCCGACCTCACCCTGCTCCATCAGCCGCAAACAGGTCTGAATGCCTGCTCCCAGGAACGTGTCCGGTGCGCCGCCCACACACAGGCCGCCTGCTGTCGCCGCATCGAGAATGGCGCGCCCAAGCTCGCGGGTGATGGCCAGCGGCTTTTCCGAGTACACGTGCTTGCCGGCCGCGAGGGCCGCCAGGTTGATCTCGGCATGAGCGCTGGGGATGGTCAGGTTGACCACCAGCTCCACCCGGGGATCGGCGAGGAGCTCGTCGGTGGTGCAGACGCGGGGCACGCCGAACTGCGCGGCCCTCTTCTCAGCCGTCGCCAAAACCTGATCGGCGCATGCGACCACCTCGACTTGAGGCGAGGCGTTGAGGTTGGTCAGGTAGGCCTCGCTGACCGTTCCGCAACCGACGATTCCCACGCGTACTGGATCGTTCACTCGCGTCTCGCTCGTATGACAGGCTAACGTTCTCGAAGACGTGGAGACGGTCGCCGCGGCGGATCTGGAGACCAAGCTGCAGCAGCTGCTGGAAGCGGTGGACCGCGAGCGCGCGCCGCTCGAGCTGACCGCATACGTTGTCCGCGGCGAACCGATCACGTTTGGCGATGCGGCCCGCGGTGACTACCGCGCTTTTCACGTTGGCGACAAGTGGGGTCCACCCTGGAGCACGACCTGGTTTCGCGTCCGGGGAGACGTCCCCCGTGATTGGGCTGGAAAGAACGTAGTGGCCTACTTCGATCTCGGCTTCAAGGGCCATCCCGGATTCACGTGCGAGGCGCTCGCCTGGCGCGACGGCAGGCCCTGGCGAGGAGTCGACCCCCGGCACCGCTGGCTGCCGATCGCCTCAGCTGAAATCGATTTCTACCTCGAGGCGTCAGCGATTCCGACCGCGGTCGTCTCGGGTCCGGCCGAAGCCCCATCGATGATCGCCCTCCGCGAGTCCGGGGATCCTACGTTCGAATTCCGCGCCGCCGAGCTGCGGATCCAGGACGCGGCGGCGCGGAAGCTGGCGCTCGATTACAGGGTTCTGTACGAGCTGGCGATGGCCCTCACGGATGAGGAGAGGCGTGCGCAGGTCCTCGACGCCTTGAACCGATTTGCACGGAGCAACGACCCTGCGTCGCTGGCAAAAGCTCTGGCCCAGCCGAGCACATCCAGCCACGTGATCACCGCGGTGGGGCACGCGCACATCGACACCGCGTGGCTGTGGCCGCTGCGCGAGACGCGCCGCAAATGCGCGCGCACCTTCTCGACCGCGCTTGCGCTCATGGACGAATTTCCCGACTACCGGTTCGCCTGTTCGCAGCCGGCGCAGTACGCGTGGATGAAGGAGTCCTATCCCGACATCTTCGAGGGCATCCGGCGCAAAGTCGCTGCCGGCCAGTGGGAACCGGTGGGCTCGATGTGGGTCGAGGCGGACTGCAACCTGCCTTCCGGAGAGGCGCTGGTCCGGCAGTTCTTGCACGGCAAACGCTTCTTCATGCAGGAGTTCGGCGTCGACACGCGCGAGCTGTGGCTCCCGGACGTGTTTGGCTACCCGGCGTCACTCCCGCAGCTGATCGCCGAGTCTGGCGGTGAGTACTTCCTGACCCAGAAGCTGTCCTGGAACGACACCAACAAACCCGCCCATCACACGTTCATGTGGGAGGGCATCGACGGGACGTCCATCTTCACCCACTTTCCTCCGGCGGACACCTACAACGGAGACTTCAGCGCAGGCGAGATTGTGCACAGCGCGGCTGACTTCAAGGACCAGGATCGGTCGTCGCGATCCCTCTATCTCTACGGATGGGGTGACGGCGGGGGCGGACCCGAGCCGGACATGATCGAGTCGGCACACAGGCTGCAAAACCTCGATGCGGCGCCGCATGTCGAGCTGGGGCGAGCGGCGGAATTCTTTGCTCGCGCCAAGAAAGAGGCCCGCAACCTGACGACGTGGGTCGGTGAGCTCTACTTCGAGCTGCACCGCGGCACCTACACGTCGCAGGCGCGCACCAAGAAGCTCAACCGGCGCGCTGAACAGGCGCTACGCGAGGCCGAGGTATGGTCGGTGGCCCTAGGCGACGGCTACCCCGCCGACGTCCTCGATTCGGCCTGGAAGCGCCTCTTGATCAACCAGTTCCACGACATCCTGCCCGGCTCGAGCATCGACTGGGTTTATGAGGACGCCGAGCGCGAGCTGGAGGCGGTGGTTGAGATCGCCGGAAGTGTGATCACATCAGCCCAGTCCGCCCTCGCCGGCGAAGGTGAAAAGCTCACGGTCTTCAACGTCAACTCACATCCGCGCCGTGAGGTGATCGAGGTTGGTGAGCGGCCCATCTGGGTCGATGCTCCAGCGTGCGGCTGGGCGTCGATCGACGAATCGGCCGCTGCGCAGGTCGAACCCGTCTCGATTTCGGGGCGGGCCATGGAAAACGGCCTGCTCCGCGTGACGTGGGACGCAGGCGGACTGCTCACATCGATCTGGGACAAAGAGGCGAAGCGCGAGGTCCTGACGTCGGGCACACCTTGCAACCTCCTGCAGCTGCATGAAGACAACCCCAAGAACTGGGACGCCTGGGATGTCGATGCGGATTACCGCGCGCACTCAGCCGACATCACGGCGCTGAAAAGCGCGAC
>Ga0209161_10004158_pt1 | contig 11527 bp, 9 predicted proteins | sample GraSoiAngelo_155_FD_186169 | JGI IMG/M metagenome (GOLD analysis project Ga0209161, IMG submission 186169) | Grasslands soil microbial communities from the Angelo Coastal Reserve, California, USA - 14_1009_13_30cm (SPAdes) (version 2) | ecosystem: Environmental > Terrestrial > Soil > Grasslands ...
CTGATCGGGCTTGCCCTCGCGGCCCAGCGCCGCCGGGAGTGTCGGATACGCCGCGCCGTTCTGGTCGGCCTGCCGGCCGCGGTACCCGGCGAGCCCGGTGGCGCCGGGATATGTCCCAAAGAGATGATCGAACGAGCGGTTCTCCAGGAAGAGCACAACGATGTGATCGATCGGCGCGCGCGCGCCGGCCGACGGCTCGCCGCCACCGAGCCCGGCCGCGCACGCCGCCAGGGCGGCGCCGACGAGGACGAGCGCGACGAGTCCTGGACGGCGACCGAGCATGCGGTATTCTACCTGACCATGGCGACTCCACGACTGATGGGTGCGGAAGTCCGGCGCAAGGAAGATCCCCGTCTGATCACGGGCAGCTCCACCTACGTGGGCGACATCACGCTGCCCGGGATGCACTACGTCGCGTTCGTGCGCAGTCCCCACGCGCACGCGCGCATTCGGGGGATCGACACCTCGGCGGCATCGAAGCGCCCGGGCGTGTTCGCGGTGGTGACCGGCAACGACATCCGCGGGCTCTGCGCGCCGTTGCCGATCGTTAGCGGTGGCGAGGGCGGCACCGGCGACGCCGCGGCCAGCGGCGGGCGCAAGCACTACCCGCTCTCGATCGACCGCGTGCGCCACGTCGGCGAAGCCGTCGCCGCCGTCATCGCCACGTCGGAAGCGGCCGCGGTCGATGCCGCGGCTGAGGTCGTCGTCGACTGGCAACCGTTGCCGGCCGTCACGGACGTCTTCGCGGCCATGGCCAAGGGTGCGCCTCAGATTCACGACGACGCGCCGAACAACATCGAGCACCAGACCCCGATCAAGGCAGGCGATCCCGACGCCGCGTTCGCGAAGGCCAAGCGTGTCGTGAAGCAGCGGATGAACAGTCAGCGGCTCTGCGGGGTGCCGCTCGAGGGGCGGGCCACGCTGGCGGCGCCCGATCCCGCGTCCGGCGGGCTTGTCATGTGGGCGACCAACCAGGCGCCGCACGGCCTGCGCAACGACCTGGCGACGGCACTCGGCCTGCCGCAGAACCTCATCCGGGTGATCGCCCCTGAGGTCGGCGGCGGGTTCGGCGTGAAGTTCGGCTGCTATCCGGAGGACGCGACGCTCGCCGTCCTGGCGCGACGCTACAAGCTGCCGCTGCGCTGGACCGAGACGCGGCTCGAGCACATGATGGCGACGACGCACGGCCGCGCGCAGATCACTGATCTCGAGGCTGCCGTCGAGGACGACGGCACCATCACGGCGCTGCGTATGCGGGTCACCGCCGACATCGGGGCGTACCCGGTCTTTACGTTCATCCCCGATCTCACGCTGTCGATGGGCATCGGCGTCTACAAGGTCGCGAACGTCGACCTGCAGTCGACCTGCGTGTTCACCAACTCGACCTCCGTCGCCGCCTACCGCGGCGCCGGCCGTCCGGAAGCCGCGTACTACCTCGAGCGGCTGATGGACGTGATCGCGGCGGAGCTGGGCCGGGCCCCCGAGGAGATTCGGCGGAAGAACTTCATCCCGCCGAGCGCGTTCCCGTACGCGGCGCCGACCGGCCAGAACTACGACAGCGGCGAGTACGATCGCGCGCTGACCAAGGCGCTCGAGACCGCCGGGTATGCGAAGCTCCGCGCCGAGCAAAAGGAGCGCGTGCAGCGCGGCGATCGCAAGCTGCTCGGCATCGGCATGGCGTGCTACGTCGAGATGTGCGGCTTCGGTCCCTTCGAGAGCGCGGTCGTGCGCGTCGAGCCCGGCGGGACGGTGACGGCGTACACCGGCACGTCGGCCCACGGTCAGGGCCACGAGACCGCCTTCTCGCAGATCATCTCCGACCACCTCGGCGTACCGTTCGACAAGATCGTGGTGCGGCACGGCGACACGCTGAACACGCCGATGGGCAACGGCACCGGCGGCAGCCGCAGCCTCGTGGTGGGCGGCTCGGCAATCCTCGGCGCGACGCTCAAGGTCCAGGAAAAGGTCCGCCGACTCGCGGCCCACATGCTGGAGGCGGCGGCGGACGACGTCGTCTTCGCCGCAGGGCGCTATCAGGTGAAGGGCGTGCCCGGCAAGGCGCTCACGCTCGAGACGATCGCGCCCAAGGCCTACGGCGAAGGCCTCCCCGACGGCATCGAGTCGGGTCTCGAGGCGACCGAGTTCTTCCGCCCGCCGAACCTTGTCTATCCCTTCGGCGCCCACGTCGCGGTGGTCGAAGCCGATCGCGACACCGGCCGCGTGACCGTGCGCAACTTCATCTCGGTCGACGACTGCGGCGTACGCATCAGCCCTACGCTGGTGGCGGGACAGGTGCACGGCGGTCTCGCGCAGGGGATCGCGCAGGCGCTGCTCGAGGAGCTGGTGTACGGCGCGGACGGACAGCTCGTGACCGGCACGCTGATGGACTACGCGGTGCCGCACGCCGATGATCTGCCGTCGTTCGTGACCGGCGAAACGGTCACGCCCACGCCGCGCAATCCGATGGGCGCCAAGGGCATCGGCGAGGCGGCGACGATCGGCTCCACGCCCGCGATCGTGAACGCGGTCGTGGACGCGCTGCGCCCGTTCGGCGTGCGGCATCTCGACATGCCGCTGCGCCCCGAACGGGTGTGGAAGGCGGCCGCGAAGTAGCGGCTAGCGGCTCGGCGTGGCCTCGAGGAGCCCGGTGGGGCAGGCGACACCGGTGCCGCCGAGCCCGCAGTAGCCGCCGGGGTTCTTGGCGAGGTACTGCTGGTGATAGTCCTCGGCGTAATAGAACTCCGGCGCGTCGAGGATCTCCGTGGTGATCGTGCCGAAGCGCGCCTTCGAGAGCATCTTCTGGTACGCGTCGCGTGAGGCCTCGGCCTGCCGCCGCTGCTCGGGGGAATACACGTAGATCCCCGAGCGATACTGCGTGCCGACGTCGTTGCCCTGGCGCATCCCCTGCGTCGGATCGTGGCTCTCCCAGAAGACCTTCAGGAGCACGTCGTAACCGACGCGCTTGGGATCGAACACGACGAGCACGACCTCGTTATGGCCGGTGAGGCCGCTGCACACTTCCTCGTAGGAGGGGTTCGGCGTGAGGCCGGCCGCGTAGCCGGCCGCCGTCGTGAAGACGCCCGGCGTCTCCCAGAATTTGCGCTCGGCGCCCCAGAAGCAGCCGAGACCGAACATCGCCTGCTCGAGCCCCGTCGGAAACGGCGGCGTCAGCGGATGACGGTTCACGTAGTGAGCGGCGGGGACCGGCATGCGCTCGGCGCGGCCGGGCAACGCCTTGTCTCTGGTCGGCATCACGAGCTTCTTCGAGGCGCCCCACATGGTGTTCCTCCTGGTGGCGATCTGGTCACATCTTACCAAGGAGATCGCACTGTTGAACTTTGACACGGCATATGTGGCTCTTTGCGACGACGCGCCACCGTCCCGATCTTCAAATACCCGTAATCACGAGCCGGCAACGGACGATGGACCGGCACGTTGTTTGCAGTGCCTATAAACAGACTCATCCTAATTTCCGGAGGAATCAATGCGAAAGATTCTAGGGCTCACGATTGCGATGGCGCTCGCGCTGTCGCTCCCGGCCGCGGCTGGGGAGAAGTTGGGAACGATTCGGTACGTCGACACCACGAACCATGCGATCGTCCTGGACGACGGCACCCGGCTCTGGGTGTCCGAGGGCCAGATGAGCGGCCTGTCGCAGGGGGACTCGGTGAAGGCTTCGTACGAGATGAAAGGCGAACGTAGCGTCGTCACGAGCATCGTGCCCAGTCCGGTGGGACCGGACGGCACCGTCGACCCGCTCGACTCGATTCAATCGCCGGACTAGTCGACTCGTCGTTTCTGCAACACGGCTTCCCACTGGGCCCAGGTGCCGGTCTTCGGCGGCGCGCGGCGCGTGACAACTTCACGCGGCCCGGCCAGGAGACGGAACTGGTCGCGAGTAAGCTCGCGAAGCTCGTCGGCCGAGTAGAAGTGCACGCACAGGCCGGCCTTGGGCCCATCGGCGTACCACACGGTCAGTCCGCCGAACGGGTTCCGCTCGACCACGGTGTGTCCGAAGTAGACCTCGGTCGTCACCGCGTTGACCCTCACGAAGAGGAGACCCCCGGGGCGCAGCGCCGCCGCCGCCTGCGCGAAGTACGCCGACGCGTCGGCCTCGACACCATGTTGAAAGACCTGGATCGCGACGAGGTAGTCGAAGGCCCGGTCGAAGGCGAGGTCGCGAAAATCGGCGCGAGTGAGCCGGGGCGCCAGCTCGGGTCGGCGCGCGGCGAGCTGGTCGAGGGCTTCACCGGAGATGTCGAGTCCGTGGAGGTTCAGCCCCGCGTCGACGAGCGGCAGGTAGTTCCGGCCGTTGCCGCAGCCGACGTAGAGTCCGACGCCGGCGAGGGCCTCGGGATGGGCCCGCAGCGTGGCGACGACCTCGCCCACGAACGGCAGCGGCGGCTCGGCCACGTACCGTCCCCCGCGATACTCCGCGTCCCAGCGGGCGGCGACGGGGCCTCCGCTCACACTTCGCCTTTCTCCCGCATGGTCTTCTCGTCCCAGAGCCAGATCCGGTAGCTGTCGGGATCCTTCAGCTCGGCGCCGTAGCCCCAGAACGTCTTCTGGGGTCCGTGGACGAACTGCACGCCGGCCTTGGACAGATCGCGATACATGCCCTCGACGTCGCCGACCTGGAACGTCAGGACGCAGCTCGGCCGGCCCGGCCCGCCGGGCGTCTCGGCGAGGAACAGCGTGAAGTCGAACTCGTCTTGCACCGCGATCGTGCGACGCTCGGGAATCTCGAACTCGATCTTCAGCCCGAGTGTCGTGACGTACCAGTCACGCGATTTCTCGCAGTCACTCACGGCAATCGTGAGGTGGTCGAGCTTGATCATGCGCCCCCCCGTTTGGCGCTGACAGGATACACCGCGGCAAACCGTCACGAAACGTTGAAGTCGCCACGGCGGTCCAGGGCCGGGATGACGGCGGCCCCGATCAGCTCGATCGCGGCGGCTGGGTCCCCGTGCGGGGCCAGCGCGATCTCGCCGAATCCCAGCCGCTCGAACTCCAGGAGGCGCTCCACGCAGCCATCCAGCCCGCGCCGATCGCCGGACAGGGTGAGATGCTCGATCAGGCGCTCCGCGACGTGAGCCGGCGGCATCCAGGGCTCCGCGCCCTGGAACAGGGCACGGATCATCTCGGGCTGCTTGGCCTCGAGCTCCAGCGCCTCCGCCTCGCTGAGGCCGATCGAGGGCGCGACGTCTCGGATGTAGTAGAGGCGAAACCCGAGCTGGCGGCGGGCCAGCCGCAGCGCCTCGTCGAGAGACTCCTGGACGTTCCACACGAACCAGTTGCTCAGCGCCAACGTCCGGGGATCGCGGCTGGCCTCGTTCAGCTCCGCCCGCAAGCGGCCGATCAGCGAGGGCGCGTGGGCGAGCGGCACGTCGGTCATCATCACCCCATCGGCCTTCTGGGCCGCGATCCGTAACATCCGCGGCCGGTTGGCGCCGAGGTAGAGACGATTCATCCTCACGTCGCGCCACGGCGAGAACAGGCCGGCCACGCGATAGTGCGCGCCGGCGTAATCGATCTCGCCGCCGGCCGCCATCGCGCGCACGATGTCGACGCACTCCGCCACCGCCTCCACGCGGCCGTGCCGCGGCGGCCCCAGTGTCTTGGCCAGGTCGCCGCCGGCGCCCAGCACGAGAGTCGCGCGTCCCGGCGCGACTTCTTCGAGCGTGAGGAGCGAGAGGGCGATCTGCGCCGGGTGCATCTCGAACGGGCTCACCGCGACCGGACCCAGCCGGATTCGGCTCGTCGCGGCCGCCGCCACCGCCAGCCTCACGAAGTGGTCCTTGGTGCGGGCGCCCCCCGAAAGCCATACGTGCGAAAATCCACGAGCCTCGGCGAGCCGGGCGAGCTCGGCGACCTGGGCCGCCGTCCGTCGCCCGTCCAGGACTACGCCGATTTTCATGACGCCAACCCTACGCTCATGTGTCGGTGCGCTCGGCACGCCTTTTCCCGATGGACAAGCTCTGCTGTACAATGGCGGCGCTCATGAAGCTGGCGAAAGCGAAGAAAGCCAAGGCGAAGCCTGTACCCGAGTCGGCCACCGTGATCCGGCTCACCGCCGAGCACACGCTGCAGCGGACCGCGAAGCGCTTCGTCTCCGGCGCGCCGACGCGGTGTCCCAAATGTGACAGCACGTACATCGGCCGCGAACCCGCGTTCATCCACTGTCGCCTCTGCGGCAAGCTGGCGCGTATCGCCGACGCGTCGCTCGAGCTGCAGGAGCTCTGGGAGCTCCGCTCCGGCCTCCGCATCGCCTCCTGAGGGTCCGCACGATGGCGCTCGACTCCGGCAAGCTCCGCGGTTTCGTCCAGAAGACGTGGGACGACAGCATTGTTCCCACCCTCACCGAGTACATCAAGATCCCCGCGAAGTCGCCGATGTTCGACGGCCAGTGGCGGGAGCACGGTCACATCGACCGCGCCGTCGAGCTGCTGCGCGGCTGGGCGTCCACGCGGCCGATCGAAGGGCTGCGCATCGAGGTCGTCCGGCTCGAGGGGCGCACGCCGCTCCTGCTGATGGAGGCGCCCGGCACTGGCACCGACACCGTGCTGCTCTACGGCCATCTCGACAAGCAGCCGGAGATGGTCGGCTGGGCCGAGGGCACCGGACCGTGGACTCCGGTGCGCCGCGACGACAAGCTCTACGGCCGCGGCGTCGGCGACGACGGCTACGCGACCTTCGCCGCGCTCACCGCGATCCAGGCGCTGCAGGAACAGCGGGCGCGCCACGCGCGCTGCGTCGTGCTCATCGAGGCGTGCGAGGAGAGCGGGAGCCCGGACCTGCCGTACTACGTCGACGCGCTCGCGGTCAAGCTCGGCTCGCCGAGCCTCGTCGTGTGTCTCGACTCCGGCTGCGGCAACTACGAGCAGCTCTGGGGGACGACGTCGCTCCGCGGCGTGGTCGGCGGCGTGCTCACCGTCGAGGTGCTGACCGAAGGCGTGCATTCCGGCGCGGCCAGCGGCATCGTGCCCTCGAGCTTTCGTATCCTGCGCCAGCTCCTCGACCGCGTCGAGGACTCGCGCACCGGGGCGATCATCCCGCGCGACTTCCACGTCGACATCCCGCGTGAGCGCATTGCCGAGGCGCGCGCGGTCGCGACGGCGCTCGGCGCCGAGGTCTACGATCGCTTTCCGTTCCCGTCGGGCATGCGGCCGGTGAGCGCGGATCCGCACGAGCTGATCCTCAACAACACGTGGCGGCCCGCGCTGGGGATCACCGGCGCCGCCGGGCTGCCGCTGCCGGCCGACGGCGGCAACGTGCTGCGCCCGAAGACCTCGCTCAAGCTCTCGCTTCGCCTGCCGCCCACGTGCGAGGCGCCGCGGGCGGTGCGGAAGCTCAAGGAGATCCTAGAGGCCGATCCGCCGTACGGCGCGCGCGTCACCCTCGACACCTACGGCGACGCCGGCAACGGCTGGAACGCGCCGGCGACGGATCCGAAGCTGCTCGAGTCGATCAACCGCGCATCGGTCACGCACTTCGGCAAGCCGGCGATGTTCGCGGGCCTCGGCGGCTCGATCCCGTTCATGAGCATGCTCGGCGAGCGCTTCCCGCAGGCCCAGTTCCTCATCACCGGCGCGATGGGCCCGGGCTCCAACGCCCACGGGCCCAACGAGTTCCTCCACCTGCCGACCGGCGCGCGGGTCACGGCGTGCGTCGCCGAGGTGGTCGGGGACCACTCCGACAGAAGTCGCCGCTGACCTCTCAGCTCCCACCGCGGCCGCTCTGAGAGTCTCAGACGAGAATCCTTAGCCGCTCTTCTCGGAGTAGGCGCGTTGCTCCGCGTGGTCGATCCTGAAGCTACCCAGCACGATCATCGCTTGGTCTCGCGCCACGAGCCGATGGTCCCCCGCGAGTCCGAAATCGTCCACGCCGGCGCGGCCCGAGATCTTCAGCCAATGGAACTCGGGAAGTATTCCGGCGTGGCGCTGACTTCGAGCTCGTCAGGCGCGAAGCCCGTCCGGCTCGACCGTTTCAGCTCACGCGCGAGCTGATCGGAGACGACGAAGCAAGGGAAGGACGCCAGAAGATCGTCGCCAAGCCAGCCGTCAAACTCATAGTGGAATCGAGCCACGCGCGGCGGACGAACTGAGACGTCGGCGATGGTGTGTGCTCCCCATCCGCCAGCCACCTCGGGCTCGAGTACGGTGAAGCTCACGAAGGCGGCTGATCAAGCGTTGTCGTTTGCGTGCCTCTGGATTCCGTCGCCAGCCGGTCGCCAATGATATTCAACGTCAGGTGCGCTTTCAGGAGGCGGGCTCATCCCGAACTTGACAGCCCTGAACCCATGCTTTTTCGCCGTAGGGGTAAAAGATCCAGCCGCCGTCCCGCTCCTCGAAGCTCGTTCGCGTCACAGCATCGATCAGGCCCATAGGCACGCTTGCCGTCGGACGCTATGCGGACCAGCTGGCATGTTCGAGCACTACCCGGCATCCATCCGGGTCCGCGAACGTTTGGCCCTGCTTGTCCCAGTTTGGGTTGAACGCCTCGACCGGCTGGTGGCCGAGCTCTTTCAGCCGCGTCACGGCGCCGTGCCAGTCGTCGGCATCCGGAAGATAGAAGACGAGCAAGTCGTCGTGAGTCGGCGCGGGCGCAATATCTGGCGCGATGGCTCCCCGTACCACGAGAAAGCCATCCGCACAGAAGTCGTCAACGGATGTCGCCATCTCGCCTACCAACCGGCGCGCCGGCCCGAGACGACAGAACTACGCGATCGACCGGCGCTTGTTGTTGACGTAGTCGACGAGGATGTACTCGCCGAGGTGCTCGGGGCGGGAGAAGAAGGCGCGCCCGCGGTTGATGCGCGTGATCTGCTCGACGAACGCCGTCAGCATGCGGCTCTGCTCGAGCATGAACGTGTTGATGGTAATGCCCTCGCGCGTGCAGCGCTGCACTTCCTTCAGCGTCTCGTCGAAGGTGCGCTTGGTCGGCGGGTACGAGAAGGCCGCCTCGAGCCCTTCCATGTGGGCGGTCGGCTCGCCGTCGGTGATCATGATGATCTGCTTGTTCCCACCCTTCTGCCGTCCCAGCAGCTGGCGTGAGAGCTGGAAGCCGTGGTGCATGTTGGTGCCGATGTTCCACTCGGTCCACGCCAGCCGCGGCAGATCCTCGGCCTTGAACTCGCGGGCGTAGAGCGAGAAGCCCAGGATCCACAGGCTGTCGCGTGGGAACTGGCCGCGGATGAGCGCGGTGAGGGCCAGCGCCACCTTCTTGGCCGGCAGGAAGTAGCCGTTGTTGATCATCGACCGGCTCATATCGAGCATGACGACCGTCGACGCCTGCGTCGACAGCTCGGTGCGGAACACCTCGAAGTCCTCGGGAGTCAGCCGCAGGGGTGTGCCGGCGCCGTTGCGCTCGACCGCGTTCATCAGCGTTTCCTTGAGGTCGAGTAGGAACGGGTCGCCGAACTCGTAGCGCTTGGCCTCGTCGGTCGGATCGCCCCCGGCGCCCCGGCGCTCGACGGCGTGGCGGCCGAAGCGGTCGCGCTTGAGGTGCGCGAAGATGTCGCGCAGCGCCTTGTCGCCCAGCTTGCGGATCGCGCGCGCCGTCAGCTCGAGCCGGTCGCCCTTGCGCTCGAGGTAGCCGGCCTCCTCCAGCTTCTTGGCGATCTCGCGCAGCCGCTCGAGATCGCGGGCGGACTCCTCGCCGAGCAGCCGCTCGACCTCGGCGGGGTCGATCTTCTCGAGGTCGTTGGGCGTCTGGGCGCGGCGGAGCTGGCTCTCGAGCTGCTCCATCTCCTGCATCTCGTCCATCAGCTTCATGGCCTCGCGCATCGTCAGCTCGTCGTCGCCGCGGAAGTCGTAGCGGCGGCGCAGCTCCTCGGTGACGCCGAGCTCGTCGAGGTGCATCGCGAACTGGGCCATCTCGGCCTCGAGCCGCTCGTCCTTCATGAACAGGCTCGACATCATCTCCTGGAGCTGGCGGCGCTGCTCGGGCGACATGCTCTCCATGAGCGACTGCATGCGCGCCGTCTGCCGCGCGATCTGGTCGAGCAGCTCGTCGAGGCTCTCGACGTTCGGGAAGTTCTGCCCCCACTTCTCCTTGAACGCGTCGAAGTCGGGCTCGTCGCCTTCCGCGCGCTGGCGCAGCATGCGGTTGATGTCGCGCAGCATCTCGCGCATCCGCTTCATGTCGTCGGCGCTCATGCCGTCGAGCGCCTGCTTCATCCCCTGCATGAACGGCTGCATCATCTGCTGCTGCAGCGACTTCATCAGCTCCTGGAACTGCCGCTCGGCGTCCTTGTCGGTGAAGTTGTAGTCCTGGAGCTCCTTGATCCGGCCGGCGGGCTCGGGCGGGAGCTTGTCGAGGGCGTCGAGCTTCCGGGCGCGCTCCCCCGGCTCCTGGACCTGGCGCTCGATCCCGGCGCGCTCGGTCTTGAGGATCTCGTCCAGCTTCTTCTTGATGTCGTCCAGCGCCGAGCCGAGATCGTAGCGATTGAGCTGCTCCTGGCGCCGCTTCCGGAGCCGGTCCAGCAGGTCCTGGATGCCGGGCATCCGCTGGCCCTGTGGGTCCTGGGTGCCGCGCTGGAACATCCGGCGCAGCGCGCTCCACAAGTCGCCGTCCGACATGAGGTCGTCGGACATCGCGGCCAGGAGGTCGTCGGCGTCGAGGTCGTAGAGGTTCTGCGTGCCGTCCCAGCGTGAGTAGCGGAAGAGCATCGTGATGCCGATTATAGGGCCGATGGTTGTCGTATTCTATCGGTCATGACGACCCCATCGACCGCCCGCTTCGATCACCTGCTGTCGAGCCGCGCCCGGATCGGTTGGGACGGTTCCGTCACGACCTCCCGGCCCGTCGCCAGCCCGCTCTACGAGTTCGGCGGCGGTTTCCCGGACCCGGCCTCGTTTCCGTACGACGGGATGGTCGAGGCCACCGCGCGCATGATGAAGGCCGAGGGCGCCGAGGCCCTGACCTACGGCGATCCCCAGGGCTATCGCGGCATGCGCGAGCTGGTCTGTCACAAGTACCAGCTGTTCGAGAACCTCCACGTGACGCCGGAGAACATCTTCGTCGCCAACGGCTCCGGCGCCGCGCTCGCGCTCGCGTTCAGCGCCTTCGTGGATCCGGGCGATCCGATCATCTGCGAAGCGCCGACCTTCTCGGGCTCGCTCAACAACATCCGGCGCCACGGCCCCGAGATCATCGCGGTGCCGGTGGACGCCGACGGCATGGATATCACCGCGGTCCGCGAGGCGCTCGAGCGGCTCCGTCGCCAGGGCCGCCGCTGCAAGCTGATCTACACGATCGTCAACTTCCAGAACCCGGCGGGGCCCGACCTGTCGATCCCGCGCCGGCACGAGCTGGTCTCGCTCGCCGAGGAGTACGACACCTTCATCCTGGAGGACGACGCCTACGGCGAGCTCCGGTTCGATGGCGACACCAAGCCGCCCGTCTACGCGCTCGACCGCAGCGGCCGTACGATCCGCGCCGGCACGTTCTCGAAGATCCTCGGCGCCGGCGTCCGGCTCGGCTGGCTCTGTGCCCCGCCGGCGATGCTCCCCGCGTTCCAGGGATT
>Ga0209161_10004159_pt1 | contig 11527 bp, 8 predicted proteins | sample GraSoiAngelo_155_FD_186169 | JGI IMG/M metagenome (GOLD analysis project Ga0209161, IMG submission 186169) | Grasslands soil microbial communities from the Angelo Coastal Reserve, California, USA - 14_1009_13_30cm (SPAdes) (version 2) | ecosystem: Environmental > Terrestrial > Soil > Grasslands ...
GAGCGGCACGCGCAGACTGGCAGCCGCCTCCATATGGCGTTTTACCAGCTCCGTGGCGGTCCCCTGCTGTCCCTCAGGCACCTCAAACACCAGCTCGTCATGCACTTGCAACAGCATCCGGGTGGCGAGCCCGCCCTCGCGCAGGGCCTGGTGGATGCGAATCATCGCGATCTTGATCAGGTCGGCCGCCGATCCCTGGAGCGGCGAGTTCGTGGCGGTGCGCTCCCCGAACGCGCGGATATTGAAGTTCCGGTCCTTGAGCTCCGGGATGTAGCGCCGCCGCCCGAACAGCGTCTCCACGTAGCCGCGCTGGCGCGCCTCGGCCACGGTGCGGTCGAGCCAGGCGCGTACCCCCGCGAAGCGGGCGAAGTATTGCGCGATGAACTCCTTGGCCTGCTCTTGGGTGATGCCGAGCTGACGAGCGAGCGCGAACGGGCCCTGTCCGTAGATCGTGGCGAAGTTGATCGTCTTGGCGCGCGCGCGCATCTCCGGCGTGACCTGTTCCTGGGGCACAGCGAAGATGATCGCCGCCGTCTGGCGGTGGATGTCCCCGCCTTCTGCGAAGGCGCGCACGAACGCCGGATCGCCCGACAAGTGGGCGAGCAGCCGGAGCTCGATCTGCGAGTAGTCGGCGGTGAGGAGCAGCCACCCCGGGGCGGCCACGAACGCGCGACGGATCGCCTCGCCGCGCGGCGTGCGCACGGGGATGTTTTGGAGATTGGGGTCCGACGAGGACAAGCGGCCGGTGGCGGCGCCGGCCTGGTTGTAGCTGGTGTGGATCCGCCCCGTGCGCGGATTGATGAACCCCGGCAGGGCGTCGATGTACGTGGACTTGAGCTTCGACAGCTCGCGGTACTCGATCAGGAGGCGCGGCACCTCGTGCCCCATCGCGGCGAGCTGCTCGAGCACGTCGTAATCGGTGGACGCTCCGGTCTTGGTCTTCTTGAGGACCGGCAGCTGGTGCTTCTCGAACAGCACGTGGCGGAGCTGCGGCGTCGAGTTGATGTTGAATTCGGTGCCGGCGGCCCGGTAGATCGCCCCCTCGAGCTCGGCGAGCTCGAGAGAGAACTGGCGCGAGATCTCCCTCAGCCGCTCGAGATCGACCCGCACGCCGCGCCACTCCATCTCGACGAGGACGGCAATGAGCGGAACCTCGACCTGCTCGAGCAGCCCAAGCAGCTGGTGGTCCTCGAGCTCGGGCCGGAACGCCTCGCGCAACCGCAGCACCGTCTCGCTGTCGCCGCAGGCGTGGCGCGCCGCATCCGCGAGCGGCACGGCGGCGAACGGCCGCTCGCTGCGCCCTCGACCGGCGACGTCTGCATAGGTCTGCACCTGGAGCGACAGCCGCTCCCGCGCGAGGTCGTCGATCGCGTGTGAGCGGCGGCCGGGATCGAGCACGAAGCTCGCGAGCATGGAGTCGTAGGCCACGCCCGCCAGCTCGACGCCGGCGCGGCGCAGCACGAGCCAGTCGTACTTGATGTTGTGGCCCGCCTTGGGCACGCTGGCGTCCGCCAGCAGGGCGCGCAACGGCGCAAGCGCGTCGCTCGCGAGCGCCGGCAGGTTCCGTGGCTGGGCCCCTCCAGCGAGCTCGCCGTCGGGGGCGACATGCGCGAACGGCAGATACCATGAGCGGCCCGGCGCGGCAGCGAGCGACAGGCCCACGAGCTCGGCGCGCATCGGATCGAGCGACGACGTCGCAGTGTCGAGTGCGAGCAGGGCCGCGCCCCGGCACGCCGCGACCATGGCGGGGAGGGCGACGGGGTCGTCGACGATCGTCGGCTCGACGATGAGGGCCGTGGGCGCGGGCGGCGCCGTGACGGCGGCCAACCGCTGGCCTGTCGGAGCGGGGCCTCCCGCGCCCACGCCCTCGAGCGACCCGAGCTTCGGGATCAGCGAGCGGAACTCCAGCTCCGTGAATAGCTCGGTGAGCCGCGGGACCTCGGGCGGACGGAGCCGCAGCGCCTCGAGGTCGAGCGGCAGCGGAACGTCCCGTCGGATCGTGACAAGATCGCGCGACAGACGCGCGAGCTCGGCGTGCTGCTGCACCGCCGCCCGCGCACGCTTGCCGGGGATCCGGTCGGCGCCCGCGAGGATGGCATCCAGGTCTCCCAGGGTCTTCAGCAGCTCGAGCGCCGTCTTTTCGCCCACGCCCTTCACCCCCGGGATGTTGTCCGAGCTGTCGCCCACGAGGGCGAGGTAGTCGATGACGCGTTCGGGCGGCACGCCGAGGCGCGCGCTGGCGTTCGACTGGTCGACCCACTGCTCCTCCACCGCCGCCGGCCCGCCCCGGCCCGGGTTCAACAAGGCGATCCCCGGTCCGATCAGCTGGTAGAAGTCCTTGTCGCCCGAGACGATGACGGCCTGGAGCCCGCGGGCGGCGGCCGTCGTCGCGAGCGTTCCGATGACGTCGTCCGCCTCGTACCCCTCGACCCCGACGACCGGCACCCGGAAGGCCTCGAGGATCGCCTCGATCCGCTCGACCGAACGGTCGAACTCCTGCTGCAGCTCATCGGTCAGCTTCTCCCGCGTCGCCTTGTAGGCCGGGTAGGTCTGGTGGCGGAACGACTCGCCCACGTCGTGCACCCAGGCGAGGTAGTCGGGTCGCCGCGTCTCCAGCAGGCGGATCAGGAAGTTGGTGACGCCCCAGGCGGCGGAGGTGTTCTCGCCGCGCCGTGTGGTGAGCGGCCGGGCGATCATCGCGTAGAAGGCGCGGTAGATCAGTGCGTAGCCGTCGATGAGGTACAGGGTCGGCCGAGACTCGGTCATGGCCGACAAACATACAAAAACCCCGCCCGGCGGTTCCGGGCGGGGCGACGCGAATGGCGTGGGGTGCGTTACAAGCGAACGACGTTCGCGGCGTGCAGCCCCTTGTCTCCGGTCTTCACTTCGAACTGCACCGCCTGCCCTTCGGCGAGCGTCTTGAACCCGTCCATCTGGATCGCCGAGAAATGCACGAAGACGTCCTCGCCACCTTCCTGCTCAATGAAGCCGTACCCCTTGGCATCATTGAACCACTTCACCTTTCCCGTGGCCATTCGAAAAGCCTCCTGCAAAGTCAGACGATAGGGCATGAGCGCCCGCTCGACCCCCTGTCGAGCGCGCGATAGAAATGACGCGGGCCGGAAAGCTTGTCAAGAAACCCTGGTGTCGCGGCGCTGTCGCCGTCGGCTCGGTGCATAACTCCAGGTCGTTCAATTGGTTGTCGCACCGTACAGGGCGCGGTAGACCTCCCGGTTGCGCAGTACCGCACGCACATAGCCGCGGGTTTCCTGGTAAGGGATGAGCTCAATGAACTGGTCGGGGTCGGTGGCGCCCTCGCGAGCCAGCCAGCGCGCCACGGGCGCGACGCCGGCGTTGTACGCGGCCACCGCGGCGTCGGCGCGCCCCCCGAAGCGACGCAGCAGCTCGTCCAGATGGGCCGCACCGAGGTGCAGGTTCAAGTCGGGGACGGTGATCCAGTCGGGGTAGAAGGTGACGTCGAGCCCGCGGGCGGTGAGGGCGGCGGTCCCGGGGGTAAGCTGCGCGAGCCCACGCGCGCCGGCGGGCGACAGTGCCTCCGCATCGAACACGCTCTCCTGGCGCACGATCGCGACGAACAAGAAGGGGTCGACGCCAAACTCGGCCGCCTCTGCTTGGACCGCGGACCGGTTCGGCCAGGGGAAGATGGCGCGCAGCACCCGGGGATCAGCCGGCGCCTTGAGGGCCGCCTGCCACCCGAGGCGGACGGCCGCCGGGCCGAAGCCGCGCACAGCGAGCCCGTCGCTCCAAGCGAGCAGCGCGTCGACGTCCTGTTGCGGCGCCCGGCCGAGGACGGTGCGCACTTCGGCCTCCGCTGCGGTGTCGAGGCCGGCGAGCACGAGTGTATCGAGGCGGGCGAGGGACGTCGCCACAGCGGGAGGCGGCGCGGGCAGAGGCGGCGCGGCGAGCCGCAGCGGCGGCAGCGCCACGGCGCGACGCGCGCGCAGTCCGTAATACCCGATCGAGTCCTCATGCGCGAGCGCGGTCCACGTCGCCTCCGCTGTGGCGGTGTCGCCCCGCGAGAGCGCGAGCTTGCCGAGCCAGAAGCGCGCCGCCGTGCGTTGCGGCGCCGCCGCGGCCACCTCGGCCTGGTACAGCGCGGCCGCGCTGTCGAGCAGTTCTCGACGCAGCGCCTGTGCCGCGAGTCGGAAGCGCGCGAGCGAGGCGCGCACGTCGGCGGGGTAGCGCGCGACCAGCTCGCCGAACCACTGCGCCGCGCCCGCCCAGTCGCCGCGGTCGGCGAGCACGTCCCCGAGCACGTACAGCGCGGTCGGCGCGGCCGTGTCGCCGGCATACGCTTGGGCGAAGCCCGCGAGCGCTTCGCGGGCGCCCGGATCCCCGAGTCGTCCCAGAACCCGGGCGCGGCGATAGGTCGCGAGCGAGCCGAGCGCGGCGTCTTTGGCCGCGGCCCGATACGCACGCTCCGCGTCGCGGTAGCGCGCGGCGCCGGCGAGCAAGTCGCCCAACAGCAGCAAGGTGGCCGCGCTGGAATCGCCCTGGCGCACGGCCCGCTCCACTTCCAGGCGGGCATCGGCGGCGGCGCCGTGGGGTTTCATCGCGCGCGCCAGCGCGACACGCTCGGGTGCCGTGCGCGGCGGCAGCGACGCGAGCGTCACACCGACGGCCGCAGCGGCGTCGTCCGTCTCGGGAGCCCGTGCCATGAGCCCGTAGAGCGCGTCGCGGGCCCGGCCCGAATCGCCGCGCGCGAGCGCGAGCCGGCCGACGTCGAGGGCGCGGCCGGCCTGGGCGAAGGCCTCGAGCGCGCCGCTCGAGTCCCCGGCGACGAGCAAGGCGCGCGCGCGTGCGGTCGGCACTTCGCGGCCGGCCGGCGGCGACACGTCGGCGAGCAGGCGAAACGCGGCGGCGGTGTCGCGCGTGACGCGAGCCTGCCGCACCCGGAGCCACGGCTCGATCACGGCGAGGCCGCCGGCGCGCGCCGCGCCATAGGCGGCGGCCGCACTGTCCGCCTCACCCGCGGCCTCCCAGGCGAGGCCCGCGCGTACCGCCAGCAGCGCCGCCCGCGGCCCGCGGGCGCGCGCCCGGGCGGCGGCGTAGTCGGCGGCCGCTGGGGCCGCGAGCCCCAGCTGTGCTTCCGCCTCCGCCAGCACGGCGAGCGCCTCGCCGTCGGCATACTCAGCGAGCCATGGTTGGCCGGCGAGCAGCGCCCGGGCCCGGTCGTAGCGGCGGGCGTGCAGTTCGGCCTTTGCTCCTGCGAGAATGAAGGCCGGCTCGAGGTGGAACCCGCGCGCCGCCGCGACGAGCAGCGTCTCGGCGGCGTGCCACGGGCGGCCGGCGAGCCACAGGGACTCGGCCCGCTGGGCGGCCGTCTCGGGAGAGGTCTGCTGCGCCGGGACCACGAGCGGGATCGCGGCCCCGACGGCGAGGAGGGCCGCGAGCCGCTTCACTGCGCGCGGCGCACGCGCGCGAGCACGCGTTGGAACTCGGCGCGGGACATCGGCGTCAGCCGGAATCGACCGAAGCCGGTCTGATCCTGGAAAAAGAGGGTCAACCGCAGGCCGGTGAAGGTCCAACGAATCAGGCGCACACCGCTGCGCGACACATCGCTCGAAGCGTCCAATACGTCGTCAGGATCGCCCAGCGTGATGAACACCTCGCCCCGGTCGGTCAGCCAGCCCGGATCACCGCTCTCCCGAAACCGCTCGTTCGCGACCTGGACGCGTCGAAAATACTGGTCGAGCGCTTCGTTCTCAGGCGTCAGCGCCACCGGGTCGGTGGCTTTGTAGAACCGGCGCCAAACGCCGGGACGCTCGTCGGCCGGGGCTTTGCGCAAGCTGTCGACCCAGTCCTGCCGGTCGAAGTAGCGCAGCAGGCTGATCATCTCGTCGAAGTTCGTGATCGCCCACTGATCCGAGAAGCTCACCACGAAGGGGGCCCGCACGGCGGAGGGGGGGTTGCCGGCCGGTGGGATCGCGGCGACCTCAACCTCCCCTTCTCCGACCGGGAGATCGCCGGGGCGAAATGTGAACTGCGCGGCCGCAAAGCGCCCGTCGCCCGCGAGTGCGACGGTGTCGTGTGCGACAGCCGTGCCTCTCTGGTCGTAGGCACGTGCGCTGAGGCGCGCGCCGGACGGCATGCCGTACGCCTCGACGTAGAACCGCAGCGTGTCACCACCGTAGGGCAGCGTCGCGCGCGGGTTCACGAGCAGCTTGGGCAGGTCGGCGACGCCGGTGCGCCCCGCGCCCTCGTATACGGGGATCGGCGAGCTGAGCGCCCGCCCCGCGAATCGTGGCACCGTGTCCACGCGCTCCTGGCGCGTGGCCGCGGGGGCATTCCGGTCCCGCACGGTGACGGTCACGGTGTACACGCCCGGGCGAAGGCCGACGAACTGCTGGAAGATCACGCTCTCGTCGGCTCGCAGCGTCTCCTGGAAGGTGCGGATCCGTACCGTTTCATCGCTCGCGATCTGCCGGGCCGGAGCCGTGTCGGCGCGGAAAGCGACCTCCACGTGGTACTGGGCGACGAATACGTTGCCGTCACGCTGGAAGCTCAGGGCATGGTTCGCGAGCGACAGGGCGAACACAGCCAGGGTGGAGTCGGGGGTCGCGTCGGCGAGGTAGCGCACGGCGGCCACGAAGGGGAGGGGTGCCCCGGCGACGAGAAACCCCATGCGGCGGTACAGCGTCCCCGCGTCGGCCAGGGACGGCAGCGCGGTGCCGGGCTGCGGCCGCGGCGCCGTGCCGACGCGTTGCCAGGAGCCGCAGCCGGCCGCCGCCAGAGTTGCGAACAACGCCACTTCCCCGAGTCGTCTCACTTGCCCAACCTCAAATCCGGACGTTAGTTTCGCGCGTTCCCATGTCCAGCGAAAACCTCGCCGGCCGGACCATCGCCGGCTACCGCCTCCTCGAGCGCGTCGGAGAGGGAGGCACGGCCGAAGTCTACCGGGCCGAGCACCCGGAGCGCGGCCCCTGCGCGTTCAAGGTATTGCGACAGCGTCTGCGGGGCGACCCCACGGCGGTGAAACGCTTCCTGCGGGAGGCCGGCTACGGCTCGCGCGTCCGGCATCCGGGCGTGGTGCGCACCTACGAATACGGCGAGGCCGACGGTCTGCATTACCTCGCGCTGGAGTGGGCAGACGGGAAATCGCTCGCCGATTACGTACACCGCGCGGAGCGCCTCGCTCCGGCGCAGGTCGGGCGCATGGTACGCCAGCTCGCGGACGCCTTGAGCGCGGCCCACCAGGCGGGCATCATCCACCGGGACCTGAAACCCGAGAATATCGTCTACGACACGGCGACCGAGCGGGTCAAGCTGCTCGACTTCGGGATCGCGCGGGACGCGGAGCTGCCGGCTGAAGAGCGGCTCACCCGCACCGGGTTCTTCGTGGGGACGCTCCAGTATGTGGCACCCGAAGCCCTGTCGGGGGAGCTGGTGGACGGCCGGGCCGACATCTTCAGCCTCGCCACGATCACGTACTGGCTCCTCACCGGGGTCCACCCATACACGGGGCGCACCCCACGGGAGCTATTCCAGCAGCTGCTCACGGCGGCTCCGGTGCCGTTGAACCAGGCGGTGGTGGGGCTCGAGTTCCCGGCAGCGCTCCAGGCAGCTGTGATGCGGGGGCTGGCGCGCGATCCCGCCCAGCGGCAGCCCACCGTGACGGCGTTCGCCGCAGAAGTTGAGGCCGGAATCGCCGCGGGGCCTGCCCCCAAGGGTGGCGGACTGCTCGATGCCCTCAAGCGCGCCGTCGGCCGGCGGCGTGAGCGGAGATAGTAGTAGCAAGTACTACAACCTCTTCTCTGTGTGAACTCGGCTACGCCCCTCGAACAGCGTCTGCGCGACTTGCTGCGCGCCCGCTCGCTCCAGCGCGGCGACTTTCTGCTCGCCTCCGGCCGCCGCTCGAGCTTCTACATCGACGCTCGCCGCACGACCATGTCGGCCGAAGGCCTTGCGGTGATCGGGCCCCTCGCCCTCGCGCGGTTCGCGACCGCCGGGTGGCGGCCCCAGCTGGTGGGCGGGCTCACGCTCGGCGCTGACCCCGTCGCCTGCGCCATCGCTGCGGCCAGCGCGGCAGGAGGGCGAGCACTCGACGCCTTCACCGTCCGCAAGCAGGCCAAGGCCCACGGCACGGCTCAGCGCATCGAGGGATGCTTCGCCCCCGGCGCCGCGACGGTGATCGTGGAAGACGTGATCACCACTGGCCAATCCGCGCTGGAGGCGATCCGGGCGGTCGAGGGCGAAGGGGGGCGCGTGCTGGGCGTGCTCGCCGTGGTGGACCGCGAGGAAGGGGGGCGCGCCGCGCTCGAGACGGCCGGCTACCGGGTGGAGGTGTTGGTCACCGCGACGCAGCTCGGACTGCGCGACGCCGCGCCGTGACTGCTCGTCATCCCGCTGAGCAGCGCGCCAGGCGCCCGGTGCGGCGGGATTCTCGCCCTCCCCGAACCACTGGTGTAAGATGTTCCTCGTGACACTCCCCGACACGCTGCAGGGGCGCGGCTCGCTCGCGTCCCGGGTGCGCGGCTGGAAAGACGACGCCACGGGGCTCGAGCAGCGGCTCAAGGACCTCGAGACGATCGCGCGCAGCCTGCGCCGTCGCTGGTGGCTGGTGGGCCTCGGGCTGCCCCTCGGGATCATCGGGTGGGGGTTCGGAGCGGTGCGCACGCGCCCGGGGACGATGGTGTTGCTCGGGGGCGGGGGGCTCGTTCTCAACGCCCTGCTCGGCATCATCAACGAGCGCGGCTGGTACCGCTGGTGGCTCATCTACGTGCTCGCCCTGCTGGACGTGCTGCTGGTGGGCGTGCTCGTGGTGTGGTTCGGCCACGGCGGCTTCGTGGTGGCCTTCTTGATCGCCGTCCTCCCCTACGCGTTCGACCAGGGGCACACGGTCGGCAACTTCCTCGTGCTGACCGCGGCGCTGGCCTATCTCGGGGCGAGCTACCTTCACGGCGTGCTGTACGGGGACGCCGGTGGCCTCACGGCGGCAGGACTCGAAACCGTAGGATTCATCACGGTGGCGTGGGCGCTGAAGCAGATCCCAGCGACCTTGATCCGGCGCATCCGCGAAGCGCGGGACGTGATGGGCGAAGCGGAGCGGGGCCAGCTCGCGGTGCGCGCCCCCGCCGAGGAATCCGACGAACTCGGCTTTCTCGAGAAGAGCTTCAACCGCATGCTCGGGGAGATCGGCGCGACCATATCGACGGTGCAGCGTGAGGCGGACGAAGTGGCGGCGTTCGCGGAGCAGCTCGCGGCGTCGGCCGAGGAGCTGCATGCCACGTCCGAGACCGTGACGCACACGGCGCAGCAGCTCGCCCGAGACCTCGCCAAGCAGCGGGAGTTGGCGGAGGCTGCGCGGGGCGAGAGCGCGAAGGCAGCCGACCAGGCCGAGTCGCTGCGCGTCCGGGCCGAGTTGATGCAGGTGGACGCGGCCCGGCTCGTGGCGGCGGCCCAGCGAGGTCGGGAGCGAGTCGCGCGGGCGAGCCAGACGCTGCGCGCGGTGGGCGACGAGGTGCGCGCCACGGCGTCCACCGTGGCCGGGCTGTCGGGGATGTCCGAGCGGATCGGGGGGTTCGCGCAGACGATCGCCCGCATCGCCCGGCAGACTCACCTGCTCGCGCTCAACGCGGCGATCGAGGCAGCGCGCGCCGAGCAGCACGGCGAGGGGTTCGCAGTAGTTGCGGACGAGGTTCGCTCGCTGGCGGGGGAGGCCGGCAAGTCGGCCCGGGAGGTCGCGGAGCTCGTGTCCGAGCTCCGGGCTGGGATCGACGCGGCCGCACGGGCGATGCAGTCGGGGGAAGCGAAAGTCCGCGACATCGGCGCCGTCGCCGCCGAGGCGGACAGCGCTCTCCAGGAGCTCCACCACGGCATCGAGCTCGTGGGCGACCTCGTGAACGCCACGGCAGAGGTGTCGCGTGGCCAGGCCCAGCGGCTCGCTGAGCTGGCGCAGTCGCTGCAGCAGGTCGCGGCGATCTCGAGCGGCTCCTCGCAGAGCGCCGACGGCGCTGCGGCCGCCACGCAGGCCCAGATCACGTCCATGGGCGACCTCACCGCGACCTCGCAACAGCTCGCCCAACTGGCCGAGCGGTTGCGGGCGAGTATCGCCCGCTTCTCGGTCCTGCGGCGCGAGCAGGAGGGACAGGAGCCCCCCGTCGCCCGCGCCGCGGCCGACTGATCACCCCGCCCGGGATACGCGAGCCGCGTTCGGGCCTTGGTCCCACATCCCCGCGTTAAGGGGGTGAAACGCGCGCAGGATATCCCGGTACGGGGTGACGAGCAGGTCCACATAGCGCTCGAGTGACACGTCGAACGGGAAGCGGCGCCGAAACTCCCCGGCCGTGACGCCCAGCATCGCTTTCAGGTGCCGGCCGAAGCTTTGGGGCGAGGAGTAGTCGAGCCGATAGGCGACGTCGGAGACCGAGAGGCCGGGGTTGAGAAAGAGATAGGCGGCGTGCAGCAACCGCATCCCGGCGAGATAGGTCTTGGGAGAGGGGAGACCCATCCGGTAGAAGCGCGACATCAGCGTGCTGGGGCAGATGCGGAGGTGGCGGGCGAGGCCGCGCACCGTGCTCAGCACCGGTGCGAGACGCGCCAGCGCCTCGAAGAACACGCGCACGTCCTCCGGTACGTCGTCGAGCGCGGGCACCACCCGGGCCAGGATCCGGGCCGCGACCGGTGAGGCGGGGTGCGCGAGCAGGTCGCGCAGCCGGCGCCAGCCAGCGGCCTCGGTGCAGTCTACCGCGGTGCGCACTCCCGTCGCCCCGAGCTTGAGCAGCGTCTCGGTGACGTCGCGGTCGTGGCGCGAGACCAGGGCGACCGCGGGGATTGCGGGAAACTCCCGCACGAAGCGGGCGACGGCGGGCAACTCGTCGCCGCGACAGCGGTGCACCGAGAGCACCAGCGCGTCGACCCGCTTGCGGCGCGCCGCATGCAGCGCGTCCCGCAGGGAGTTGGCGTGCAGCGTTGTGAAGCAGCCGTCCCCCGCGGCGTCGACACGCGGGCGCTCGGGCGGCGGGAGGAAAGTGCACACGGTCACCATGCGGGGGAGACCATAGCGTGAGGCCATCAACGTCGGGTCAAGATTCCCGGGCCCACTGGCACCAGGCCGCCGCGCCGGCAGGAGACGCCTCAACTCCGCGTCAACCCGCCGATCTCGTCGCGCGGCTGCGCCGGCACGTTCAGACGCTCGAAGGCGTGCGCCACCCAGCCGCCGCCCCTGCCCGCCACCGCGCCGCGCGGGACTACGTCGCCGCCGAGCTCCACGCGCTCGGTCTCCTCGTCGAGCTCGCCCCCTTCGCGTTCCGCGGCGGCACGTATCAGAACGTCGTTGGCGTCCTGCCCGGGCGCGACCCGCTGCGCCCGCGCCTGCTCGTCGGCGCGCATTTCGACTCGACCGCTGATACTCCCGGCGCGGACGACAACGCCAGCGGTGTGGCCGCATTAATCGAGTGCGCCCGGCACGTCTTACCGCACGCGCCGGCGGCGGGGGTTGAGTTCGTCGGCTTCGATCTCGAAGAGCTGCAAACCGTCACTGGCACCTACCGCGTGGGGAGCCGGG
>Ga0209161_10004163_pt1 | contig 11523 bp, 9 predicted proteins | sample GraSoiAngelo_155_FD_186169 | JGI IMG/M metagenome (GOLD analysis project Ga0209161, IMG submission 186169) | Grasslands soil microbial communities from the Angelo Coastal Reserve, California, USA - 14_1009_13_30cm (SPAdes) (version 2) | ecosystem: Environmental > Terrestrial > Soil > Grasslands ...
AGGAACACGCTCTGGAAGTCGGGCTTGTACGCCCATATGGCGCTGACGACGATTGACGGCGCGATCATGAGCGCGAGTGAGCCATACGGAACGCGCCGCCTCGAGGAGATGTTCGCCGCCCACGAAGGCAGCACGCGATCAAAGGCGGCGGCAAAGATCACGCGGGTCGAGGACAGGAACAGGGTGCCTGCCCACCCGAAGAACCACAGACCCATGACGATGATGAGCAGGGCCTGGAACAGCTTGTTGTCGACGAGCCAGCCCGCGAACATCACGGGATATGGCCAGGTGCCGACCGGAGCGGTGCCGGCATACCATGCCGCGTTGGCGGCGTTGTAGAACTGCCAGCCCATGGTCTTGACGATCAGGATCAGGACGAGGGCGACCATCCCGACGGTCACCCATAGGCCCAAGAACATGCTCCAGAACGGCTTGCGGATGTCCTTGGCGCCCCGAACCTCGCCGTAGAGGGTCGCCCCCCAGTTGGGCCACAGCAGATAGAAAGCGAGGAACGGCAAGACGAGGAAGATCGGGCCTAACGAGAAGAATCCGAAGTCGTGGGGTGCGTAGCCGGCCTTGGTGCCGGCGTCGATGGTCGCCTGGTAGGCATTGGCAGGAGCGCCGAACAAACTCGTCGCCTCTCGGTTGAACGCGCTCTGGAAGTCGCTCTGACTCGCGAACAGCAGCAGGCCGCATACGACCACCAGGCCCCCGATCCCGATCCAGAAGCAGATCTTCTGGATCCTGGCGTAGGTCTCCATGCCCAGCGTCACGACGACGCTGACGAAGGCAAGGACGATCAGGCAGCTGACGAAGACGCCCGTATGGTTCGTGCTCGCAAAGAAAGAAGCAACACCGGACCAGCCCAGTGTGTAGGCGAGCGGTTCAAAGAACTGGACGTTCAGGATGTTGGCGTAGATCGGCGCCCAGAGAAACAGGGTGAACCACCATCCGGTGATGGACAGGACGAAACCCGCACCACCGCCGAGGACCCTGCTCTGCCAGGCGTAGTCGCCACCCGTGCGCGGCATGACGCTCACCAACATGGAGTAGGTAACGACGAGAAAAGTCGTGAGCACTCCGAAAACCACGATTGCGGCGAGCAGCTGGCCGTCGGGCACCCAGTACACGTAAGACATGCCGTACAGGCCGAGGGTGATCAGGTTCACCGACCAGAACGAGTAGACGAATGCGTCGAACGTCGACCAGGCCTTGACCAGGCCGGTCGCGTTGCGTAGGAACAGCGCGGGCCTCGTCCCGGTAGCCGTCCCCAACGTCGTGTCAGCCATGTGCTTCCTCCTTACCTCTTCATCCGTTGACCAGCTGATAGCTCTTGACGCCTTTCTTCGCGTCGAGTTGGATGATCGCGCCCATGAGCATCCCCTCCTCGTAGGCGCTGCCTGGATTGATGGAAAGCGTCTTGCCGATCTTCACGGCACCCTTGCTCTCGTGGATGTGCCCATGCAGCGAGAGCAGCGGCTGATGCCGTTCGATGGCTTCGCGCACGGCCGTCGAGCCGACCGGCCGGAGCGCCCGGCCGCCGTGCAGCAGCTTCAAGTCGGCGTCGATGGCCGGCGCCTCGTCGAGGCCCGACCGGTAGGGCGGGCAATGCAGGTTGAAGATCGCACGCGACGGATCGGAGACCTGCGAAGCCATGGACTCGATGCGCTCGGCGAGCTGCTCCTCCGAGTCTTCCCGGTGCGTCTTCCACGGCGTGGGATTTGACCAGCCGGTCGAGATCATCGAGAAACCGTCGATGTCGACGATGCGGCCCTCCCCCAGCTCGACCATCTCCGACCGCCGCACAACCTCGTCGACCTCCATCTCGTCGTCATTGCCCGGGCAGACAAAGCAGCGGATGCTCGAGCCTCGAAGCTTCTCCGCGGCCATCTTCATCCAGCGGTCGACGCCTTCGAGCATCACCTCCTGAAAGCACTCGGCGCGCTTGGCGGGGTCCTGGTCCAGCTCATGCAGCCGCTCGACGCTCATGCGGAGCGGGTAGTAGCCCTTGCGGCGAATGTTGGCCTCGACGTCACCGACCTGGTCAGCCGTCACCGCCTCGCGCTCGCCTCCGAGGGCGACCGTGTAGTGGCCGTTCTCCGAGACGATCGGCACGATCGCCTTGCCCGTCATGTCCCCGCCGCAGATGAGGACGTCGGCGTCGTAGAACTTGGCCGCATTCAGGAACTTCTTCCAACAGACTTCGGAGCCGTGCAGGTCGGTGGCGAAAAAGATCTTGGTCATGTCTGTTACCTCTCGACGAGCACTTTGCGGATCTCGTGCTCGAACCCTGTCACGTGCCGCCGCATGATGTCTTCAGCGCGGTCGCCGTTCCCGGCGAGCAGCGCCTGCAGCAGCTCGATGTGCTCATCTACCGCCTCGCGCAGGCGCACCTCGCGGTCGAGCACCAGGTACCACAGGCGAAGGCTCAGATTGAAGTAGCGCTCCAGGGTTGCTTCGAGGAACGGGTTGCGGGCGGCCCGATAGACGGTGCGGTGAATCCGCTGATCCAGATGCATCAGGTCGCGCGGGGCGGTGACGTAGCTCCGCCGGACCAGCGCCAGGAGCTCCTCGATCGCCTCCCGGTCGGCCGCGCTCAGCTTCTCCGCCGCGAGTCGCGCCGCATGCGATTCGAGCACCACGCGAACCTCTGTGATCCGGGCCAGGTCTGTGATGTTGACGTCCGTGACGAAGGTGCCGCGGTGCGGGATGGAGCGGACGAAGTTCTCCCGGGCCAGGCGCTGCAGAGCCTCCCGGATCGGGGTGCGCCCGATCTTGAGCTCCTCGCGCAGCCGGGCCTCGTTGACCACCGAACCGGGCGGCATCTCCAGGCTGACGATGCGCTCGAGGATGCGCGCGTATGCCTCCTCGCTCTGCGACCGTATCGCGACCGGTTCGGCGACCGCCATTGACCCCATCCCTACAACACTGGCGATATGCGACCGATATACCGGGCCGGAACGTAGCACCAGGCCGGTGCCGCGTCAATGTTCACTTCCCCGCTCGCCGGGGAAGTCGGCCGAGCCCGCGGCTCGGCCGGATGGGGAGGTGCGTCCGGGCACACAGAAACGATGCGATCCCCCCGCCCTTGGCGACGGAGGGGCCGCGTCAATTCCCCGCTTCGGCCATCCAGCGCTTCAGGTCTTCTGAGCGAAGCACCTCCAGCGCCCGATCCCAGCGGCCCCGGTAGTAGCCCACAAAGTCGAAGTCGACCGCGGAGATCTTCGCCTGGATCGCCCCCCACAAGGTCCAGCCGACGTCCGACATGAGCGCGAACAGGTTCATCCGCGCCAGCTGCTGCCCATCGACGGTTCCGAAATAGGCCTCGCACAACGCCGCGCGCAGGTCCTGGTCGAATCCGGCCTCCTGGGCGGTGTTGCCGAGGTCGAAGCACGGGTCGTTGTTGCCGCTGAGCTCGTAGTCCACGATGCGCAGCGCTGTCCCGTCGTCGATGAAGTTCTCGCAGAGCAGGTCGTTGTGGCACGGCGCCGGTGGCAAGGCACCGGTGCTCACCGCGCGTTCGATCTCGGCGACCGTGGGCAGCCAATCGCGATAGCCATCCGGGATCGCGACCTCGTGTTCGTCCACGATGCCGAGATAGGTCTCGATGAGCCGGAACATGTTGAAGTCCTGCAGGAAGCGCGGTGCGGCGTGCAGGCGGTGGAAGGACTGCGCCATCCGTGCGGCCATCTGCTTCGACTGCAGCGCCATCGCCGACATCGTCGGGCCGGGGATGAACTCGAGCACCATCACATCGACGCCCGCGACGTGCTCGAGCACTTTCGGGGCGATCCCGGTGGTCGCGGCCGCCTTCGTGTTGTAGACCTCGTTTGCGCGGTCGATCGACAACAGCTCGGTCGACCGGCCGGGCAGTCGCATCACGTAGCGCTGCCCGCCCGACTCGACGAGGTAGTTCTCGTTGGTCAGGCCGCCGGACAGCGGCGTGACCTTGACTTCGCGCCCCTTCCAGAGCGAGACCCGGCTTACGGCCTCCTCAACCTGCGAGCTGGGCACGTTTGGTCAGCACGGCGTCGTGCGTCACGGCGGCCGGGATCATCTGTCCGAACACCTCAACCTCCACCTGCGCGCCCGGCTTCAACTCGCCAGGCAGATACGAGTAGGCGAGGTTCTTTTTGACTGTGAAGCCGTACGCGCAGCTACGCAGGCGCCCGACCACCTGGCCTCCGCTGAGCACCGCCTCGCCACCGTAAACGGGCACGTACTCCTCACCCCCTACCGCGAGCGTGCGCAGCCGGCGCTGGACTTCAGGCCGAAGGGCGCTCCACTTGTCGGGCCGCACGCAAAAGCCGAGGCCCGCCTCATATGGGTTGTCGAGCAGGCCCATGTCGGTGCCGTAATAGCGATAGCCCTTCTCCATCCGCAGTGAATCCAGCACTCGGTAGCCGCCCGGCTTCATGCCGAAGCCCGCCCCCGCGGCACTCAGGCGGTCCCAGACCTGGCCGGCCGCCCCCGGCTCGATGTAAAACTCCCACCCCAGCTCGCCGACGTAGGTGACGCGCTGTGCGAACACCGCAAAGCCGGCGATCCGGATGGCGCGGGCACACATGAATGGAAAGCCCGCCTCGGTGACGTCATCGCGCGTGACTCTCTCGAGGACGGCGCGTGCCTGCGGTCCCCACATGCCGATCACCGAGAGCTCATCGGAGGATTCGTGCAGCTCGACGGCGGAATCGGCGTCGCCGACCTGCAGGCGCAGCCATCCGAGATCGCTGTTCACGTACCCGGCGCCGGTGACCAGCCGGAAGTGATCGGGCGCGAGCCGCGTGACGGTCACATCGGCGGCGATTCCCCCGTCCTTCTCCAGCAGCTGCGTGTACACGACTGATCCCACCGGGCGGTCGATGAGGTTGCCGGCGACCCTCTCCAGCAGCGGCAGCGCGCCTGGACCCGTGATCTCGACCTTGCCGAACGAGCTCATGTCGATGATGCCGACACGCTCTCGAAATGCCCGGTGCTCCTCCGCGAGCAGGTCGTAGTAGGGCGGTCGCGTGAAGCCGAAGTGCCGCTGGTCGGCGCCGGCGCGCCGCCACGGGCGGGCGGGGTCGAAATAGTCAGCCCGCTCCCAGCCATGCTTGACCCCGAACACCGCGCCCAGATCCTGCATTCGCGTGTGCAGCGGGCTCGTGCGTCTTGGACGTCCCCAAGCGTCGGAGTCGAAGGGATAGCGGAGGTAGTAGTAGTACTTGTAGGCCTCGCGAGCCAGCTCTGCGGCGTAACCGAAATCGCGATGCACCGGGCCGAAGCGCCATGGCCGATACGGATAAAGGTCGAGCTCGGTCTGGCGACCGGTGACAAGCTCCGCGATCGCGCGACCGATGCCGCCTGCTCCGCCAAAGCCGTTCAGCGAAAGCCCCGCCGCCATGAAGAGTCCATGCACTCCCGGCACCGGACCGACCAGCGGCCCGGCGTCGGGCGTCATCGCGTCCGGGTGACAGACGAGCTTGACGATGCCCGCCTCCAGCACGAATGGGAAGCGTCGAGCGGCACCCGCCAGAAGCGGCTCGAATCTCGCCTGGTCGGGCGGCAGTGAGGTGCCCGCGTGGTCCCACGGCACGCCGTCGATCCAGCGCGCGACGGGGTTGGCCTCGTATCCACCGAGCACCATGCCTCCGGCCTCAGCCTTGCCGTAAACGAGGTTGTCCGGGTCGCGGAAGCACGGCATGTCGTGAGGCATCTCGTGGCCGGGCACGGCAAACAGCGCGGCGTGCTGATGGTCGACTGGCGTCGACACCACGAACGCGCCCGCCATGGCCGCGAGCTGCGGACCCCAGATGCCGCCCGCCACGACCACCACATCGGCCTCGATCCTGCCTTCAGGGGTGTTGACCGCTTTGACCGCGCCTGCCTCGGAAAGCTCGATGCCGGTGACCCGGCGATGCGTGAGGACCTGCGCGCCGAGCTTTCGCGCAGCAGCGGCGAGCGCGTGGGTTGCCGTGTGCGGGTCGAGGTGACCGTCGCCCGGCACCCAGACCGCTCCATACAGCGAGTCCTGGCTGATCACCGGCATCAGCCGCGCCGCCTCCGCGGCGGAGACCAGCTCCACCTCCAGGCCGATGCCTCGGGCCCGGCTGGCGCCGCGTTGCAGCTCCATCAGCTGATCCTTGCTCGACGCAAAGCGGAGGCTGCCCACCGTCTCGAAGACGCCGATCTCCTGATACAGCTCGATGCTGTAGCTGCGGAACCGCATCATCGTGGGCGAGGGGTTGAACTGGGTCACCAGGCCCGCCGCGTGGCAGGTCGAGCCACTGGTCAGCTCGTCTTTCTCCAGCAGCACCGTGTCGCGCCAGCCGGCCTTGGCAAGGTGGTAGGCGACGCTCGCGCCGGTGATGCCGCCGCCGATCACAACCGCCTGGGCGCGCTCCATCGGTGCGCTGAAATCTACTCGGGAAGCGGCTGCTGTTTTGTCTCGGGCAGCAAGAACAGCAGCAGCGCACCCGCCACTGCGGCGACCCCCTCGAGCTCGATGGCACCGCCAAGGCCGGCCGACGCGGAGAGCAGGGCGACCGCCTGGAGACCCACGATGCTCCCGATTGCTCCGGCGAGCGCGATCGCGGCCTCCGCCGTGGCGCGGGCGCGGGTGGGAAACAGCTCGCCCGACCACGCGCCGAACACAGGCGTCCCCGCGCTCGCGAAGGCGCTCCACAGCACGTTGCCGACGAAGAAACCGACCGTCGAGGTGGCAAAGCTCAGGCTCGTCGCGGCCGCGGTGGCCACGGTCAACCCGATGGCAGGGCCCCTGCGCCCGAACCGGTCGGTGAGGTAGCCGCCGGCGAGATAGGAGACCGCACCCGCGATGCCCGAAACCACGATCAGAAAGCTGATCTGGACAGGCGACCAGCTCAAGACCACGCTCGCGTAGAGCGTGTAAAGCAAGCCTGCGGGCTCGAGGAGGACCGCGAGCAGCGCGAACATGGCCGCCAGGATCACCATCCGGCGGCGCCACGGCGGCTGCATCAGCAGGCGGATCGCCGACCCGGTGACGCGCACCCCCTGCCAGGTCCGGCCCTCAGGCAGCAGCCACCAGATGAGGGGCGCCGCCACCAGCCCTGCCCCACTGGCGATGAAGAGCCAGCGCCAGTGTGGAGCCAGCAGCGGATAGGCGACGACGGTTATGCCCGTGCCCAGACCCGACAGCAGCGCCAGAACGCTGACCGCCTGGCCGCGACTGCCTGCGGGGGCTTCTTCGACGATGAGCGCGGTGGCCACCCCGATCACCAGGACCTCGAAACACACGGCGAAAAGCCGCAAGAAGGCAAGGTCGGCCAGAGAAGGCACGTAGGCGCTGGCCAGGGTCACGACCGAGAAGCCTGCGACGCCGGCGGCGATCAGGCGGCGCCGGCCGAAGCGGTCGGCAAGGGTGGCAAGGGGCAAAGCGCCGAGGGTTCCCACCGCCAACACCGAACCGAGGTTGGACAGCGCCGAGGTGCCGGCGTGGAACTCCCTGGCGATCGCAGGCAGCGCGACGACCAGGATCGAGCCCTCGAAGCCGGCGAGCACGACGGCGAGCCCGGCCCAGGTGAGGGTGACGCGCTGCCGCCTGTCGAGCTCGATCACCTAAACCAGGTGCACCCTTTTGAGCAAGTAGGGTCCGGGTCCGAGGAAACCGCACGTCGCCGCGATGTGGGCGATCGAGATGCCCAGCAGCGAGGGCGGACCGGGAAGAAGCCAGTACGCGAGGCCCAGCGGGAGGCCGACCAGGGCGGTCGAGAACGTGCGGCCCATGTCCAGCGGCCAAGCCGGTGGTAGAGCACATAGGTCGCGGTGCCGACCGCAAATCCTGCGGGCGCTGCCCACAACGCAGTCAGCCCGCCCTGCACGAGACCGCGAAAGAACGCCTCCTCGATCGGCCCGTTGAGGGCGTAGAAGCCCGCCTGGAACACCGCATCGCCGGGCCCCGCCGGAACGCTGAGGGCGCCGCGGCGGCGCGTGAGCCAGAGCTGAACAGCGGCGGCCGCGCCGAACATCAGGGGAGCGGAGACTGCCGCGAAAACGAGCTGCGCCGTCAGGTTGCCGGGCTCCAGACCAAGCCACGCGGATCTATTGCTCGCGACGTAAATGGCTGCATAGGCGGCGGTGAATGGCAGCAGCCGGACGAGGAGGTCCGGACGCATCCAGGACCAGCTGTCTGGAATATGCGTCAGGAGGAGTCGCGTTGGAACATTCGGCGTGGCCCCGGCAGAACCCATCACCTTCGACGTCTTCTTCGACTACCTGTGTCCGTTCGTCTTCCGGGCGGCGGGACTCCTCGACGCGGTGCGGCGCTCGGGCCGGCGCGACCTCGTGGTTCGGTGGCGGTATTTCTCGCTCACGCAGGTGAATTCAAAGGATGACGGCTGGACGGTTTGGAGTGCGCCCGTCTCTGACAACGTGAAGGGGCGACTCGCCTTCGCGGCTGCGGAAGCCGCAAAGCGGCAAGGCCGCTTCGACGACTTGCACATGCCGCTGCTGCAGGCTCGACATCGCGACCGGCTCGACATCGACGATCCGGCAGTGGTGGAGAAGGTTGCCGGCGACGCAGGCCTCGACATCGGGCGATTTCGGAGCGACCTGGCAGACCCCAACATCCTTGACGGGTTGGCGCGGGATCACCGCCAGGCCGTTGCCGAGCTCGGAGTTTTCGGCACACCGACCTTCGTTTTCGCGGATGGCGCATCCGCTTACGTCCGACTGGCGGATGGGGTCGACGAGAACGGCGCCCTTGAGGTGTTCGACCGCCTCGTAACCGTTGCCGCGGCGGAGCCGCGCATCCTGGAGATCAAGCGACCCAGGAGACCCGCGGCGGACTGACTCGCGTTCGGGTGCTTTAGAGGCAGCCGGAGTTTCCAGTACAGCGGAGTACTGGGAAATGCCGGTAGCTGAAAACCACGTGCTTCCCGGTGCCACGAACGACACCTGGCGGACGTGGCTGATGACTGGCGTCCGTCGCACCCCCGTCGACCGCCGCCGCATGCGCGGCGCCCACAAGGGGCTCAAGAAGATGCTTCTCGAAGGCATGAACAACGGCGATGACCGGCCGCATGCCTGGAAAGACTTTTCGGGAGCGATGATCCGGCACGCGGTCGACGAAGCGATCCGCTCGCTGCCGCATGAGGACAACGAGGTCGTCAAGCTGGCTTACTTCGGCGGCTACTCCAATCGAGAGATTGCCTCGCAGGTAGGGCTGACCGAAGGCACGGTGCAGCGCCGGCTGCGGCGGGCGCTGGGCGCCATCAGCGACCACGTGCAGCGCGGCCGGGCGGTGGGGCGGCGAGCGATGTCGCTGATTGCCATCTGGCTTTCGGGTCGATGGCTGACCGACAGCGCTCACCACGTCCTGCAGGTCGCCGTCGTGGCGGGCGCTGCGGCGGTCATCATCGCGCAGCCCGCGCCCGCCGTCGCACCGTCGGCCCCCGGTGCCCACGCCGCAAAGCCCGCCGCCCCTGGTGCCCACGCCGTGCAGGGCCCCGCCCCAAGCATCAACGCCCCAGTCGTGCCGCCGATGCCTTCACCGTCCGTGCCCCCACCGGTGCAGGCGGTGCCCGGGCAGGTCGGGGTGCCGAATGTTCAGGCGCCCGTCGTGCCGCTGCCGGTCACGCTCCCGCCGGCACCGCCCGTCCCGTCGCCTGGCATTCCGCACGTCTGACGCCGCCGGTGCCCTTCAGTTCCGGGCATAGACCACCACGCCGTCGACGGTGGCGACCCGGTGATAGTGGTCGGCCACGACCTCCGCAAGCACCGGGTAGTTGCTCATCGGATACTTGGCGAAGTCGCTCCAATCCGCGGCCGCCGTGTCGACGATGAGGGCGGGAGGGTTGGCCGTCAGGTCTGACTGCAGCAGCGTCCAGACCTCCGGTGCGGTGTCCCAGCTGTTCGGAGGCACGTCCGAGCCGCGCTCGAAACCCCGCAGAAAACCGGGGAACCGGCCCGCCATCACGCGGTCCGACTCGATGTAGAGCGCCGGCCAATCACCCCAGACGAACACCCGGTCTGAGGGCGAACTGTGGGCGGCGATATACGCGGATACCGCCTGGTGCTGGGGCACGGGCGGGCTGAAGTCGTAGGTGAGCGGGTCGGCGCTGACGTCGAAGGCCCACCAGGCGACCGCCGGTATGGCGATGCCCGCCACGGCGGCCGCAGCAACGAACCGTCGCATCTCGAAGCGGTCGAAGGCGAGTGCCGCGACCACCGCCAGCGGGCCCATCGCCTGGATGAAGTAGTGCCACGAGAGGTGGCCGCCCGCCAGCGACCCTGCCATCGCGACCGCGAGCCACGCCACCATCAAGCGGACCTCGACGGACAGGGCCCGCCACCGCGTGATCAGGGCGATCGCAGCGATCCACAGCACGGACATGTCGAGGACGAATGGAAAGATGCTGTCCCGGGCGCGGCTCCAGACATATCCGGGCGTCCAGCTGGCCGACGCGTACCCGACCAGGGTCTGGACGGTCCAGCGCCAAAAGCCGGGCAGCGATCCGGTCAGCGCGATGAGCACGGCTCCGGCTGTCAAGCCAGCAAGCAGTCCTCCCGCGCAGAGCAGCGCCGCTCGGCGCCGTTCGCCGGCGGGCTCGAGCCAGAAAATAGCAAGCCCGACCAGCAGGAGGTTGATGGCGGCCGACTGGCGGAACGCGCCCGCCGCCACCAGCAGGACCCCGGTCCAGAACCACTGCCTCCGGAGCATGAACAGGACGGAAGCGGCGAGGGGCAGCATCATGAAGATCTCGGTGTTGGAGGCCAGCAGCCGCGGGTTGCCCGCCGCGGTCAAGACGCCGTAGAACAGCCCGCCGAGAATCCCGGCGCGGGTCCCGGCCATGCCCTGGACGATCTTGAAGATGAGCACGCAGGTTGCCGCCATCGCGGCAAATCCGACGGCGTGGATTGCCGTCATCTGGTAGGCGCCGAAAATCCGGAACGTGAGCGCGTACACCCAGAAAACCCCAGGTGGCTTGTTGTCGACCCCGCCTGCCGCGTAGAGGCCGCCGCCGAGGTTCATCAGCACCGCGATCGAGCCGTAGATGGCCTCATCCCCGTCGAGCAGGCGGTGCACGAAGGAAGGCAGATGCGCGACGATTACAGCGAGTCCAGCCAGGGCCGGCCAGGCCGCTCTCTGCCAGGAAATTGTCAGATGGCGGGTGGTCATGCGTTTCGAATTATTGGGACTGCGGCTCTGGCGTGAGAGAGACTCGAACAACCGGGGGAGAAGTGTTTAGCGCTGTAAATAACGGTGCCAACAGGCGGGGCTGGTTGATGCTCGCCTTCGGGATCGTGGCGATCGCCCTCCTCGTCGACCTCATCTACCGGAACGATCCCATCAGCGTCGACTTCCACACCTACGTGGCTGCCGGCCAGGTCGGCTTGCAGCAGGGTTGGTCGCACATCTACGACCAGGGCGTGGTCGCGGTCGAGCAGAAGGAGCTTTCGTCGACCCTGGTGGCGCAGCCATTTCTCAGTCCGCCGACCGTAGCGTTTGTGACGGCTCCCCTGGGATTCCTGCCCTACGACGCGGCCTACGTCGTGTGGGCTGCG
>Ga0209161_10004164_pt1 | contig 11521 bp, 10 predicted proteins | sample GraSoiAngelo_155_FD_186169 | JGI IMG/M metagenome (GOLD analysis project Ga0209161, IMG submission 186169) | Grasslands soil microbial communities from the Angelo Coastal Reserve, California, USA - 14_1009_13_30cm (SPAdes) (version 2) | ecosystem: Environmental > Terrestrial > Soil > Grasslands...
GCAGGTCATAAATGCCGAAGCACGAATGACGAAAGAAGCCCAAAACACCAATGACGAAGACGCAGCGTCACGATCCGCCACGTCATTTGGTCATTCCTTCGAGCTTCGGCATTCGGATTTCGTCATTTCCCTTGAACATGTCCCCCGAAAGCTTTCGGGGTTGGCTAAGGCTGAGCGAATAGGCTATAAACATCCCGCTCCTATTGGAGCTGAACATGATTCCGCTCGAAGACAATGTCGGCGACATTATTGGAAAAGCGCAACGCGGCTTGCGCATCTCCGATACAGAACTGGCAGAAAAAGCACGCGTCAGTTCGCAAAAAATCCGAGATCTACGCGCGGGCGATTTCGATGAGCTGGCGCTTTTGCGCGTTGCGCCGGTGCTCGGCCTTGCCCCGCGAGCGCTTTGCGAACTCGCCAAGGGCGAATGGCATCCGCAAAAAATTGATCAAAGAGACGGCCTCGCGCAATTCAACACCCACTACCACGATATGGCAGTCAACGCGTATCTTGTCTGGGACCCGGCGAGTCGTGCCGCCGCGGCTTTTGATACTGGCGCCGATTCCGGCGAAATGGTCGGCTTTGCGAACCGCCAGAAACTCGATGTACAACTCATTCTCCTTACGCACGCTCACGCCGATCATGTCGCGGACCTGCCGCGTCTGCGTGAGGAAACCGGCGCAGATGTTTTTACACCAACTCGGGAACCAGTTCCTGGCGCGGAGCTCATTGACGAGGGAAAACGTTTTCGGCTTGGCAACTTGCAAATCGATACGCGACTCACCTGGGGTCATTCCCCAGGCGGAATGACGTATGTGGTGACCGGTCTCGCGCATCCGATTGCGATTGTCGGCGATTCACTTTTTGCCGGATCGATGGGCGGAGGAAATGTTTCCTACCACGATGCATTACGAAATAATCTCGAGAAAATCCTGACGTTGCCGGACGACACGATCATTTGTCCGGGACACGGCCCGATGACGACAGTCGGCGAAGAGAAAAAGCACAATCCGTTCTTTGCTGGCAAAGTTTAATGTTTGACCTTTGAGGTTTGATATTGCCGATAAGAGAACGGGGGCACAATTAGAGCAAAAACTTTTTGCGCGGTCATCCTGAACGAAGTGAAGGATCTCGCATAGGTCCGATTGATCACGTTACAGTAGCTTGTGCGCTTCAGCTTTCGAATGTGGGCTCCCTCGCTTCGCTCGGGATGACAAGGCTTCATGGTTAGGATTAGATTTGAGCTGATGAACATCGGTTTTGTTGGAGTCGGCCGTATGGGTGCGAACATGGCGCGCCATTTAAAAGATCGGCAGTTCCAGATTGCGGCGGTTTACGATATAAACCGCGCAAAAGCTACATCTGTTGCCGCCGAACTTGGTTGCGCGGCTGCTCAGGATTTGTCGGAAGTCACGGCAGAATCGGACGTGATTTTCACGGTAGTGACTGATGACAACGCGGTGCGGCAAATCTTTACCGGAGCTGGTGACAACTTACTCGTTAATGCACGAGGCAAATTATTCATCAACTGCGAGACGATCTCGCCGGGGGTGGAGATCGATGTTGAGAAGCTGGCGTATCAAGCCGGCGCGAAAAGTCTCGAAGCATGCATGGCCTCGAGCATCACCCAGGCACGCGACGGTAAGCTCTATCTGATGTGCGGCGGAGATGAAGCGATATTCCGCAAAGCTGAACCGATTTTGAGGGAGCTCGGTTCAGTGGTGCGCTATATCGGCAAGTCTGGCGAAGCCGCCAAGGTAAAAGCGCTCGTCAACATGGTGATGAACATCAACACGGCTGGCCTGGCCGAGGGACTTGCGCTTGGCGCGGCACTGGGTCTCGATTTAACGATGTTGCGCAAAGTTTTTACGCAGACTGGCGCGAACTCGCGCGTACTCGAAACCGATGGCGAAGACATGCAGAATCGCGAACACACGTGCTATTTCTCTGCCGCGCATGCGGCGAAAGACAGCGGGATCGCTCTCGAGCTCGCGCGCAATCTAGGCCTCGATTTACCGCTGGCGCGCGCGACCAAGGAACAATACGACCGGATGGTCGCAGAAGGCTTGGGCGAGCTCGACAAATCCGGCATCGCCGAGCTCACCTTCAAAGATCGCCATAAACATTCCGGCAATCGCGCTTGATGCGTTCCGGCAATTCGACTCCGCAAATATCGGCAGCGTCAAATCGGTTAATAGTGCGCCCTCTGGTCCAGCCGAATCTAAATAGCAAAAAAGGCACACTTTCCCTCGAAACCTTTCAGTTCGAATTCGCCAAGCGCACGCACTGGAACCAGTTCTCTGAGCTTTGTATGCGCCGCTTCGCTCAGTCCGCAAGGTTCGCCTAGCGAACCAGCGAGTTTTTCCAAGCGAAAGATCAAATTCACTTCGCCTCCCATCAAACTTTCCTCGCCCATCGACGCAACCCCGCCAATTGCAACCGCCCCGAAGTGAACAACGAAGCGAAATTCCGGCCATTCTTTTTGTTGCAATTCCTTGAGTGCGGAGATCACCGCCACGATCTCCTCCGGACTCGTACCAGCCTCCGGCCAATAGGCAAGAAAACCATCGCCGAGGTATTTGTTAATTATTCCGCGCTGATTCTCGAGGATCTCCTTGCACGTGAAAATCCACGCGCCGAGAAGAACATCCAGGTCCTCGCTCTGCATCTGGCGGCTGAGTGGCGTAAAACCGCGAATATCCGCAACAAGAAGCCAGCACGGAATATTCTCGATTTCCCGCAGCGTTCGTTGCACCACGTCGCTTTTGTACTCTTCTGAAATGCCGAGTGGCTGCCGGAGCGTGAGAACCTGATCTCCGATTGTGATTTGGTCGCCGTCGCTTAGTCGGACAGGGTGATGAATGCGCCGTTTGTTCAAAAAAGTTCCGTTGCTGCTCCCAAAATCGATCAGCCAAAGTTCGCCGATATTTTGCAGGTGGATAAGCGCGTGCCGGCGCGACACTTTGGGAGAGTCCAGCACGATCGTGTTAGCGGCGGTCCGTCCGAGGGAACAACTGCCCTGGATCGGATGGCGTGTGCCATCGGCCGCTTCCAACCAGGCACCTTCCTCTGGGGGGGCGTTCACGCAGAAACATTCTATCAAGAAGTGATAGTGGACGCAAAGTCTCTAAATGACGAGGCATCCGTGGGTTTGGGATCAATCTCGAACAGGCGTTGTAGGGTAGCCCTTCTAGCTTTTAACTTCCTTCCTAGCTTGATGATGTATACTTGCTCAAAGTGAGTACGGAACGCGCAGGCGATGTCATAGGCGCGACGTCGCGTGAGTTTGTTGGCGGACAAAAAGTTTTTGGCCGTTACACGCTAATCAAGGTCCTCGGGCGAGGCGGAATGGGAATTGTCTGGCTGGCGCGCGATGAAGAGCTGGAGCGCGATGTCGCGCTGAAATTTCTTCCCGATCTGATGATTCACGATCGTGCCGTGTTTGATCAGCTCAGGCGCGAAACAAAACGCTGCCTCGAACTGACTCATCCGCACATCGTCCGGATTCATGACTTTGTGCATGACCAACGCTCCGGCTGCATTTCGATGGAGTACATCGACGGAGAAACGCTATCGAACTTGCGGGCCGAGAAAGAGCAGAGGGTCTTCGAGCCGGATGAGGTCGCTACCTGGATCAGTCAGCTTTGCGATGCGCTCGATTATGCGCACAACCACGCGAACGTCATCCATTGTGACTTGAAGCCCGCAAATCTGATGGTCAGTCAACGCGGCGACCTAAAGATAACGGACTTTGGTATAGCCCGCAGTCTCGGCGATTCATTGAGCCGGGTAACGCTGGAACGTGGCCGGAGCGGTACGCTAATTTACATGAGCCCGCAGCAACTAAATGGCGAGCGCTGCACGCATTTGGAGGACATCTATTCGTTAAGCGCGAGCATCTACGAATTGCTTACGAGCAAGCCGCCGTTCTATTCGGGCAACATCGATCGGCAGATTTGTGAGCGAGTTGCTCCGTCGATGACGGAGCGGCGCAAGGAATTGGACATCGAGCCGGCGCTCGTTCCACAAGTTTGGGAAGAAACGGTCGCAGCATCTCTGGCGAAAGATCCGTCGCGGCGTCCCCAATCGGCAGCCGAGGTTGCGCAGCGGCTGGGACTTACTCCAGCAAAGACAGGAACAAGAGTAGTCATTGGCAGGAGATCAAACAGGAAAGCGCTCCTTATCACGGGCATCGCGGCGCTCTGCGTTCTCTCGCTTGCAGGTTTGTACTTCGGAGTGTTGAAGCGGCAAGCCAAACCATTACCACTTGTGGCGGCAATTCCAGAAAAATCGATCGCAGTGCTCCCGTTCGAAAACTTGAGCACAGATCAGGAGAACGCTTTCTTCGCCGACGGTGTCCAGGACGAAATTCTTACGGACCTAGCGAAAGTCGCCGATTTAAAGGTAATTAGCCGGACGTCGGTAATGCAGTACAAAACGGGCGTGAAACGTAATCTAAGAGAGATCGCAAACGCGCTCGGGGTCGCACACGTCGTGGAAGGAAGCGTGCAACGCGCTGCCAATCGTGTGCGGGTTAGTGCGCAGTTGATAGACGCAAGAACCGACACTCATCTTTGGGCCGAACATTACGATCGCCCGCTTGGTGACGTGTTTGCGATTCAAAGTGAAATTGCGAAAGCGGTCGCTGATCAGCTTCAGGCTAAGCTGTCGCCAACGGAGAAAGCAGCGCTCGAGCAGCAGCCGACAGCGGATCTCGCTGCTTACGATCGGTACGTTCGTGCTAAGGCGCTGCTCGTGGCAACCTCTGATGCGCGCCAGGGGGAGTATCTTCACCAAGCTGTGCGATTACTGGAACAGGCCATCTCGCGTGATCCGGCTTTTTTGTTGGCCTATTGCAAGCTGGCATTCGCGCATCAAGAGCTCTATTACGCCGGATTTGATCACTCCGCGCGTCGGCTCGCGCTGGCGAATGAAGCGATGAAAAAAGCCTTGGAATTAGGACCCGATAGAGGGGAAGCCCATCTCGCGGCGGTTTGGGTCTACTATCACTGCTATTTCGACTACGACCGTGCCCGAGCTGAACTTTCCATCGCGCGCAGCGTGTTGCCCAATGACCCGGACGTCTTCGCCTTGGCCGGTTATATGGATCGACGCCAAGGGCGTTGGAAGGAGCATATCCAAAATCTGGAACGCGCGACGCAAGTCGATCCTCGGAATATAGACATCCTGCAAAGTTTGGCTCAAGGATACCAACTCCTGCGGCAATTTCCTGATATGGCTGCAGTGGTAGATCGGATCCTGACTGTCACTCCCGCTGATGCGCTAATGCGTGTCACAAGAGCCTCCGTGGATTTTGAATGGCATGCAGACACGAGCCGGATGCATGCTGTTATTCATGATGTTATCGCCGAAGATCCGAATGCAGGAGCCGCTTTCGCGCAGGACTGGCTCCTCCACGCCATTTGTGAGCGCAACTCGGCCGAAATTCAGTCGGCTCTGACTTTTATTCCTCGCGAGGGAACGACTTCGGTGACGGTGAGAATATGCCGTCCGTTCTATCAAGGGTTGGCCGCGCGTGCCCTCAACGACACGATCAGTGCGAAGAGCTCGTTCCTTGCCGCGCGTGCCGAGATGGAGAAAATCGTTGAGGAAGAGCCAGATTATCCTCAAGCACTGTCTGTTTTGGGGATGACTGATGCGGCGCTTGGCCTCAAGGAGGACGCCCTCCGTGAAGCCCAGCGGGCGGTCGAACTGCTTCCACGCGAAAAGGACCCATTGACCTACGCTGAACTAATAAAAAACCTCGCGGTAGTCTATGCTTGGACTGGCGAGAAAGAGCCTGCGCTGAAAGAGTTAAAGGCACTTTTGCAAATCCCAGCTCCAATTAGTTATGGACAACTGCGATTGCACCCATACTGGGATCCTTTGCGCGGCGACCCGCGCTTTGACAAACTTGTCGCGGAGTCAACAAAACCTGTCGCGATCAAATAACGGGTATTGTTTCTGAGGCCTTCGTTGGCGGGCTCTACCCGCACTCGCGCAGAACCCCGCGTCTCAACAGATCGTCGATGGCCCTGCTCGTCGCCGGCCCATCGGCCGCTGGGAATTTTCCCAAGATCCATCTCTTTGGCCGTGGCGTTGTAAGTAGATCAAGTATTTCCGCTACATTATCGCCAATTCGTAAAGTCCTGGATTCATAGGTAGTCTGCCTACGGTGGACAACAAAGCTATGCGTTTTGGATCGTGTGGATATTGAATGCCACGATCCCATTCCGTCGTTGATTTGGTCAAGTGCGCGCGGAATGTCAAAAGTGCGTCGAAAAAACGTCGCTTCATCGGCCAGGCACATGATCCTTTCGGTTCCGTTTGTTTCGTTCTGAAAATTCGGCTTGGTTTCAGGCTGCAGTGCGCGCAAGTGCGCGAAGGCAAACTCGACCAACTGCCCAACGAGTCTCTGGCCAGCTCTCTTCTCATTGATCAAGGAAAGCAGTTCTCTAAACACCTTTTGGTAAGTGATACTCTGTCTCTCGCAACGCGACAAAATCGTAAAAACCAGCGTTGAGAATGTGGTCTCAAGATATTCCATCACGACTCGCAGCAATGGCCCCCCGAGTGCACACAGAGATGGGAATATACTTGTTACACCAACAATAGTTTTCCGCGGTAGCTTGGTGTCATAAAAGTGATGATTCATAAAGATATCAGGGTTGCCACGGAGCATCGCCGACTCATCCGCGGCGAGGGTTGGAAAATTGAAGTCACTAATGTGTCCGTCGTACAAGAGCCGACTTTTGTTTTCTTCATAAAGCGCGGTCCCCGGCTCCGGCGTGAGCAGATGTAGTTGCAGACAGGTTGTCGTTGGAGAAATTCGGTGACAACGATCCAAACAATCCAGGGTGGCTTCCAAGTCTGAAAACGTCTCGTCAGGGAATCCTGTAATAAATGAAGTCGTTACATCGATTCCGACCTCTTTCGCATTTGTCAGGGTTGGGGCAAGTAAGCTGATATCCAGCCGCTTCTTCACCAATTCCTGAAGGTTCGAAGATCCTGTCTCCACTCCAAAGTAGATGCCACGGCAGCCGGAGCGCGCCATCTCGCGAAGTAATTCTGAATCAACGCAATCGATGCGAGCCGAGCAGGTCCACGAGAAGCTGCAGGACCTTACTTCCTCGCAAAACTCGAGCACCTTTCGACGATTGACGGTAAAAAGGTCATGTTGCAGCGAAAAATCAGTGATGTTGTAGGTGTTATTGAGGGACTTGAGCTCGCTAACAAGTTTTTCAGCCGCCTTCACCCTGTATTTTCTGCCAAAGAAGGTAGCGGTAGAGCAAAAAGTACAGTGAAAAGGACATCCACGTCCTGCCTCCACTCGCATCGAACCCAGCCCGAGTTCGCTTATGGGATAAGCGTGAAAGGCTGCCATCCGGAGCCGATCGACGTCCATTACCCCGGCGTCCATAGTTGAACGACAGACGCGGGGTCCATCCCGATAACTAATCCCCGGTATCGCTGATAGCTCGTCCTTAGAGTCAAGTGCATCCAGAAGGGGAACAATTGTCTCCTCCGCCTCCCCGCGAACAAGCACATCGAAATCAGCAAATTTAGTCATGATTGGCGACTCGAGCACAGTTGGATGTGGGCCGCCCAACAAAATAAGCGTTTCGGGTCTGCGCTGTTTTAAGCGTCGCGCGATTTTCACAACAGCGATGAAGTTGCAACCGAGAGCGGTCAGCCCGACAGCGGCCGGCTCAGTTTGAAGCAATTGTTCAGCGACATCATCATAGATCGAGCTATCGAGCACCAGGTGTCCTCTTTGCAACTGCAGCATTGGGTCGTAGAGAAGCGGCACATGTCGAGACTCCTCAATTTCCGCAATCAGCGAGATCAACCCAAGGTGAGGATAGAGATTGTCGTCAGCGGGTAATCCGCTGCTCTCTAAAAGAAAGTTTTGCACGAACACGATCTTCATGAATTAGAAGAATCTCGTTCGCGATATTTTTCGAGCAATTCTGGCGTCGCAAATGACCGTTATTCCCCTGGTGGTGGCGGCGGCGGTGGCGACGGCGGGGTCGGGGTCGGTGTCGGGGTGTGAATCGGATGATTACTCACCCGCATCACCCGCACGTTGGGAATACCTTTCACTTCCGTCCCCACGATTTCAAATTTCGTTCTGGAGCCTCTTCTTGATTTTTTTAGCGTGTCCATATCAGTGCAGGATTTTGATTTTCCTTGTGTTTGTCAAGCGCGTTTGTTTGCCGCGTCGGGGATGCGACTGGCACTGGAGATATATAGATCGACTCGGCCACTTACACAGCGACGATGCTCACAAACCCTGATTTATAGACGATTTCAGTCTTCGGGAATTCTTCCGAGATATTTGAGCGAGATCAAACTTGTATGGCTTCTATCGAATTCACACTAAACCAGATCGGTAGCGAGTATCGCTTTCCAGAAAGGACATTTGGGACTGCGTGTACAAACTTGCGATTACCAGGGAAGGCAACCAATAAACCGGGCTTCGGGGTGACAACTATATCGAGATCCGGAAAAACCAATTCACCTCCCTTGAAGTCGTCATTGAGATAAGCGAGCCCTGTGTAATCTCGTTGGGGAGTGCGATTAGGGACCCACCTCCCATGTTCTCTTCGCTCATTGTCCGCATGCGGAATATGCGAGTCCCCAGAAAACAAACACGCGATGAAGAACGATTCCACAAACAACTCCGAGGTACTAAGATAGACCTCGATCTTTTCTTTGCATCGCAGGATTACACCATACACCCAGCTAGCGGACTTGCTATCTACGCCCCGAAGCGTGTAGTAATCGAGAAGCGGTCGACAATTATAATCTCTACTACACGTTCCAGGACCCAGGGTAATAATACTATCAATCGCAACAATCCCCCCGGCGCCTAACGCTATCGTTCAAAGCCTTATGCCAAAGGAATCCTACGCATGGACGTACCGCGACGGGGATCAAAACAAGACAAGCGCGGTGCTCGGAGTCGCGCCCGTGGACTCGCCACAGAGCGCCGTCAAAGTGGCGATTGCGAGTAAGGCGAGAAAATGAAGCGTCCTGCCAAAAAACGCCGCAAAAGCGTCGATCAGATATTGCATGAAAGAGCAGTCGCGCTAGCTAACCGTGTGCGCGAAGACGATAGAAGACTTACCGACCTCGCCAAACAGCGCGCCCAAAGAATCGCGAAACGCCTACGTGGTCCAAATTAAGGACACTACCGTCTTGTGATCCGGGAGCATAACGCATCGACGTGGGCTTGGAGTTGAACTTACACACTGCACCGACTGACTAATGACGTGTCGATCTTGTGCTCGGTCAGCTTGCGGAGCCCGGGAAATGAGTTGACGGCGCAAGCAGTGCTAACAGCCGGTTGCACGCCGCGGTAACGACCCGCGACTTCGACTCGGTCAGACTAAATTTGCCGCGATAATGGCTCAGCCCACGCGGAAGCGGATGTCGCGAATTGTTTTGCCGCCGAAGCGTTGCTTCAATTTCCGGAGTATTTCGGACTTCGAAATTTGCTCGAGCTCGTAGTGAAGTGCGGGTTGGAGAACCCGAACATAGAGGACGCCTTCGCGCAAAGCGACCGGCGCCGAATGCGCGGCGATAAATTCGCCGACGATCTTGGACCAGGCGTCGATTACTTCTGTTTCGTGTAAGCGCTCGCGAAGTCCCAAACGCTGCATCAGCTTTGGAACTACCTCTGCTGGTGATTGCCACCGGTCGGCCTTCGTTTTCTTTTCGGGCAGGCCGCGCCATTCAGCAATCACAGCGGAGCGAAGGGAGGAAGCCATCGAGAAATTATTTAGCCACAGACGCCGCGCTGAGCAACGCCGAAGCATGGACACGGATAAAACAGAGATTTTCAGACGCAGCCTCCCGCTACGAACGGTAGTCCGCTTCAACCCTTCAACCCTTCAACGCTTTAACCTGAGCCGAAGGCTTAATATTTCCGGCGCATATGACTTGGCAGAATATTTAACTCGTCGCGGTATTTGGCCACGGTGCGCCGGGCGATAGGAATGCCACGTTCGCCGAGAATCTCGACCATCTCGTGATCGCTCAACGGCGCGCTGCCACTCTCGTGCTTCACAAGGTCGAGAATCGCTTCTTTCACGCTGATGTTGCTCAGCGATTCACCGGTCGCGGTTTGATAGCCGGAAGTGAAAAAGTATTTCATCTCGAACACGCCCTGTGGCGTGGCCATGTATTTGCCAGATACAGCGCGGCTCACCGTGGTCTCATGCACTCCCACGGCATCGGCAACTTCTCGCATTATCATAGGCTTCAGGTGCGACGGGCCGTGCTCAAGGAAATCGCGCTGTCGCGAAACGATCTGCTGCGCCATGTTGGAAATTGTTTGCTGGCGTTGATGGATCGAGCGGATCAGGAATTTGCCGCTCCGGATTTTGTCCCGGATGTAATCTTTAACTTCGCTACTCTGGCTATTGCCGGACGCGATGATGTCCTTGTAAAGATTACTGATCCGCAGATGCGGAATCTGCTCATTGTTCAAGCTGATCTGATATTCGCCATCCACTTTTTCCACGATCACGTCGGGCAGCACATAGTTTTGCGGCGCAGCAGCGAAAACCTGACCAGGGCGAGGGTTTAGCCGCGCGATGTTGTTAGCGGCTTTTTGCACGTCCTCAACGCTAATTCCCATCCTGCGCGCAATCTCCGGAAAACGTCGCCGGCCAAGATCTTCCATGTGCTCGGAGACGATCTTGTACTCGAGCGTGTTCTTCTTTTCCTGACGCTGCAGTTGAATGAGCAAACACTCGCGCAGATCGCGCGCGCCAACGCCCGCCGGATAAAAACTCTGGATCAGCGCCAGCATCTTCTCGAAATCTTCTTTCGGAATTCCCGAATTCAGCGCCATTTCCTCCGGTGTGCTTTGGAGAAATCCGTTGTCATCGATATTGCCAATCACCAGTTCCGCAGCTTTGCGATCGCTGCCACTCAGCACGCTCTGATTCAATTGTCCGATCAAGTTTTGCTGAAGCGTGTCCTGTACGGGAATCGAATCGAAAAGGAACTGGCGCTTATCTTGCGCTTCTCTTGAATTGCGAGAGCCGTCGAAGCTATAGCTGGCCGACTGCGCCATGTAATCGCGCCATTCCTCATCCAAACTCGCGAGCTTTTGGAATTCGTTGTCGAAATTGTCCTCTGCGGAAGGTTCAGCTTCACCACGTTCATCGGCTCGGGACTGGTCCGGCAATTCCTCGAGCACCGGATTTGTTTCCATTTCCTGTTGGACGAGGTTGCGCAGCTCAAGCAACGGTGTTTGGAGGATGAGCAGGCTTTGCTGCAACTGCGGCGAGAGAACCTGCTGGAGCGCAAGACTCTGTGTCTGCTGCATTCCCTGCGCGGCCATACGCCGAGTTTACCGGCGTGGGCGGCAATGAGCAAGCACTTCAGGGAACGCGTTCTCCTGGACCAACGGAATCATGCGCAGGCGAAAACGATCTACAGCTTTCCATTCAGCATGATCCAATCGACCTCTCCATCGAACCCCACGATCTCTTCGAATAAATTGGGC
>Ga0209161_10004166_pt1 | contig 11519 bp, 10 predicted proteins | sample GraSoiAngelo_155_FD_186169 | JGI IMG/M metagenome (GOLD analysis project Ga0209161, IMG submission 186169) | Grasslands soil microbial communities from the Angelo Coastal Reserve, California, USA - 14_1009_13_30cm (SPAdes) (version 2) | ecosystem: Environmental > Terrestrial > Soil > Grasslands...
GATAGAGGGAACCCTCACGGTCTACGACGCCGCCGACCGCACCTGCACGCCTAAGACCTACACAGTAGGCCAGAGCTTCACTGATATAGGCTGCGGGGACATACACAATATCGTTAACAACACGGCCGCAGAGGCCAAAACTGTCGTAGTCCAAATTGTCCCAGCGGGCCAGCCTCGAAGGATCGATAAACCGGCTCCAGGCAATTGCCCGGCGCTTACTTGCCCGCCATAATTGCCCACGTAAGAACGACTCCGCTCTGATCGCAACTGCAAATCGTCCGAGCGTGTATTCGTAAAAAGCCGCTGAGACGAGCTGTCGGAAAATTCGCGATCAAAATTCGGCGTGCGCCGATGTTGGCGCACGCCTTGACGCGATTGGGTCAATCGCCCCTACCTCGCTCCCATTATTTCATCCGATGTCGTGATCAGGAATAGTAAGAGATTCCTCGACTTCGCTCGGAATGACAAAAGCAGAGTGAGATTCGCGGTTACTTGCGCGGCCGGAGTGTGTCCTGCTATCATGTGGTATGCGCTTCCGCATTTACGAGAATACCGATCTGACGGTTAGCGAAGTGGGTTTCGGGCTGTGGACAATTTCCACTGGTTGGTGGGGGAACTTTACCGAGGGCGAAGCGATTGCCCTCATGCACAAGGCGTTCGACCTAGGCATCACGTTGTTCGACGCCGCCGATACATACGGCAATGGATTGAGCGAAGAATTGATCGCCAAAGCGTTCCCAAACCAGCGGGATGAAATCGTGATCGCGACCAAAGTCGGCTATGATTTCGTGCATCACGGAGAAGCGCGCGGACGCGGCCAGCGCGAAATTCCGCAGGATTTTTCTCCGGAAGCAGTGACACGCGCGACGGATGCAGCACTGAACCGATTGAAGACGGATCGGATCGATCTTCTTCAGCTTCACAACATCCGGATGGAACAGGTTTATGACGACGCGCTCTGGACAGCGCTCGAGAAATTAAAATCCGCCGGAAAAGTTCGGTACTACGGCATTGCGCTGGGGCCGGCGATCGGCTGGCTATATGAGGGAGTGAATTGCATTCGCGAGCGCAACATGACGAGCGTGCAACACATTTACAACATGCTCGAGCAACATCCCGGGCGCGCTTTTCACGAGGCGGCTACTGAGGCGGCGAAGGACACCATGTTCCTGGTTCGCGTGACACATTCGTCTGGGATGCTCGAAGGAAAATATACTCCGGACACGACGTTTCCGCCGACTGATCATCGCAGCCATCGGCCGCGCAGTTGGCTCCTAAACGGGATCAAAAAGGTTGAGCAATTGCGGTTTCTTGAAAATTCCGAGCGCACGCTGGGGCAAGCGGCGTTGCAATGGCTGCTGGCCGACGATCGCGTGGCCTCGACGCTGCCGAACATTTACAATGAAGAACAGCTCGTTGAATTCGCCAAAGCACCGGAGTGCCCGCCGCTCACCGCCGACGATGTGGCGAAGATTGACGAATTCTATTCTGAGAATTTCGGGATCGAGGAAGAACCACCGAAGTTCAAAGGCACGATGGATCGGCCAAAGGAAACCGCGGCGGCATAGACACGAATTTCACGAAATTCACACGCATTAACCCAAACGGATTGAATCAAGGTTGTGAGATTCGTGCCAATTCGTGTAATTCGTGTATCTAATCCGATTCGTCTCCTTTTTCTACCGGTTCGGCGCGACGACCGGCTTAATTTCGTGCTTTGCTTGATTCACGGAGCATAAGTAAATTTCGCATGTGAGCGCAACCGAAGTGATCCAAGAAATTCAGCGGCTGCCGGACGATCAAGCCGAGGTGGTCTATCAATATCTCTTCTCGACGGAGAGTGAGTTGGATCGTGTGATCGCCGCGTTTGATCGTTTGCCGCGAAAAAATCGCTTGACCGAAGAAGAAATACTTGCCCTGCCGCGTGCGCGTTCTGCTCGACACTAATGTCTGGCTGGCGATTCTAACGACAGACGGATTCTGCCGGGAAATCTGGCGAAGGTCGCGCCGGGATTGCCAATTTTATGGGTCGCGTGGCCTCTTGGACGAACTGGAAGAGAAATTACGCTCGAAGTTTGGATTCGTCTTCGAGAGATCTTTCGCTTCGCTCAGGATGACCAAACGCACGATGGAGTTGCTGAAGGAAACTGCGGTTGCATAGACACGAATTTCACGAATTCACACGGATTAACCCAAGCGGATCGAATCAAGGTTGTGAGATTCGTGCCAATTCGTGTAATTCGTGTACCTAATCCGACTCGTCTTCTTCCTCCACTGGTTCAGCCCGGCGCACTTCTGGCGCCTCGCGGTCGCGACGTTCGCGTCGGCTGGCGACCTTTTCGCCCTTGTAGATTTCTTTGAAGACATCCGCGACCATCGGCGCAGCGGTGGACCCGCCATGCATGTTGGTGCCGACATCGCCCTCGTATAGCGCAGCGAACGCATATTGTGGGTGATCTGTCGGCAAAAATCCCGCGAACCACGCGGCAGTGCGCTCTTTATTCTTCGGCCCCCATTGCGCCGTGCCGGTTTTCCCGGCGACCTCGACATTATCCAGGCTGGCCTGGTGCGCTGTGCCGCCCGCGCCATTCACAACGTGGATCATTCCAGTGCGCAGTTCGTCGAGCGTCTCAGACGAGAGATCGAGCGTTCTTTTGGCGCGCACCTGATACGCAGTGACAACTTGGTTGTCGAATGTCTGCACTTGTTGGACGAGGCGCGTTTGATAAAACGTGCCGCCATTCGCGATGATCCCCATGGCTTGCGCCAATTGCAGTGGAGTAACCTGGATGTCGCCTTGACCGATCGACATGTTTGCGATGTCGCCGTTGAGCAATCTGCGGCCGTGCGTTGCCTTCATGTATTCGTCGTTTGGCACACGACCTTCCACCTCGCCGCGCAGCGGGATGCCGCACTTTGCGCCAAAGCCAAGCTTCAACGCCCACTCGATGATCGGTTCGGCGCCAGTCTTGATTCCTGCTTGGTAAAACCAAGTGTCGCACGATTCGGTGAGCGCTTGGACAAAGTTCAGAGCGCCTCGATCGCCTTTTTTCCAATTGTGATAGGTAAGGTTGCCAATCTGAATTGACGGAACGCATTCAAAACGATCATCGGGATACACTGCGCCGCTTTCGAGCGCAGCGATGCCGACAGCAATTTTAAATGTCGATCCCGGCGGATATGCCGAACGATACGCGCGTGGCAACAGCGGAATGTCCGGGTCATTCTGAAGGCTCTTTAACCGTTCCGACGAAATTGAGGGAACAAACAGATTCGGATCATAAGTTGGCCAGGAGGCCAGCGCGAGAATGTCGCCATTACTTGGATCGACAATTACAATCGCGCCCCGTTTCGCTTTTGCTTCCAGCGCCTTTTCCGCCAATTCCTGAAGCCGCGCATCGAGCGTAGTGACAACGTTGTAACCAGGCTCGGGTGGCGTGATCAGTTTTTCGGAGGTTTTCCGGCCATCTTTGTCGAACGTGAGCTTGTACTCGCCGTGCTTGCCGGTGAGCATGTCGTTGAACGTCTGCTCGAGTCCCTCGCGTCCCTCTGTTTCTGGCCAAAGCGTTTCGTGGTTATCAACGATACCGTCGGGATTGCGTCCGGTTTTCCCGGTGTAACCGATTACCTGGCCGGCAAGTTTTCCGCTCGGGTAAACGCGCACGTAAATCGGCCGCACAATTGTGTCCGGCGGCAAATTATCTTTTATCTCTTTGTACTCCGCCTCGTTGAGATTCTGTGCGATCTCGAGCGGCATGATTCCGCGATTGCGATAGTGTCGAAGGATCGTCTCGTCCGAAATCCGGAGCTTGCGTCCAAGTAATTTTCCGGCCGTATCGATCTTCTCGTGAACAAAACTCAGCGTCTGCGTGTCGGAAAAATCTAGCGGAGTAGGGAAATTGATAGCCAGATTGTAACTGAGCCGGTTTTGCGCGAGCGAGACACCATTGCGATCGGTGATCTGCCCGCGTGGCGATGGAACATCAAGGATGTAGGTGCGCGCTAATTTCTGAGTCTCAAACGTCGGGATGATCGTCTCTTCTTCAGGCATTGGAGTCGCGGTTGGGCTCGGAGTCGGTGTTGGTGCGGGCGTTTGCGCGTGAGTCGTCGCCGATAGCGCAAAGATCGACAATGCGATCCACAGATTACACAGATTCTTAAACACTCGGGCGGAGGTCATTTTGGTCAATCTGCGTAAATCTGCGGAATCTGCGGATAAATCAATGCTGCTGCAAGAAACGGTGCAGATCTTCCGCCAACTTTCGGCCGATCCCTTCCGTGGAGGAAATTTCCTCTACGCTTGCTTTGCGCAGGCGATTCACTGAGCCGAACCGCCGCAGCAATAAGTTTTTCCGGTTCTGGCTCACGCCCGGGCAATCATCGAGAATACTTTCTTCGACGCGCTTTTTCATGAGTAATTGGTGATACGCATTGGCGAATCGATGCGCTTCGTCGCGGATGCGCTGGAGCAAACGCAACGCGCCGGAATCCATTGGAAGTCGCAGCGGCAGCGCCCGGCCCGGCCGATAAATCTCCTCCCATTCCTTGGCTAGACCGATGATCCGGAGATCGTGTAGACCCAAACGTTGAAGTTCATGGCATGCGGCGGAGAGTTGCCCTTTTCCGCCATCGACGATGATCAAGTCCGGAAGACGAACATACGATTGTAGATTGCCCGCCGCGGCGGGTGAACTTCTTGCGGATTGCGGAATGGCATCGCGTTCTAACCGCTGAGCGGCGTCGAAGGCATTTTCCTGTGAAAATTCCGCTGCCTCGGTGTTTACCTCTCGTGCTTCGAGAAGAATCCGCGAGTATCTTCGTCGCACAACCTCGGCCATGCTGGCAAAATCGTCCTGTCCACCGACAGTGCGCACACGATATCGCCGGTAATTATCCTTGTCCGGCACTCCGTCGCGGAAACAAACCATCGAGGCCACCACGTGCGTGGTAGAAATATTCGAGATATCGAAGCATTCCATGACGCGCGGCGGGTGCGGCAAGCGCAGCGCATCGGCGAGCTCCTGCACGTCTGCCATTGGGTCGATTGTGCTCGGCAAACTGCCGCGAACGAACCGCCGCGTCGGCTTCGTGGTGTCGCGCAAATCTTCGATCATGTCGCGCAATTCAGCGGCTTTTTCGAAATCCATTTTCTCGGCAGCCTTTCGCATTTGTTCCTCCAGTGCGGCGATCATCTCTCGCGATTTGCCTTCGAGGAACTCGATCGCTTGCGCCACGCGTTCGCGGTATTGCTCGGCACCAATTTCGCTCAAGCGCACCGGCACTTGATAGGTCGAGGATTTCAATTCGCGCTCCGTTGGCGAACCGCGCCCAAAGGTGAGCACGCCGAATTTCTTGCGCATGAAATTGAGCGTCTGCCGCAGCGCACCCGCATGTGGATACGGCCCAAAATAACGCGCACCGTCGTCTTTCTTGAACCGCGCCAGGCGGAAACGCGGCCATTCTTCCGATAGGTCGATCTTGACCAGGAGAAACCGTTTATCGTCGCGGAAGGAAACGTTGTAACGCGGCCGGTATTCCTTGATCAATTTTCCCTCGAGCAAAACCGATTCTGCTTCGCTGCGCACAATATGTGTCTCGAAATCCCACGTCGCCTCTAGCATGGCGCGCGTTTTTAAATCGGCTTGCGCCAGTTTCGACGGCAGAAAATAGGAGCTCACCCGTTTGCGCAAATCGCGCGCTTTGCCCACGTAAATGACGCGATTAAACCGATCCCGCATCAAGTACACGCCGGGCTTATGCGCCACTTCGTGCACCTTTTTTTGCAGGTCCGGTTTTTCTTTTCGTGGCGATCCCATTGGAGGAGCAGGAATGTACGCGAGAACAGCGTCACTGGAAACCTGGAGGGCCTCGCGCTGCCCCGAAAGCTTTCGGGGTCGGCGCAGCGCGCCGACCTTACCAATTTACGTAGCCCGCCGCCGCGGCATCGCCGAATGCACCATCATCAATTCGGTGACATTCTCCGGCGTAAGCAAACCGACCAGACGCTTCATCCGATCGAGCACGGGCACAGCCGGACAATTGCACTCCTGCATGATGCGGAATGCATCTTCAAAGCGTGTTCCGGTTGTCACAGTGGGAATATCGCGTCGCATCACGTCGCCCACACGCAGCCCTGGGTCGTTCTTGCGCAACGCAGCAATGAGATCGTGGCGCGTGAGCAGACCGGCGACACTGCCGGTTTCATCCACGACTGGAAAATCGTGCTGCGAAGTTGCAAGCAAGGCGTCCACCGCTTCATCGAGTGTCGCGTTTGCTGCCAACGTGCGGAATTCGCGCACCATCGCACTGGCAACCGGAAACCGGCGCGAGACATCTTTCATCTGCGCCAGGGCTGCCTCTTGCGATGCGCCGATGTAAACAAAAAGCGCGATGAAAATCAAGAATGGATTAAAAAGCAGTCCGATAAAACCGAACGCAAACGCGAAGCCCTGGCCAATCAGCGCAGCGATTTGCGTCGCACGCGCATACGTCATGCGTGTCGCCAGCAGCGCACGCAACACGCGCCCGCCATCCATTGGAAATGCGGGAAGTAAATTAAAAAGCAGCAGCAGGATGTTAATAGTCATCAGTTGCGTAACCAGACTGCCGCCTTCGACTGTCGATGGATTAAAGAAAGCCTGCGAACCTCCCGCGACGAACAAACCGAGCGCAATAACCACATTGACCAGCGGGCCGGCGACCGCGATGACCAATTCCTGCACCGGCTCTTCCGGCATCCGTTCCAGGCGCGCGACACCGCCGATGGGGAGCAATGTGATGTCGGGCGTATTGATCCCGAAAGCCTTCGCCGCGAACGCGTGACCGAACTCATGCAGCACTACGCAAAGAAAGAGCAACAGAACAAATATTACCCGGCTTGCCGCGACGGCCGAGCCGCCCTGCGCGTAGTAACCAAAGGCCAGCCAGGCGATCAGCAGCAAAAACGTAATGTGAATCCGCAATTGAATGCCGGCGACGCGAAAGATGGGAATAGACCAGCCCATGTGACTCAATCTGCTCCGCTATTACATCGCGCGCCAGTGCTCATTAGCGCGTCGATCCAAAATGGCTTTATCGCCGTCTGCTTTCCTTGAAACTAAATAGTGATGGACCTGTTCGATGTTGCAATCGTCGGCGGGGGCCCCGCCGGATCGAGTTGTGCGGCATTTTGCGCCCTCGCCGGGTTGCGAGCCCTTGTTCTTGAACGCGAAAAATTTCCCCGGGAAAAAGTTTGCGGCGATTGTTTAAATCCATCGTGCTGGGCCGTGTTCAGCCGGCTCGATCTCGCTAAGCGCGTCCGAGCCCTGCCACACGCCAAGCTGGAGCGAGTCGAGTTCATTGCGATTGGCGGACGCAAAGTGATCGTCGATCTTCCATCCGGCGAGGTGTGCGAGCTCGCCATTAAACGGAGTCTTTTGGATGATCTTTTGCTAAAACGCGCAGGCGAGCTCGGCGCGCAAATTAACGAAGAGACAACGGTCACAGCGTTGAGTAACAGCAACCGCTGGAAAATTGAGACCGCTGGCGGGAAAAATTTCGTCGCGCAGATGTTGGTCGCCGCAGATGGCCGCAACTCGACAGTGGCGCGCCTTTGCAATTTATTGCCCCGACCCGAGCGCGAGCGCATCGCGTTGCAATCGCATCTTCGGCTGCCAGGCAATTTCGGCAATCGCGTGGTGCTACAGCTGCTTCCACATGGTTACGCCGGCTTGTCTCCCGTGAACGATGAGGAGTTGAACGTTTGCTTAGTCGCCAAACCCCGAAACATCAGCGCGCTCAAAGCATGGGCGACAAAACGCTTTGATGTTTTGCCTGATCACACTTGGCGGACTATTACGCCGCTTACACGCGCTCCTATTCCACCGGAGCGCGAGAATTTGTTTTTGATCGGCGACGCGGCGCGCGTCGTCGAGCCTTTTACCGGCGAGGGCATTTACTACGCCATGTGCTCTGGCAAACTGGCGGCAGAGGCAATCGCAAAAATAATTCGAGGCGAAGATCGACAGGCAAGTTTGCGTGAATTCGTTCGCGCTTGTGGCGAAATGTACCGTGGGCGTTTGTGGATCAATCGCCTAGCCCGTGCCGCTGTCTTATCGCCGCGGATCGCTTCTTTCCTTGTTCGGTCTGCGCCGTTAAGTCCGGCGATCATGCGATTATTGACGGAGAAGATTGCAGGCAGGGGCGATTGATCTCAATCGATCCGAGCCGGATTGGCGTTTGCGGTCGGTTCGGGGGAACCGCCCCTGCCAAATTGCCGACACGCTTTCACTGTGTTCGACATCAGCATCGCAATCGTCATCGGCCCAACGCCGCCCGGCACCGGTGTGATCGCGGACGCTTTCGTTGCGACTTCGTCAAATGCGACATCGCCCACGAGCCGATAACCACGTTCGCTCACGGCGTCTTTCACACGATTAATGCCAACGTCGATAACGACAGCGCCATCGCAAACGTGCTGCGCCCTGACGAAATTCGCTCGGCCGATCGCCGCGATCAAAATATCGGCTGAGCGAGTAATCTTTTCGAGATCGCGGCTCCGCGAGTGAGCGACCGTGACCGTCGCGTTCGCGTTCTTGTTTTTCTGCATCAGAAGCAGCGCTAGCGGTTTGCCCACGATCATGCTTCGGCCAAGAACCACAACATGGGCGCCGTCGATTTCGATTTTACTCTCGATGAGCAACCGCTGCACGCCGAGTGGGGTGCATGGAACGAGACCGGTTGGATCTCCCAGCGCGAGCTTCGCAATATTCTCGGGATGAAACCCGTCCACATCTTTGCGCGGGTCCAAGGCGCGCACGATTGCAGCTTCGTCGATTTGTTTTGGCGGGGGCGACTGCACGAGAATCCCGTGAATCGCCGGATCGTGATTCAATTCTTGTACACGAGCGAGCAGTTCGACTTGAGTGGTTGTGGCAGGTAATTCGAATTTCATCGAATGAAGTCCAAGCTCGCGACACATTTTGTCCTTCGAGCGCACGTAGGTGCGCGAGGCTGGATTGTCTCCCACGAGAATGACGGCGAGGCCGGGTGTGACGCCTTTCGATTTTAAATCTGCGATCTCGTGGCGAAGATCGACATAAACTTTTTCCGCGATTGCATGTCCGTCGATTAATTTCGCCATAGTAACGCAGGCAATTGAGACACGAATCACACGAATTGTCACGAATCGGAGAACCTAGAGTCAATTGGGTTGAGTCAATTCGTGTAAAATTCGTGAATTTCGTGTCCTAGCGCATTTCAACCAGCGCCATCATGGCTTGCTGCAAACGCAAACGCTCGGCTTCGAATTCCTCAGGCGTGCTTGTCGATCTGACGCGGTGCGGCGACCCAATGATGACGCGAACTTTAGCGAACGGTCGCGGCACGATGAAACGGTCCCAGCTTCTAATCCGCCAGCAGCTTGAATATTCCATGTTGACCGGTATGACGTTCGCGCCGGTTTTTTGCGCCAGGAAAATAATACCGGCCCCAAGTTTGTAGGCTGGACCGCGGGGGCCATCCGGCGTGATCACTACGTCGCGACCGGCGGCAAGAACCTCGCTGAGCCGGCGAATTGCGCTCGCGCCCAGTCGCGAACTCGATCCCCGCACGACGTCGAACCCAAACCGGTGAACCGCGTCGGTGAGCAAATCTCCATCGCGGCTGGCGCTAATCAGTGCCGCACCGTGACGATGTGGAAAAAAGCCTCTTAGGATTAAAGGAAAGATCAGCAATCGATTATGCCAGAGAGCGGCGATGTAATTTTCGGTCGCGGGCTTGCCGAGGACTCCTGCCCGATCGTCGATTTCGTAGCGCAACGTCCGCCCCCAGACCTGCAGTAAGTGAAACCCAAACGCGATCAGCCATCGCGCGAACCGACCTTCGATCTTCAACTTTTCTTTCGCGAGGTTTTTGTTGAAGCGGCCTTCTCGCCCCAGCGATACGCGCTCGGGTTGGGCAGGCCGATTTGATCGAGGATTCGCCAGACAACAGTGTCCACCACTGCCGTGACAGAATTTGGGCGGCTGTAAAAAGATGGAATCGCCGGCAGAACCACCGCGCCGGCTTCGAGCAGCGTCACGACATTGCGCGCGTGAATGAGGTTCCAGGGCGTCTCTCGTGGCACGAGAATCAATTTGCGGCGTTCCTTCAAAAAAACATCCGCGGCGCGCAGCAAGACGGTATCGCTGGAGCCGGACGCGATTCGCCCGAGCGTAGCCATGGAGCAGGGGACAATGACCATTGCGTCGAACCGCGCAGAGCCGCTGACGAACGGGACATTCATGTCATTTTCGGAATGCCACGACACGTCTGCGGGAATTCTGAAGCTCTCGAGCTCCTGTTTTGCCACCTTGTCTGCGTATGCGCTCATGACCAGATGGACATCATGAGCCGCACAATCAATCTGCTCGAGCAACCGTTGCAGATAAATCGCTCCGCTAGCGCCGGTCGCGGCAATCACAAGTTTCATCGTTGCAATTCAAGGTAGAGTTTGAATTTAATCCGGTACGGGAGCAATAAGATACGGTATGGTCAAAAAACTCTTACACACCCGTTATCGGGTGAAGGATCTGGAGAAGACAGTCGCGTTTTATAGAGATGTGCTCGGACTCAAAGAGCTCCGCCGCCAGAGATCCGGCCGCGGCTCGCAACTCGTTTTTCTAAAAGCACCGGGGAGCGACGAGGAGATAGAGATTTGCAAATTTGATGAGAGCGGACCGGTGGTAGTTGGCCCCGACCTGACGCATCTCGCCTTTGAAGTGGACGATTTGGAGAAGTTCGCGAAGGAAGCCGCGGCGAAAGGTTATCCCTTATCTGACGGCCCGCATAATACTAACGGCGGCAAAATTGCGTTCATCGATGCGCCGGAAGGCTACGAGATCGAACTGATCGAGCGGAGCAGGTAGAGCGCGGCCACCGGGCATTCCGGGAAATGCGCCACGCGCTTGCGTTAATAAAAATTCTGTCGCTAATTTCCCGCTCATGAGATTGTGGCGCGATCGGATCTGCTGTCTTTGTGCGCTGCTTCTCATCTCGACGGTTACTGCTTGGGGTCAGGATTCCGAGGCGATGCGGCCCACCGGTGTTTCGCCCGGTCCGGTTCGGAAGGCGAAAGCGGTTACCGCAAAAGATAAAGAGGATGCCGATGTTTCTTCCAGTCCGGTGCGCAAGGCGCACACGGCGAAATCGAGTCATACTCGCTCGCGCCGAACGCGACCAAAGCCCGAAGAGGAAGAGTCAACCCCGGCGCCGACCGAGTACACTCCTGACGGAATTCCAAAGACCAGCGCGGCCTCGGTCATCGTGGTGGATGCGAACACGGGCAAAACATTGTACGAAAAAAACGCTGACCAGATACGAGCTCCGGCTAGCACCCAAAAACTGTTAACGGCTTTGATCGTAGCCGAGCGCGGCTTTTTGGATCAGCCGGTCACGGTCCAGCAGGTCGATACAATGGCCGATCCCGTGAAGCTCAATATCAAATCGGGCGATACTTACCAGCGGATCGATTTGCTGCGAGCGTTGCTGGTGAAGAGTCC
>Ga0209161_10004173_pt1 | contig 11507 bp, 10 predicted proteins | sample GraSoiAngelo_155_FD_186169 | JGI IMG/M metagenome (GOLD analysis project Ga0209161, IMG submission 186169) | Grasslands soil microbial communities from the Angelo Coastal Reserve, California, USA - 14_1009_13_30cm (SPAdes) (version 2) | ecosystem: Environmental > Terrestrial > Soil > Grasslands...
GTTCACATGACGTCCGGTTGGTCCGCGCTCGTCTTGTGCGTCCTTCTTGGGCACCGGCTCGGATTCAGCAAGGAAATCATGGCGCCGCACAGCATGGTGCTTTGTATGGTCGGCACCGGTTTGCTTTGGGTAGGTTGGTACGGTTTCAATGCGGGAAGCGCTCTTGCGTCCGATGGAATCGCTGCAAACGCGTTTATGAGCACCACGCTTGCGACGGCGGTGGCTTCATTTACCTGGGCCATGCTCGAGTATGCACTGCGCGGCAAACCGAGTGTGCTCGGGTTTTGTTCGGGAGCAGTGGCCGGACTGGTCGTGATCACCCCAGCCTGTGGCTATGTCGCTCCGAGTGGTGCAGTGATTATCGGAGTGGCTGCGGGCATCGTCCCATTCTTTGCCTGTACGAAATTGAAATCCTGGCTCGGTTATGACGATGCGCTCGATACTTTCGGGATCCACGCAGTAGGCGGGACACTCGGCGCATTTCTCACTGGTTTGCTGGCGACTGCGGCTGTGAATCCGAATCTCTCGTTAAGCGTCACGGGATCGCTTAATCCTGCGACGCAAAATGGTCTTGCACGAGTTGTCGGTCACACATTGTGGATCGAACAGTTAAAAGCAATCGTCGTCACAATCGTGTTGGCGGTGGTCGGAAGCGCGATCATTGGTGCGATCGTCAGAGGAGCGATCGGTCTGCGGATCGCGCCGGAAATCGAACGCCAGGGGCTCGATATTAATCAACACGGCGAAGAAGGTTATATCACTTCGTGAACGATTAAGTGTCTGTTTTCTTCCTCTTATTCCTGCTTGCTCACGTGAGATAGAAAGCACCCCTTAAAGCGAATGGATCAAGAGAGAGAGCATCTGCGGTTGCTTGCGATTTTTCATTACGTAGGCGCCGGCCTGGCGGCACTGCTTTCCTTCTTTCCGCTGCTGTACACCACAGTCGGCGCAATTTTTATATTCGTTGCGCGACATCCGACTGCGACCGGACCGAAACCAGGTGAAGAGTTGCCGCCTGAATTTCTTGGCTGGATTTTTGTTGTGCTGGGCGCATTCTTCTTCCTCGCCGGCATGACGATGGCGATTTGTATTTTGATTGCCGGCCGCTGCCTTTCTAGCCGCAAGGGCTACTCTTTCGCTCTCGTGATGGCTTGTATCGAATGTCTCTTCATTCCTTTCGGAACAATTCTCGGAGTGTTCACAATCGTTGTCCTTTCGCGCGAGTCGGTGAGAGCGTTGTTTTCGACCGTGTAAGCATGGCTGTAAAGTCCCCTGTCGTCAGCGGACAATCTTTGAGGTGTTGCCTCCCCTCACTGCGATGCGCTGAGGACAGCGCACACTACAGCATTATTGGCAGAAGCCTTCTAAGGAGTCGGCGAGGGGCTCGCTCTAATACCGGCTTCGACCCAATGGCCCGGAAGATGGCTACCAGTTTCGCCGCCCACCCAAACATAATGTCTTATCTTTTTTTCTGCTGACGGGCGCAGGTCGAAATCGATACGCGAATTTTTCCCAGTCGCCTTTACGGTGATGAAGGCTCTTACCGTGCCGTGTTCCGTAAGACTCATTTTATAGAGTCCTCTCGGCAATGTGGCTGTGTAATGGCCGTTGAGATCGGTGCGGTCGATAATCGGCGAGATTTGTCTGCCTTTTTGTTCAAAGCGGATTTCGGCGTCTCTGAGCGGCTGACCATTTGTACCTACGACATGTCCCTCGATGGAGGAAGTCTGCGCAGAGAGTGTTGCGGAAAAAGCGAACGCAATTGCGAGAAAAACACCGATATTGAATCGGTAAGACATCAGGAGCACTGCTCCAATCTTGAAAGCGGTGTAACGCAGCCTCAAAACACACTAGTAGCGGCTATCATAGGCAGTTGGCCGCGAGCGCTCAATGCCCTAGCCACAGCGCGCATTCTCCGCGCAACCTGGCGTTATTGCCCTCCGGAGCCCTGGGGCTGTGCTTGCCTCTGCCACTGCTGCTGTGTTTGGGCGCTGCCCCTCTTCAAATTCAAGGCGCCAGCGGCCCCGCTTCCGGTGTCATCAACTTCGACCCAGCTGCCGCCGATATGGCTTCCCGTGGCCGCCGGTACCCAGACCATGTGCTTTCCCTTCTTTGCAACTATGTTTGCTTGCGCGGCCGGCACTGGTTTCAGGTCAAAATTCAGTTGCGTTGGCTGATCCACCATAGTTTTCGTATTCATGATCGACGCCTTTACTGCGCCATTCACTACCAAGGTGACCCGGTAAACGCCCGCTGCCAAACCATCGGAAACGTAGCGACCGTTTCCATCCGTCTTAACGGTTTTGAGGAGCTTGCTGCCATCTTTCGACTCGATTCGAACGTCTGCGCCTTTAATCGGTTGCCCTTTTGCATCCTTGACGATCCCTTGGATAACCGACGGTGCAGCCCAGGCGTTCGCAACAGAAAGAACCAGCCCAACAAAAACAACCCGTAGTAATTTCATAAATATGATTATTCACTAGTTCCTACAGGAAAAAAAAGGCGAAGTTCCTAAATAATTAGGTTTGAACGACAGAAAAAAAGGCGCAATTCGGAGATTCAAAGACTCGTGCACAGCGGCGAACGAGTGAATCGACAGAATACCGCGGCTTAGAAGCGCTTTTTCAACGCCACATACCGGGTGCGACCCTTGATATTCGCTGTCGCTTCGTCATAGCCGTTTTCGAAATTACCAACTACGAGCGGTGACTGTCTGAATGTTGGAACCGGAATGCGCCTCTCCTCTGTCGTCGACTTCGACCCAATTACCGCCGAGATGGCTCCCGGTACGAGCTGGCACCCATACCATGTGCTTTCCGCCCTTTGTATTGTTACCTGCTTGGGATGTTGACTTGAAATCGAAATTCAGCTGAGTCGGTTGATTCGCCTTGGTCTGCTTGTTCATGATCGACGCCTTGACCGCGCCATTCACAAGCAATGTGACGCGGTAAACGCCCGGTTGCAGTCCCTGTGAAATATAGCGGCCCTTTTGATCGGTCTTAACTGTGCTGACTACCTCTTTGCCGTCTCGCGATTCGATCCGAACATCTGCGCCTTTAATCGGTCCGCCTTTTGCATCTTTGACAGACCCCTGAATGGACGCTGGCTCATCCGCTGTAATCTTGTTCGTTCGCGGACCGGCTTCCAATGCGCGATCACGCACACTGGTGTTGAATCCCGTCTCTGGAGTCTCTGGAGGCGGAGCGGTGACGTCCGCTGTAATTTTGTTCGTTCGCAGACTGGCTTCCAATGCGCGATCACGCACACTGGTGTTGAATGCCGTCTCTGGAGGCGCAGCGATCACGTCCGCCGTAATTTTGTTCGTTCGCAGACCGGCTTCCAATGCGCGATCACGCACACTGGTAGTAAATCCCGTCTCTGGAGGCGCAGCGGTCACGCGAGTGTGCGGGCGGCGCCGGTCGAAATCTCCAGCAGATGTGTAATCCGGAACTGTGAATGGATCAGATGGATTCTGTACGGGCACGCTAACGCCGATACGGCTTACTCCTGTCGGATGAGTTACATCCGTGAAAAGTCCCTGTAGATAACGGTCGTATACGCCAATGCCGGCTTGTTCGTGCGCCGAAAGCCGAACCGCGAACTTGATCTTGAGCGCATCAGCGATAGACCGGGCGACTTCGTCCTGAAGTGCAAACGCGCCGTCCAACTCGCGGTCATAAGTTTGCGTCCACACGCGGAAACCGTTTCGCGCGTCAATCAGTTCGGCTGTCACACGAACGCGGTTACCATGGCGCTGCAAACTTCCTTCAAGCACATTTCCAACGTTGAGTTTTTGCCCAACTTCCTTTGTGTTCTTTCCTTTCAATGAGAATGACGAAGTTCGGCCGGTCACGCGTAAACCGTCAACCTGCGTCAACGTATGTAGAATCTCCTCGCTTATACCTTCACACAAATATTCCTGATCTTTCGCCTCGCTAGAATCGGTAAATGGTAGAACCGCAATACTCCTGTCTGGGGGATTAAAATGCGCTGTAGGGAAGAGTTCGCCGCGAAATAACCAAACCGCAGCCGCCCCTAAAAGGAGACCGGCAGTCGCTGCTCCAACCAGTTTGGGATTACGCTGCGACCATCGCCAGATTCGCGCTGGGGGTGAAACCGGGCGGGCGACGATTGGACGGCCGGCGAGCCAGCGTTCCAGATCAGCTGCGAGGTCTCCGGCGGACTGGTAGCGCGCTTTTGGATCACGTTCGAGACAGCGCGCACAAATCGTCTCCAAATCTCGATCAAGCGATGGTGCCAGCGAGCGTAGTTTGGGCGCCTGCGTTTCAGACGCCTGGCGAATCACGGAAACCGGATTCGAACCCAGAAATGGTGGACGTCCGGCGAGCACGTTGAACAGAACTGCGCCGAGACTGTAAACATCGGCAACTGGGGTAAGAGTGGCGGCTGCGGCACCGGCTTGTTCGGGGGCAATAAAACCTGCGGTTCCGAACGTAGTCAGCGACCTTGTAAGATCGTTGTTCCCGTCCAGCAGCTTCGCCAAACCGAAATCGCTGACCAGTGGCTCGCCTCGATCGTTGAGCAGAATGTTTCCCGGTTTGATATCGCGATGGAGCACTCCGCGGCTGTGAGCGTATTCGACAGCACGCGCGACCTTTGCCATCAGTCGCACGCACTTCCGCGGCTCATAGCGGAGAGAAGCAACGTTCTCGTGCAAACTTCCCTTCTCCGCGAACTTCATGCTGAAAAACGGCAGGCCGTCCTCGCTTTCGCTCACTTCATAAATCGGAAGGATGTTCGGGTGATCCAGACTGGCCACCGCCTGTGCTTCTCGTCGGAAACGCTGCAGCGCTCCATGTGAATCAGCGCGATAACTGAGGACGCGCTTTACCGCGACGATGCGCCGGGAATGTCGTTGCCTGGCGCGATAGATCACGCCCATGCCACCGCAACCGATTTGCTCGAGAATTTCGTAATTTCCCAGGAACCAAACCTTGTGCGGCGCGTCCACTTCGGCGAGAACGCTTTGATAAAACGCCTGAGATACCTCGTCACCGCCTTCCAATCCCTCGCGCAGGAGGCAGCTCACGCAAATTCCAGTGTCGAGTCGCGTGGTTGCTCCACACTTCTCGCATTTTGCATGCTCGTTGGTAGCGCTCGGAAGCGGATCGGAACGTGTATCTGAGTCTGTCATTGCAATTACTCGGTCCCTGTTGCGAGCGACGCGCACAGGTAACGGATTTCATCGTCCACGTCGGCGGGGTCTTCGACGGTTTGCGAGACTTCATCGCGCAGCAGGCTGCGGTAACGCTGACGCATGTTGTGCAGCTGTTTTTTCACGGCCGTTCCTGCCATTCGCAGTTCCGCAGATAATTTAGCGTATGACAGTTCATCGCCTTCGTCTGTAAGATGGGAACTTAGCGCTTGGAAAAGCCAGAGCTTGCCTTTGCTCTCGCATTCTTCCCGCAGCCGTTGAAGCGCGTGTTCGACTACGGTTGTCGCCCAAGCGAGGTCGAAGAGTCGCTCCGGCGGCAACGACTTGAGCGCTTGCGCCGGTAAAGATAATTGCGATGGCGCTTCTGCCATCCAATCGTCCCAGGAAATAAATTCCACGCCGCCCCCGCGTTTACGGGCATGAGTTTTCTCAGTGGCGTTGATGAGAAAATTTTGGAGCGACCTGAGTAAGAGCGAACGAAATCGGCCGCGCTTGCTGTCTGCATGCTGCAACCAGTTCTGCTCAAGTATTACCACAAAAAAATCTTGAGTGAGATCCTGCGCGTCCTCAACCGAATAGCCGCGCGCCCGCACAAACGAAAAAATGGGCCGCCAATAAGTGCGGCAAATCTCCGCGAGCGCATCACGCGCCTGTTGCTCTTCCTTCCCCAGCGTGGCGGCTGAAAGGATTAGGCTCCAGCGAGTAGTTACAAATTCACGCGGTTCGCCTCTACCCTGCTCACCCGGCTTTCCGTTCACGAGCGAACATTGTGGTTCTACCTCTTCTATACAAGCATAAAATGCTCGATGTACCGTCCGCCGTAGTCGTTTTCTTTCGCGTCGATGCGAAATCGCCCCGCTGCAATCCCTGATTAATCTTCTCTCGTGAGAGACAGATCCACACGTTTTGCCTGCGGAGGGCGCCGAACCCACGATCTTGCGAGGATTGTCATGCCGAGCGGAGTCGAGGCATCTTTCGATTTATCTTGGCGGTACACGCATGAGGTCACGTTTGCAAAGGTCTAACGTCCAACATCCAACGTTCAACGTTCAATGAAAAATATTGCCGGCGGAGGGGCTCGAACCCACACGGCCTTGCGGCCACTGGATTTTGAGTCCAGCGCGTCTGCCAATTCCGCCACGCCGGCTTTTTCGAAGGGAAGGAGACGATAATGCCTCCGCGCAGAAGCTCAACTCTGCCGGGCAAGTTGAAACGCTAAAACGCTGAATCGTCGGACCACGACATCCCGTCGCAAAATTCCGGCTGGTCTCGAAGCCAGTGACGCCGCCGATGACTTACGGATTAAGCGCGCAAAACGACGCGTCTCACGCGCAGAAATGTTGGACGCTGAGGCGCAGAACGCGGCTGGTTTGAAGGATTGGTAACGATTGTACTCAGCATTAGTAAGAAGATGACGAAGAATGAAGATTTTCGCGTGGTCCATACTCCCGCGCGAATGCGCCGTGGCGGGACGGATTCCAAACACCGGAAGTCCATACCGGGTTCCTCACTCCGTTCTGCCCCGCGTAAACTTTTGAAAAATGTTTCATTGTTGCGTTGTTAGTTGCCGCGAATGGAAAAGTAATCACACCGTATCTGCCCGATTCCGTAAATGCGTCCTAACGGCAGACCGCGATCATCACCAAGACTAGTAACAAACGTTACGGTCGCGTCCGGCACAGAGAGCGTAAAGTTCGCACTGGTGATTGTTTGTTGAGTAAAATGGATCGTCACCGGATTTGAACCGAGGCCGCTCGGCTTGAGCACGCTAGTAAACCAGAGGTAGTTGCCGCTGTTGATCGGAAAAGCCTTGAAATTGTTCGCGATCAAGGTCCTAAATTGACAACTCAGTGTTGACGTTGCTGTTGGCGTAGCTGTCGGCGTGGGCGTTGGTGTAGACGACTAGTGGTCGCACGATCAAGCGCCAGCTTCTTAGCAGAGCTAGTATGAAAAGGGAATCGCGTACGCGCCCAACTAAAAACCGTTGCGCGAATCTCACACCAGCAATGTGATCCGCGCACCGTTACGGAGAACAACCCGGGGTCAGCAAACCGTTATTGTAATCATAAAGCGTATTTGCGTCGCTGACCATCATCTGGCCGGTGGCGGAGGAGGGTTTCACATTGTAGGGCAGCTGGCCACTGAACATAGAAAGCAAGCTGTCGGCATGAGTGAGTGTACTGCTGATAGGCGTCGGATCGGAGCCGTTGGCGATGTTGAGCCTGGCGGCGATCAATTGAACGGCCAGCTTTAGACTGGCGTCCCCGCCACTCGGAGTGTTCAATATCTGTAGCAATTCCATCTGGGTATATGTCTCGCTGCCCAGTATCAGACTATTCACTGGCCAGGCTTCGGGATGATTTTTCCAATAGCCCTGCCCCAGTGGACATACAATAGCGCTGGCCGTCACGGAAACATCGTCCAGATAGTCGAAGTTACTTACATTGCGGCCTTGGAACTCCACGGTGGTCGTGCTGCCGGTCGCCTGAAGATGGTTGAAGGTGAAGGGGCCGAATCCCGAAATCGCATTGAGGTTTTCAAAGACCAGTACGTTGTTAAAGAGGACGCGAAATCCGTTGTTTGGTGGGGAGCTCAGTTCCACGACCTCATAGAAAAAGCTCAGATCGTAGAAAGCGCCCGGCGTAGTGACAAAGGTCTGGCTGATCGAGTCAAAATCGGGACCAGGCGAACCAAAGAATGCGCCGAGAGTATCGTGGGCAGGCGGCACGGGGCCAACGCCAAAGTTGCTTGCGAACGGCGCCGGTATGGTGGTCCAGCCTGCGAACGTGCCGGTCTCAAAATCGCCGTTAACAATGAGGTTAGCGGAAGTTGATCGTGCAGTGGCGATGAGTAGAAGACCGATTGCGAGGAAGGCACCTCGAAAAAGGTGCGCTCTATTTTGGTGGGTGGATTGTTTTTTCATTTTAATTTGTCCTTTTTTGATCCTAATTGTTTCCGGTCGGGTCGTGGTGTTGTTATGGGTAGCGCCCTTTTTGTCAGGAATGTGGAAGCATGTCAAGGCTTCTTGTGAAAAATAGATTTTACAGTTCCGTGAAGATTTGCCCAATCACGAGTTAGGTCCCGACTGGCGAAGATCCACCTGGCAAATTTAGCCGCACTCGCATGGCTCGGATTTCTTACAAGTTGATGGGCATGGATCAGGCTGGTTTCGTCGATCCGCTATCATTTTAGATGTAATTGCTGTCCCACGGCTTTGTTCTCGCGATGGGTGGCGCATAGTCGTTTACAGCCGGGGCTGGGTCTCAGCGATTGATTCCAAAGGGCGAACAATCTGGATTGCTGACGCGCATCGCGACGACGGAAAGCGGTTCGTTGTGCGTGCGGATGAAAAGCTGAGTGCGTTTATCGAACTTGAGTCAGCGATTCGTGCTGGCAGCGAATTGGCTCGACAAACCCGCCGGATTTTTTCCAAACTCGATCAATCGGAGGTGTGAAGCAGGCGGAGGGACTTCCCCGCAGGTTCCTTTGCTTCCTTCAGACCCACAGTCACCGAAACCAAAAAGCAAGCGGAGGCAAAAAAAGGAACCATCTATGAATAAGCAGAATCAACTCAAACGGATATGTCCACCTTCTCATCGCCAGCGCATTGGTGCTTAGCTGTTTGGTGTTATCGTCGGCGGTGCAAGCGGGCCCAAATTCTAACACGAGTTATGGCAGCGGGGCTCTCCCAGGCAACACGATGGGCGACTTCAACTCCGCATTTGGCTTCGACGCCCTCAGCGTTATTTCTACCGGCGATCGAAACACGGCCCGTCGGCACTGGCGCGCTCTTTAGCAACGTAGAGGGCGTCGAGAACACGGCCATCGGCGTTAGTGCGCTGTTTGGCAACACCACTGGCGACAACAACACGGCTATTGGTCGTTCTGCGCTCGCCGGCAATACCACCGGCAGCAACAACACGGCCATCGGTTGGCAAGCGCTCCAATTCAACAGCACCGGCATGAGCAACATCGCCTTGGGCTCTTTCGCGGAGCCACTGTTACCACGGCCAATAACGTTACTTGTATCGGCTTCGGAGTCGCGGGTCAGAACGTGAGCAACACGACTTGGATTGGCAACGTCTATGGCGTGACGACACAAAGCGGCACCACTGCGCAAGTTATCGTGTCCAACACCGGCCAACTAGATACAGTCGCCTCCTCGGAACGGTTCAAGAAGGACGTTGCCGCCATGGAAAAGGCAAGTGAGGCAATCCTGTCACTCAGGCCGGTGACCTTCCACTACAAGAGCGACGCCAAGGAAACACCGCAATTTGGGTTGATTGCGGAGGAAGTCGCAAAGGTGAATCCAGCGCTTGTGCTGCCCGATAAGGAAGGAAAACCGTATACGCTGCGCTACGACGCGGTGAACGCGATGCTGCTCAACGAGTTCTTAAAAGAGCATCACATAGTGCAGGAACAACAAGCGACGATCACGCAGCTAGAGTCGACGGTGGCGCAGCAGAAGAAGGACTTCCAAGCGACAGTTGCGCAGCTTACTGCGCGTCTGGACGAGCAGGCATCACAAATCCAAAAGGTGAGCGCACAGCTTGAAGCGAGCAAACCTGCGCCGCAAGTGGTTGTGAACAAACCGTAAAGCTGCGAGGTAGAGCGGCCTTGGGTGTGAGGCACCGAGGCGAGTTTTACCGCTTCCGCTCTTTTGCTCTCGAGCTGCTCTGTTTTCGCGGGTGAGCAGCACGCCATTCCCGCTGTTTCCGCGTGTAATACGCACGCCAGTATTCAGCCGTGCGAATTCGGGGCCGGCCATGCTTTTCAATCTTGTCCACGAGAAGCGTTCCATCTCCAATCTTATCGAGGTTATGGCGAGTTCTAACCACTGAGATTCTACGGCGTCAGGAAAATTTTGCCTGTGTAAGGATCTTCTACTGCGGTCCCCGGCGGAAAACCGGTCACATCGACGTAACCGCTATCTGGCGCGAACGGACTGGTAACCAAGCCTGGTTTACCGGGGACGGGTGTTGCATACAGCAGCTCAGTTTTCTGCTGGCTCGCGCCCGAGGCTGCCTTCGCCCACCGGACATCGCGCTGAGCCGGAGGCGCAGGGACTGGGCTGCCCGGAGTCTGACTATTCGAAGCATCGCTCGGCGGAGTCTCATTATGCTTATGACTGCTCCGGTGCCGTCGCGGCTTCTCCTTCGGGTGCGCGATTGCGCTACGTAGCGCTCTAAAAAAATCTCGGAAAGGCTCTGCTTTGGCAACATCAGTCGCATTCATCAGCGTGGCCATCCACAACCAGACTACGATTGTGCGGAGCGACCGTTTCACTAGGACTGTTTCGTGTCAGCCATTCGCCGTGCGCGCCTTGGGCTTCACGGCCTCGATTGTTGCGGAAACCAGATAGTCTTCGATCTGTTTTCCAGGAAGCCATTCGCGAATGAAAGAGCGAGACGTGTCCTTCGGTGCGATCTTGATCTTCTCGAAGCCAGCCTTTCGCAGCATCTCCTCCAGTTCGCCAATCTGCGATGCGCCAGCCATACAGTCCGTGTAGGCCGCCCAATCTCCTCTTATTTCGTCAGGTAATGTTGCGGTCGTGATGATGTCCGCGATCGCAAGTCGGCCGCCCTGCTTTAGAACACGGTACGCTTCCGCGAACACACGTGCCTTTTCCGGCGATAGGTTGATTACGCAGTTCGATATGATTACGTCCACGCTTTCATCTGCCACAGGGAGGGCTTCGATTTCGCCGAAGCGAAATTCGACATTGGCGAATCCGTTCTTACGAGCGTTCTCGCGCGCTTGCGCGAGCATCTCGTCGGTCATATCCACGCCAATAACCTTGCCACTCGGGCCGGCTGCTCGCGCCGCAAGAAAGCAGTCGAATCCAGCACCCGAACCGAGATCGAGAACCGTTTGCCCTGGCTGCAATGACGCGATTGCCAGCGGATTTCCACAGCCAAGTCCGAGATTGGCAGCTTCTGGTGTGATTGTAGACTGTTCGGTCGAGTAACCTAGCGTTTCGGCGCTCGTGGAAGTGCAGCACTTGTCGCCGCAGGAAGATAATTCTCCACGAGCAGTCGCCCCATAACGCCTCCGGACTGCTTCGCGAATGGTCTCAGATGACGATTGGGCGAGCTTTGTTTCCATAGGTTACTAAAACCTGCAACCCGCGGCTACGCAAACGGGCTGGGAGTGCGCCAATCACCCGGTGTGCCTCACGGCGAAAACCTACCGGACATCGTGCGGCTTGCATGAAGCCTGTCGCTGGTTAGGTTCGTGTCAATGATCCCGCGTCTTGCAGGGTATGCCATTTCGCTTTTAGCCGTCGTATTCCTGATCTCGGCTTGTGCCTCGCGCGATGAAGCGGTCATCG
>Ga0209161_10004191_pt1 | contig 11489 bp, 8 predicted proteins | sample GraSoiAngelo_155_FD_186169 | JGI IMG/M metagenome (GOLD analysis project Ga0209161, IMG submission 186169) | Grasslands soil microbial communities from the Angelo Coastal Reserve, California, USA - 14_1009_13_30cm (SPAdes) (version 2) | ecosystem: Environmental > Terrestrial > Soil > Grasslands ...
GGCGCCGACGGCAAGGCGCACCGCAATTTCCTTCGAACGCGCAGTGCCGCGCGCGAGCAGCATATTCGCCAGATTCAGGCAGGCGATCAGTAGAACCGCGCCGGCCATGAACATGAGCAACGTCGCAATCAGCGTGATGGGACCGTCATCTTCCGGCTGCGTGCTCAAACTGAATCGCGACGGCGTTTGAATTTGCAATTCGCGGGCGCCTTCGCTGTCCGGCGGCTGAATGGCGGTCAGTCGCTGCGCCAGCACGGGCAGGCGTGATTTCGCTGTTTCGATCGTTAGGCCGGAGCTCATTCGCCCGGTGAGATTGAAAGCGTAGTTTTTCGGGTTTTCCAAATCGTGCATCGTTTCGGAATCGCCAAACGCCGAGCCGAGTTGAGACCGAACCCCGATCGGCACCCAGATATCAGGCGCGATGAGCACGTTTGCGCCGCTGAATCCTTTCGGTGCAATCCCAATTACGGTGTAAGGCTGGCCGTTGATCTGAAGCGTGCTGCCGACAAAGTCGCTGCGGCCGCCCATTCGGTTCCAAAAGCCGTAGCTCGCGACGACAACCGCGATGTTCGCGTTCGGTTTGCACTCTTCCGTGCTGTAAAACCGGCCGCGAAACGGCTGGACGCCCATGATCGAGAAATAATTTTCGGAAGTAAGGAAAGCAAAACTGCGACGCATCTCGTGGTCGCGTCCGATACCGGCGACGGCGAACTCAAGCGCGGCAATATCGGAGAACACATCTTTCCCGTTCTCGCGCAGCTCGCGAAATTCGTTGTAGGAAAACTGGCGATAATCGTGGCTCGCGTTCTGTCGGGCGGTGAAAACGTTGACCACTTCGCTTGGTCGCAGCGGCACCACCGGGTGCAGTACGACGCCGTTAATGAGAGCAAAGATTGCTGAATTAACGCCGATCGCCAATGCCAGCGTCAACACTGCCACCGTCGTGAACCCCGGCGCCTTGAAAAGCTGCCGGAGAGCAAACTTGAAATCGTGGATCATGAAAACCTCGGTTCGTTTTCACTGAGATGCAGGCTGCCTCCGATTTGGATTCAACTATCTTGGACAGTCGAAAATATTTCTCGTCAGCTGAAAGATTTTCGCTTCGACTCCGTATTCTCATTAAACCTTCGAGTTATGCCTGAAGCCCCAACCACCGCTCCGCCGCCGTTACCGAAATCGCAGCCTTCATTTGGAAAGCGTCATAGCACAATCATCAAGTTGCTCGGAGTCGGCGCGCTCGTGCTGATTCTCTTAATTCTGCTGACGATGATCACCGGCGTGTTGAACGATCGCTTGCAGCGCCGCAACGAAGCTGTCGCCGATATCACTTCATCCTGGGGAAAGGAACAGAGCGTGATCGGTCCTGTGCTTGGGATTCCATATCAATACAAATTTAAGGCGGTGAAGGAAATGCCGGCGCCGGATGGGAAGATGGAGCGGCGGGAAGTGGAAGAAACCGCGATCGCGAATGCGTATTTCCTTCCCGAAATGTTAAGCGTCACAGGCGATGCGGAGACGCAAATGTTGCATCGCGGGATCTACGACGCAGCCGTTTTTCGAGCGCAGGTCAAGCTTTCCGGAAGATTTGCGCCGCCCGATTTCGGAGCGCTCAAGATCGACATCAAGGACGTGCAATGGAAAGACGCCTTCGTCACGATCGCGGTGAACGATTTGCGCGGAACACGCGAGGGAATCGTGCTCGATTGGGGCGGAACAAAGCGACCACTTCTTCCCGGGTCGCAAGTTCCCGGTTATACAACTGGCGCGACGGCGCCTCTCACTGGCGACAAACCGATCGGCGCCCCGGTGGAGTTTTCAATTCCCCTCGATTTTAACGGCAGCGAAGGAATTTACTTCGCACCATTCGGCGTTCAAAACGAGGCGGCCCTGAAATCGAACTGGCCGGATCCGGCATTTCGCGGTGCGTTTTTACCGGCCGAGCGTTCGGTACGCGCGGGTGGTTTTGACGCGAAGTGGAGAATTTCCTATTACGGTCGCAATTATCCACAAGCGTGGACGAGCCGTAATGGAAACGAACGGTTCACGACCAAGGCCGTTTCGGAATCCCTTTTCGGCGCGCAGTTTTTGTCGATCTTGGACGCGTATCGATACGTCGAGCGCTCCATTAAATACGGTGTGCTCTTTCTTGTCCTCGTGTTCACGACATTTTTCCTCTTCGAAGTCACTGCCCGGCAGAAGATTCATCCGTTCCAATATCTGATGGTCGGCGCCGCTCTTTGCCTGTTTTATCTGCTGCTGCTGTCTATTTCCGAATTTATCGGGTTTGGTTATGCGTATCTGATCGCGGCGGTTGCATCGACGATCTTGATCACGTGGTATTGCCGATTTTTCCTCGGCGGCGGAGTCCGAACATTGATGATCGGCGCCGGGTTGGCGGGCGTTTACACGTTTCTCTACATCACTTTGCGGCAACAAGATTACGCGTTGCTCATGGGCGCGATCGCACTTTTCATCGTGCTCGCAGCAGTGATGTACGTGACGCGCAAAGTCGATTGGTACGCGCGTGACTCGGGTTAGCAGCAATTGAAACGAAAATCAGAGCGACTGGACGCTCTTGAGCATCTCGTTGAAAGAGTTGTAAAGCTCGCGGTGCTCGGTCACGCCCCGCCGAAGAACCTGTTTCAAATTGGCCAGGTCGGCGATGTTGATGACTTGATCGACGCTGTGCACGAACGCGCTCATCGCGTCGTTGGTGGCCAAACGTTGACTGAGCAGGACAACGAAATGTTGACGCCGCTGCGTGTCCGGGCGTCGCGTCAATTCCGCCAGAATTGGATTCGTTTGCAGAGTTGAGCCCTTGAAATTTTCGGAAACGACGACCACGTCGTAATTGTAAGTCTTCAGTTTGAGCAAGACATCTTCTTCAAACAAACCAAGATGGACCTTGTAGGTCATGTCGATGAGCTGCGGCACGACGACCTTCTGATATTGCTGATGATCGACGCAGACCAGGGCAGTATTGTCGCCCAGATCGAAAAATGTTGCTTCGTGTTCCTGTTCGCTAAACATAAATTAACGAAATGCGTTTTCGGGAAGGTCGAGACGCAACCCCGAATCGAGATCGGCATCGATTCCGCGCGCTTTTTGAATCAAATCGATGCCGCGAGTAATTTTGCCCTTTCGTGAAGCAAACAGTCTGGCCGTTTCTTCGGTGATCAGATCCTGCTCATAAGCGCGAAGGATCGATTGATCAAATGTCATCCAGCCAAACGGCGAACTGGCTTCGATGATTTCGTAGAAGCTGCGGTGCTCGCCCTCTCCGAGGGCAACCGCCTCCTGCGTACGTAAATTGTGACCCATGATCTCGGTCAGGAGTTGGCGGCCACCACTAACCTTTGGGGCGAGGCGCTGGCTGACGATGTAACGAAGCGAATCCGCCAAACGAATTCGCAGTTGTTGCTCTTCGCCTAGCGAAAACAAACCCAGGATACGATTGATCGATTGACCGGCGTCGACCGTGTGAAGCGTGCTCAATACCAGGTGACCGGTTTCGGACGCCATTATGGCAATTTCGACCGTGGCGCGGTCGCGCATTTCGCCGACGAGAATGACTTTTGGCGCCTGACGCAAAGCAGCGCGCAATCCTGTGGGATAATTATTAAAATCGTGTCCGAGTTCGCGCTGATTGAAGGTGGCTTTGCTCTTTGGGTGAACGTACTCGATCGGGTCTTCGAGGGTGACGACGTGGACCGGTTGGGTCGCATTAATCTCGTTGAGAATCGCCGCCAAAGTCGTGGTCTTGCCGCTGCCGGTCGCGCCTGTGACCAGAACAAGTCCGGTTTTTTCCTTCGCGATCTCGTAAAAAATTTCCGGCAGCCCCAATGACTGAATCGTCGGGACCTCGCTTTGCAGTTTGCGAAGCACGACCGAAAAGTGCCCCTGCTGCCGGAAAATGTTCACGCGAAAACGCGCCTCGTCACCGAGGGAGTAACTGCAATCGCAGGAGCCGCCGGTGAGATAATCGTAAATGAGGCGGCGATTGCCTTGCATAAGGGTGAGCGCAACCTGCTCAGTCTGGTGGGGCGTTAACGCCTCGATCGGTGGATCGACATAGACCGGTTTCAGCTCGCCAAAATCTTCGACCTGGAGAGGATGACCGACCGAAAAGTTTAGATCGGAAATGCCGGTGTAGGTTTTCAGCATTGCCGATAGAATTCTGTCGAGATCTGGAGTTCTCATGAGCGCAATTTATTCTTCAGAAGCGTCGATTGGCGGTTCGGCCAAAAATTGGCGGAATTTTTTCTTGTCGATGCACTTGTCGTAAGCTTCTTCCGGCGAGATGCGGGCGTGCCGGAGGTGCTCCATGATGGCGTCGTCCAGCGGTTGATTACCTTTTTTCTTGCCGACTTGAATCATGCCCGGGATTTGGTGCGTTTTTCCCTCGCGCACGAGATTGGCGATGGCGGTGTCGACGACCAAGATCTCAAGGGCCGCGACGCGTCCAGGTTTGTCGATGCGTTTGAAAAGATTCTGCGCGATGACGCCCTTGAGCGACTCGGCCAGGGTAGTGCGGATTTGGTTTTGCTGGGTGGTCGGGAAGACGTCGATGATACGATCGACCGCTTTGGAGGCATTGGAGGTGTGCAAAGTGCCGAAAACGAGGTGACCGGTAGCGGCCGCGGTCAGCGCGAGCTCGATCGTTTCCAAATCGCGCATTTCGCCGACGAGAATGATGTCCGGATCTTCACGCAGTGCGCCGCGCAACGCGTTGGCAAAGGAGCGGGTATGGACGCCGACTTCGCGATGCTGAACGAGACAATTTTGACTGCGGTGCACGAATTCGATCGGATCTTCCACCGTGATGATGTGGTCGTGGCGATGGAGATTCGAATGGTCGACCATCGCGGCGAGCGTGGTTGATTTACCGGAACCGGTTGGGCCGGTGACCAGGACAAGGCCTTTCTTCAGCATCGGAAATTTTTTTAGCACCGACGGCAGCCCCAGTTCTTCAACAGTCAACACTTGCGACGGAATCGAGCGGAACGCGGCCGAGATGCCGTATTTTTGCTGGAAAAAATTGACGCGGTAACGCATCACGTCAGGCACTTCGTAGCCAAAGTCGACATCGAGCGTTTCTTCGAACTGCTTGATCTTTCCTTCGGGCGCGATCTCGTAAACCATCGCCTTGAGGTCGTCGTTCTTCAGGGGCGGAAAATCGACCCGCACCAAGTCGCCGTTGATGCGCAACATCGGCGAATTGTTGGTTGAGAGATGAAGGTCAGAAGCCTTTTGTTCCGCCATCAATTTGAAAAAGGCGTCAATGCGAGCCATGGGCGTCGCTCCTCGAGAAGCTAAATTGATGCCATGAGGAGAGGATTCAGGCCCCGCCCCGCTCGAGGCTTGTCAGATTCGCTAGCGGCTCGGCTGACGGTCTGCGTCCAGGGTCGAACGCACCTGTTCGAGCAACTTCTCGCGGCTATAGGGTTTCGGAATGAAACCGCGGAGCCCCTTTGCCAGCATTGACGCGATCTTGGTTTGCTCGGCGAAGCCGCTACTCAGGACAACATTTACTTTCGGATTAATTGAGCGCAGCTCCTCAAACACGGCGTCGCCATCTATCACCGGCAGGAAATAATCGAGAATGACGAGCCCAATTTGCTTGCCCATGGATTCGTAGATTTTGAGAGCCTCAAAGCCATCATGCGCGATCACGACCCGGTAGCCCTCCTCGGCCAACATTTCTGAAGCCAGATCGGCAACGTCCGGTTCGTCCTCAATCAAGAGCAGATATTCGCGTCGTCCGTGCGGATTCTTGAGTCTGACCCCTGGTGGAACGCCGTTATCACCGGGCGCCGTTGCTTGCTTGGCACCGGCGATTGATCCACGTTTTTGTTCGCCTTTACGGGAAGTTCGAATGGAACGGTCCGGTTCGTGATCGATCGCGGCCGGTGGAGGCATAACCTTAAATCCGGCTTCGCTTCTCCGCGCGGCGGCCGTTTTCCGCGCCGCTCCGGCCAGAATCTTTGACGTTACACGATCAAAGAGACCTTGCGCCGTCTTGGAAGCGAGCTCGACACGTTCGCCGAGCAGATCGATGTAGCTATGTTCGCCGTGATGTCTGCGGGCGAGGTCCGCATAGCGCGAAACCTGTTGCAAAATCGAGTTCAGCTCAGTGGAAGTTGTCGCGATCCACTTCAAATCTTCTTGGTCCAGCATAAGCCTCGCATTTATCTAATCATTTTCGTTCAAGCATGCCCACCAGACACAAAGTAACACCGCAAAAACGGCGACGCCAAAAGCAGCAAACGTCAGCATGAATCAAACAAGTTCACCAGCACGGTTCATGCCCCATTGGGCCGTAGCCAGTCAATCGCAATTATTTCTTTTTACGGCAACTTGCCCTCGTGATTTACCTGACGCGCGGACAATGCACGACATTGCGACGAACGGCAGATTGACTTATGCGCGTTGATTTTCGGACCGGATGGTTTGCTGGACTCGTCCTGACTCTCACGATCGGTTTGTATTGCGTCTGGCTGTGGCAACCACCGCGTCAGATTGATCGCCACGCGAAAAATCTTTTGCATAACATCGAACAGAGAAATTGGAGTCGCGTCGCGGACTTGATCGGGACCGATTATGCTGATCAATGGGGCAATGATCGTTCACTTGTCCTCGAACGAATGCGTTTGGTGTTGGGCTACGGCCATCATCTTCGCCTCGACGCGATTGATGCGAATTGTAGGATCGACAAAGGAGGCCGCGTCGGTCTCTGGCGCAGCAGAATTGTGATCGAAGATAGCGATCCGGGCTTGGGCGCAGTGGTGAAGGAACGCGTGAATTCACTGACGACGCCTTTCGAACTGCAATGGCGTCACATTTCTCGTAAACCGTGGGACTGGAAACTTGTTCGCGTCAGCAATCCGGAGTTGGAAATTCCGGCGGAATTCAATTGAAGAGCGACCGCTCTCTATTTTCCCAACGCTTGCCGCAATTCTTTTTTGGCCGATTCAACTTCGCGCTCAGTTTGATTACAAAGCAGGATCGCGCGCAGTTTCTCGCCTTGATAATAACGCGCCAGAAACTTTTTCTTGGCGTAGGTGCCGCGGAGATCGACCCGAGTCGGCTGCAAGCTGAAATCTCCGACAAAGTGCAGCCGCAGATCGAACATCTCCGTCCAGAAATAAGGGATTTGTTCGTAGCGAATTCTTTTTTTGCCTGTCATGTTCGCTCCCGCAACCAAGCCTTGCGCTCGCGCGTTCTCCCAATGCGTCTGGCGGCGCACTCCACCCATGATGCGATCGGGATAAAATGCCAGATCTCCAACGGCAAAAATTCCTTTCTCCTCTGTTTCGAGATATTCTGTGACCGGCGAGCCGTAAGGGCCGGAAAGCGGCGTATTGCGGACGAGATCGAGGTTTGGTTCGGCGCCGCAAGCGACTATGGCCAGTCCGGCCGGAACGCGGTTCCCACTTTTCGTCTGGATATTTCGCAGCACCGTCTTGCCTTCGAAACCATTCAAGCTCTCGCCGATCAACATCGTGATGCCGTGCTTCGCATAATAATCGGTCAACCACGGTCCGGTTTGGGAATCCAGATAGCGATTCAACAAGTAAGCGTTGCGATGCATCATGCTCACCTTCAATTTCATCATCCGAAGACTCGCCGCCGCCTCGCACGCCAGCAGTCCGCCGCCAATCACCATCACGGTCTTTTCAATGTTGGCCATTTCGCGCAACGCCAGCGCGTCGCGCACGGTGCGGAGGTAAATCACGTTCCCGAGGTTCACGCCTGCGACCGGCGGTCGCACCGGCCGGCTGCCCATCGCCAAACAGGCTTTCGCGAATTCAATGCTTTCGCCATTTCCCAATACCGCCAAACGCCGCTCGATGTTGAATTGCTTTACGATCGTGGCGAATCGTGTTTCGATTTTGTGGGAATCGAACCAGCGCTGGTCGAAGTGGGCGAGTTTTTTGAGCGGCGGCGTTTTTTCGCGCAGAAAATCTTTCGAAAGCAACCAGCGATTGTAGGGTGGCATGATCTCCGCGCCGACGATGGTAATCGTGCCGCGCTTGTCATGCTTGCGCACACCTTCGCACGCGCTCGCCCCGCCAATACCGCTGCCAATGACTAAGTAATCGCGCTGGATCATCTGCAAAAGCCTGGACGATAAAGAATTCGCGCCCTCAATGGTAGGGAAAAATGATCTCGACGGTTTAAATGTCGATCTAAGTGGTTGTAGTTGTTGTAGTTGCCGGTCCGAGCTGGACTGGCATTGTCTCTGGCGGCAAGCTTTACAACACCGCTCGGCAGATAATTACCGACGCAATAACGCCGGTCAGATCGGCCAGCAATCCCGCTGGAATCGCGTGCCGCGTCTGTTTGATCCCGACCGATCCAAAGTAGACCGCAACCACATAGAATGTCGTCTCAGTGCTTCCATAAATGGTCGCCGCCATCAGACTGATGATGTTGTCCGGCCCGAACCGGTGCACGACATCCGTCAGAAGCGCGAGTGTCGCGCTTCCGCTCAATGGCCGCATCAAAGCGAGCGGTACCAGATCGGTTGGAAAATGCAAAGGAGTCAGGATCGGGCTGAGCACTTTCGTCAACAGATCGATTCCGCCCGCGCCTTTGAACATTCCAATCGCTACTAGCATCGTCACCAGAAACGGAATGATTCGCAAAATGACGTTGAACGCTTCTTTCGCCCCTTCCACGAACTCGTCATAAACCTTGATCCCGCGTGCGGCAGCGTAGATCGGGAAAAAACTGAGCAGAAATGGAATGGCCAGGATCGACAAGGCATTGACCATTCGGGCAAAGGGATTTTGCAACGCGGCGTCAGTCGGCATTGGCAGTCGAAAGAGATCCGGCATCACCATTCGTAAAAAGAGCATTGCAAAAAAAACGCCAAGCAACACCAGCGCGACCATTCCCCACGGCGCCGGACGCGAGAGCGGTGGTTGTCCGAGCGATTCATCATCGAACGCGAATTTGTCCGAGGATTGCGCTGTGGTAGAGGCGTCGCGCTGTACTGCCGGTCCGGCCCGGACCGTCCGCTCTCGTCTTTTCTTAGCCTCGCCGCTTGCCACTGGCCGAAAGATCGGTAATCGCTCGAAAAATTTTGCCGAAACCACCGCTACAGTTGCCGCGCAGAGTGTCGCGAAAAATGCCGTGCCGACAATCACCGTCGGGCGGGCCGACCCGGCCGCAGCCAAAATCGCAATCGCTGTTGCCGGAATTAATTGCACCGAGCTGGTGTTGATCGCCAAAAACGTGCACATCGCGTTCGAAGCAACGCCGGGTCGCGGGTTCAATGATTCCAAATCGCGCATCGCGCGCAAACCGAGCGGTGTCGCGGCGTTGCCGAGTCCGAGCATGTTCGCCGCCATGTTCATCAGCATCGAGCCCATCGCGGGATGATCCGGTGGAACTTCGGGAAACAATCGCTGCATTAACGGCTCCAATCCGTAAGCGATCCGTTGGACGAGCCCGGCGCGCTCGGCCAAACGCATTAACCCCAGCCACAGCGCCATGATCCCGATCAAACCCAGCGCGATTGTCACTGCCGTTTTCGCGCCGTCGAGCGCACCACCGGTTACATCCTTGAGCCGATCGTTCCAGCCACCAATCGCGACCGCGAGCAAAACCAGCGCGAGCCAAATGTAATTCAGCACGCCTGTTTTTTAACCTCCGCCGTCGCGCCCGACCAGCCGATTTGTGATTGCCTTGTCGATCTTGTCTTCGCCAGACTGATTGGATGAACGAATCCCGCGACATTACTGGCAATCCCGCGCCGCTGGGTCTCCTCGGTTTCGGCATGACCACGGTGCTGCTCAATCTTCACAACGCCGGCTTTTACGAACTCAACGCTATGATTCTGGCGATGGGCATTTGTTACGGTGGTATCGCGCAAGTCATTGCGGGCATGATGGAGTGGCGAAAAGGCAACACGTTTGCCACCACCGCTTTTGTTTCCTACGGACTGTTCTGGCTTTCGCTCGTCGCGCTGATTGTGTTGACAAAACTTGGTTGGGGCGCGGCCTCCAACGACACCGCGATGGCGGCGTATCTTGCGATGTGGGGATTGTTCACTTTGGTCATGTTTATCGGGACACTGCGGCTCAATCACGCATTACAGATCGTCTTCGGCACGCTCGCGATCTTATTTTTCCTGCTCGCGATCGGCGATTTCACGAACGCGAGTCCCGGCTTCAAACATTTCACCGGCTACGAGGGAATCTTCTGCGGCTTCTCCGCGATCTACACCGGTCTCGCGCAAGTCCTGAACGAATTGTATGGCAGAGTGGTTCTACCGCTCGGTCCGGTGAACAAATGAATCATCCGCTAAGTACGCGAAAGTTTAGAGATAGTTGTCCCCCTCGATTTAGTGTTATTTAGCGCCTTTGGCGGTCGAATCTTTCAACAAACTGGCAGCGAGTTGGAGCGCGGATTCGCTTTTGCCACCGAGCATACGCGCGGTCTCTTCGCGGCGGGCTTTGCCGGTAACTTCGCGAAGATTCGAAAATGTGCGACCGCGGACAACGTCTTTGGTCACGACAAAATGCGACGACGCGGCTGCAGCGACCGGCGCGAGATGGGTGATGCAAATCAACTGATGCTCGTTGCCGAGCGTTCGCATCTTTGCGCCAACCGCATGCGCGATCTCGCCGCCGACGTTCGTGTCGATCTCATCGAAGACGAGAAGCGGAATCGAATCGTGCGCGGCGAGCGCGGACTTTATCGCGAGCATCAGGCGCGAAATTTCGCCGCTGGAAGCAATCGCGCGCAACGGTTTTAGCGGTTCGCCAGGATTGGGCGAGAAAAGCAATTCAACCGAATCGAAGCCATTCGCGTGCGGTTCCTCAACCGGGCTTAGTCTCGCTTCGAATTCCGATTGGCGAAATCCGAGATCGCGCAGGTTTTTGCGAATCGTCTCGGAAAGTTTCGGCGCCGCTTTCGCGCGCAGTTTGCGCAGCGCATCGCCGGCGCGATTCATCTGCGCCCGAACTTCTGCGATTTCTTTCGTTAGTCGCTCCAGTTCAGCGTCGCGGCCTTCGATTTTTTGCATTCGTTCGGCCGCGCGCCGGCCAAACTCGATCACTTCGGCAATCGAACCGCCGTATTTGCGCTTCAATGTTTCAAAAAGCGAAACACGTTGCTCGAGCGCGGTGAGTTGTTCCGGATCGAGATCGAGCTTCTCGGCGTAATCGGAGAGCGACCGCGCGATTTCCGACAGCTGCACCACGGCCGCGGCATGTTCGGAAGCAATCTCTGCGGTGGAGATATCGATCTTCTCCAATTCGCGCAGCAAACGTTGCGTCTCGGCGAGCCGGGACAGGACCGATTCGTCCGCTTCCGAAAGTTTGTTGGCTGCAGCGCTGGCAAGTTCGATCAGACGTTTGCTGCTGCTGGTAAGTTTATAGCGCTTCTCGATTTCTTCTTCTTCGCCGGCCACAAGATTTGCCGAATTAATTTCGTTGATTTGATGGCGCAGCAGATCAAGCTCCTGCTCGCGCGCGGTT
>Ga0209161_10004193_pt1 | contig 11483 bp, 14 predicted proteins | sample GraSoiAngelo_155_FD_186169 | JGI IMG/M metagenome (GOLD analysis project Ga0209161, IMG submission 186169) | Grasslands soil microbial communities from the Angelo Coastal Reserve, California, USA - 14_1009_13_30cm (SPAdes) (version 2) | ecosystem: Environmental > Terrestrial > Soil > Grasslands...
CGCTTCCAGTCGAGGGCATCGCGATCAGCAACTCTCCGACCAGGATCCGAGAGACCGACCTGAAGGACCGCGTGCTGATCCAGCGTTCAACCGCGGGAACGCAGGTGGCGGCGGAGGTCGAGAGCGCAGACATCTTCGCGGCGAGTCTGGTCGTCGCCCACGCGACAGTTCAAGCCTGCCTGTTAAGGAGTCCGGAGACCCTGACCCTCCTCGCGTCGGCCGACCATCCCGAGGACCACGCGTGCGCGACCTATATGGAGGGGATGATCCAGGGCGAGCACCCTGACCTGCAGCGGTTGCTGGAGCCGCTGCGACAGAGCGAGCGGTATCACAGGGCGATGTCCGGAAGCTGGCCTGGCTTCCCGCCCACCGACCTCGACCTGGCGCTCGAGGCGGATCGTTTCCCATTCGCGATGCCGGTCAAGCGCGAAGCCGGCTATCTCCGCCTGACCACAAGCCGCGTCGCTGGCTAAGATCTTCGCAGGGCACCAAGGGAATCCGGTGTGAAACCGGAGCTGTCGCGCAACTGTGAGCGAGGAGCCTCCGTCCGAAACAGCCACTGAGGTAGCGGTATCTCGGGAAGGCGGACAGGGGCGGCGATCCGCGAGCCAGGAGACCTGAATGCCCGAAACGGCATACCGTCCGCGCGCAACGGCACGGAAGCTCCTGGCGGTCGGCTTTCAGCAGCGCGTGACGGGGAAGGTTGACCGCCTGGAGGAAAGAACGTGCGCAAGCACCTCATGTGGGCCGGCGCGACACTGGCCCTGACACTCGGAGCCGTCAGCGCGTGCGGAGGTCCCCCGGCCGCAAGCACATCGACCCCGACGAACAGCTGCGTCAATGCAAGTGCCGCTCATCGCGCCTATGTAGTCGTCCAGCATGCGAGCGCGAGCCATGAATTGCAGAAATGCGTCGGCTTCGCAGGCGACACCATCGACGGCCAGTCACTGATGGATCAATCGGGCGTCGAATATCAGACCCAGACCTTCAGCTTCGGCAAGGCGGTATGCCAGGTCGACAACGAACCGGCCCAGTACAGCAAGTGCTTTGCCGACACCGGCGCCAACTGGTCTCTGTTCGTCGACACGGGTGGGAAGTGGGTCGCCGCGCAAACGGGATACGCGCAGGTGACGCTGCACGACAAAGAGGCAATCGGCTGGATATACACCGCCGACCCTTCGCCCGCGCCCCCACCGCTTCCCAAGGAATAGAGGTTCGGAGGAGATGAATGCGCGTGCTGTGGCGGCATGGTCTTTCGCTTGCCTGTTCATCGTGCTCTTCACCACCAACCCGGCATACAAGACCGCTGTCCTGGTGGCCGCCTTCGTAACGCTGGCCACAACCGCCGGGATTCGTCGGATGCGCCGGCTTCTCATCGCCGTCGCTGTCATCGGCGCCTTCGATGCAATGCTCAATTTCGTTTCGGCGCATCTTGGCCGGACGGTCCTGTTCGCACTCCCCGATTCAATCCCCGGGCTCGGCGGCGCATACACGCTTGAGGCGCTCGCCTTCGGCCTCACAGGTGGAATCACCATCGCGGCGGCGATCTTCGCCGCCGCGCCTTTCTCGCTTTTGCTCCAGCCGCACGACGTGATGGATGCCCTGCCCGGTGCCCTGTCCCGGACGGGAACTGCAATCGCGGCGTCGATGAATCTGCTTCCCCTCGTCGTGACTTCCTTTGGTGAGGTCAGCGAAGCCCAGCGGCTGCGAGGATGGCGGCCGCGCGGGCCACGCTCCTGGGCCCAGGTCGTCGTTCCGGTCGTGCTGACGAGCGTTGAGGGCTCGATCCAGCTCGCCGAGTCAATGGAGGCGAGAGGATTTGGTGCCGCGACGCGAAGCTCATTCCAGAAATCAAAGCTCGAGTGGCAGCACTGGATGGTCATCGCGGCATCAGCCCTTGCCGTCGTGTCGTTCATCGCCGCCCACGCCATGGGCGGGGCGAAAGATTGGTACGCGTATCCCTCGCTGACCGCGCCGCAGCTCGATCTGCCGTCGCTGGTCGCATGCCTTCTCCTGTTCACCCCGGTGCTGATGTGGCCGCGCGACTGACAGACCTGACGTACTGGTACCCGGACAGCGCGCTGCCCGCGCTCGACGGAGTCAGCGTTGACTTCGGCGATGGAATCACGGTCGTCGCCGGACCTTCCGGCGGCGGGAAGTCGACCCTCCTTCGCGTGTTGAATGGGCTGGTGCCTCATTTTCACGGCGGGCGCATCGCGGGTAGTGCGCAGGTCGCAGGCATGGATATCGTCCAGACGCCGACGCGAAGCCTCGCGCGAACCGTGGGATTTGTCTTCCAGGACCCCGAGCTTCAGGCGGTCTACGACATCGTCGAGCGCGAGGTCGCGTTCGGCCTCGAGAACATCGGGTTCCCGGCGGCCGCGATGCGGGACCGGGTCGATGAGGCGCTTGTCCAGGCGGGCGTAGAGCACCTGGCCGGCCGGCAGGTGCGGACGTTGAGCGGCGGCGAGCGCCAGCGCGTTGCCATCGCGTCCGTGCTTGCGATGCGACCGCAGATGATCGTGCTCGACGAACCGACATCGCAGCTCGACCCGGAGGGCTCGTCGCTCGTCATCTCGGCCGCCATCCGCATGAGCGAGGCCGGCCGCTCAGTCGTCATCTCCGAGCACCGCCTGGAGCGCCTGATGCAGGTGGCGGCGAGCATGGTCGTCGTCGATGCCGGCCACGCTGAGAGACAGGAGCCGTCCACCTGGCGACCGGCCGGCCCTTCGATCGACGCGGTGCGAACCAGACCTCCGGGCGCCGAAGCCTGGTCGCTCTCCGGCGTGACCGCAGGCCCCGCGCGCGACGCAGTCCTCCACCAGGTCGATCTCGGGGGCCGGCGGGGTGAGGTGCTGGCGCTCAGCGGCCCCAACGGCGGCGGCAAGACCACGTTGCTGCGTGTCATCGCCGGCGCCCTCGAGCCGCTGGCGGGCACTGTCGAGCGCAGGCCGGGCCGCATCGCGTACCTGCCGCAGAATCCGACCGCCCTCCTGCACCGCCCGTCCGTCCGCTCGGAGGTCGAGCTGACGCTCGACCGCGCGGCCGACCTGGAGGACCCAAAGGTCATCCTCCGCACCCTTGGCCTGGATGCGCTCTCCGAGCGCTACCCGCGCGACCTTTCGTCAGGCGAGCGGCAGCGGGCCGCTCTGGCGGCCGTTCTTCCCGGACGGCCCGACCTCGTCCTGCTCGACGAGCCGACCCGCGGAATGGATTCCTTCGCCCGGACGGCGCTCATCCGGCTGGTCGCCGCTCTTCGCGACGCAGGTTCCGCGATCGTCCTCGCCACGCACGACTCAGAGCTGCGTGACGCACTCGCCGATCGCGTGGCACTGGTGTGCGGGGGAAAGGTGACCGAGCAGGGGGCGGTGCGCGCATGACAAGAAACACGAATTCCGCACGTCTGGCGTCAGCGGTCCGCTTCAGGTCTCGCTATTCCACACCTCTGGCGTCAGCGGTGCGGAATTTTGGGCTAGGCGCACTGCCGGTCGGGCTGGTGTCGCTGGCAGGCCTGGTCTTGTTCTCCTGGCCGTTTCTCGGCACCGGGCTCTCGGCCGGCACGCCCGCCTGGGCGCTGATGCTCGCGTGTGTGGCCGGCCTTCTCCTGGTGGAGGCCGGAACACGGCAGCTCGACTCGCGCGCCCTCGCGCTCCTTGCGGCGATCGCCGCCCTCGACGCCGCGCTGCGCCTCACCGTCATCGTCGGGATCGGCGGCTTCAACCCGATCTACTTCCTGGTGCTTTGCGCAGGCTTCGTCTTCGGCACCTCCTTCGGCTTCATGGCGGGAGCTCTCTCGATCCTGGTCTCCGCCGTCGTCAGCGGCGGGATCGGCCCCTGGGTTCCGTACCAGGTGTTCGCGCTTGGCTGGGTAGGCGTGGCCGCCGGCATGGCGGGCCGCTGGCGGAGCCCGTCGCCGGGTCTGCGAGATGTCCTGCTGCTCGCCGCGGTCGGAGGCGTCATGGGCTATGTCTTCGGCGCGCTGATGGACGTGACGGACTGGGTGCCGGCATTTCGCGGCAACCCGACTCTGGGTTGGATGCCGGGGATGACGCCGGCGACCGCGCTCCTCCACTTCGCGCGTTTCTACGCCCTCACCTCGCTGGCCTACGACTCGTTCCGCGCCGCCGGCAACGTCGTCATGGTGCTTGCCCTTGGAGCTCCGGTGATCGCGGCCCTGTCGCGTTTTCGTTCGCGCCTCACCTTCGAGGTGGTGAGGACATGACGTTCCGCGCCTTCCGCCGGCTCTGCCTCGCCATGCCCGAAGCCGAGGAGGTCGAGACCTGGGGCGAGGCCACCTTTCGGGTGCGCGGCCGGATCTTCGCCATGGGACCGCAGGAAGGGACCGCCGTCTCGGTCAAGGCGTCCCTGGATGACCAGGCCGGGCTCGTGGCGATGGACCCGAAAACGTTTGCGGTCTCGGCCTACACGGGCCGCTTCGGCTGGGTCAGGGTGACCCTGCCACGGCTCGGACCAGAGCTCGGGGAGCGCCTGGTCAGGAACGCCTGGGAGCGCACCGCCCCCAGGCGTTTGCTAGCTCAGAACGCGCGCCGGCTGTAGCCCCGCCGCCCCGCCACCAGCCTGAAGATGATCAAGAGGATCGCGGCCCCGATGAAGGCCATAATCATCGCGCTGATGATGGGATGCCCGGCAACGGCGATGCTGAAGTGGAAGATGCCAGCCAGCACGATGCCGCCGAAGAAAGCGCCGAGGATTCCCACGACGATGTCCCAGAAGAGTCCCAGGCCGTGTCCGAGCGCCACGTGGCTGGCGAGGAAGCCGGCCACGAGCCCGACCACGACCCACAACAGGATCGAATCGAGATCGAGATTGATCGGTGAACCGTTGACCGTGATAGCCATATATAAGGCCCCCTTTACATAACTAGACCGAGCACCCCTAAAACGCGCCGGCCCTTCAGGACACCTTCGCGGCAAGCTCATCGAATGCGGCCCCCAGGACTCGGTTGAACGCGGGGAAGGGGTGGATCACGTCGGCGAGCTGGCGAAGCGGCGTGGCGAGCTTGATCGCCAGCACCAGCTCGCCCAGGATCTCGCCCGCGCGCGGGGTGACCAGCGTCGCCCCGACCAGCGCGCCGCGCGCCCGGTCGGCGACCAGCTTCAGCGTGCCGCCGTGAAAATCGTGGATGTATCCCCTGGCTGTCTCGGCCGGGTCGATCGTCGTGACGGCCACATCGACACCTCGCTCTCGGGCGGTTTGCTCCGACCAGCCGACCGAGGCCACCTCAGGGTCGGTGTAGGTGACGCGAGGGACGGCGCTGTGGTCGGCGCGCACATCCTCGCCGCGCAGGCGCCGGGCCACCACCTGGCCGTGGTAGTAAGCCAGGTGCGTGAATCCGCCGATACCGGTGACGTCGCCCGCACCGTAGATGCCGTCCCGCGCTTCGAGCGTGGCGGGGTCGACCTTGAGCCACCCGCGCTCGGTCTGCGCCAACCCAGCCGGGCGCCAGGCCTCGAAGTTCGGGCGCCGGCCGGTGGCGACGAGCAGGCGGTCGCCGGAGACGATCGCGCCCGACTTCAGGTGGAGGACCACGTCCGAGGCCTGGGTCTCGACCGCCACACACGCATCGCCGACCAGCACCTCGATGCCGTCTGCCTGGAGGTGCGGCAGCAGCGCGGCGCCCGCCTGGGGCTCCTCCAGGGCGAGAAACCTTGGACCGGCCTCGACGACCGTGACCTTCGAACCCAGCCGTGCGAATGCCTGGGCAAGCTCGATCCCTACCGCACCGCCGCCGAGCACGACCAGCCGCTCGGGCAGCTCCCGCGGGACGGCAGCCTGGCGGTTGGTCCAGTAGGGGACTTTGTCGAGCCCTTCGATCGGAGGTATGGCCGAGGTGCCGCCGTTGGCGATGACCACGGCCCGCCGCGCCACCAGCTGGTCGCCGCCGACTTCGACCGTACGCAGGTCGACGAGCGTGCCGGCGCCCCGGTAGAGCTTGGCGCCTGTCGCCTCGAGCGCGGCCGCCGGCCGAGTGTCGTCCAGGTCGCGCGCCATCCACAGCACGCGCTTGGAGACCTTCGGGAAGTCGACCTCCCACTCGACGCGCGAGGCGGCGAGGGTGCGCGCCCGGCCGGCCTCCTCGAGTGTCTCCCCGGACCGAAGCAGGGTTTTTGAGGGCACACAGCCCCAGTAGGGGCACTCGCCGCCGACCAGCTCGCGCTCGACGACCGCGAGCGAGATCCCGCTGCCCTGCAGGCCGCCGGCGATCGCCTCGCCGGCCACTCCGCCACCCAGACACACCACGTCAAACTCCAGCGGCAACCTGCTGTCCTCCTTCGGTGCTGTTCGTGCCGGCGCGCCGCAACGACTCGAGAAGTGACGTGGCGGTGAACGCGCCGACGTAGCGGTCGCCTTCGAAAACGGCAGCTCGCTCGGTCGGGCTGGACAGCGCCGCGGCAAACGCCTCGGCCAGCGTGCTGGACAGCGCCACGCGCGGCTCTTGCGGGCTGGGGCCCCCTTGTGGACGGTCGAGCGTCGTGGCATCGATCTGCACCACCGACATGCGTCGCACCAGGCGTTCGCGACCGAGGAACTCCGCGACGTATTCGCTGGCGGGCTGGGTCAGGATCCGCTCCGGGGTGTCGTACTGCGCGACCTGGGCCTGCATCTTCAAGAGACAGATGCGATCCCCCACGATCACCGCCTCGTCGATGTCGTGGGTGACGAAGACGACCGTCTTGCGCACGGACCGCTGGATGCCGATGAACTCCTGCTGCAGGCGCTCGCGAGTGATCCGATCGACCGCGCCGAAGGGTTCGTCCATCAGGAGGACCGGCGGGTCCGCGGCCAGCGCTCTCGCGAAACCCACACGCTGGCGCTGCCCGCCCGAAAGCTGGTGCGGGTAGCGGTCGCGGTACTCGTCCGGGGCCAGGCCCACCAGCTCGAGAAGGTCATCGATGCGTTTGGCGATGCGCCGTTTGTTCCACTTCCAAAGGCGCGGCACCGTGCCGACGTTGTCGCCCACCGTCATGTGCGGGAAGAGCCCGGTCTGCTGGATGACGTAGCCCATCTTCAGGCGAAGCGCGGCCGGGTCGACGCCTCGCGTATCGACGCCGTCGACGAGAATCCGCCCGCTGTCCGGATCGATCAGCCGGTTGATCATCCGCAGAGTGGTCGTCTTGCCGCATCCCGAAGGTCCAATCAAGACGCACGTCTGGCCGTCGGTGATTTCGAGGGTGAGATCGCGCACCGCATTGGAGCCGCCAGGAAACTGCTTGGTCACGTTCTCCAGGCGGATCACTGCTCAGCCAATTTACCCAAGACTAGGGCGGCTCTAAGGCCGGGTTCATCCCGGCCGCCACCCAGACGCTTCATTCCAGGCGCCTCCCAATCGTGGCCAGGAGATCCCAGGAGGGGGTCCCGCGGGGGAGGACTGCGGTCCTCCCCCGCGCTTTTATTACCGTAATCGAATGCCGGGGCACCTATTCCTGGACTACGTCGACCCCTGGATCAACTGGGACTGGCTCTCGACCCATGTCCCGGTTTTCCTCGCGGCGCTGCAAGAACACATCACCCTCACGCTGATCGCGGTCGTCGTAGGCCTGTCCATCTCACTCCCGATGGGGGTGGTCGCGCATCGCTGGCGAGCGCTGCGAAACCCGGTGCTGACCGTGTTCGGCATCTTTTACACGATCCCGTCGATCGCGCTTTTTGCGCTCCTCATTCCGTACACGGGCCTGGGCACGCTCACGGCCGAGATCGGTCTGGTCGGGTACGCGGTCCTGATCCTCACCCGCAACGTCGTCGTAGGTCTGGAGGCGGTCCCGAAAGACGTTCTCGACGCGGCCAATGGAATGGGATACCGGCCGCTTGCCCGATTGCTGCGAGTCGAGCTGCCGCTCGCGCTGCCGGCGATCTTCGCCGGCATTCGCATCGCGACCGTCACCACCATCGGCCTGGTGACCATCACCGCCGTCATCGGCCTGGGCGGCCTGGGCCAGCTCATCCTCCAGGGCCTGGTCGAAAACTTCCACACGCCGCTTGTCGTAGCCACGGCGTTATCCATCGTGCTTGCGCTGGTCGCCGATCTTGCCCTGGCCGGATCGCAGCGTGTTGCGCTCCCCTGGGCTCGGAGCGCGTAGGTGTCGATCCTGCTCCGCGTTCTGCACTGGTTCGAGGATCCTGCCCACTGGACCGGCACCGATGGAATTCCCACCCGCCTCGGGCAGCACATCCAGCTATCGGCCGAGTCCGTCCTGATCGGCGCGGCGATCGCACTTCCCGTCGGGATCGCGCTCGGTCACTACGGGCGGTTCGGCAACCTCGCCATCAACATCTCGAACGTGGGGCGGGCCGTGCCGTCGTTCGCCCTCCTGGTCCTGGCGTTTCAGATCTTCGGCCTCGGCGACGCGCCCATCATCATCTCGCTGACCGCTCTCGCCATCCCGCCGATGGTCACCAACAGCTACGTCGCGATGCAAGAGGTGGACCCGGACGTGAAAGATGCCGCCCGGGGCATGGGTTATCGAGAGCTCGCCCAGGTCCTGTGGGTCGAGTTGCCTCTTGCGGTACCCCTCCTCATGGCCGGAATCCGCACCTCGGCGGTGCAGGTCGTCGCCACCGCCACTCTTGCCGCCCTGATCGCGGGCGGAGGCTTCGGCCGCTACATCATCGACGGGCTGGACCAGCAGGATTACACCAAGCTGATGGCGGGGGCCATCCTGGTCGCCCTTCTCGCCCTCGCGACCGAGCTCGGACTCGGCGCCGCGGAGCGGCTTTTGGTGCCCAGGGGCCTCCGGCTGCTCAAGGCTCCATCGGCCCGGCGCGTCACCTACAAAGCGGCCTAGGTGGAAGAATGAGCAATCGTTCGGGGTTCGAGTACGTGTCCCGCCCGTACAAGGAGAGAGTCTGATGAACTGGAAACCCCTCTCGGCGCTGCTGGCTGCTGTCATCGGCATGGTCCTGACCGCGGCAGCCTGTGGCAGCTCGCCCTCGACCAGCTCCACCACGCCGAAAGGCAGCATCACGGTCGCCGGCTTCAAGTTCTCGGAGGGCAGCGTGCTGGCCGAGCTCTATGGCCAGGCGCTGCAGCACGACGGTTACACGGTCACCTTCAAGCTGAACCTGGGGTCGCGCGAGGTCGTCGCGCCGGCGATCAAGTCCAACCAGGTCGACCTCTACATCGGCTACGCCGCGACCGACCTCGAGTTCTACAACAGCAGCGCCGGCGAGGCGAGTGGCGATGTCACCGCCACCACCTCCAAGCTCAACAGCCACCTCCAGCCGCTCAACCTGGTCGCTCTCAATCCTTCTTCGGCGGTTGACCAGAATGCCTTTGCTATGACCAAGGCGAACTCGACGAAGTACAACGCAACCAAGCTCTCCGATCTCGCGGCGATCGGCGGCCAGCTGGTGCTCGGCGCCGGTCCGGAATGTCCAACTCGTCCTTTCTGCCAGCCGGGCCTGCAGAAGACGTACGGGATCAACTTCAAGAGCTTCAAGGCGCTCGACACCGACGGTCCGCTGACTCGGGCCGCACTCAAGAACAACGACATCCAGGTCGGCCTGGTCTTCAGCAGCGATGCCGACCTCTCGAGCCTGGGCCGGTCACCCTGCAGGACGACAAGCACCTGGAGAACGCCGACAACGTGGTGCCGATCGTCCGGACTCCGATCGCGACCGCAGAGGTCAAGAAAGTCCTAAACGCCGTTAGTGCGGGCCTGACCACGGCGGACCTGGTCAACCTCAACTCACAGGTCGAGCTGCAGCACATGGACCCGGACACGGTCACCAAGGCCTACCTCCAGCAGCACAACTACTTCAGCTAATCTCGGTCGGTTCGATGGAACGAGATGCGGCGCTCGCCGACTTCGAGGCCGCCCGTGAGGAGTGGGAAGCTGCGTTCTCGCGCGTTCCTGATGGCGCGCTGACGTACCTCAAGCCCGGCGACGACTACGCGCTGGGCGGCCTCCAGGTCCACGTCAACTGGGTCCTGGCTCACTACCGGCGTGTGCTCGACGGAATCGTCGCCGCGCGCTTCGCCGAGATCGGCCCTCAGGATCCGCCCGGCGCGGAGGAGAAGGCCCTCGCCGGAGCGAAGCGCGGCCTGCAGCCCGCCGAGCGACAGAAGTCGCTGGAAGAGATGGAGCACCTGCATGGGGGAGTGCGCGCGGCGGCTCTCGATCTGCCCGAGTCCGATTGGGCACGCAAAGCGCCTGTCGTCTATGGAGGCGGGCAGGAGCCGTTTCCGACCAGCCCAGATGACATCCTCGGCTGGCTGCGCGACCACTATCGCGAGCACGTCGAGCAGAGCGCCGCTCTCGTCGAAGAGTGGAAGACGGCTACCGGCGCCTGAGATGTCCTTCCCCTCCCCGCTTGCCGGCGAGGGCCAGGGTGGGGAGACCCGCTTTACCGCCAGCGCGAGATCATCGCTTCCTCCGTCAGGCCAACCGATTGATCCAGGCCACGGTTCCATATTTGACATCGACGAGTCGCTGCGCAGCCGCGAGCTCCTCCCCAGATAGCGGAGCTTTCTTGTTGGTGAACTCCGCCTCAAACCTGCGCTCGAGCTCTAGAGCCACTTCCTCACAGGACAGGTCGGTGAACCAGGACAGTGGGGAGACCGCCTTCTCGGCGCTGCGAACACCGCGCTCCGTGAGAGGGGCGCGACCGATCCTGATCAATCGCGGCAGAAGCTCGACATCCATCGAGTGCGCGATCGTGGTGTGGTGGAGCACGAATCCGCGCCGGCGGGCCTGTGCCGCCCCGGCGATCTTGCCTCGCGGGGAGATGATGTCGTTGATCTCGCGATAGGAGGCGGGGATTCCCAGCGCATTGAATGCGCGCACGGCCCAGTCGTCGAGCAGCGCGTATGACTTGCGAAAGCTGATTCCCGAGACCATCGATTCGGGCAGGTACATCGAGTAGGTGATGGTGCCCCCCGGCTCGCACAGCATGGTGCCCCCACCGCTCATGCGCCGAGTAACGATGAAGCCGAACGTTCTCGAAGTTCGAACGTCGATCTCATTGCGCACCGACTGGTGCGATCCGATGACGAGCGCCCGCTCCACCCACTGCCACAATCGCATCGTCGGACGGCGATGCCCATGGATTACCTGCTCGAGCAGCACCTCGTCCAGAGCCATGTGCATGTGAGCGGGATGGGGCGAATACGGAATCAAATCCCATTCCGCCTGATGCAGGCTGTCCGCCGCCATCGCTCTGCCAGTATTCCTGATGGCTGTGGTGCAGAGGCGAACACTGTGGACGCTTTACGCGATCAACTTCCTGAACGCGGTCGGGATGTGGTTCCTCCTGCCTCTGCTGCCCATCTTTCTCGGCCGCAAGGGTGGTTCGGCTGCGCTCGTGGGTGTCGTGTTCGCCGCGGGCCTCGTGGCCAATGCGGTGGTTCGCTATCCCGCCGGTTGGGCGGCCGACCGGTTCGGCACCAAGGCGGTGCTGATCGCGGCGATGCTCGCGACGGCCGCGCTGTTTCTCGCGTACCTCCTGCCGCTGCCGGTGGCGGC
>Ga0209161_10004197_pt1 | contig 11477 bp, 11 predicted proteins | sample GraSoiAngelo_155_FD_186169 | JGI IMG/M metagenome (GOLD analysis project Ga0209161, IMG submission 186169) | Grasslands soil microbial communities from the Angelo Coastal Reserve, California, USA - 14_1009_13_30cm (SPAdes) (version 2) | ecosystem: Environmental > Terrestrial > Soil > Grasslands...
TCGCCGCCCACCGGCTCGTCCTTGAACTGGTAGCCCGGTCCGCCCGTGCCATCGCCCTTGGGGTCGCCGCCCTGGATGACGAAGTTGGCCTCGACGCGGTGAAACTTGAGGCCGTCATAGAACTGGGAGCGGGCCAGGAAGACGAAGTTGTTGACGGTGTCCGGGGCCAGCTTGGGGTCGAGGCAGAGCGTGATGTCGCCCTTGGCCGTCTTGATCGTCACCAGGAAATGGTGGGCAGTGTTGATCGTCATCGCGGGCACTGCGCCGAAGCTCTTCTTGCCGGCGTTACCGGCGGTGGGCGTGAGCGCCGCCCCGAAGTTCAGTGAGCCGCAGGTCGCGGTCACGATGGCTGGGCTGGGGGTGGGATGGGTGCCAGGGTTGCCACCGGCATTGCGTCCAACATAGACCGTGAACGCGAGTATAGCGGCGGCAAGGATGGCCAGGGTCGCGATCATTTGCGGCGCGCGCCGGGACGTCTGGCTCATCTCATCCCATCTCATCCCAGCAGGGAATATCCGCCGCCACCGTCCTGGCGTGGTAGGTCAGGATCATCTGGGCGCCCGCGCGACGGATGCCGAGCAGGATTTCGCGCAGCACCCGGCGCTCGTCGATCCAGCCGTTTAAGGCGGCCGCCTTCACCATGGCGTACTCACCGCTGACGTTGTAAGCGGCGACCGGAACCTCGGTCGACTCGGCGACCGCGCGAATCACGTCGAGGAATGCCAGGGCCGGCTTGACCATCACGATGTCGGCCCCCTCGTCGACATCCATCCGGGCCTCCCGGATGGCCTCGCGCACATTCCCGGCATCCATCTGGTATCCCCGCCGGTCGCCGAAGCGGGGGGCCGAGCCGGCGGCTTCCCGGAACGGCCCGTAGAAGGCCGAGGCGTACTTGGCGGCGTAGGCGAGGATCGCCCGGTCGGCGTATCCGGCGCTGTCGAGCGCGGAGCGAATGGCGGCGACCTGGCCGTCCATCATGCCCGAGGGCGCGATCACGTCGGCGCCGGCCGCCGCCTGAGAGGCCGCGATCCGCTGGTAGATCTCGAGAGTCCGGTCATTTTCGACCTGCTCCCCGTCGAGGACTCCGCAGTGGCCATGGTCCGTGTACTCGCAGAGGCAGAGATCGGCTATCAGCAAAGCGTCGCTACCAAAGGCATCGCGCAGCTGCCGCAGCGCGCGCTGCACGATCCCGTCCTCGATCCACGCACCCGACCCCTGTGGATCCTTGGCGGCCGGAATGCCGAAGAGCATGAAGCTCCGCACGCCCAGCTTGATGGCGGCCTCGGCCTCGCGGGTCAGCGATTCGAGCGTGTGCTGAACCTGGCCCGGCATGGCTTCGATCGGTTGCGGCTCAGCGATGGACTCACGAATAAAGAGCGGGTAGATCAGATCCTGGGGGGCGATCCGCGTTTCGCGGGCCAGCCGGCGGAGGGCCGGATTCCCCCGCATCCGGCGGGGACGTTGCGTGGGAAAGCTCATGCTGAAATTGGAGCCCGGCTGCGCACGATGGCCTCGACCAAGCCGCGGGTCGTGTACTCCTGGGCGATGATATCAACCCGCATCCCCAGGTCGCGGGCGGTCTGCGCCGTGATCGGGCCGATGCAGGCGATGGCGACCCTCGCCGGCAGTGGCCCGTCGATCGCGTCAACGAAGTGCCGGACCGTTGAGGAGCTGGTGAAGGTGATCATCTCCACCCGATCGAGGTTTTCCGCCAGCCGCTGAGGCAGGCCCGCCGTTGGGACGGCGCGATAGAGCTCGAGTACGTCAACCCGAGCTCCAGCCTCGCGCAGCCGTTCGGGGAGGACGTCGCGAGCGCCGGCGGCGCGCGCCAGCAGGATCCGCGCCTGCGGCGCCATCACCGCGGCCAGCGCCTCGGCCAGCTCCTCGGCGATGAAGCGCGCGGGCATCAGCGCCGGGTGCACGCCGCGATCTCGCAGCCGGGCCGCCGTCTGCGGGCCGATCGCCGCAACCTTTATATGTACCGGGAAAACGCGATCCGCTCGCTGAAGCTGGGCGAGCAGCTGGTCGACGCCGTTGGCGCTGGTAAACACGACCCACTCGTACCCATCGAGCGCGGCCAGCCGGCCGGCCTCCGCGTCGATCGGTTCGATGGTGATGACCGGGCAGGCCACGGCGGTGGCCCCCTCCGCTTCCAGAGCCCGTGTGAGACTGGCCGCCTGCTCATCCGAGCGCGTCACCATGATGCGCAATCCGGCGAGCGGCCCTGCCGAGGCGCGCGGCCGCAAGAGCCGGGCGGAGCCGCCGGCCTCGAGCCGCGCCGTGACCTCGCGGACCACCTCGGCATCGTCGACCCCACGCGCTCGGGCGCGAAGCACCCGCTCTCCCCCATCGCCAAGGACGACGGCGTCCAGGACAAGCTCATCGCCGGCGACGACGGCGTAGGCCCCCACGGCCGACAGGCAACCGCCTCCAAGGCTGCGCAGCAGCAGCCGCTCGGCCCGGACGGCACGGCTGGTGTCGCGGTCGTCGACGCCGGCCGCCAACTCGGCCGCCTCGGTGCCGTCGACGGCCTGGATGGCCAGCGCCCCCTGGCCAGGTGCCGGCAGCATAACGTCAAACGGCAGCAACTCATGGGCCTCGCGCAGCCGGCCGAGGCGCTCGAGTCCGGCCGCTGCCAGGATCAGCGCCTCCACGGCCCCCTCGGCGAGGCGGCGTAGCCGGGTGTCGACGTTGCCGCGGATCTCGACCGCGCGCAGGTCTGGCCGGATGGCCGCGATCTGGGCGGCCCGGCGTGGACTACCGGTGCCGAGCCGCGATCCGGGCGGCAGCTGGGCGAGGGTCGACGGTGGCCGGGCGATCAGCGCGTCATGGGCGTCGGCCCGTTCGAGGAAGCCGGCCAGCACCAGTCCGGGGGTTGGCAACGTGGGAAGATCCTTCGCGGAATGAACGGCCAGCTCGGCCCGCCCGTCGAGCAGCGCCTGCTCGAGTTCCTTGACGAACACTCCCTCGCGCGGGGAGTCGGCCAGGCGCAGCGTCGGGTGCCGGTCGCCATGGGTGGCCAGCGGCACGAGGATGAACTCGTGCAGCGGATATCGGCGAGCCAGGGCTTCGGCCGCAAGCCGCGCCTGGATCATGGCGAGCTTGCTGCCTCGGGTCGCCAGCCGAAAGGTGGCCATTGGGTTCGGGCGGGCTAGTTCCGGCGGCCCACCACGTAGTAGGTCAATGACTCAAGGGCATCGCGGTGGGCTGAGGGCGGAAACGCCACTAACTCCGCCCGAGCCTTTTCGCCAAACGTCCTGGCGTACTCGTACGACTCGTCGATGCCACGCGAACCGCGCACAATCCGGACCACCTCGGCAAAATCGGCGTCCTGCAGGGCCGGCTTCGCCAGGATGGCGTCGAGCTGACCGTCGAGGGACGGGTCATGCCGGGCGAGCATCAGGGGGAGTGTCACAGTGCCTTGCTTCAGGTCGTTGCCCACCGGCTTTCCCACTTCCTCTTCGGAGGCGAGATAGTCGAGCACATCGTCCGCGATCTGGAACGACATCCCGAGCAGCCGGCCGAAGCGGCGGATCGCTTGCACCTGGGATTCCGGCAGGTCGCCCAGGACGGCGCCGCAGAAAGTCGATGCCGCGAGCAGCACTGCGGTCTTGCGCTCGATCTTCGCGTAGTACTCATCGAGCGTCTGGTCGTAACGGCGTTGGCTGGTGAGCTGGAGCATCTCGCCAAAGCAAATCGTCATCACGGTCGACGAGAGTAGCGCGTCGATGCTGGTATTCCCGATCTGCGACATCAGATTGGCGCCCTTGGCGAAGTAATAGTCGCCGATGATGATCGCGGGGTTCGCCCCCAGGGACTCATGGATCGTGCGCAACCCGCGGCGCGTCGGTGCGCCATCGATCAGGTCGTCGTGGATCAGGGTGGCATTGTGGATGAACTCGATCGCCATGGCGGCCCGGTGGACGTCGTCCATCCGACGGGGGCGGCCCAGCCCGGCGGCCAGAAAAACAAGCGACGGCCGCAGTCGTTTTCCGCCGGCCTCCAGGATCTGCTCCATGGCCTCCGCCACCGGCCCGAGATCGGCGCGGACGGTCTCGTGCAGGCGCTGTTCGAAATCCTCCAGCTCGGCTTTGATGGGCGCGATGAAATCCGTCCCGGTCATGGTGGCCGTCACGCCGCTCCCTCCCGCCCGCTCATCGCTTCGACCAGCTCGAGACGGACGGTCGTGATGGGAGGCAGCTCCTGGCCGAAGAGGATACGGGCCACATCCGTGAAGCGCTCCGGCGAGCCGGTGACGTAGATCTGGTGACGGGCGGCGTCAGCGTCAGCGGCCTCGAGGCCGTTGCGGGCGAGGACGCGCTTGACCCTGGCGGCGGTCGTCTCGGCCGAATCGACCACCGTCATGTTATCGCCGGCAATCTTTCGAATCAGCGGCCTCAGCAGCGGATAATGAGTGCAACCCAGGATCAGCGTGTCAGCCTGGTACCGCAGGATGTCCTGAAGCGCCCCGCGCAGCACGGCCTCCGTTTCCGCAGACTCGGATTTGCCGGCCTCAACGAGATCAACCAGCTCAGGCGCGGCCTTCGGCAGGACGCCAATGGTGGGGTTGGCTTCGCGGATGGCATGGAGATATTCCTGGCTTTGCAGCGTGCCTTCGGTTGAGATCACGCCGACGCGTTTGTTACGGGTGGCCGCAACCGCCGCCTCAGCTCCCGGGGTGATCACACCAATGATCGGGATGTCGAAGACCTCACGGGCGGTGTTGAGGGCGGCGGCCGTCGCCGTGTTGCAGGCGATGACCACGAGCTTCACGTCGAGCTTTTCGAGAAACCGAATGATGTTCAGGGCGAAGTGCCGAACCTGTGCCTGGTAGCGCGGGCCATACGGGAAGTGGCCGAGATCGGCGAAGTAGATGGTGGACTCGTTGGGCAGCTGACGCTGCAGCTCACGAAGAACGGTGAGGCCGCCCACGCCCGAGTCGAACACGCCGATGGGGCGCGGGTCACTCATTTGGCAGCCATCTTAACAACCCCTAATTCAATTGGACCCCAGCGACGCGACGATGACAATCGGGCCGCGAATTGATCCGCAGGCGCTCCGCCCCGCAAGCGGTGACCCATCTCACGGTTGTACCGGCGATGAAGCCGCACGTACGACGGGGGCGCGTCGCAAAAGAAAAGCGCATCGAGCGCGCCAAATCGCGGCAGGCCGGCCGGCAAAAGCAGGCGGCGTAGCGCCGCCAACCGAAAACCGCCCATACACAGTGGGGGCTTCGGGCATCGTTCTTCTTTGATCTTTTACTCGCCCTCAATACGAGGGAGGCCCAGCGTCTTAAAACCGTTACACGGCCCCCGACGCGGCGAGCGCCGGCCAGCTTTTACCACCCATGGCCGGCTGAACGATTTCGGGCCTGTGCGCATTGCCACCTTGGGTCATCGCGATCGTTTGCTTGCGCTCAGAGCGCACCGCAAGATGGGCCGCGCTTGTTCGCCGGTCATCACGAGGTTCCCTGGACTTGAAATTTCCCCGCCTGATCGTCGGACTGCGCCCAGCCATTGTCGCGGCGGCTATCGCGCTGATGGCCGCCTTGTCCAACCAGCTGGGCGCCTCTGCCGAGACTACCGTCGAGATCACCCCCGCAAGTCAGCAGAATGGTGCCTGGGCCGGGGCACGGCTCGGCACTTCGCCGACGGAGACGGTCGGCTCGGCCGGCTGCGCCATCACGGCGGTCGCGATGATGCTCCAGTACTACGACATCAACACCGATCCCGGCACCTTCAATGCCTGGCTCACCGCCAACGGTGGCTATGCGTTCGATGACATGCTGATCTGGAACGCCGTGACGGCATACTCGGGTGGGCGCGTAACATTCTCCGGTTGGTTGGGGCCCGACCTGGGCGTCATCGAAGCCGAGCTCGATGCCGCGCGGCCCGTGGTCGCCGAGGTGCAGCTCAATGGCAACCAGCATTTCGTCCTCCTCACCGGATACACGTTGAGCGGTGGGCTCATGATCAATGATCCCTGGTTCGGCGACGTTGTCAGCTTCAACGCCCGCTACGGTGACCCGGCGATCGGAATCCTGTCGATTCGCACCTTTATGGAGGGGGAGCCCGCCGGCCTGCGCGTCGACGGATGGGTGAGCTGGCTCGCCAATGCGATATCTGTCGCACACCGAGCGCGATGACCAGCGCGTCCGCAGCCAGCGGCAGGGTGGTCCGATATTGCGGATATTTCCGTTTGAGGGCAGCAATGGCGCGACGCTGTTCAGGTCCGGGATCGAGAATGCTCGCCTCGCCGCGTAAGAGCACATACCACAGCCGGGTCCAGTCCTCTTCGTAGTGATCGATTAGCAAGGCCGCCGACGGGTTGGCCCGTACATTGCGCACGCGCCGCAGTTCCCCGGGTGCGGTCGACTTCGGCTTGGCATCGAGGGCCTGATAAAGCGTGTCGCCCAGCAGGACGAAACACACCGGCACCAGCGCCGGCGACCTTCCGTCTGTGGTCGCGAAGTGGCCGACCCGCGCGCGGCCGAGGTGCCGCCGCAGCCCGGCGTCGATCAGGGCGATGCCGATATGATCCGACATTCCCCGGCCCGACGAACATGCGCTTGCTTTGACTTTTGACACTCGCTCTATATCATTTCCTGTAGATGACCGTCACTGCGTGGTTGCAGGCCCGCGCCGTAGAGCTGGGTGCGTCGCTGTGCACCGCCGGCATCCTGATTGCCGGTCTGGCGCTGGGCGTGCCCTTCTTGCGAGCGCGTATCCCTGAGGTCTTCCTCTACAGCTTCTGCTGCGTCAGCGCGGTGCTGCTGCGCGCCGGGATCGACCTCGCGGTGCGGGCGGTGATGCTCGGCGCTCACCTGGTCCGGCCGCACATCGTGATATCGCCGATATCAAGATCTCCGGCTGGAATGGTAAGATAGGCGCCACGCGGGCAATCCCGCGAGCCTGATCGAGAGATGGTCGGGTGGGGCGCCGCCACTAAGGAGGACACGATGGGATATTTGAGAGGCGTGGTGCACGGCATGATCATCGGCGGCGCCGTCGCGCTGCTCTATGCACCGAAGCCCGGCCGCGATATGCGTGCCGACCTTTCGCAGCGCCTTGACCAGGTCCGCGGTCAGATGCAGCCGGTCCTCGACCAGGCCCAGGGCGTCGTGGATTCGGCGCGGCCGCAGGTCGAGCGCGGGATTTCGAAGGCCCAGCAGCAAGCGCAGCGGATCACCAAGCGAGGCAGCGATTCGGGCGGCGGGACCGCCTACGGCGGAGCGGCCGGGATGGGCAGCGGGAGCGCGCCAAGCCCCGGGGTTTAGTGCCTTAACGTCACGGCTAGAATGACGCCGTGGCGCGCAATGGAGGGGGGATCGTTGTCGCGGGGGGCGTCCGCACGGCCATCGGCAAGTTTGCCGGCGCATTCAAGGACACTCCGACTTCCGATCTGGGGGCCAGGGCCATCCGGGCTGCCGTCGACCGCGCGGGAATTTCTCCATCGGTGGTGGACGAGGTCATCCTGGGCTGCGTCGGCCAGGTCGGCGAGGATGCCTTCAACGCCCGCCTGGCGACGCTGAAGGCTGGACTTCCTGAGACCACGACGGCGTTCAATGTGAACCGGCTGTGCGGATCGGGATTGCAGGCCATCAACAGCGCCGTCCAGGAGCTGCGCACCGGTGAGGCGCAGGTCGTCGTCGCCGGCGGCAACGAGAACATGTCGATCCAGCCGTATATGCTGCCCCGCTCCCAGGTGGGATGGCGCCTCGGCGAAGCGCAACTCATCGACGGCACCCTCTCGTTGGTGACCGACCCCTTCGGCCGCTATCAGATGGGCGCCACCGCCGAGAAGGTCGCCGAGCGCTACGGCGTGTCGCGGGAGGCGCAGGACAAATTCGCCGCGGAAAGCCAGCGCCGGGCGGGCGTGGCCATTGCCGAGGGCCGCTTCAAAGAGCAGATCGTGCCGATCGCGATTCCCCAGCGCAAGGGCGACCCGCTGGTCGCCGACCTGGATGAGCACCCGCGACCGGGAACCACCGCCGAGTCGCTCGCCCGGCTCAAGCCGGCTTTTCGAGATGGCGGCAGCGTGACGGCGGGCAACTCCTCGGGCATCAATGACGCCGGGGCGGCGGTGGTCGTGATGACGAGCGCCAGGGCGCAGGAGCTCGGGGTCACGCCACAGCTGGAGTGGGTGGCCGACGCGGTCGCGGGCGTCGCCCCCGAAATCATGGGGGTCGCTCCCATCTTTGCCGTCCAGAATCTTCTGAAGAAGGCCGGGATGACCATCAACGACATCGACCTCATGGAATTGAACGAGGCGTTCGCGGCGCAGGCCGTGGCCGTCATCCGCGAGCTGGAGATCGATCCCGAGAGGGTCAATCCGAACGGCGGCGCCATCGCACTCGGCCATCCGGTGGGCGCCACTGGAGCCATCCTGACGGTCAAGCTGGCGTACGAACTCAAGCGCCGCCAGGCCGAGTGGGGCATCGTCACCATGTGCATCGGTGGCGGCCAGGGGATCGCGACGCTCTTCCGCAACCTGAACTAACCGGCCGCCCGCGGCAGGGATCACCTCGCTCCGCGTTGTACTGGGAGGCATGTCCCGGCTCATCCGTCGTCCCGTGATTCTGGGCGTCACCCTGGTGCTCTCCGTCGTGGCCCTGCTGCGTTTTGGCATCCCGGCGACGATCCTGGTCCTGGCGGTCGGCGTGACCGCGGCGGTGCTGGCCGGCCGTCACCAGGCCGGTCTGTTCACGATCCGCAAGAAGGGCCCGCGTGGGCCAAAGTGGCGGCCGGCGGTCCAGCATCGCGAACTCCCGACGCCTGCTGAGGACCCGGTGATCGCCTTCGCCGAGCCCATGGTCGAGATCTTCGCCTCTCGGACGCCACCGCTCGCCCACCTGCAGCTGAACGCGGGCCTTCGCAGTCAGCTCGACGGCTTTGCGCTGGGTCGGACCAAACGGATCATCGAGGCCCCGGACCTGCTGCCACACGCGGCCGCCGATGCCGAGTCGTGGCCGCACGTCGAGGCCAGCGTCCGCAAGAGCCTGGAGCTGGCGCGGGCGCGTGGCATCGAACTGCTGCCAGAGGGTCAAAACCGCCTGCATCAGGCGCTGGCGCTCAGCGCAACGCAAGGGGTGCTGCTGGCGGAATGGCGCCAGCTCGAAGATGGCAAGACGATCTGGGACGGCGCCAGCGCTCGGGTGCGGGCCTCCGACGCCTTCACCATCCAGCGGATCTCGGAGGCCATGGAGCGGCGGCTGTTGCCCGAGCTCTTCGCCGGTATCGCCCGCCGGCCACCCGACTTCGAAGTCCGTCTGTTATTGCCATACGCGCTGGCCACGGCGTTCTATCTTCGTCTCAGCGGGAACCCGCCACACGCCTTTATCGCCGCCTGAGCGGAGCGTCCCGGTTGGCGGTCAGCGCGAGGCGACGCGAGCCGGAACTTCCTGATGTCGCTGGATGGGAAAGCGCACGTAGGAACGATCGCCGATCCACTGGGTGGGTGGGGCCGCCCACCACTTCGCCATGTTGTTGAGCGGAACCGCGTATTGAGTTCGCAAGCGCGCGAACGCGACCCAGGATTCTTCCGCACCAAGCAACCCCCAACCGGCCGCGGCCAACCGTTCCCGCGCCTGGTCAAACTCGTAACGCTCGACCCCGGGATCGTGGTCTCTCGCGATTCGAAAGAATCGGCTCAGGTCTTCCACCAGGTGCGTGCCCATCGCGAACATCATCTTGGCCGGGCCTCGCGGCCCATCCACGACGGTTGTCAGGATGAGGGTAGTCGCGTCCAGCACGGCGCCCAGCGCGCTGACCCACGACTCGTTGTCGTGAGAGGACCGGAAGTACGCGAGAACCGGGTACGCCAGATGACTATCGAGTACTTCGGCGGCCCACTTTTCCCACTCGGCGAACAGACGAGGCAGGTCGTCGGCCATCCCCAGCTTCGCCGTCGTCTCGAGCAGGTTGACGCCGGATGGCGGCGCGCCGGCCCGGGCGTCGAGGGTGACGATCAGGATCTCGCGACGCTGGAAGGATCCATAGAGCGAAAACAGGAAGCTGATGGCCAGGGCGATCGTGCCGAGGCCGGTGCCACCGGCAATCAGGGCCAGCAGCCGAGCCAGTCCTGAGGTCGCCACAAAGTCGCCGAACCCGATGGTGAGCACCGAGGTGCCGCCAAAGTACAGCGCTGTCGGGAAGTCCTGCACGAGCGGGTGTAGCTGTGCCCGCAGCCCATAGAAGATCAGGCCGAAGCCCAGGACGAGCCCGCTCAGCCACAGGACCAGCAACACCACCACCACGAGCGGGGCAAAGACACCAAGGGCTCGCTCTCGTTGCGCCGACGAGCGTGCCCGCAATCCGATCGTCCGCCAGATGCGCCAACCAGGGCGCACGACCCAACGGGTGACGCGATAGCGCGCAGGCGTAGGCCGGGGGACGACCACGCTTTGAAAGACATCGTTGAGGATGTAGGCGATGACGAGAATCCCGAGGATGACTTCAGGCGCTCGGAGCATGGACGCCATACTACCGCCGGCCTGAGGCTGGTGCCGGGACAGGGACTCGAACCCTGACGCCCTTACGGGCAGGCGATTTTAAGTCGCCAACGTCTACCTATTCCGTCATCCCGGCGCGAGCAACATTGTAGGGGCGTCGGTCTTGTTTTCTGCGAGGCTATGCACTAGGCTGCCGGCCTGCATGGCCCGTGTGTTTTTGCGCCCGGCGGCCGCGATCCTGGCGACTGGCGTCTTGAGCAGCCTGCTCGGCTCGGCCGCGCCGCAGGCGGCCCGGGCCAGCGGAACGCCGACATCGCTGGTGGCCGCGGCCCCGATTGAGCCTCTGGATCGCCGTCCCGATCGGATCCCGTCGGCCGCTCCGGCACCCACCGCCACGCCGTCGCCGCGACCGACGGTTCGATCTCGACCGGTTGCCACGCCGCACCCAATCCCGGTCCCGGTCGTTAATGCCCAGGAGGTGGCGCTCGTCAACCTGGACACGGGCCGCTTCCTCTGGCAATCCAGTTCCCGCGTCACCCGGGCGCCGGCCAGCCTCACCAAGATCTTCACTGCCATGGTCGCCGTCGATCTGATCGGGATGAACACCACCGTCACAGTGCCGGCGTCGATCAGCCAGCTGCCGGCCGACTCCACCTTCATGGGCCTCACACCCGGCGAGCGTCTTACCGTGCGAGAGCTGCTCGATGGCGTCTTCCTCAACTCCGGCAACGACGCCGCTGAGGCCCTCGCCTCCGCGGTCACGTCTCGGTCAAGCTTCATCGCGGCCATGAACGCCAAAGCCGCCCGGCTTGGCTTGCGCAGCACGCATTTCGCCAACCCCACCGGCCTCGATGCTTCCGGGCATTACTCCTCGGCCTATGACCTGGCCCTGGCAGCCATCTATCTCGAGTCGCACTATCCTGCGCTGGTCGCGATCGCGGCAACGCCGGCGATCACCATTCCCGCGACCACCACGCACAAGGCCTTCGCCCTCGTCAACATCAATAAGCTGCTGCACACCTATCCC
>Ga0209161_10004200_pt1 | contig 11476 bp, 10 predicted proteins | sample GraSoiAngelo_155_FD_186169 | JGI IMG/M metagenome (GOLD analysis project Ga0209161, IMG submission 186169) | Grasslands soil microbial communities from the Angelo Coastal Reserve, California, USA - 14_1009_13_30cm (SPAdes) (version 2) | ecosystem: Environmental > Terrestrial > Soil > Grasslands...
CTGCCCAAGCCGCGAGTGTAGTTACCAAGCCCGCTATCTACGACACATCCTGAGTTATAGACCGCGTATCCGTTGCCATCCGTTGCAATTTTCGGACAAGAGCCGGAGTTGAGCGCAAGCTGCTTTGACCTCTCATACGCGTTATCATGAGCCTGGATAATTAGGTCTACTTTTTTCTGGACCAGCATGTTGAAAAATGCTATTCCCGTAGAGCACGTCGCGTCAGCACTGCTAATGCAGAGCTTGTGCGTTGCCACAATCACCCATCCTATCCCCCTCGCGCGGGCGTCATCAATCGCGCTAGCAGTCCAGTTGTAGTGGATATCGTTGGCATTGTACTGCCAGCAACCATACTGGTCGGTACAGGGTTGACCTGTTTGCGAACTGCAGTTCGGAGACGAGGTACATACCCCGGTCATGTTGTAGATTTTTGGTGATGCAAAGATCAAACGAGCGAAAGGATTCGCTGCAGGATAATCGAAATAGTATTCCTTACCATAACAAGCACCCGAAACTGGCCCACAAACCAGAGGGACCCCAAGAGTGAGGGGACAGCCGTTGACATATCTCTCATAACTGTGCGTCTCCCCAAAGGTCGCCGAATTGTGTCCGCCGGTGTCGTGGTCGCCAGGGAGAATCTGGATTCCGTTGAATGAAGACTTGAACTGGCCACACCAAGTGTTACCGGTAACCGATGGATCATAGCTGAAATCACCCAATCCTAAGAAGAAGTTTGGACTGGCTGTCATCAAGCGGTTCAAGCTGTTCACAGAACTACTAACAGTAAGGCTCCCCATGTCTCCGGAGGCGGCGAACGAGAAGCTGGCAGAGACCGCGTTTGCTGGTGGAACAATCCCGTTAAAGATTGTTGGAAACGAGAAAACTGACAGAGTCAACAGTAACATAGCAAGAGGTGGAGCACGTCGCATCAGATTCGCACGAAATTTTCGACCGGGGGATTATTAAACATGTTAGATTTGCTCGTAGAAAAGATATACTTGTCAGTCCTTGGATATATTATGCTTGATCGAAGGCAATGTCTACACGATATCACTGGTCTCTGCACGGAACAATCTTTACCGATTTTCCGTGTCATACCCTAGCGGCACGCGCGAGGCCCTCGCCCTCGAAGCCTACACTTTCACCTCCGGAACCAATCTTACCTTGTTCATCAGAAACTTCGGCAACGTCAGCGTCAGCTTCGTCTCATATTACGTCAAGGACTCCTCGGGCAACCAGTACGCTCTAACAACCTGGGCAGGCCCAACGATCAACCTGAGCAACACAGCGCCGGTTATGATACTGATCGGGTCCAACTGCCCAAGCTGCACGCTTGTAGGGTCAGTGTTCACCTTCACCCCAGGCTTCTCCTACACGATCGTCATTGTCACGGGGAGAAACAACCAGTTCAGCTTCACAATAGCACGCTAGACGATCGCAACATTTCTTCTTCCGTAACTATTTCTTTCTGTTAACTATCATGTGACCCCCGGTGGTCGATTCTTCCCGCGCCCCGCCCTTCATGGCCTGAAAATCGGCAGAACGCGAAATCGCCCGTTATCAGCCCTGATCTCGAATCTGGAATGCTATCCCAACGGTTCACCCATTGACCCTCCGTAATCCAGAGGAAAAAGGGCAAGTTTCACCTTACCATGTTACCCCGTCTTACGCCATGTTCAGCCTGACTCGCCCATTATCAGCACCAAACAGGAAACTGTCCCATCGAAAGAGTGACGTATTACTCAGGCACTCTTGCGTAAAGTGAGTGCCAGGTTCTAGTTTGTGGCGAAGGCGCGGAGCCGCTCCTCGAATATTGTTCTTGCGGGAAAGCCCATGGAGCACGCGTACGTGTTCAAGTCCAGCAGCTTCTTCCCGTTCCTCAACGCCTTGTTTTGGATCTCCCGGATACTCTCGCCTACGATAGCGTATGTGGACGCGTATCCTGGCCCGTTTCCTTGGTGTGCTGGGAACAGCTGGTGGTAGACCATGCTCTTTGACAAGCCCGTCTTCTTACTCGCCCACTCGATAAACTCTGCAAGACCCTGTTTCCCAGAGTTGATCCTCGCATCACCGATGATCCGCAAGAACCTTACAATTCGCCACATCCACGTGTAGAACTCGTACTCCTCCACAATATCGTCAAATCCACCGTGCTTCTCGTAGAAGTTCACCAGACTCTTCTCATCCGTGTTCAGCCCCTTACGCGTTTGCAGCTTCTCCATCACCTCCTGAAACTCAACCTCCCGCTGGAACGAGATTCCCTCCGAGATTGCGCCTCCAAGAGGAGACCAGAGCATATCCACCAACGACGGCTTCGCACTATACCCGAAAGACGAGTTCGAAGCGTGAACACAATGCCCATACTCCTCATGGACAAGAAGATTCAGAAGCTCCCCAGGAGCCGTGCTCGGATCACGACGCGGATCCGTCGTACAGATGAACACCTGTTGTGGTTTATCCGTAAAAGTGTCAAAGAAGAACGCGCCACCGCTCGGAAATATCGCCGTCAGATACGACGGCGTCTCCATCACTCTCGCATCATAATGCGGATTCACCTTCACAATACTCTTGTTGGCAACCTTCACAACCCTCTTCCGAAGATCCGCAAGATACGGAATAATCTCGTTAACCTTGACAGCTCTCTTAGCCTTGATGACCTTCGAGACCTCCTCCGCCCTCGCCGAAACACCGTGCTTCTTCGCCAGCCTCGCCGTCATCCGCTGGAACTTCGGCAATTCACGATCCAGATACTTGAGACCCTTCGCCTCCAGCTCACCAGGCGTCTCCGAGTAATCCCAGAGACGTTGCAACGCCTGCGCATAGATCCCTTTCCGACCTAGATCTGCGCCTTGCTTCTTGATTATCTTGTAGACTTCGTCAAAACCTTGGTTCTTGAAACCCTTAACCCGGAAGATCGAGGCAAACTTCCTCGTCACCTCAGAAAGATCATCCAGACTCTCCTTCAACTGCTTATCCTCGGTCTCCTTCTTGATCGTCCTGATAATCTCCTGCAGACCATCACACCGTATCAGCGTGAGAAGACGAAGACCCATCGGCCAGTTGCGACCAGCAGCTTCCATAGTTCCAGCTTGTACTGCCCTGATACCGTTTCGAGTCAGAGCCTTCATGTGGCTGTCGACGATTCCTTCCTTGATCATGTAGCCAAAGTACGCGTTCAACACCGACTCAGGAACCATATGCGGCTCCGCCAGGCCATACCAGGCGGCTAGAGAGTCGAGAACCTTCAACTGAGACTTGTTCTCAGCTTTCAACCGCAACTCGTCCACGCGTCTAGAGAACTTCTCGAGATTCCTTTTCGAAGGAATGAAAATCTTCCCAACATACTCTTTCAGCCCGTTGATGTAGGCTCCCGAAGGATCATTTTCCTTGAAGAGATCAAAAATCTCTGATTCAATAGGTGACGCAGGTTTCGGAATGGTCAATTCTTAGCCATCAATCCCCGCATATGGTACTCTTGACTCGAGGCTAGACTACTTAATTTTACTCCATTTCCACTTACACCACCCAGACCACGCGAGAATCCACTCGAAATCACAAGACCCGGCCCATTCCTACAGCGTCACTCGCACCGACTTAGGCCCTAGAAATCGGCCCCGTAGTGCCTTTTCGCTGAGTCTCACGATAAAGGGCGAGTCGGAGGATAACTGGCCTTCGGACAAAGAAGAAAAGAGACTAGGGTCCCGATTATGCTACGGGAAGTCCTAGATTACTCGTGGCTCTTTCTAGCCTTGGTCCCCGTCTGCTTCTCGATGCTACGAATATTTAGCTCCCTGACAAATGCTTCTGAAATGATATCGAGGGAGTCAATCTTCTCCTGCATTAGAACATCGGTGATTCTTAGAGGATGATCAGGAAGAAGCAGGTTGTCGTTCGATGCAACGAAGTGTTCCCAGTTTATCCCCACATCGAGAACCGAATCCGCGAGCTCTTCATCTGTCACAGACGCGGTCTTGGCGGTGTTGACGAAGTTCTGGAACTCCTCATCTGGAACCTGTAGATCAGTCACAGTCCGAATCGGCCGAGGAGTCGTTCCCCCAAGCTCATGCCCGAGAACATATGCTAGGAAAGTGAAGTTCTCGACCTCCGTAAAGTGTTTCATCCGAATCTCCAGAGGAGTATCGCCTGTAGGGTTGGAATCTGGAAAGTCTGAGATCTGTGGAGCGCCTGTTTGCGGATCGTTGAAGCGGAAGACCCTTGAAAGTTTTAACGGGTTCGACCGGGCGATGCCTCTGCTCGAAGACTCTTCTTGTTCATTCCACGATTCTCTACTTTTAGTATCCGAGGCCATGTCTCAACACAGCGCACAGTTGTCATGGCGAATACAATTCTGATTTGTAACCCACGACCCGCCTCGAACGTAATCGTCCGCTAGTTCTCAGCCACAGTTATCACGGCAATCCTTTCCCTCTTGAACCTCTACAGGCTACGTCTCTAGAGCAACCGAGTCTCACGTTGAGGCGGAAAGACTTGTTCGTCCATCAGAATGGCTTTCATCCAGTCCACCAGTTTCATCGCTAGAAACAATAGCCTTCTTCGCGACCATACGCTCAGTTTTCTCAATTACCTTCTTGACAATAGCGAGATAGGTCAGGGCTTCATGGATCCCGGTTGCCGCGAATCCGACACCCTGAGCAATTTCCTTGTTAGCGAATTTCTTTGACATACTGCTGAGATTTTTCTCCACACCCTCCAGGTACAATCTGAACTCCTTGATGGCACCCAGTGTTTCCTCAGCCATCTCATGCGGGGTTTGTTCAGATCTCTTGCCCAATCGGACTGCCTACGAACGCCTTAGAAAACAACGATAATAGTATAGTCCAACCCAGCATCCGGCAGATAGGTACTGCGAAAAGGTGAGCGTTCATTCGTACCGTGTTAACCGCTTCATTCGACGTTTCGTATTCTCTAGGCTTGACCGAGCACTCATCGTGCAAACCGCAAGAGAGACGATCAGCCCCAGAAGTCCCCCGATAGCGAGCAGCCCTATCGGAGAGGACGCAAGCGGCATTATCGCACACGACAGGCAATACCCGCTCGACCCGCCGCTCGACCCGACGCCAGAGCCACCGTTCGTACCTCCCGCCGAAGCAGGGACCACAACTACAGCCATGAGTTTCGCGTCCTGTTGAGAGGGATTGTTCTTGTCTGTTGCTGAAAATACGAAGGAGTAGGAACCCGTTTGGCCAGCATTCGGTTTCCAGTAGAAGACCCCAGTGTTCGATTCAAAAGTTGCGCCCGAAGGCAGTCCTGTGGCAGAGAGAAGTATCACAGCACCAGGGTCGGCGTCTGTCGCGTTTACCATGAATGTGAGAGTACCTCCTACAGTCAGTGTCTGGTCACCAGGAACACTAAGGACCGGTGCCTTTGAGGCAGCAACAAGTACGACCGCTGACACTGACACTGTCAATCCGTTGGAGTCCGATACCAGAAGGGAGACAGTATAAGTTCCAGAGCCAGAGTAGACATGAGAGACATTCGAGCGGGACCCTGTTGAACCGTCCCCGAAGTCCCAGGAATGAGTGTAAGGCGTAGTCCCGCCGCTCGTCAGAGCAGTGAAACTAACCGGCGAGTTCGAAGCCGGAGATGACGGAAGAAACGTGAATCCAGTCGAAAGTGGAGGAGGCGGCGTCGCCAGAACGTTCACAGTATTCGAACTGGTAGCGCTCTGGGATGGCGAAGACGAGTCAGTCACCGTCTCCGTCACCGTAAATGCTTGAGCGCTAGTAAAAGTATGAAAGATGGATGCGCCCATATCTGACGATCCGTCACCAAGGTCCCAGCTCACAGCGTAGGGTGAGCTTCCTCCGAAGGTCGTGGCCGCAAACGTAACTATCGCGTTCACCGAGGGATTCATCGGAGCGAACGTAAAACCTGTTGAAATGGGAGAGGGTTGAATCACGCATGTCCCGTTCAGCATTACATAGCCAACCGGACAGGTTGCGCATGTAGGCGGGTCGATCGCTCCATTGCCACACTTTGCGGGCGGAGGAACGCCGTAGACGGATACACTGACCGTAGGATGTAACTCATGAATTCCATGATCATCGATATACAGGAATCCTGTAGCATTGACCACAGTTCCAGGAACGACATTCCCGGCACCTTGAGTATTTACCGGGTAGCTGTATCCAGCTGCGAACCAGGTCTGATCTATCTCAAAGAGGCAACCGGCCGAGATTGTGCAGCCAAACTCTAGATGAACATCGCAATAACCATGGACCGTCGCGTCGCAGTCACCAGTGTAGGGAGCATACTCAATTGTCATACGATCTAGTTCGACATAAGTCGGATACGTTACGCCATTGTAGGTAATGCTACATGGCGGGGTCAGACTTGTTTTGTCAGGAACTATACTGGCAGTAGTCAACGATTCAAGTTGAGACAGAGTAATCACGGTAGGAGCACCACAGTTGGTAAGACCCATAGCGGAAGGGCCGTATGCAGCTGACCGTGTTTGCGCCACCAGGATCTGTGAAAACGAGACCGTCGCTGTCAGCATCAACAGGACAAGTAGAGCGGCCCTCTTCCAGTTGAGCCGTAATTTCGCGGAAGGGCGCGGATGCGGATCTAACGCCACTTGTTTTCTTCCCGTTTCCAATCTTGTTCCCAACCTCGGGCACTCTTTGCTAGCCCGAGCCTATCTTCCTGCTCTACTCGCCGAACGAAAAACGGACTCTTTGTTGTGAGTGAGTTCTTCGGCATGAAACTAGTATAGTGCTCGGCCTAGGTTTATGCGAGTCAGAACTTTTCGGAAGAATTTCTGGTACAAGTGCCCAATCTCCATTTGACTTTCCACAAACAAGCCAAGCACCTCTTCCCGAGAAGCTTTGACAAGAATAGTCTTCGAGATTCGAAGACTTTTGGTGCCTTTCCAAAAGCCGAAGAAGCTTGCGGTCATTGGCTCGCTCTACGGTTGCGTCTGAGTGACCGAAATTGCAGAAGGTTCGCAAGTTCATGCGGACATGTTCGCGACTGCAGCGTCCAAGCCCACTTGAGACTGACGCGCTTAATTGTTGGTTCTGTATGCCTTCTTGCCCGATTTGGCCCAATCCGCGTTTGCGGAGGGCTTGCGTGTCTCATGAATCGTGAAATGGTTGCCCTCAGAATCGACGAAGTCGGCTGAAAAGCCCCAGCCCTCTTCGCGAGGCTACGCATCAAGAAACTCTATTCCCCGCGCCTTCATCTCCGCAAACGTCTTCCTGACGTCATCCACCTCAAGCACCCAGCGCGTCCCAATACCCGGCTGCTTATGACTAGCCGGCAAATTCGGGTCGGATCCCATGCCCAGTTGCCATAATACCATCTCGATGGGCTGCGTCTTTGGGCCAACCGTGAGCCATCGCGGCTGGCCAGGATTCGTGTAATCGGCCTTTTTCTCGAAACCCATTTTTTTGGGTGTAGAATTCAACCGCTTTGTTCTCGTCCTTAATGGCAATCGTGACGTGTGTAAGCATCATTCTATATCCATCGCCAATTCGAACGCCTCATGATGTAATGACTTCTGTAGAACAGAAACCGGGGTGGGAACGCAGCACCACCGCCTCGGCATCTTAAATAAGAATGAAAACCAACGACTCTTGCGACCATCTTGGCCCGGAGAAAGCCTCGCAAGGTCGCAGCAAAGACACGCTCAAGATCAAATAGCGAATCTCAGGGCAACCGTGAGATCTCTGCATCCAAGGAATCCATCAAGGCGGCGGAGAACCTCGCCTTAGCGGCTTTCGCTTCGGGGCTGAAACTGGCAGCTGCCTTCGGAACTGTCGCCGCCAAAACCACGAGTCTGGCGTTCGCGTCGATCGCAACTGGCGCAGACAAATTCTCCGAGCTTGTCAAGCGGGAAGCACTGAAGTCACAAAAGGCTAACGCTCACAAAACCATTCTAGTAACTCCTGCGAGAAGCAGAAAAAAAACCAGACGAGAGCCGAAGAGGGAATTCCAAGCGTCATGACCGTTCGCCTACATTAATCTCTACTTTTCCTGCAAACGATATCTCGCGATGAGATCTCGACTCGCAAGCAACAGCGGAGTACAAACAAGCACAGCTCCGAGTACGATAATCGCTCGCTCGAGAGGATAAACCAGGAATATCGCCGGCCAAAAGCGAAGCGCACCTGCTCCGACGACACTAGCAAAAAGAATTCCTCCCGTGACGTGTTCAATCATTGTTCCAATGAAAGCAACCACAAGCACAGCCTTGGCCAAATCTTTGCGCGCTCCAAACACGAAGCTATCTTGCACGTTTCGAGTCAGTGGAGACACCAACACCGAGAGCGCGACCAGATGAAGCCAGAGATATGGAACGGGCGGACTGGGAAGACGAAGCCACTGGAATGGGGGAGGCAAGTTTGGCAGGTTTGCTCCAACAAAGATCTCTGTATTGGGATTGATTATGAACAACCCTAGCGTAGCGACATACGTTAGGGTCGCCTCGGTCCTTCGACCACGGATGAGAAGACTGATCAAAGCCACGTTCAATGCTCCACCGAGAAAATCGAGCCCGCCGAATTTCAGAGTCCCGGCCGATCCAGGAATGAAGGCTGCAATCATCGTTCCCAAGAAAACCGCAAGTATTCCGTAGGATGGAGCGAGGAAGACACCCAGGACGGGTGTTACGATTCCGCTGAATGTGATGGCGCCGGATATCCCTATGAGCCTATCAAGCGGTATGGTCCGCGGAATTATGTAGAGTGCGGCCAGAGAGGCGGTTAGAGTTATCCGTTTAGTATCGAATCTGCTCTGGCGAATTTGCACTCTTCCAGTCACATGAATTCAGGTGTCGCGCCCAATGGCACGGTTCTTAACGATTTGCCGAAGCTCCCTTATACTCAATCCAGTTTCATTCGATATTCTTCGAAGGTCTTCGTACTCCACTTTGCCGCTCGTGGAATGACCGGTTGATGTAAGTGCCCTCTTTACTCTGACCTGGAACTTTTTCCCTTCAACATCGAGCGTGATTGTGCTATTGGCTCTTCTGCTGATGTGTCTCGAAACCGGTATCTCTCGGACCCCAAGGGTCCCGGTTTCCTCCATAAGCAGTTCAGCCAGATGTTCGGTCTTTGTCTTGTCAGCGATGACGGAGATCAAATGGCCTGGCCGATTTTTCTTCATGAAGACAGGAGTGATGGATACGTCTCGGGCTCCTGCTTCCATCAACCTCTCGACAGCCCGTCCAATTACTTCGCCGGAAACGTCGTCCAAGTTGGTCTCTAAGACCACGACTTCATCGTGAGCATGACCATTCCCTGAGAGTTCTCCAACTGTCAGACGGAGAATATTGGCCACCAGGTCCAGATCCTTCGCTCCGGCCCCATACCCGATTTTCTCGGGCATGATAACTGGAACTTCACTCGTGCGATTGCTTGGCAGGTTGACTGCTATTGCTGCGCCTGTGGGTGTTGTCAATTCGAATTGTACATTGCCCGTTTTCGTGGGAAACTTGTGGGCTCGCAGGATTTCGGCGACTGCAGGCGCGGGGTTTGGATAGGTTCGGCCAGAGAAGCTCGTTACTCCTGTTCCAACTGCAATCGGGCTACTCCACCATTTGCTCCCTGATAATTCGAGTTCATCCGCAAGGTATGCTACACCGAGTATGTCCACGAGAGTGTCTGCGGATCCGAGCTCGTGCAGTTCAACCTCCTTGGTGGAGTGGCCGTGGACCCGAGACTCAGCTGAGGCCAGCGTGTCTAAGACGGATTTGACAAAGGCAGTTCCCCACTCGGAGAGACCCAATGCTCCTGCGCACTTCACAGCAGATAACTGGAGATCACTGGCCTTTCTCTTAGAGACTTTTTCTTCAGACCTCACTTGGACCAGTTGTGCGCTGATCTCTCCTCTCTGCACTCTGGTCGTCTTGACCCGGACATGACTCGCGCCCGGAAGATTATTTTCGACAACCTGAGCGACTTTTCCCAGACTCTTTGAACTGCCGCCTAGATCGATTAGAGCGCCTAGGAATTTGTCTCCGGAGGCTCCTGAAGAGCTAGCGTCGATTATCACAGCACTTCCAGAAGCTCTCATGCTGACCTGTCCAACCGTTCGCGTGGGCACAAGTATTAATCAAGCTATTTCGAGAATATCACGATCGGTTTTGGAGCCTAAGCCTGACAACTCCTGCGTCTACGGCCTCGGCGAATGCCCCGTCCTCACAGTCGTAGGGGAGAAGATGAAAGATATGGAACAGCGATCCAAAGTCTTCCCAACGGACCCTGGGGCAGCGGCTGTAAGCCAGATGATACAACCGTTTCTGCAGCTGAACGCTAATATCTATGCGATGCTTCCCTCTTTCTGTCCCAATTGTCCCAAAAGGATAGTTGCGGTCGAGAAGGAGTTAGCTCAGATAAGGCATCAGACAGTCAAGTAAGATGTTATGGTTAGAGTCGAAGAAATCTCCAATTCCCTCAATTCAGGGACTAGGTCTTGGGCTGCGCGTTGAGAGTTTGACTACTTGTTGGTTACCGTTACTGTTGCTGAGATGGAGTGAATTGTCGTTCCACTGGTTCCGGTTTTCGTGACAGTGTACGTTCTAGCATTGGTGGAACGATGAGTAAAGAGGTTAACGTAGTGGCGTCGGTGGGGTTGGAGGCTGTTAGGGTCACGCTGGCGATGGAGGAAAGAGTCGGCGGGTGTTTGACCTGCACTCGTTCCGGGAGCATGTCACCCAACGGGGGAGGGTCCGGTTGAGCTCAACTCTTATTCCCCTCCAGTTTTATTCCTCCAGGTCCTTGTAGGGGAATGAGGGTAGTGGGGAAAATGACCGGTTTCAAGGAAGCTACCTTCATCGAAGGAAAACTGGTTCGTATCGCGAAAGGGAAGATAGAGGTCGAATGCGAAGATGATGGAACAGGAGAACCGGCGCTTCTAACGCTGAAATTGGGAGATGTGGACATCGATCTTGACACGATCGGTGAGGAAGTCAGGGTTGTCATTGTGGACGGTAGGGTAGCTCGAATAACACGTTTGTCCCGGAAATCCCGGGAGAAGCCACACCAAGAATTGTACGGAGTTTCAGGTTCTCCTCATGAGGCAGGATCAGACTTGGCCGGCTAAGCCCCCTACAACGCATTTCTCCAAGGAGCGATAAGGTGGGGGTTGCCGTTTGTAGCTAAATCAAACTTCTCTTTGCCCCGAATCCTGAGACTCGCCCGGAATACTTGCCTGACAGCGAATGACCCCTCCGAAACAGGGAGGTATTGTTCGACCACTTTGCATAGGATGAATGGCTCACTCGAACATGTGAGAAAACAAGGCAATTTCTCGATAAGAAGTGACTTCGAGAAACGAACAGTTCAGCTTCGCAGTGATGCGCTAGACTATCTATCGGGGAGGTTCCCATGGATTTAGGACGCTGATCATCTATGATTCCAACTCAGTAGTATCAGCGATAGCATAGGCCAGATCGCGGTTGTAACAGCGAGCTTTCTCGATTCTTCCAGGCCTAGGAATGGGACTTTGTGCT
>Ga0209161_10004205_pt1 | contig 11471 bp, 14 predicted proteins | sample GraSoiAngelo_155_FD_186169 | JGI IMG/M metagenome (GOLD analysis project Ga0209161, IMG submission 186169) | Grasslands soil microbial communities from the Angelo Coastal Reserve, California, USA - 14_1009_13_30cm (SPAdes) (version 2) | ecosystem: Environmental > Terrestrial > Soil > Grasslands...
GGTTCATGGTGATGGTAGTGAGCCCCGCGGCGGCCGAGACCAGGATGTGCTCGTAGCGCATGGCGTCCCCTCGTCGTGTATATCACCGCCGGGCTTCTGCTACACTCGCCGGGCGATGATCCTCACGCGCGACGTGATCCTGGCCGAGATCGCCAAGGGCCGCCTGGCGATCGAGCCGCTCGCCCCCGAGCAGATCGGGCCGGCCTCGATCGACCTCCACCTGGGCGACGAGATACGCGTCTTCGATGACGGGACCGATGCGATCGAGGTGACCGAGGACGCCGACTACCGCGCGGTGACGCGGGTGCGCCGGCTCGACGACGCGTACCTCTTGAAGCCCGGCGAGACGATCCACGCCATCACGCGCGAGCGCCTCCGTCTGCCGCCCGACATCAGCGGCTGGCTCGAGGGGCGGAGCCGCTTCGCGCGGCTCGGGCTCATGGTCCACGTCACCTCGGGCTTCGTCGCCCCCGGCGTGAACAGCCGCCAGGTGCTCGAGATGTCGAACGTCGCCGACCGCCCGCTCGCCATCCACGCCGGAGTGCCGGTGTGCCAGATCGTGCTCCAGCGTTGCGAGGGGAGCGCGGTCTACGCCGGCCGCTTCAAGGTGCAGGAATCGCTGTGAGTGCGTTGCCCGGCTTCATGGAGCTGCTCGGCCTCACCATCGAGCGCGCCGACGCCGAGGAGGCGCTCGTCCGCATGGACGTCCCTGCCGCGCTCATGAGCCCCTTCGGCGCCGTGCACGGCGGCTTCATCGCCGCGCTCCTCGACACGAGCCTCGGCATCGCCCTCCACCGCCGCCTGGGCCCCGCCGACCGCATCGCGACCCACAACCTCAACGTCACCTACGTCGCCTTCTCGCGCGAGCAGCTCCTCTTCTGCCGCACCCGAGTGCTGAGCCTCCGCCAGGCCATCGCGATCGCCGAGGGCGAGGTCACGACGAGCGACGGCACCCTGGTCGCCAAAGCCCTCGGTACGTTCGGCGTCCGCCGCGCGTAGGGGGGCGGGGACCCGACCTCAGAATCCCTTGACGGTCCCCGCTTTGGTGTAGATCAGGTACACCGCCGCCCACCCGACCGGGATGGCGAGGATCAGGTAGGCCACGTTCCCCGAAAAGGCGCTGGTGTGGAGGTTGATCATCGTCCAGACGAGCGGCACCGAGAGATACGTGTTGTGCCGCGAGCGCGTGCCTGCGAGCGCGACCAACGCGGGGTCGGGCGCCTGCCCCTGCTTGGTGGCCGTGATGATCTGGCGCTGCGCGGGCCAGATCCGCATCCACACGTTGAACGCCATGATGGTGCCGAACATGGCCCCGGTGTGAATGACGTAGGCGCGGTAGCCGAAGCCGGCGGCCAGGTAGCCGAGGATGACCAGCACCGCGAGCGCCCAGCCCACCCCGCCGATGAGCCGGATGTCCTTGCCCCAGCCGCTCTTGGCGAGGACATCGTAGAGCGCCGCGGCCAGGAAGGTCACGAGGACCATGAGGACGGCGAGCGTGGTCGACCCGCCCCCGGGCCCGAACATGAGGCCGCCGTGCCAGAACACCAGCAGGAGCAGCAGCACGCCCGTCACCCAGGTCCACGCCGCGCCCCAGCGGAACCAGTAGAGTGCGCGCGGCATCAGCTCGGGCACCACCTTCTGCTTCGTGGGGCCGTCCATGGTCGCCGCGAACCCGGCGTTCACGAAGTTGAAGAAGTAGAGGAGGCCGATCCAGAGGATGCCGGCGACGATGTGAATCCACCGAAAGAGTGCTTCGAGCGCCGCGCTTGCCTGCATGAGTTCCCCCCTCCTCGGTTGGTCGGGGAGCCAGCTATCAAGTGAGGCGGCGGTTCGTCAATTCCCGCTGCCGGGGTAGGCGAAGGCGACATCCTTCGTCTCGCCGGCGCCCAGAATGACGCGCGCCTCGCGCGTCCCGAAGCGCTCGTGCCAGCTCGCGACCACGTACTCCCCCGGGGGCACGCCCCGGAGCGTGAAGCGCCCGTCGGCGCCCGTCACCGCGAAGTAGGGATGAGGGAGGACGCCCACGTAGGCGCGCATCCAGGGATGCACGTCGCACGTGACCGGGATCATCACCTCGGGGTTCTCGACCCGGATGCGCCGCTTGCTGCCCTGAAGTGCCATACCGAAGTTCCACGGCGCGGAGCCGGTGGGCGTGCCGTGCACGTTGTGCAGCGTCGGGTCGTCGTTCACGAACTCGACCGGCTGGCAGGCCTGGACGCCGGCCACGTGTGGCTTGTAGACGCAGCCCACCTGGTCGATCGTGACCTGCGTGTCGGGGACGGCGAAGGTGCGCGCCCCGAGGCCGTCCTTGACGTAGACGAAGGCGTTCTCGACGCGCCCGTCGTGCACCAGCACGTCGCCCGTGAGCACCGGCCCCTGGTGCTGGGCGGCGCACTGCGGGTCGCCGCCGAGCGCCACCGGCTTCATGGCGGGCGGCGTGCCGGCGAAGGTGACCGTGCCGGTGATCGTGCCGGCGGTCGCGGGATCGACCGGCGTCCCGGTGCGCGACGCGGTGCATGCGCTCTCGTCGCGGCCGCAGGCCGCGAGAAGGCCGAGCGCGAGGGCCAGGAACGCTCGCGACATGGGCGCGACCATAGGGAGGGCCCCCCGTCCAGTCAAATTCGTCCTGGACGCGGCGCCTTGCCCCGGGGGTGGTGCGCCCGCTATAGGGGGGCGCGAACCGCGCGCGCAAGGATGCCAGCACCGAACATCGGCAGCGCCGAGCACAAGGCTCTCTTCTGCCGGGAGTTTCTCGACACCTTTCATGCCTACGAGGTGCGCGACGTGCGCTGGCCCGAGCTGAGCAGCGCCGACCTCCAGCGCCTGCGTGCGCTGCCCTTCTGGGCCGAGGCCGTGTCGAGCGAGCGCACCGCCGGGGCGCGCGTGCAGGCCATGGCCGACGTCGAGCGCGATCCCGCGCTGCGCGAGGCGATCGCCATGCAGGCCTACGAGGAGAGCCGCCACGCGGCGCTCCTGGAGAGCATGCTCGCCCACTACGGCATCCCCATCCCCGACGGCGAGGGTGTGCGCCCGCGGGACGCCGAGTGGGGCTTTCTCCGCATGGGCTACGGGGAGTGCTTCGACTCCTTCTTCGCCTTCGGGCTCTTCCGCCTGGCGGCGGACTCGGGTGTATTCCCGGGCCCGCTGGTCGAGCGCTTCGACGGCGTCATGCAGGAGGAGGCGCGCCACATCCTCTTCTTCACCAACTGGGTGGCGTACCGCCGGCTCCAGCTGCCCTTCCACCGCAAGGCCCGCTTCCTGGCGCGCCGCGGTCTCGGCATCTCGCTCCAGGCGTTCGGGCGAGTGAGGACGGCGCTCCAGCTGCGCGCTGCGGATGAGGGCGACGACTTCACCATGCAGGTGCCCGACTCGATCGGCGAGGTGACGCTCAGGACGCTCGCCGAGACCTGTCTCCGCGAGAACGAGCGCCGCCTCGCGGACTACGATCCGCGCCTGCTGCGGCCCCGGCTCGTGCCGCGCCTCGTGCGCCAGGCGCTGCGCCTGGCCCCGCACGGCAGGAACGGCGCGCCGGCGGCCTGACGCCGGCCGATGGCCGGGCTCACCGACTACCAGGGCAGCACGGGCCTCGTGACCGGCGCCTCGAGCGGCATCGGGGCGCAGCTCGCGCGCGACCTCGCGGCGCGCGGCATGCGGGTCGCGCTCCTCGCGCGGCGGGCGGACCGCCTCACGGCGCTGGCCGACGAGATCCGACGCGCGGGCGGCCATGCGATCGTCGTCCCGGGCGACGTTGCCGAGCGGGCGAGCATCGAGGGCGCGGCGGCGGGCGTGCTCGAGCGCTTCGGGCGCCTCGACCTCCTCGTCAACAACGCGGGTTACGGGCGCCACGTCCTCTTCAAGGACCACGACCCGGCCGACATCGAGCGCATGATGCGCACCAACTACCTGGGCGTGGTGTGGGCGACCAAGGCCGTGCTGCCTGCGATGCGCGCCCGGCGTCGTGGCTGGATCCTCAACATCTCCTCGGTGGCGGGCAAGCTCGGGCAGCCCGACGAGGCCGCGTACTCGGCGAGCAAGTTCGCCATCACGGGGCTCTCCGAGGGACTCTCCTACGAGCTCGCCCCCCTCGGCATCCACGTGATGACGGTCTACCCGGCGCTGGTGCGGACGGAGATGTTCACGCCCGAGGTCATGGCGCGCATGCCGCGCGGCGCGGAGCGCACGTTCCTGGAGCCGCCGGAGTTCTCCCGGCGCGTGCTGCGGGCGCTCGAGCGCGGGCGGTACGAGGTGACGGTGCCGGGCTACATCGGGATCGCGTACGTGGTCCGCGTGCTGCTGCCGGGGCTCTTTCGCCGCATGACGGCCCGAGCGCGGCTGCCCGTGCTGCCGGACCTCGAGAGCTAGAGCAAGTCGGACGGACTCCTAGAACCGAACGCGGAGTGCCTGCGGCGAGCGGAACGCGAGCCCCGTGATGCGCGGCGACTCGGCATCCGGGTCGAGCCGCAGCCCGGGCAGCCGGTCGAGCACCGCACCCAGCGCGGTCCGCGCCTCCATCTTCGCCAGGTGGTACCCCAGGCAGAAGTGCCGCCCGAAGCCGAACGACAGGTGGTCGTCGGCGCGGCGGTCCAGGTCGAAGCGGTCCGGGTCGGCGTAGTGCGTCTCGTCGCGGTTGCCGGAGGCGATCACGGCCGAGACGACCTTCGCCTCCGGGATGGGTACGCCGGCGATCTCGGTCGGGCGCGTCGCCTGACGCGCGACGAAGAGGACGGGCGTCTCCCAGCGGAGCGTCTCCTCGACGGCCCAGGGCGCGAGGGCCCGGTCGGCGCGCACGCGCTCGAGGCGCTCCGCCCGGTCGGCGAGCAGCGCGAAGAACATGCTCCCCATGAGGCGCGACGTCGTCTCGGCGCCGGCGGGAAGGAGAAGGCGAAGGAAGCTGATCACCTCGTCGTCGGTGAGTCCGACACCGTCCACCGTCCCCGTGACGAGCTTCGTGATCACGTCGTCGCGCGCCTCGGCACGCCGGCTCCGGACGAGCGGCAGCAGGTAGTCGTGCAGGTGATTCGACGCGGCTCGCCCCTTCTGCGGGTCCTTGCTGAACGCGATCAGGTCGAGCGACCAGCGCATGAAGCGCGCGTAGTCGCTCGGCGGCACGCCGACGATGTGGGCGATCACCTGCACGGGAAAGATGGTCGTCAGCTCGGCCACCAGGTCGGCGCGCCCGGCACCGGCGAAGGTGTCGATCCGCTCGTGCACCAGCCGGGTGATCGTGGGCTCGAGCGCGTCGATGGCACGCGCGCTGAACACGGCGGAGACGAGCGCGCGGGTGCGTGTATGCTCTTTCCCGTCCATCTCGATGATGGTGCGGCCGAAGAACCTTCCCACCTCGTAGTTGGCGCGCGAGGAGTAGGTGTCGCCGTCGCGCAGCACCGCCCACACGTCGCCGTAGCGCGTGACGACGTAGTTCTCGCGGCCGAGCATCGTGAAGTGCGCGACCGGCTGCAGGCGGCGCATCTCCGCGAACATCGGATACGGATTCGGGAAATCGAACATGAGCTGCGGGTCGAAGGCGGCGGCGAGGTCGTCCATGGGCGGAGGAGGACATTAGCGCCGCCTGCGCGTGCGAGGCAACCAGGGCTCCGGTTGACGCCGGTCGCGACCGCCTGTTACCTCCGGCTCCAATGGTCGACTCGGAGCCGTCGTGACACGCACCGCTCCCGACCCCGACGTCGTTCCCGTCCGCCCCGGCGAGGAGATCGACGCGGCCGCCGTCGGCGCGTACGTCGCAGGGCGTCTTCCCGACGCGAGCGGCACGCCGGACGTCTGGCAGTTCCCCGGCGGGCACGCGAACCTGACCTATCTCCTCCACTACCCCGGCGGCACGAACTACGTCCTCCGCCGGCCGCCAACCGGCGACCTCCCGGCGAGCGCGCACGACATGGGGCGGGAGTACCGGGTCCTCTCCGTCCTCTACCGGGCGTTCCCGCCCGCGCCGCGCGCCTTTCTCTACTGCGAGAACACGAGCGTCATCGGCAGGCCCTTCTTCGTGATGGAGCGTCGGCGCGGCACCGTCGTGCGCCGCGAGGTCCCGCCCGAGTTCGGCGGCGGGAGCGACCCCCTCGCGAACCGGAAGCTCTCCCGGATAATGATCGACACCCTGGCCGACTTCCACGCCGTCGACCCGAAGGCGGCGGGGCTGGAGACCCTGGGCAGGCCCGAGGGCTACCTGGCGCGCCAGGTGAAGGGCTGGACGGACCGCTGGGAGCGCGCCAAGACGAAGGACGTCGCGGCTGCGCCGGAGGTCATCCGCTGGCTCACCGAGCACATGCCGCCCTCGCCGCCGCCCACGCTCGTGCACAATGACTGGCGGCTCGACAACATGGCGGTCGCGGAAGACGACCCCGGACGCTGCGTCGCCGTCTACGACTGGGACATGTGCACGCTGGGCGACCCGTTCACCGACCTCGGCACGCTCCTCTCGTCGTGGTTCGAGATGGGGGAGGAGTACGCGTTCCTCGCCTCCATGCCGTCGCGGACGCCGGGCTTCATGACACGCGCGGAGGCCATCGAACGCTACGCCGAGCGGAGCGGCCGCGACGTGCGCCGCATGCCTTACTACTACGTCTTCGGCCTCTTCAAGATGGCTGGCGTGGTGCAGCAGCTCTTCCACCGCTGGCACAAAGGGCAGACGACGGACGACCGGATGGCGGGCGGCGAGGCGGTGGCCGAGGGCCTCATCGGGCTCGCGCGCGCCCACATCGAGAGCCACGGCTGAGGAGCGACGGATGGCCATCGATTTCACGCTGCCCCCCGACGTGGTCGCGGTCCGCGACCGCGTTCGCGCCTTCATGGAGGGCGAGGTCGCAGCCGCCGAGGCGCGCATGCGGCAGGAGGGGAGCTGGCGCAAGGGCTACGCAGCGCTGCGCGAGAAGGCGCGCGCGGCGGGCCTCTGGGCGCCGCACATGCCCCCCGAGTGGGGCGGCATGGGGCTCGGGCCGCTCGCCATGGCCTTCGTGTCGGCGGAGTGCGGGCGCACCATGATGGGCGCCTACGTCCTCAACTGCCACGCGCCCGACGAAGGCAACATGCACACGCTCCTCCACCACGCGAACGCCGAGCAGAAGGAGCGCTACCTCCGCCCGCTGGTCGACGGCACGGTCCGCTCGTGCTTCGCGATGACGGAGCCGGAGGTGGCGGGCTCGGACCCGACCGGCATCCGTACCACGGCCGTCCGCGACGGCGACCACTGGGTCCTGAACGGCCACAAGTGGTTCATCTCCGGCGCGCGCGGTGCGGCCTTCGCGATCGTGATCGCCAAGACGGATCCCGACGCCCAGCCGCCGCAGGCGCGCAACACGGCCTTCCTCGTCGACACCGACACGCCGGGCTGGACCATCGTGCGCGACGTGGAGACCATGGCCGGGCACGGCAACCATTGCGAGATCGGCCTCGAGGACGTGCGCGTGCCGGACGCCGCGATCCTGGGCGGCCGCGGGCAGGGGCACCGCCTCGGGCAGGCGCGCCTCGGCCCGGCCCGCCTCGCGCACTGCATGCGCTGGATCGGGAGCGCCGAGAAGGCGCTCGAGATGCTCGTCCACCGCGCCCTCGAGCGCGAGCTGCACGGCGGCGTGCTCGCCGACAAGCAGCTCGTCCAGGCGATGATGGCCGAGTCGGCGATGGAGCTCTACGCGGCGAAGCTGATGGTGCTCCACGCCGCCTACCTGATCGAGCACGGGCTGCCCTTCCGGCAGGAGGTCTCGATCGCCAAGCACCACGTGGCGAACATGCTCTGGCGCATCACCGACCGCGCCATCCAGGTCCACGGCGCGCTCGGCTACTCCACGGACACGCCGCTCGAGAGCATGCTCCGCCACGCGCGCTCGGCGCGCCTGGTCGACGGTGCCGACGAGGTGCACCTGTCCCAGATCGCCGCGAACCTTATTGCGGCGTTCCGCGAGGACGGGAGCACGCGGCGCGCGACGGGCGTCGGGCTGCTGTAGGACTCGGGCGGGGCGGGCGCTACTTCCGCGCGAGCCGTCTGAGCGCGGCCATGACCGCGTCCTGGCGAGTCATCTCCTCGGCCTGGCCGTAGCGGTCGACGAGCCGCAAGCGGCCTTGGGGAGTGTCCTCGACCTTCCAGCCGGAGTGCTCGAGGAACTCGCGCGCGAGCTGGACGTCCTCGGGCGAGACCTCCATGCGGCCCGCGGTGACCCAGGCGTCCATCATGCGCTGGATGGCGAGCTCGAAGCGGGTGCGGACGGCGTGCGGCGGCTGCGCGGTGAGGTCGTGTTCCACGCGCGGGATAGCAAGCCGCTTGCCGCGGCTTCGGCCACGCCAGACGGCCGGTTCGGCGAGCGGCACTGTGTCACGCCTGGCACGGTGTGCCGCGGGCGCCCGTTGTTGCGAGCGCCGGGGCCGTCCACGTACAGTGGAGGGACGGACGGGGCCGTAACCGTCTCATCGCAAGCGCCAGGGGGAGCCCCATGGCCGACACGATGCGCTACGAGGCTGCGGACAACGTCGCCCGGATCACGCTCGACGACGGCAAGGTGAACGCGATGACGCTCGCGTTCTTCGAGGGGCTGAACGCCGTCCTCGACCGCGCCGAGCGCGAGCGGCCGGGGGCGGTGGTCATGGCGGGCCGCGCGGGCGTCTTCTCCGCTGGCCTCAACCTGAAGGTGCTGCCCACGCTCGCGCCCGAGGAGCTCGAGCGGACGATGGTCGCCTTCGGGCGCACCATGCTGCGCGTCTTCACCTTCCCGATCCCGACCGTGGCCGCCGTCACCGGGCACGCGATCGCCGGGGGCGCGATGCTGGCCTTCGCCTGCGACCTGCGCCTCATGGCGGAAGGGCCGTTCCGCCTCCACCTGAACGAGGTGGCGATCGGGCTCGCGCTCCCCAGCTGGGCGATCGTGCTCGCCCAGGCGGCCGTGCCGCCGCGCTTTCACACGGAGGCGATCCTGCATGCCCGCATGTACTCGCCCGAGGAGGCCCTCGAGCGGAGCATCGTGCACGGGGTCGTGCGCCCCGCCGAGCGCGTGGCGGAGGAAGCGCGCGCCGCCGCGGCGCCGCTCGCGGCCCTCGACCAGGCGGCCTACGCCATCTCCAAGGCTCGCCACCGGGCCATGGTCGTCAAATGGGCGACGGAGCTGCTCGAGACCGAGGTCGGGGCGCTCCCAAGCCGCGCCACGATCAAGTGATCACCGCGCCCGCCCTCGTTGCACAGGAGGAGCGCTTCGCGCGCGCCTTCGCGGCCGGCGATCTCTCGCTCGCGCGGGCTCTCTATCATCCGGCCGTCGTGTACCTGAGCCCGACCGTGCGGCTCTTCGGCTGGCCGGCCCGCATCGAAGGCGTGGAGCGCACGCTCGAGTTCATCGGGCTCACCATCCGCCGCCTGGAGGCGATCACCTACCACGCGGTCGAGTGGGCCATCGTGCCCGGCGGCGGCGCGGCGTTCGTGCGCATCCAATTCGACTTCACGCGCGCGGGACAGCGGCTGCGCTCGGAGTACGTGGTCGTCTACCGCTACCGCGACGGGCTGATCGGACAGCAGGAGCTGTACTACGATCCGAGCGGGTCGCTGGAGGAGGTGGGCGAGCCCCCGCGGCGGTAGGCGGAAGGGCGGGCCCGCGGTCCCGGCTTGCCGCCGGTGTCGTCACCATATATGGTAGCCATATGTCCACCGCGAAAACCACGGTCTACCTCGACGCGGCGGACTACGAACGGCTCAAGGCGATCGCTCGGCGCGAGCGGCGAGCGCCCGCCGCCCTGGTGCGCGAGGCGGTCAAAGAATACGCGCAGCGACGCGATCGTCGGCCGGCTCCGCGCAGCCTCGGCGCCGGGCGCAGCGGTGGGGCGAAGCTGAGCGAACGCGCCGAGGAGCTGCTCAAGGGAATGGGGCGATCGCGGTGATCGTCGCCGATACCGGCGCCATCATCGCGCTCCTTGACGCCGACGACCCGCATCACCACGCGCTGCGCGCCTTGTACGAGGAACGCCCCGAGGTCTGGCTGCTTCCATGGGCGATCCTTCCCGAGGTCGATTACCTCGCCGCGACGCAGCTGGGACAGCGCGTCGAGCAGGCGTTCGTCGATGATCTTGCGTCCGGAGGCTTCACCGTGGAGTGGGGCGCCGCCGCAGATCTCGGTCGCGCACGCGAGCTATCTACGCGCTATCGAGGCCTGAAGCTCGGGCTCGTGGACACGGTCGTCATGGCCGTCGCCGAGCGCCGGCGCGCGGAGGCCATTGCGACGCTCGATCTGCGGCACTTCGGCGCCGTCCAGATGCGAGGTCGGCCGAAGCTCGTTCCGCGGGACCTCTGACCCCGCATGCAGATTCTCATCACCGGGGCCGCCGGCAACATGGGCTCGCTCCTCGCCCGCCATCTGCTCGCGAGCCCGCACCGCCTGAAGCTGCTGGTGCACCGCACGCCGCTGCCCTTCGACGCGAGCGTGCATCCCAACGCCTCCGTGTGCCGGGCGGACCTCGAAGACCCCGCGACCCTGGCCGAGGCATGCCGCGACGTCGACTGCATCGTGCACTTCGCGGGGGTACTCTTCGCGCCGCGACCGGAGAAGTTCCTGCCGCGGACGAACGTCGGCTACGTGGAGAACCTGCTCGCGGCAGCCCGCGCGGCCGGCGTGCACAAGTTCGTGCTGGTGAGCTTTCCGCACGTCGAGGGCGAATCGTCGCCCGAGCGACCCGCCACGGCGCGCTTGAACGGCGCCCCCGGCTCCGTGCACGCGCGCACGCGGCTCCTGGCGGAGAAGCGCGTCTTCGCGGCCTGTCAAGGAACGCACATGGTGCCCGTGGTCCTGCGCGTCGGCGCCGTCTACGCCCGCGGGATCAAGATGGTCGAGGCGGCGCGCTGGCTCCTCCGCCACCGCCTGCCGGCCGTGTGGCGGCGGCCGACGCCGCGGTGGCGGCCATCGAGGGCGAGCACGTCGCGGGCATCTACAACCTGGGCGACGACCAGCCCGTCACGCTGCAGGAGTTCCTGGACACGGTGGCGGGGCACTGGGGGTTCCGGAAGCCGTGGCGGCTCCCGCGCTGGTGCTTCCCGCTGGCGGGCGCGGGCTGCGAGGCGTTCGCGGCGCTCTTCGGGACCGCCGCACCGCTCACGCGCGACTTCGTCGCGATCGGCATGGCATCGACATGGGCCGACACCTCGCGCATGAAGCGGGAGCTGCTACCCCGGCTCGCTTACCCGTCGCTGCGCGAGGGCCTGGTCCTCCTTTGAGGCCGCGTGCCGCCGGAGATCTCGCTCCTCACGCTCGCGCACGCGGCGGCGGCGCGCTGAGCCCCATCTGCCGCTCCATGCGCGCCTGGAGGGCGCGGTTCAGGCGCGCCGTGAGGCCGGGCGAGAGCCGCTTCAACAGGTACATGACCCACGCCTCGGGCGAGATGGGCGCGACCGCACGTCGGCGCGCGATCGCCCGGAGGACGTTCGCCGCCACGCGCTCCGGGCCGTAGTTGCGGCGGCGGTAGATCTCGACCAGCGCGGCGCGCGCCTCGGG
>Ga0209161_10004209_pt1 | contig 11467 bp, 15 predicted proteins | sample GraSoiAngelo_155_FD_186169 | JGI IMG/M metagenome (GOLD analysis project Ga0209161, IMG submission 186169) | Grasslands soil microbial communities from the Angelo Coastal Reserve, California, USA - 14_1009_13_30cm (SPAdes) (version 2) | ecosystem: Environmental > Terrestrial > Soil > Grasslands...
TCGTTGAGGAAGTGAAGAAGCGCAAAGGCAACGAAGGTTACGACGTCGCGAATGACGAATACACCGACCTGGTGAAGGCGGGTATCGTCGATCCGACCAAAGTCACGCGCTCCGCGTTGCAAAACGCTGCGTCCATCGCGGGCCTGTTGCTCACCACCGAAGCATTGGTCACGGAGATTCCTGAAAAGGAAAAAACTCCTCCGATGCCTCCGGGCGGAATGGGCGGCATGGATTATTGAGACCGTCTCGGGCGAAACCCCGAAGAATTTCGGGGCTAATCGACAGCCGAAACAACAATTAACAAACAGCCGAGCTCGGAAGGGCTCGGCTGTTTTGTTTTCGCGCGCCGCCAATCGCCGTCGGAAAACTGACGTGCAGGACTGTCGCGTGACAGGTGACGAGTGCCTGCTTTGAAACTCAATCGCTGCCCTCGCTCTTTCACTGCTACCCTTACCGCTTTACCTTCTATCTCGGAAAGCCCTTTTCCTCGATTCATGTTTTCCTGAGCGACATGTGCCGAACATTATTTCTCTTTGTCCTTTGCGGTTTCCTGATGTCGAGCGGAAGCGCGCAGGCGGAAGACGGCATGAATGCCGTCGCCGAGCGGTATGTGCATCTAGTGCTGGCTCTCGGGCAACATGATCCCGATTATGTCGACGCGTTTTACGGTCCGGCCGAGTGGAAGACGCAAGCGGAGAAGGAAAAGAAATCGCTGGATGCGATCGGCGCCGAGGCTGCTGAACTAATCGCCACTTTGGCGAAAACTCCCGACGCAGCAACGTCCGGCGACGAGATGCTCAAATTGCGGCGTGAATATTTGCAGAAACAAATTTCCGCACTCGCGGCGCGGGTCCGGATGTTGAAGGGCGAAAAATTAAAGTTCGACGACGAGTCGCGCGCGCTTTACGACGCCGTTGCGCCGACTTATCCGGATTCGCACTTCGATCAGATCCTTGCCCAACTCGAGGCAAAGATTCCGGGCAAAGGTCCCTTGTGGGAGCGCTACGAGAATTGGCGGAAGCCGTTTCTGATTCCGAAAGAAAAACTCGATACCGTGTTTCAACTCGCGATCAAGGAATGCCGCGCCCAGACACTGACGCATGTTCTGCTTCCGCCTAACGAGAGTTTCACGGTCGAGTATGTGACCAACAAGCCGTGGGGCGGTTACAATTGGTACAAAGGCAATTTCCACAGCGTGATTCAGGTGAATACCGATCTGCCAGTCTACATTGAGCGGGCGGTCGATCTCGCGGCGCACGAAGGTTATCCCGGGCATCACGTTTACAATTCGCTGCTGGAAAAGCACCTGGTCCGCGATCGCGGCTGGGTGGAATTTTCGGTTTACGCATTGTTCTCACCGCAATCGCTCATCGCCGAAGGGACGGCGAATTTTGGCAGGGACGTTGCGTTCCCGACTAAGATCGATCGAATGAAGTTCGAGAAGGAAGTCTTGTTTCCCGCCGCTGGAATCGATGCATCACGCGCAGAGGAATATTACGCCGTGCAGGACCTGATTAAGCAGCTCGATTACGCGGTAAACGAGGCCGCGCGAAGATTGATTAACGGTGAGATCGACGAGAGCGCTGCGGTACAATGGCTGCAAAAATACGCAGTGATGGAACCAGCCCGCGCTCAGCAGCGGGTGAAATTCATCCAGCGTTACCGAAGTTACGTGATCAACTACAATCTGGGGGAAGACATGGTGCGCCGTTACATCGAGAGACGCAGCGGCACTAATCCCGAGAAACGCTGGAGCGAATTCGCCAAGCTTCTGTCCTCGCCACGATTACCGAGTGGATTAACAGACTAATCAGGAAGGTAGGAATCGAGGAAGGGGATTTCCGAGATAGAAAGAAAAACTGCGAGGGAAGCAGGGAGCGAGAGCGGGAGCCGAGCGAGTTTCAAACCTGGAAAGTGAATAAATCTCCTGGATTCATGGTTTCCAGATTCCATCTTCTTTGAGTGCATCCGTCGAACATTCCGATTTTGGGTGAACTGACGCCCGGCACAACACAGCGGCACCTAATCAAATTGCCAGGCGCAGCGCTGGCGAAGGATGAATCGCGACCAGTAATTTCAATCACCGGTGCGAAACCGGGACCGGTATTGTTTGTGAACGCCGGTGTGCACGGCGGCGAGTATCCCGCAATCGAAGCGGTGATTCGTTTAAGCAACACCCTGGATCCAAAAAAGATCGCGGGCACGGTGATTTTGATGCCGGTGATGAACCTACCGGCCTTTCGGGCACGAACACCGTTTGTGTGTCCGATCGATAACGTAAATCCGAATCGCGTTTTCCCCGGCGACCCGACCGGAAGTTACTCCGAGCAAATGACGCACGCGTTGATCAGCGAGTTCGTCGTTCACGCCGATGCATATGTCGATCTTCACGGCGGCGACATTCCTGAAGCGCTCGTGCCGTTTGTGATTTGCCGGGATGGCGATGATGACGCGTCAGTGAAGTCGAAACAGATGGCGCTAGCGTTCGAGTTGCCCTATGTGCTGACGGTCAGTAAACCGGTTCAGCCAGGCAAAGGTTCGTCGAGTTACGCTGCGGCGGCGGAAAAGGGAGTTCCATCCATCCTCGCGGAAGCTGGAGGAGTTGGTCAGATGCAGGAGGACGCGGTCGCGTTGCTGGTCCAAGGCGTGATCAACGTCATGAGACATCTGGACATGCTCGATAATGACAAGGTCGAATCTCACACCGAAACAAATTCAAAACCGAAGCCGAAGAAGACAGCGCACAGCGCCGTGGCTACAACAGTTTTGACGAGATTTGAGTGGCTCTACGCGAAGCGCGAAGGAATGTGGTATCCGAACGTCGGGCCGGGTGATCTCGTGAAGAAAGGGCAAGAGATTGGAACGGTCAGAGATTTGTTCGGCGACACCCTCGAGAAAATTATTTCGCCGGTGAACGGCGTGATTTTGTTTCTCACCACCAATCCATCTGTGCTCGAGAACGGATTGCTCATGGGGATTGGGGCGGAATAACAGGCAACTCGCGACTCCGAGCGAGGATTCTAAGGAGTGGCAGCAAAGTGCCGAGTTCGTGCGCTATTCGGGAATACTTTCATCCGACCCTCCGATCTCCGCCGAAAGGTCTTTGAGTTTTAGGGCGGTCGGTGAAACGTGCGCGGCCGCCAGCACGGCGTGCACGAGCCCCACGAACAGGGCGGCTGCAGCCAGAGCGGCGAGAATAAGAGCGAAAGTTCGTTTCATAGATTTTCGCCCATTATCCAACAGCGGAGGAGTTCCGTATTGGAAAAAATTGACCTACCCGACCAGCGTCGCGTGATTTTGCATCACGCAATCACTCCGTTGACGAACAAATTCCGTAGGGCTCAGGTTCGAGAAGAATCGAAAGTCGTGAATCAAATGCGATTGATCGTAATACCCACAATCCACCGCCACTCGTCCCCAGTTCGGCACAGCGGTGCGTCGCATTGTTTCGAGCGCTTGCCGAAAACGCCGGACACGACAAAACAGCTTGGGGGACATGCCAACCTCGCGCGCGAATAACTGAATGAAACGGCGTTGACTGAGGCCAGCATCTCGCGCGACATCGCGAATAGCCAGGCCAGAGTTGGCTCGACCGAAAGTGTCGAGCGCGAATCGCACGGCGTAATGACGCTCCAGCGGACGGAACAGATGCGCCACGAGCGCTTTCTCTAATAGGTTAAATCGCTCTCCTGGCGCTTTGGCTGTGCACAACCGCTCGCGAAGTTCTATGGCCGAAGTTCCCCAAAGCGCTTCCAGGTCAACATGTGCATCTGCCAGTTCGCTTGCTGCCGTTCCAAGAAACGGAAACGCGCAGCCTGGTCTGAAACGCACGCCAATGACGGAAACGAGTTCCCGCGGATCAATCACGAAGGGTCCGCTATGAGTCCCGGAAACGACTGCTCCTGAAAAGCGTTTCGATCGCTCCGGTTTCGCGGGATCGTAAATCCGAAATTCGTTTTCGTGAAGATTGATCCCCAGGTCAATCCTGCCGCTCGCGGCAATCCGCTCCTTGGAATGCGCCGGTGCATTAATCAGCAGCCAAAGACGCTCGATGCAAGTATCGAGCGGGACCTATTCAAATATAAAAACTCTGAGCATGCAAAGCTCCATGAACCGCGAGAGTAACTGCGGAAGTCTTTTGACTTGGGGAACCGTCAGAGTCGAAGCTGATAGTTGAGAGAACGCTTCGCTTTAGTTGAGAGATCGGAGCCTGCTACTCGGGTAGCGTTTCACCCGATCCTCCGATCGCCGCGGGAAAATCCTTGAGCTTAGGTAATCCGTCTCTCATCGGAAGAATCGTTTCTGCATAATTCAGATGCACTTTTGGTTTGAATGGAAAATCTCTCAGGGCGCCGATACGAACGTCGATCAATCCGAGTGTGGGATGATCGACGCTGATGTGACCGCCGCATTTTGTGCAATACCGGCGGTCGCTGATTTCGCCGCCCTTGAATCGCCCGAGGAACTCCGCTCCTTTGGTAAGGACTACCTTCTCCTTTTTCCACAACGTGAACGCACTCACCGGCGCGGCGGAATAACGCCGGCAGTTTTCGCAATGGCAATAACCAATCTCCATCGGATCACCGCGCACTTCGATCTCCACGGCCCCGCAGTAACATTGACCTTATGCGTCTCCACCATGCTTCCACTCTTACCGCGCGGTTCGCTTTGCGGCGAGCAAAACCAACTCATCCAGAATCACGTGGTTGAAAGTCGTTAGGCCAAATCTGCTCAAATTTGCTTTAATTGCCTGTGCGAACGGTGCAGGGTGGAGGACGGAGGTTTTATGACCATCTGGCAAATTATTCTGCTTATCGCCGGCTGTGGAGCGGTCGGCGGGATTGTTAACTGCGCGATCAGCGGCGAATTCAATTATCCACGGTTTGACGCTGCGGCGAAAGTGTGGCGCCCTGGTTGGATCGGCAACGTTCTCGTCGGCGCGGTAGCGTCTGTCGTCGTATGGGGTATTTATGGTCCGCTAGCGTCGGTCGATCTGCTAACCGGAGAGATGGCCGGTGTGCGTTTGACCGTCGCGCAGCTACTCACCTCGCTTGTGATCGGTTTGAGCGGTGGTAAAATTCTCACATTGATGGCCGAGAAACAGGCGGCGACAATTTCCAAAGATCAACTCGCTGCCGCTGTGAAAGCGTTAACGAAAGGTTGATATGATCATCGAAGACAATAAAGCCGCAAAGATTCAGGAGCTTTTGAAGCAACTCTCCAGCGCGGACACGTTTCAATCGGTCGCGATCACGAGGCAAATCAGGGACATCGCAACAGAAAATGCGAAGCAGGAGCCAGGCACAACAGGTAATCCGGTCGCCATAAACCCGGCACAACGGTAAGGTGGGTTTTAAATCGCGCAGGCTGGAAGCTCGCGTGCCGCACAGGTCCGCACACGGGACGGATTCGTCCTTTGGCGAACACGATGCCTGTGTTCCTTAGGACGCCTTTGTAATCTGACTTGCCATAGGCGCGTCTCTCGCGCATGATTAAGTCCCGATGGTTCAAGCGAATTGTCGGGCGCGGTTTACGGCGGCTGATTTCGACTTCATTGTGCGCACGCTCGCGCGCTCGCAAACTGACCAAGTCTCGCTGGTCGATCTTTTGAGCGATGTTGAAACGCGCGATTCCATTCTCGATCATCCGCGACTCGTCGATGCGATTCTAAACCATTGCGGACATCTGCGGATTTCGTCGCAGTTTTATTTTTACGTTCTGGCCCGGCACGTTCTGCAGCAGGGCAGGATCGGCGACCGCAAGCTTTGCGATTATGTCGCGTCGTTGCTCGAAACATTTTCACGCGCAAGCCGGTTGCAGATCTCCGATGAGACCCATCATATCGCTGAACAATACATTTCCGACATGCTCATTGCGCTCACCAAGGCGAGTCCCGAGCAAGCGTTTCTGCTTCGCGCTCACATTGGTAACTATTCGCTTTTTATCAGCGGGATTTTTCACGAGAACACCCAGCGCCGCAGTTTGCGCGGCGGCCCGGACATCGGATTCTATGAGCAAGTTGGCCGGACCAATTATCAACTGGTTGCTTCGCACGCCGCTGCGCGTCGGTGTGAACTCGACGACGTTTTCGAAGGGTTGGCTGATCGGTTTCGCGATGTTCGGCTCGCGCTGAATCAACTCTCCGATCGATTACTGAATCTGGATGACGATGCGCGCCCATCGCTTTGTTTGTGAACGAGACACTCTTCAGCCAGATCCAGAAGTTATTTGAGCGAACCTACGCGCAGGTCGGGATCAATCTGGAAGATTGTTTGATCGATCGGAGGCGCTGCGCGCAATTGTCACTTCTGGCTGGAAAGTCCGCCCGCGAATTGAGCGAGCTCGCCCGCACGTTTTTGCGGCGCACCGGAGATCAGCTTTACGTCGGCATTTACTATTCGCGCTGGCTCATTGAACAACTCGAACAGCATGATCCGCGCGCAGGCGTGGGTGATCGCAATATCCGGTCGCTGATCATGTTTGTGGAGGAACTCAATCACGCCTTGCACGCGGCGCTTCAGTTCAAAAGCGGAATTCGCGAGATCGCTTCTGAAGATTTTGCCCGCAATCTGGAGCTCCAGGCGCAGGTCGATACTTATCTCGTTCTACTTTTGTTTATCGCGTTCTTTCGAAAAACCCAGCGCGTTTCGCGCATGGACCGGCGTTGGCTGCGCTTTCATCTTTTCGCGCGCCAATGCCCGGAAGCGTTCCGGGATGCAAATTTGCGTGGCCGCTATTTGGAGACAAGCCAGCTCGCAACGAGCTACACGCACTACCTCGATACTCTGAATGGGGCCCGGCGCCTCGATGAAATCCGCCGCTTTCATTCGTTGGATTACGGTGGAAAAAAGGCGCGCATCCTGGCCCTAACAAATCGCAGCGCGAACCAGACAAACTAGCCGCTGGAGTTGCACGAGTATAGCGACACGGCGATTACTCTGGGATGACGACCTATCCAAAAAGCCCAAAAGAAATGACGAAGGGAATGAGCTATTTCCCGCGAATGGTTGATAAGATCCGACTTCATTCGCGCGGGGAGTTGCACGAGGATTATCGCGACAACCTCGGGGCGCCTCGAACGCTTGATGGAGCCTGCTGCAATTTTTTGCGCGTCAACTATGCCGATCTTCGCGAGCGCGTTCTCCAAGGGGGAACCGATGAAGACATTCTCGAATGGTGTTTTGAAAACGGGCGGCGCTTGAACGAGGGCGACCTCTTTGTCTGGAATGCATTCTCATCGAAACTCGGATGGCGCGATTCGTTCGCGGCGAGATTGGAACAAAGGAAAAAAGAGCACAGCATCACTGATCGCAACGACGTTCTTACAATGTCTGACTTCATCGATTTCGACGAAGGCCGGTCCCCTGAGGCCACCAAAACCGCGTGACCGCATCGAATTTGATTCATCGCCGACTCGGGTTCTGCATTGTGGCTTGCCTGTGCATTCTGGCTTTCAGTGCGTGCGAATACGAAGTTCCAATCACACCGAGCCCTACTCAAAAAGTGCAGGAACCGTTGCTTGGCGATTGGACTTCCACAGACGGCAAAGAAAAGATGAAAGTGCGCAAGCTCGATGACGGCATTTACATCGTTTACTACGATGGAGATTTATTCCGCGCTTATCACTCCGACATCGCGGAAACGCCGTTTGTTAGCGTCCAGGATCTCAACTCGAATGATCGCAAGTATGCTTACGTGGTTTGGAAACTGTCCGATGACGGCAAGACGCTGAGTTTGCGGAGCGTCAACAAGCTAATCCCAAAGGAAACCAAGGACTCAGCTACGGTTGCTGCGCTTTTAACCAAAAACGTCCGAAACCCTGAGCTCTTTGGCGAAGAGATCGAGTTTAGCAAAGAGAAATAGCCGCCGCCTGCTGTCATGTTGAGCGACGCGAAACATCTCTAATTGTTGGCTTGGCGTGCGCCAGAAAGAACCTGAGATTCTTCGCTTCACTCAAAATGACAGGCTGCGCGACGTGTAATGAAAAAGCGATCTATCAGCGCGATGGTCGAGCGCGATTCCCTGTTTGCGACAATTGATGATTGAAGGCTCTTCTGACAAAGTTCGGGATGCTCAGACCAAGGAGTCGATTCTTCACAATTTGTTGTCTGCTGTTTCCATTCTGTTTTTGTGCGCTGAATATTGATGCGCAACAAACACCAGCGTCGAGTCGGAGTCCTTCGCCATCGCCGACGCCTGCAGTCTTTTCTACGGAGACACTGGCGGATCTGAAACGATTGCAACAGGCAGCTCTGACCAGTGACTACGCTTACAGGCAGGTCGCACATCTATCGAATAACATCGGACCGCGACTGACCGGATCCGCACAGGCGGGCAAAGCTGTTGAGTACGTCGCCAGCGAATTAAAGGCAATAGGCTGCGAAGTGCAGATGGAAAGAGTCATGGTACCGCATTGGGTTCGCGGCGAAGAAACAGCAGCGCTTGTTCAATTTCCCGGACAGGCAGCGAATACCACGCAGAAAATTGTCTTGTGCGCGCTCGGGGACAGCGTTGCGACACCTGCGGATGGAATCGAAGCAGAGGTGATCGCTGTCAGAAATTTTGATGAACTAAAATCGCTGCCTCGCGAGAAAGTCGCGGGTAAGATCGTGCTGTTCAATTATCCGTTCGACAAACAAATGGCCGCGGAAGGTCGTGGCGGCGAAGCTTACGGCGAGGCAGTTATTTATAGAGCCGATGGGCCGAGCGCGGCCGCGCGACAAGGCGCTGTTGCGTGTTTGATTCGTTCAGTGGGCGGGGCCGACTATCGGCTGCCACACACTGGACAAACGGATTACGCAAATGATGCGCCGAAAATTCCAGCGGGCGCAGTCACCGCGGAGGATGCAGATTTGATCGCGGACCTGGTCCGACAAGGACCCGTCAGAATGAAATTGGTACTCACGCCCCAAACACTGCCGGATGTCGAAAGCGCAAATGTGATCGGTGACATCAAAGGCAGCGAACATCCCGAACAGGTGATCGTCGTTTCGGGTCACCTGGATTCTTGGGACTTGGGAACGGGTGCAATCGATGATGGTGCCGGCGTCGTAGTGTCGATGGAGGTGGCGAACTTGATCCAAAAACTTCATCTCAAACCAAAGCGCACAATTCGCGTGATCGCGTGGATGAATGAAGAGAATGGGCTGGCCGGATCAAAACAGTACGCAAAAGATCAAGAAAAAGAATGGATGAACCATTTCGCAGCCATGGAAACAGACGGTGGCGCCGATCATCCGCTTGGCATCAATATCAAAGCCAAGCCAGAAGTGAAAAAGACGTTCGCACCGGTCGCAGCGATCTTGCAGGGATCAGGCGCGGGTATGCTTAACCTGGTCGAACATTGTGGCGCCGACATTGGCCCGATGGAAAAAGCCGGAGTGCCTGCTTTCAGTGCGATTCAAGACAGTCGGTTCTATTTCAATTATCACCACACTGCGGCTGACACGCTGGACAAAATTGTCCCGAAAGAACTGGCCGAAAATTCCGCTGTGGTCGCGGTTGCTGCGTACGCGCTCGCGAACATGGAACAGCCGTTACCCCGTTGAGCGGCATGTTGGCGTTGCGCGTTGCGTTGTGGATCGGCTTGATCGCAGCCGCGTTATGTCCGCCACACTGTCCGGCGCAGGAGCGAAAGCAAGCAGGATCAAAGACTGAGAAGTTTGTTACGGTTTACGGCGCAAAAATTCATTACGTCGAGACAGGCAATGGCGCTCCGCTGATCTTAATTCACGGGTTGGCAGACAACGTGGAAATTTGGGATTCGGTCATCCCGCCGCTTTCCGCGAAACTCCGCGTCATCGCGTTCGACCAGATCGGTTTCGGCCAGTCTGACAAACCGCTGCTTAATTATCGCGTCAGCACGTTCGTGGATTTTCTAGATGGTTTCATGAAGGAACTGAAAATCGAGCGCGCGTCGCTAGTTGGTAATTCATTGGGCGGCTGGATCGCCGCAGCCTTTGCGCTGGCGCATCCTGAACGTGTGGATCGGCTGGTCTTGTGCGATGCCGCCGGCTACCGCGCATTGGCGCAAGCGATGGAACCCCGAACGCTGGACGCGTTGAAGTTAGCCAGCCGGGATGACATTCGATATCTGGGACCTCTCACCTTTCACAATAAACAGTTTTACGAAGGCGCCGCGGTCGATGACGCATTCAGGCAAAGAGTTATCGCAGGCGATGGCTACACAGTCAGCCGGATCCTCGATTCACTCATTCGTGGCGACGACGCGGTGGACAACAGACTGCACGCGATCAATCGACCGACACTTATCTTGTGGGGCCGCGACGATAAGCTCATTCCGCTCAGCTTCGGCGAGCGCTTTCATCAAGAGATCGCGGGTTCTCAACTTCGAATCATCGACAACTGTGGCCACATGCCCCAGGTCGAATGCGCCAATGAATTCACCACCGCCGTGCTTCAATTTTTAAGTGGCGCAAAATAAACTTCAGACGAGCGATCCGCGCTTCAAATTGCGTAGCTCGTTGAGCGCAAAATTAGCTGCTCGCCGGCCGCGATTGCGCACAAATCGCAATGGCCCGGCATCGACAAAATAAGTAAGCAGAATGCTGTCGCGCGTTTTCACTTCGGTTCCCACCGGGTCGGCCGAATGCCACGTGTTATCGGCAACCGCGAATGCATAACCGCTATTAGGCGAGAATGGCATCTGCGCCTTCTTTGGTTTTCTCCCGTTGGGAAGCACCTCGTGAAAAATAGTTCCGATATTCGGTGTTGAGTTGTCCGGCGGCAAATAAAACTGCACTGTAATGCCTTTCCAAAGACTGTCGGTATGTTTGAAAATGCGATATCCCGGAATATCGCGCGTTAGGATTGGCACGGGATACATGCTCACCTTCCCGAAGTTTTCGCCGAACCGGCGTTTTAAGCCTGGTGCTAGTTTCTGCACGAAGGCGGCCTCCAATTCTTTGGAACGAAGGACGCGACCCGCCACTTCCCAGACCGTACCCTTGGTCGGTGGCAAATGACGGATGTATTCCGGAAAAAGATCAATCTTCGCGCGAGTCGGCTTTCCGTCGGGCCTGGTGCTTCCCATTTTGCTTTTGCCGGACATCGCGCGGTAGTCCTCCGCCACTGGCATCGCCTGCAACATCTCCAGGTAAAAATCGTCGGGAAATACGCGGTCGAATCTCAAGTGATAAAACGGCGCCTCATCCACATGTGCGTTCTGGACTGAATTCGCCACGAAAACGGTCAAATTGTTGACTGACCACGATTGTCTCATTGACTGAATTGTTCCTGTGAATCATGAGTCAAACAACTGAAAAACACTCGCGTTTCGCACGCCTTGGCGATTGGGTTGCCGAGTTGGTTCTGGTGTTTGTTGGCGTTTCCGCGGCATTTTGGCTCAGTAATTACCAGCAGCACCGGCAGGATGCGGAACGGCGTGACCAAATCCTGGCGTTCATCGAGCAACAATTGAGCGAAGGAATCGAGAGCTCAAAAGTTA
>Ga0209161_10004216_pt1 | contig 11461 bp, 7 predicted proteins | sample GraSoiAngelo_155_FD_186169 | JGI IMG/M metagenome (GOLD analysis project Ga0209161, IMG submission 186169) | Grasslands soil microbial communities from the Angelo Coastal Reserve, California, USA - 14_1009_13_30cm (SPAdes) (version 2) | ecosystem: Environmental > Terrestrial > Soil > Grasslands ...
TCCGCAGTCGCGCGAGCGCATCTTCGAGGCGATCGAGACGCTCGCGCGCGCCGGCGCGGCCGTCCTCTACAGCACGCACCAGATGGAGGAGGCCGAGCGCCTGTGCGCGCGCGTGGTGCTGCTCGACACGGGCCGCGTGGTCGCCGCCGGGACGCCCGCGGCGCTGGTGGCCGGCGCGGGCCTGACGCCGGTCCTGCGGCTCGGCACCGCGCGGCCGCTGCCGCCCGGGTGGCTCGCGGGCATCGTGGGCGCGACGCTCGGCGAGTCCTCCGCCGCCGAGACGACGGTCAAGGTGGCGGACACGGCCACCGTGCCGGTGATCCTCGCCGCCGCACTCCGCGCCGGCGGCGACGTCCTCGAGATGGCGCTCGTCCGCCCGAGCCTCGCCGATGCGTTCTTCGCGCTCACTGGCCGCGCGCTCCGCGACGAGGACACGCCGGCCGCCGCCTCCGCCTGATGCTCACGGGCCTCGTCGCAGCGCTCGGGAAAGATCTCCGGCTCCTCGCCCGGGACCGCGTCGGGCTCGTCTTCCTGACCCTGGCGCCGATCGTGGTGATCTCGGTCGCGGGCCTCTCGCTCGCCACGCTCTACGGCGCCGAGCCGGGCGGCGGCACGGCGCCCGTCCTGCCGCTCGCCGACGAGGACGGCGGCTGGGTCGGGCGAGCCGTGCGCGAGCGGCTCGCGGACGAGCCGTCGATCCGGGTGCGCCCGGTCGCGACGGCGGCAGCGGCGGGCGCGGTCGTGCAGGCGAAGGGCGCCGCCGCGGCACTCGTCGTCCCGGGGGGCACGTCGGACGCGGTCGCCGCGGGTCGCGCCGCCGCGCTGGTCCTCCTGACCGACCCCGTGAAGACGGTGGACGTCGCCTACGTGCGGGGCCTCGCGCAGGAGCTGCGCCACGGGCTCGAGACGGCCGCGGTCGAGCGCGCGCAGCACGAGCTCGACGCGGCCCGTGCCCAGGCGGCGGACGCCCGCGCGCGCCTCGCGGGCGCGGCCGATGACCTCCACCGCGCGCTGGACGATCTGGGCGCGCGCCTCGAGGCGATGCGGGCCGACACCGAGCGGCGGAGGGCCGAGGCGGAGCGCGGGCTGCGCACGGCGCTCGCGGAGCGGCAGGCGGCGGCGCGCGCGCGCCTGGTCGCGGCGCTGGTACCGCTGCGCACCTTCCTCGCCGAGCTGGCCGCCAAGCGGCAGGCCTTCGCCGAGTGGCTCGCGGCCGCGCGCGAGCGGGCCGGGCGCTTCGCCGACCGCGTCCCGCCGCCGCCGGACCTGCCGAGCGTGCCGCCCGCGCTCGAGGAGCTGGCGCGCGCGGACCCCGACGCGGTCGCCGCGCGCCTCATGGCCTCCGACGGCGGCGCGCCAACGCTCCCGCCCCTCGCGCCGCCCGCGCCCCCCGCCCTCCCCGCGCTCGACCTCCCCCCGCTGCCCGAGCCGCCCGCCGGCCGCCTGCCCGGCCCGCTCGCGCTCGAGGAGACCAGCGTCACCGGCGCCCCGCGCCGGCTGAACAGCTTCGATCAGAACGTGCCGGGCTTCGGCGTGACCTTCCTCCTCCTCGGCGTGCTGCTCGGGGTCTCGCTCGGGCTCCTCGACGAGCACGACTGGGGCACGCTCGAGCGCGTGCGAAGCATGCCGATGTCGCTCGCCACGCTGCTGGTCGCGAAGCTCGCCGCGCGCGCGGCGGTGGGCACGGTGCAGATGGCGCTCCTGTTCGCCGTCGGGCGGCTCGCCTTCGGCGTCTCGCTCGGCCCCGAGCCGTGGGCGCTCTGCCTCCCCACGGTGGGCATCGTGTTCGCCGGCACGGCCTTCGGCCTGGTGGTCGCCGCGACCGCGCCGAGCCGCGAGGCGGTGCTGCCCCTCGGCTCGATCGCCATCATGACCATGGCGGCGGTCGGCGGCTGTTGGTGGCCGATCGACCTCGAGCCCGACTGGATGCAGCGGGCGGCGCTCGCCTTCCCGACCACCTGGGCGATGGAGGCGTACAACGACCTGATGATCCGTCGGCAGCCGGCCGGCACGGCGCTCGGCGCGACCGCCGTCCTGCTCGCCTACGGCGCCGTCTACCTGGCGGCGGGCCTGCTCCTCTTTCGCCGGCGGGTGATGCGCGCCGCCTGAGCCGCCTTGCGAACCGCCCCGGCGGTGTGCGAGGAGCCCGCCCGGAGGTCATTCGCGATGCCGATGCCCCTCGAAGGGATCCGGGTCATCGACTGGACCATCTGGCAGCAGGGGCCGGTCGCCTCGGTCATGCTCGGCGACCTCGGCGCCGACGTGATCAAGATCGAGGAGCGCGTCGGCGGCGACCCGGGGCGCGGCATCTTGAAGGCGCAGGGCCTCGATCTCCGGGACCGGCCGAACTTCTACTTCGAGGCCAACAACCGCAACAAGCGGAGCCTGACGGTCGATCTGAAGCACCCTGCTGGCGTGGCGATCGTGCAGCGCCTCGCCGAGCGCGCCGACGTGTTCGTGCAGAATTTCCGCAAGGGCGTGGCCGGGCGGCTCGGGCTCGACGCGGCCACGCTCCGCGCCCGCAACCCGCGCCTGGTCTACGCGAGCGCCAGCGGCTACGGCCCCGAGGGCCCGGAGAGCGGCGCGCCGTCCTTCGACTACCTCGGGCTCGCGCGCTCCGGGATCATGTACTCGTGCGGCGAGCCCGACGACGAGCCGCTCGCCATCGCGGGCGGCATCGCCGACCAGATGGGCGCCATCATGCTCGCCTACGGGGTCGTCACGGCCCTCCTCGCGCGCGAGCGCACCGGGCGCGGGCAGGAGGTCGACGCCTCGCACCTGGGCTCGATGGCCTGGCTCCAGGGCCTCGGCCTCTCGGCGCGCCTGATGCTCGGCCGCGCGCTGCCCCGCCAGCCGCGGCGCTTCGCCACCAACCCGCTCTGGAACCACTACCGCTGCGGCGATGACCGGTGGCTCGCGCTCAGCATGCTCCAGCCCGACCGCTACTGGGAGCGCTTCTGCGCGGTGCTCGAGATTCCCGAGGCGGCGGCCGATCCCCGCTTCAAGACCATGCTCGACCGCATGATGAACGCGGGCGAGTGCATCGCGCTCCTGGACCAGGTGTTCGCCCGCCGCCCGCGAGCAGAGTGGCTCCGCCGCCTCGCCTCGGGCGGCGACTTCATCTACTCGATCATCAATTCCGTCGACGACCTGCCCGACGACCCGCAGATGCAGGCGAACGGGTACGTGACGGCGTTCGAGCACCCGGCCTTCGGGCCGACGCAGGTGGTCGGGCTCCCCGTACGGCTCAGCGAGACGCCGGGGTCGATCCGGCTCCCCGCCCCCGAGTTCGGGCAGCACACCGAGGAGATCCTGACCGAGGTGCTCGGCTACTCGTGGGAAGAGATCGGGCGGCTGCGGGAGGAGGAGGTGATCTGAGCCCCCGCCGAGCGGCCCTCAAGTCTGCGCCCGAGAATGCCGATACCCGGCCGGGGCGCCTCTGCCCGGGTGAGGTGGACGATGAGCCAGCGCGGCGAGATCGAGCGGGAGGCGGTCGAGACGATCGAGCGGGCGTCGGAGGGCGCGGGCGTCCAGCTCGACGTGAAGCTCGGGCGCGGGCGCGCGCAGCTCCTCCAGGTCTCCGCGGCCGAGAAGCACACGCCCTGGTACCGCGAGGCGCGCGGCATCGTGAGCGCGCTCGCGCTCACCGTCTCCGCCGCGAGCCTCGCCTACGCGTGGCGGAGCGACGGCGCCGCCGAGATCCGCCAGAAGCGGCAGGAGATCCGGCAGATCGTACAGGAGCTGACCGAGATGCGGCTCAGGTACGTCGCCGATCTCGGGCGATTCACCGACCCGCAGCAGCAACGGGACATCGGGAAAATTCTGCAAGCCAAGCAGAGCATCCTGCTCGAGGCGGCGGAGGTGTTGGCCGACGACATCCCGAAGCAGGTCACGTCGAGCGCCTACCGGACGCTCGCCTGGGAGAACGTCTACGACGAGCGCCTGGCGCAGGCCGAGCTTTTCTTCCGGGCCGCGCTCGACGCCAGTCGAACGCCGACCGGGCGCGCCTACGCGTATCGCGACCTCGGCACGTTCTATGCGGCCTACCTCGACAAGGTCGAGCAGGCGCGCGAGATGTTCCAGCTCGGCGTGAAGCAGCTCGAGGGCGGGTGGGATCCCGCCGCGCAGCTCGCGCTCGCCGACACCTACGGAACGTGGAGCGCGATGGAGGCCGACAAGGGCGACGCGGCGAAGGGCCGCGACCTCCTCCAGGTCGCCGACACCCATCAAGCGCGGGCGGACGCGATGCGCGCCGGCCGCGGCGCCACACCGGCCGCCGCAGGCCCGGCGCCGGGTGCGCCGCCGACCGACGTGCAGCGCGCCTCGGTGATCCGCTGAGTCGGCTCACCCGAGCATGATCATCCCGCCGTCCACCGGGATGACCTGCCCGGTCACCATCTTCGCGTCGTCCGAGGCGAGCCACACCGCCGTGCCGGTCAGGTCGTCGGGATCGAGCGCGCGATGGATCGCCATCTGGAAGTTGATGATCAGGTCCAGGAAGTGTGCGGGCACGCCCTGCCGGGTGGCCTCGGTCATCGTGGGGCCGGGGGCGATCGCGTTCACGCGGATGTTGTACCTGCCGACCGAGCCGGCCATGTAGTGCGTCATCGCGTTCATGGCCGCCTTGGTCACGCTGTAGTGGAACGAGGGCAGCTCGCCCTCGATCGGATACTCGGGGTGCATGTAGGCCGCGCCCGAGGACTGGTTGATGATCGAGCCGCCCCCGCCGTCGCGCATGTGCGGGAAGACGGCGCGGCACATGAGCCAGGCGCCGAAGTAGTTCACGTCGAAGATCTTGCGGAGATACGCGTAGCTCGTGTCCTGGTTGTCGATGCCGAAGAAGATGGCCGCGTTGTTGATGAGCACGTCGATGCGCCCGAAGCGCTCGGCGACCGCCCGGCAGAGGCGCCGGGTGTCGTCCTCGCTCGACACGTCGACGCGCTCGAAGACCTGGGCGAGGTCGCGCGCCACGGCCTCGCCCTTCTCGGCGTTGATGTCCGCGACCACCACGCGGGCGCCCTCGCTGGCGAAGCGGCGGGCGTAGGCCTCGCCGATCCCCTGCCCCGCGCCGGTGATGATCGCGACCTTGTTCTCGAGCCGCATGCGAGCCCTCCCGTGCGTGCTGGCGGTCTCTACCGCCCGGCGCCGCGCGAGGGCAAGTCGTCCCCCCTCCGAAAAACTTGACGCCGCGCGAGATGGCGTGGGTATAAGCGGCGATGCCGACGCTCAAGCTGCCGCGCGCGCTGCCGGGGCCCGCCGAGCCGCTCGCGCCCGAGCCGCCCTTCCCGCCCACGCTGCTCCTCGGCCGGCGCGAGTTCCTGAAGGGCCTCGGCGCCCTGCTCGCCGCGCTGGCGGCGCCGGCGACCGGCGTCCGCCGGGCCTACGCGGCGGCGCGCGGTCGCTTCTTCACCGGGCACGAGTTCGCGACGCTCGCGGCGCTCTGCGACCGCGTGATTCCCCCCGACCACGACCCCGGGGCGCGCGCGCTGGGTGCGGCGCACTACATCGAGCGCATGCTGACCGCCTTCGACCACCGCGTGCCGCTCGTCTTCGCCGGCGGCCCATTCAGCAACCGCAACCCCTTCCCCGACAACGACGACGGCACCCCCTCGCGCCGGCGGCCGAAGAACGCCTTCCGGCACTTCATCCCGCCGACGCGCGTGCAGGAGCTGCGCTGGCGCGCGGAGCTCTTCGGCTCGGCGAAGGTCCCCGGCGCCGACTTCAACGACGCCGTCCTCGGGCCGCTCACGGGTCTCCGCGCCATCTATCGCCAGTCGCTTCGCCGGGTGGACAAGACCGCACGCGCCATGCACGGGAAGGCGTTCGTGCGGCTCGAGCCGGCCGAGCAGGACGCCGTCTTCGCGCTGCTCGACAGCGGGCCGGCGTCGGTGCGCTTCGCGCCCGATCCGCGCCGCGGCGTCACCTTCATCGACCTCCTGGTCGAGCACACGCTCGAGGGCTGCTTCGCCGCGCCCGAATACGGCGGCAACCGCCGGCTCGGCGGCTGGAGGATGCTCGGGATCGAGGGCGACGACCAGCCGCTCGGCTACTCGATCTTCTCGCGCGCGAAGGGCGACTACGTCGAGCGCCCAGACCATCCCATGTCGACGCCCAACCCGGACGAGGTGGCCGCACCGCGCCCGATCACGCCCGACGCGGAGAAGGTGCAGGACACGATCATCGCCCTGACCGGGATCTTCGCGCCCGACTGAGCATGGCCCGCCACCGGCGAGACGACGACGTCCTCGGGAACCGCGGCCTCGCGCGCTTCGACTTCTGCATCGTCGGGAGCGGCGCGGGCGGCGGGACGGCCGCGCACGCGCTGGCGGCGGCGGGCAGGAACGTGCTCGTGCTCGAGGCGGGCCCGAACCCGTTCCCGGGCCTCGACGACCCGTCGGGGCTTCCCCTGCCCCTGCACAGCAACGACGAGCTCAAGTACTCGATCCGCCACTTCGTGCAGCAGGACGGCTTCCTCGAGCCGCGCACCTTCCGCGGGGACGCCGCCCGCGCCGCCGCCGTCAACGAGGACGTGAACGTGCTCCCCAAGGCGGTGGGTGGCGCCTTCCAGCACGCCGACGCGAAGACGCCCCGCCTGAACGCGGTCGACTTCCGGCTGAAGTCGACGATGGACGCGCTCATCGCCGCCACCCCGGGCCTCGAGGTGCCCGGCTTCAACGTCGAGCCCGCGAACTTCGCCGACTGGCCGTTCACCTACGCCGACCTCGAGCCGTTCTACGTCGAGGCGGAGCAGCTCTACGGCGTGCAGGGCAAGCAGGGCGACAACCTCTTCGAGTCGGCGCGCAGCCAGCCCTACCCCATGCCGCCCGGCGTGCCGATGTACTTCGCGCTGCTGCTCGCCGAGGGCGCGCGGCAGCCGCTTCCCGACTACGGGCCGCTCCACCCGCACACCTATCCCGCGGCCATCAACTCGCGCTTCTACGACGGCCGGCCGCCGTGCGTGGACTGCGGCCTGTGCAGCGGCTTCGGCTGCCCGAACAACTCCAAGGGCTCGCCCGCCGTGACGACCCTGCGGCGCGCGCTGCTCACCGGCCGCTGCCAGCTCCGCTTCAACGCGCAGGCCTGCCGGCTCGTGAACGACGGCGGGCACGTGAGCGCGGCCGAGTACATCGACGGCGCGGGTATCCGCCAGCGCGTGACCGCCGACGCCTTCGTCCTGGCCGCGAGCCCGATCGAGTCGGCGCGCCTCTGCCTCCTCTCCCCCACGCCGGGCGGTGCCGTGCTCGGCAACTCGAGCGGCCAGCTCGGGCAGAACCTCATGTTCCACTCCCAGTCGAACGTGAACGGCTTCCTCCCCCGGCGCGTGCACGGCCAGCGCGGGCGCGCGGTCACGCACGGCATCTCGGACTTCCGCGGCGTCGAGCCCGGCGGCGAGGACATCCGTCTCTTCACCGTGAGCGGCACGCCGCGTGTCTTCCTGGGCGGCATCTGCGAGTTCGGCGCCCCGCAGGGCCAGCCGATCAGCGAGGACGGCGCGGTGTACGCGATCCAGCTCCCCGCCTTCCGCGGTTTCCGCGCCCGCATGGGCCTGCCGCTCAAGAACGCGCTCCGCGACGGCGCCCTCGGCCAGCACCTCTTCGGCCTCACGATGCAGGCCGAGGATGCGCCGCAGCGCACGAACCTGGTCGACCTCGATCCGACCTACAGGGACGTGTACGGGCTCCCGGTGCCCCGCATCACCTACAAGCCCCACGCCTACGAGATGGCGGCCCGCATGTTCTACCTGCCACTCATGAAGCAGATCGTCCGGAACGCGGGCGCGCCGGCGGACAAGGTCTTCGTGACGCCGACCGACCAGCAGCAGGGCGCGGCGCCGAGCTCGCGCCACATCATGGGGACGCTGCGCATGGGCACCGACCCGGCGACGTCGGTCACGAACGCGGGGGGCCGCTTCCACGACGTCGACAACCTCTACGCCTGCGACGGGAGCGTCTTCCCCACCTCCTCGGGCTACAACCCGACCCTCACCATCATTGCCGTGGCGCTCAAGATCGCGCACGGGATCGCGCCGGAGAGCGGGTAGGGCGCGCCGGGATTTCCTCGTCGATTTGTCTTTGACGACCCCGGGGTTGTAGAAAACACGCGGAGCCACGTGGTGGACCCACTGCCCCCCTCGATCGCCCACGATCGCGCTAGCGCACACGTCGAGCACGGCGCGTGGATCGCCGGCATCCTCGTCACGGCGTCGATCTACTTCGCCGCGGCGAAGCTCGGATTCGTGTTCGCCATCGTCGCCAAGCAGGTGACGGTGGTGTGGCCCCCCACCGGCATCGCCCTCGCCGCGCTCCTCGTGCTCGGCCCGCGTTACTGGCCCGGCATCGCCCTCGGCGCCTTCCTCGCCAATGCCACCGCAGACGAGCCGCTCTGGACGGCGGGCGGGATCGCGGTCGGGAACACGCTCGAGGCGGTCGTGGGGGCGTGGCTGCTCCACCGCCTCGGCGTCCGCACCACCCTCGATCGGCTGCGGGACGTGCTCGCGCTCATCCTGGGCGCCGCGCTCGCGAGCACGATGGTGAGCGCCACCATCGGCGCGGCCAGCCTCTGCCACGCCGCGGGAGCCTGGACGAGCTTCTGGTCGCTCTGGCGGGACTGGTACATCGGGGACGGGATGGGCGACCTGGTGGTGGCGCCCCTCCTCCTCGTCTGGTCACGCGCGCCTCACCTCGCGCTCGCGCGCCGCCGTCCCCCGGAGGCCGCCGCGCTGGTGGGGTTGGCCGCCCTCGTGACCCTGATCGTGTTCGCCGGACGGCTGGGGATCGGTCTCCGGGACTATCCGCTCCACTACACGGTCTTCCCCCTGGTCATCTGGGCGGCGTTGCGCTTCGGGCAGATCGGGACGACGGTGGTGTCGTTCGTGGTCTCCGGCGTGGCGATCTGGAGCACCGCGAACGGGCTCGGGCCCTTCGCGCTGGCGACCGCGCACGAGAGCCTGGTCATGCTCCAGCTCTTCATGGCCGTGGTCGCGGGCAGCGGGCTTCTCCTGGGCGCGGCCATCGCCGAGCGGGACGCGGCGGAGGCCCGCCGGGCGGCCGACTACGGAGCCCTGCAGGTGAGCGAGGAGCGGCTGCGGCTCGCGCTCGAGGCGGGCCGCCTGGGCGTCTGGGACTGGAACGTCGGCACCGGGCAGGTGCAGTGGAGCGGGAACCTCGAGCCGATCCATGGCCTCCCCCGGGGCGGCTTCGCGGGCACGCTCGAGGGCTTCCAGGCGCTCGCTCACCCCGACGAGCGCGCGCGCGTGAACGAGGCGATCCGGCGCGCGCTCGACGAGGGGAGCGGCTACGACATCGAGTTCAGGAACCTCCGGCCCGACGGCAGCGTGCACACGATGGCGGCCAAGGGGAAGGTGCTGCGGGACGCCGAAGGCCGTCCGCTCCGCATGCTGGGCACCGCCATGGACGTGACCGAGCGCCGGCGGCTCGAGGACGAGCTGCGCCGGCACGCGGAGCGGCTGGCCGACGCGGATCGGCGCAAGGACGAGTTCCTCGCCATGCTCGCCCACGAGCTGCGCAACCCGCTCGCCCCGCTCCGCACGAGCCTCGAGCTCCTCGGCGCGGGCGTCGCCGGAGGAGAGCGCTTCCTCGAGATGGCGAAGCGGCAGGTGAGGCACCTGGTCCGGCTGGTCGACGACCTGCTCGACGTCGCGCGCATCACGCGCGGGAAGATCACGCTCCGCAAGGAGCCGGTCCTGCTCGCCGACGTCGCGGCGCGCGCGCTCGAGCTCGCGCGTCCGCTGGTCGACGCCCGCGGGCACGCGCTCACCGTGTCGCTCCCGTCGGAGCCCGTGCGGCTCGAGGCGGATGCCGTCCGCCTCGTGCAGGTGCTCGCCAACCTGCTCGGCAACGCGGCCAAGTACACCCCGCCGCGCGGCTCGATCTGGCTCACCGCCGAGCGCGTGGGCGACGAGGTCATGGTGCGGGTGCGGGATACGGGGGTGGGGCTCCCGCCGGCGCTGCTGCCCCGCATCTTCGACCTCTTCGTGCAGGGCGACGCCTCGCTCGACCGCACGCCCGGCGGGCTCGGCATCGGGCTCACGCTCGTGCACGCGCTCGTCGAGCTGCACGGCGGGCGCGTCGAGGCACGGAGCGCCGGGCTCGAGAAGGGCAGCGAGTTCCTGGTGTGGCTGCCCGTGCTCCCGAGCGGCCTTCCCGCGCTCGCCGCCGCGCCGGAGGCGGCACCGACCGTGGCCGCGGACGGCCGTCTCAAGATCCTCCTCGTGGAGGACCACCAGGACACGGCCGAGAGCCTCGCCGCGATGCTCGAGGGCTGGGGGCACGAGGTGCAGGTGGCCTTCGACGGGCTCGCCGCCCTCCGGGCGGTGGCGGCGCTCGCGCCCGATGTCGTTCTCTCCGACCTCGGGCTCCCGAGCCTGGACGGCTACGAGTTCGCCCGGCGGCTGCGGCAGCAGCCGGGCTTCGGCCGGGTCCTCCTCGTCGCCTTGTCGGGCTACGGGCGCGAGGAGGACAAGCGCCGGTCCCTCGAGGCCGGGTTCGACCACCACCTCGTGAAGCCCCCGGACATGGACGTGCTGCAGGCCCTCCTCGCCGGGGTCGCGGCCGCAAGCGCGGAGCAGGGTGCGCGAGCCCTGCACTGACGTCCCTCGCCGGCCGGGCGCGCCCACGGCCGTGCAGCGGGCGCCATAGGAACCGCCCCCGGCCCACGCTATTATGATGGCCGCGATGGGCGACGACTTCCTCGACGTCCGCACCCACGGCTTCGCCCGCGTCGCGGTCGCGGTCCCCGAGGTCCGGGTCGCCGACCCGGCCTTCAACGCCGAGGCGCACCTCCGGCTGCTCGAGCAGGTCCACCGGGAGGGCGCGCACTACGCCCTCTGCCCCGAGCTCGGCCTCTCCGGCTACAGCTGCGCCGACCTCTTCTTCCAGGAGACGCTGCTCGCCGCGTCGCTCGCGGCGCTCGGCAGGGTCGCCGCTGCGACGGCGGAGTGGAACCTGATCGTGTCCGTCGGCATGCCGCTGGTCGTCGACGACCTCCTCTTCAACTGCGCCGTGACCCTCTTCCGCGGGCGCCCCGTCGCGGTGGCGCCCAAGGCCTTCCCCCCCAACTACCGCGAGTTCTACGAGCGGCGCTGGTTCCACCCCGCCGCCGACGCCCGCGCGCGCGAGATCACGCTCCTCGGCGAGCGCGTGCCGTTCGGCACGGACGTGCTGGTCGCCGCGCCCTACCTCCCCGGCTTCGTGCTGCACACCGACATCTGCGAGGACCTGTGGACGCCGGTGCCGCCCGGGACGCTGGCGGCGCTCGCCGGCGCCACCGTGCTCGCGAACCTCTCGGCCTCGAACGTCACGGTCGGCAAGTGGGAGTACCGTCAGGAGCTGGTGCGCTCCTCGGCCGCGAAGAACCTGGCGGTCCAGATGTACAGCGCCGCCGGCTTCGGCGAGTCGACGGCGGACCTGGCCTGGGACGGCCACGGCCTCATCGCCGAGCG